>Ga0207416_1004338_pt1 | contig 12464 bp, 12 predicted proteins | sample PaiPotPPM11metaG_FD_184107 | JGI IMG/M metagenome (GOLD analysis project Ga0207416, IMG submission 184107) | Iron sulfur acid spring bacterial and archeal communities from Banff, Canada, to study Microbial Dark Matter (Phase II) - Paint Pots PPM... ...
CCCCCGCCGCACCGTCCACCGCGGCGCCGCCGCCCAGCGTCCTGGTCCCCCCGCCGGTTCCCGCCCCGGTCCCGGCGCCGGCCGCCGGCGCAGCGCCCGCCGCCGTGGTCGCGCCCTCGACGTTTCCGGCGACCATACCGCCTGCTCCGCAGGCCGGCGCGGCTCCTCCGGCCACCGTGTCCGCCCCGACGCGCCTGCCCATCGAGTTCGCCTCGCTGCGCCTGATGCGCGAGAAGGGCATCATCACCCAAGGCGAATACGACAGCGCAGTCCGCGACCTCACCGAATCTACCGGGCAGCGCGCTCCCGACCAGGGGACGGTGGTGCTCGGGAAGTGGGCCACGACGCTCTACGGCTTCGTCGAGTCCGACAACATCTACGACACGACCCGAAGCTTCAACGATCTCGCGGGCGCGGGCGCCGTCTCGCGCGCCGAGACCCAGGCCGGGCAAAACGGGCGGTTCACGATGGGGGTGCGCAACTCGCGCATCGGCTTCCGCCTGAAGGCCCCCGAGATCGCGGGCGAGATTCGCACGAGCGCGATGCTCGAGATGGACTTTCTCGGGACGCAGGCGATCGGAACGGGCACCGGCCAGGTCAGCGAGGGGTCGTTCTTCACGAGCCCGCTCCTCCGCATCCGGCATTTCAACTTCAAGGTCGAGACCCCCGTCGTCGACTTCCTCGTCGGCCAGTACTGGCAGCTATTCGGGTGGCAGAGCGCCTACCAGCCGAACTCCGTCGAACTCCAGGGGCTCCCCGGCGAGCTCTACTCGCGCACGCCGCAGATCCGCATCAGCAAGACGATCAAGGCCAAGCCGGTGATCCTCGAGCTGGCCGTGGCCGCAACGCGCCCGGTTCAGCGCGACTCCGCCACCCCCGACGGGCAAGGGGGCATTCGCTTCGCGATCGACTCGTGGACCGGCGTGCAGACCGTCGGCGCGACCGGGACGCAGGTCTCGCCGCTGTCGATCGCCGCCACCGGCCTGCTGCGCCACGTGGCCGTCGATCAATGGGCCGCCAGCCCCAAGACGACCAACGACATCGGCTTGAGCGCGTTTGCGCTCGACGCCTTCGTGCCGGTCATCCCGGGAACCAAGACGCACAAGGACAACTCGTTCTCGCTCAACGGCGAATACGCGACCGGTTACGGGTTCGCAGACATGTACACGAGCCTGTCCGGGGGCGTCGCGTTCCCCGCGCTTCCCACGCCGCCCGGATCGATGACCGCTCTTACCTACACGCCCGACATCGACTCCGGTATCGTCACGTACGATTCGGGAGGCGGGCTGCACGGCATCCAGTGGACCTCGATGCTCTTCGGCGCGCAGTACTACGTGCCGGGCACCCAGGGGACCGTCTGGATCTCGGGGAACTACTCGCACTCGAGCTCGGACAACGCGGCCAAGTACGTCGTCGCTTCGACGCCGACGGCGCTGGCCACCGCGCTCAGCAAGCTGCGGGATGTCGAGGACTGGTTCGACGTCAACCTCTTCGTCGACCCCACACCGGCGGTGCGCGTGGGAATCGAGTACGCGAACTACAACGACATGTACTTCGACGGCCACCACGCCATAAATCACCGCGGACAGCTATCCGGCTTCTTCATCTTCTGAAGGCGGCGTCGTCCTCGTCGCGCATGCGCGACGTCGATTCGCGGAGTAGAGTTGCGCCATGGTGCGATGTCGCGCTGCCATGGGAGCGGCGATCGCCGCGTGCGTGCTGGTGGGCCCCCGCGCGAGCGCTCAGTCGGCGCCCGAGGCGAGCGAGACCGGTACCCCCGCCGACGTGCCGACGGACGATCCTTATGCAGACACAGACCCCGCAGCATTGACCGATTTCCGGCCGACGCTCGATCCGCACGGCACATGGGCGGACGTTCCAGGGTACGGGACCGTGTGGATACCCGACCCCAATGAGGTGGGCGAAGGCTTCCAGCCTTATGACACCGCCGGCCACTGGGACTACGTCGACAGCGATTACACGTGGGTCAGCGACTACGTGTGGGGCTGGGTCTGCTTTCACTATGGCCGCTGGGTGGTCAGCGGCGGGCGCTGGGTCTGGATCCCGGGGCACGCGTACGCGCCTGCATGGGTGTCCTGGCGTCTCGGAGACGGCGAGTACCCGTACCTCGGCTGGTCACCGATGCCGCCGTCCTGGGTGTGGATGGGCGGCGTCGCGTTCGGGCTGGGGTTCTCGCCCTGGGAGCCGTGGGCCTTCGCCTCATACGGAGACGTGCTCGGGCCGGGTCTTCCCACGCGAGTGATCACCGGCGAACGCGCGACGCCCATCGCGCCGCACACGCGGCCGTATGCGCCCGCGCAGCCGACGGTCGGCTCCGCTGCGGGCGCGACGGCTTCGGCGCCGCGCGGGCCTCCGCCGACGATGCTCGGCCTCGACGTCGCACGACTTCCGCGCCCGACGAGAAGCGAGCGCGAGCTGCGTGCTCGGCAGTACGCCCGCCCGTCCACCGCGATGCCCCTCGGCGCGCGTCCGGCGGCGCCGCGCGCGCCTTTCGTCCGTTACGCCTCTCCCCCGACAGGGGTCCCACATGCGCCGGCGGCGGCGCGCGGCGGTGGCCGAGCCCGGCGCTGACCCTTGACGTCGTCGAGCGCCCGCGATACCTGACGGCTCCCCCGCTGCAAGCAGGGCCTGACAACCAAAACCGCGACCTTGGGTGAATGGGAAGCCGGTGCGAATCCGGCGCGGTCCCGCCACTGTAAGTGGGCAATGCCCGTCTCGATGCCACCCGGTCTTCAGCAACCGGGGAAGGAGAGGCGGGCGCCTCGTAAAGCTGCAACACGAGGCCACGCCCCCGAGCCAGGAAACCTGCCCGAGGCGCCGAGCGAGGTGCTCATGCCTTCAGCTCTCCCGCGGCAGGGTGCGGATCTCACCCGGGTGCCGCCCTCGTCCAACCCAACGTTCATTCTCCTCGGCCACGGAAGCCGGGAGGCTGCGGCCAATGACGAGTTCGAGCGCTTCGTCGACGCCTGGCGCGTACACCGTGGCGCCGGCGCCGCGGTGATTCACGCCTACGTGGAGCTTTCTCGGCCCTCCCTCGACGACGCGCTCGCCACCGCGGCAGCCACGGCGGACGAGGTCCTCGTCCTTCCCCTTTTCCTCTTCGCGGCGGGGCACGTGAAGAACGACGTCCCCCTCGCGCTCGCCCGCGCGCGCGCCCTTTTCCCCGGCGTGCGCTTCACCGCGGCACCTCCCCTCGGTGTTCACCCCGATCTCGCCGCGCTGGCGTTCGAACGCGCCGCCGCCGCGGCCCCTGTCGAAGGGCGAGACGCAGAGGGCACGGCTCTCGTCGTCGTCGGCCGCGGCTCGAGCGATCCGGACGCCAACGCCGATTTCTGCAAGCTCGTTCGCCTCGTGGGAGAGGGGCGCAAGCTGCTTCGTGTGGAACCGACGTTTGCGGGCGTCACGCGCCCGCTCTTCTCCGAGACGCTGGAACACGTCGCCCGCGCGCGACCCGCGCGCATCGTCGCCTTGCCGTACCTTCTTTTCGCAGGAAGGCTCGTCGATCGGCTGCGCGCTCAGCTCGCCGAGTTCGCGGAGCGCTATCCCTGGACGCGTGCGGTCCTCGCCGCGCCGCTCGGCGCGGACTCGCGCATCCTGCGCCTCCTCGACGAACGCGCCGAGCAAGTCCGGACGGGCGCCCATGCGCTCCCGTGCGATACCTGTCTGTATCGCACCGAGATCCCCGGGTTCGTCGAGCAAGTCGGCGGGCTGCGGGCGATGCTCTGGAGCGCGCGGCACTCGCTCACCCATACGCAAGCGATGCCCCATGTTCATGCGCACCGGCCCGTGAAAAAGCACGTGCTCGTGTGCACCAACGCCGATTGCGCCGACCGCGGAGGCCTGAGTGTGGTCGAAGAGCTGCGCCGGGGAATCAAGCGCGCCGGCGTGCAGCGCGACGTGAGAGTCACGAAGACGTCGTGCATGGGGCGCTGCGGCGAAGGCCCGACCGTGGTCGTCTACCCCGACGGCGTCTGGTACCGGAGCGTCCGGGCGGAGGACGCCGGCGAGATCGTCCGGGAGCACATCCTCGGCGATCGGCTGGTGTCCCGCATCGTCGACAACGTCATGTGAGCGGAGAAAACAACGATGGCATGTCATGAAATCGCCGCGCTTCGACTGGGGTTGATGCAGGTCCTCGGCGTTCGGGACGACGCCGAGCAACAGCACGAGCTCGCGGAGCTCGGCGACGCCGTCGAGAAGCCCGGCGCGTTGCGCGCGCTGGCTTCGGCGCGCGACCTCGAGGCGATCGCGACCCTGTACGCCGCGGCGCTCTCCGATTTGTCCGAGCGCATTGCGCGCACGCCGGCGAGCGATCCCAAGCTGCCGTACCTGCGATCCCTTGCCATCCTGACGAAAAAGGTGGAGCTCGATCTTCGCGCGCAGGTCGACGCGCTCACGCGCTTCTGGCGCGAGCTCGACGAGATGCACGATTACGTCCACGAGCTCTACCCGGTGGACTGAGGGATGGCCGTCGCGCGCACCGCCCGCATCGACCGAGCCCACCACGTAGGCGCGTCGGCGCGCGCAATCGACCTGCGCCTGTCGGGCGACGAGACCCTCGGCTTCGTCGGCGGCCAGTACGTCATCGTCGACACGGGAGTCGATCTGCCCAATGGCAAGCGCGCGAAGCGCGCGTACTCGATCGCGTCGAGCGATTGCGAGCAGCACGGCTTCCGCCTCATCGTGAAGCTCGTTCAGCCCGGCCATGGCTCGCACGCCATGCATTCGATGGCCGAGGGGTCGACGGTGACCTTCAGCGGGCCGTGGGGCAAATACGTCCCCGACGCACTCGCTACCGGGGACGCGCTCGTCTTCGCGACCGACACGGGCATCACCGCAGCCATCGGTCTCCTGCGGGGGAGCGGGTTCGCCCATGTGCGCGCGGGCGTGCGCGTGGTCTGGTACACGTGCGGTGACGACGATTTCGTCCCCGAGTCGTTCGTGCGCGACGCCCTCGGCCCTTTTGCCGAGCGGCTGACCGTCGAACCCGCGCTCGCCGTGGACCACCCGGAGCGCGCCGTGCATGCGCTGCAGGCGGCGCTCCGCCACGACGCGCGCGGCACGGCCTTCCTATCCGGCGACGGCGCGGTCGTTCATCCCGTTCGCGACGCCCTCGTCGCGCGGGGCGTCCAGACGGACCAAGTGCGCCTCGAGTCGTTCTTCAACAACCCGGCGAGGAAGTCGCCGTGACATCGCCGCCGGCCGCGCCGCGCCCGGACCCTCCGCCTCGCGACCGGACGGGGCTGCGCACCGGCTTCACGACCGGCGCGTGCGCCGCGGCCGCGGCGAAGGCGGCCGCCCGCATGCTGGTGCGCGGCGACGCGAGCGCGTCCATCGAGACGACGCTCCCGAACGGCTCGCGCGTCAGCTTCCCCTTGGCGCGATCGGAGAGGGCGGATGATCGCGCCATCGCCAGCGTGATCAAAGACGCCGGCGACGACCCGGACTGCACGCACGGGGCGGAGATCGTCGCGGAGGTCGTGCTGAGCGGGCAGTCGGGGGTCGTCCTGCACGGCGGTCCAGGGGTCGCGACCGTCACGAAGCCGGGCCTCGGCCTCGAGGTAGGGGGGCCGGCGATCAACGCCGTCCCGCGCCGCAACATCACCGAGATGGTCCTCGAGGAGCTCGCAGGAAGTGCGTGGAACGGCGCCGTCGTGACGATCTCCGTGCCCGGCGGCGAGGAAATGGCGAAGAAGACGACCAACGCACGCCTGGGGTTGCTCGGAGGTATCTCGATCCTCGGGACGAGCGGGATCGTCAAGCCGTTCTCCACGGCCGCGTATCGCGCCAGCGTCGTTCAGGCGATCGACGTTGCGCGCGAGCGTGGAATCGAGGAGCTGGTCCTCACGACGGGCGGCAAGAGCGAGCTCTACGCAATGAAGCTGCATCCCCACCTGCCCGAGGACGCGTTCGTGCAGGTCGGCGACTTCGTCGGGACCGGCCTGCGGCACTGCGCACGCCGCCAGGCGCGCCGGGCCGTCGTCGTCGGGATGATGGGAAAGCTGTCGAAGATGGCGGACGGCAAGATGATGACCCACGCAGCCGGCAGCGAGGTGAACATGGAACTTCTGTCGACGCTCGCCGGCGAGCTGGGCGCCGATGACGAGCTTTGCGCGGCGATCCGCGCCGCGAACACCGCCCGGCACGTGCTGGAGCTCTGCGCGGTTCGGGGGCTCGTCGGCATCACGTCGCTCGTCTGCCGCCGCGTGGTCGAGCACGGCCAGGCGCACGCTGGCGGATCGCTCGCGGTGCAGGCTTACCTCGTCGACTTCGACGGAAAGCTCCTCGGCGGATACCCGTCGGCCAGCCCGGGAGCGGATTGCTTGGGGGGAACGGAGAGGCCATGAACGACATGAGGCAGATGACCGCCCTCGGGCGGCGCATCGAGGACGCGAGCTTCGCCATCGTCGACGCAGAGGCCGGCGACCACGGCTTCCCTTCGCCGGAATGGCAAGTCGTGAGGCGCGCCATACACGCGACGGCCGACTTCGACTTCGTGTCCATCATGAGGTTTCGCTCGGGCGCCGTGGCCAGCGGGGTCGCCGCGCTCCGCAGGGGATGCCCGATCCTCGTCGACGTGAAGATGATCGAGGTCGGCCTCAACGCCGACCGTTTGGCGGCGTACGGCTGCCGCACGCACTGCTTCATCTCGGACGAAGACGTCATCCGCGAAGCGAAGGAGACCCAGGAGACGCGCGCGGCGATCGCCATGCGCAAGGCGATGCGTCAGGGGCTGCTTCAGGGCGCCATCGTCGCGATCGGAAACGCTCCGACGGCGCTCCTCGAGATCGCCCGGCTGGTGCGCGAGGAGCACGTACGGCCCGGTCTGGTCGTCGGTGTTCCGGTGGGGTTCGTCTCGGCGGCGGAGTCCAAGGAGGCGATCGCAGCGGTCGACGTCCCCTCCATCGTGTCGCACGGCCGCAAGGGGGGCAGCACGATCGCGGTCGCCATCGTTCACGCTCTCCTGGCGCTCAGCGCGGAGGACTCGTGAGTCGCGCCGTAACGGTCATCGGGATCGGCGACGACGGATGCGTCGGCCTGTCCAGTCGGGCGATGAACGCCGTCGGCCGTGCGCAGGTGCTCGTAGGCGGCGAACGCCACCTCGCGTTCTTCCCGCAGTTCGCCGGCGAGCGCGTCCTCGTCAAATCCGGGCTACCCGCGGTGCTGGATCGCGTGGCCGAGCTCGCACACGAGAACAATGTGTGCGTCCTCGCGTCGGGGGACCCGCTCTTCTTCGGGATCGGCGCGCTGGTCGTCGCGCGCGTCGGCGCGGCGCACGTGGACATCGTCCCGCACGCGAGCTCGATCCAGCTCGCCTTCGCCCGCGTCGGTCTGCGCTGGGACGACGCCACGATCCTCTCGGTTCACGGGAAGTCCCCCGACGGATTCGTGATGCGCCTGCGACACGCGCGCAAGGCGGGCGTGCTCACCGACCCCGAGAGCTCGCCGGCGCGGCTCGCGACGCGAATGCTCGAGCACGGCGAGGCCGCCTGGGAGGCATGGGTCTGCGAGAACCTCGGCGGCGCGGACGAGCGCGTGCGGAAGTTCGCGCTCCCGGACCTTGCCCAGACAACCGACGTCGGGAGCCTGAACGTTCTCGTTCTCGTGCGGACCGATCCCGCGTGGCGGGAGCCCCCGGCGATCCCGTACTTGCACGAGGATGCCTTCGCCAAGCGCATGCCCAAAAAGGGCCTCATCACGAAGCGCGAGGTGCGTTGTCTCTCGCTTGCGGCGATGGACATCCGTCGCGACTCCGTCGTCTGGGACGTGGGCGCCGGCTCGGGCTCCGTCGCGATCGAAGCGGCGATGCTGGCGCCCTTCGGCCGGGTCTACGCCGTCGAGGTCGACCCCGAGGGAGTCGCGATCTGTCGTGAGAACACGCACGCGCACGGGGCGGACAACGTCACCGTCGTGGCGGGCCGCGCACCCGAGGCGCTCGCCGATCTCGAGGCGCCCGATTCCGTGTTCGTGGGAGGTAGCAAGGGCAGCATGGAGGACATCGTCACGGTCGCGCTCGATCGCCTCAAGCCGGGCGGCCGTCTCGTCGTGAACGCGATCACGCTCGACAACGTGGGGGAAGCCTACCGGGTGCTGCGCGGGCGTGGTCTCACTCCCGAAGTGACGCTCCTCAACGTCGCGCGCGGCGAGCCGCTGGCGCAGTACCTGCGCTACGAGGCGCTCAACCCGATCCACATCTTCGCCGTCACGAAGACCCCGGGAGGTGACCCGTGAGCACCATCTGGGGCGTTGGCCTCGGTCCGGGCGCTCCGGACCTCGTCACTCTTCGCGCGATCGCGACGGTCCGGCGCGCCGACGTGATCGTCTTGCCGCGGAGCAGCGACTTCGGCGAGTCGGTCGCCTGGAGCATCGTCAAGCACCACATCGAGTCGCGCCCCGATCAGGAGAAGCTGCCCCTGACCTTTCCGATGAGCAACGACCCGGGGCGCGTCCGCGCCTGCTGGGACCGTGCGCTCGTCGAGATCGGCGCGCGCGTCGAGGCCGGCAAGTCGATCGCCTTCGTGACCGAGGGTGACCCGAGCCTCTACAGCACGTTCATCTACCTGCAACGCGAAGCTCCGAAGCGCTGGCCCGACGTGCGCATCGAGGTGGTGCCCGGGGTGAGCTCCGTGATGGCGGTGCCCGCCGTTGCCGGTATCGCCCTCGCGGACGGGCAGGAGCGGGTCGCGATCGTCCCCGCGGCCTACGGCGTGGAAGACGCCGACGACCTTCTACGCAAGTTCGACACCGTCGTATTCATGAAGATCGGTCCCGAGATGGGGCGACTCGTCGCGGCGCTGGAGCGGCACGGTCTGGTCGATCGCGCGGTGTACGTCGCCAAGGCAACGATGAGTGGCCAGCGCGTCGTGCGCGACGTCCGCGAGATCTCCGGCGAGCGAGGCGATTGCTTCGCGATGGTCGTGGTCGCACGGAAAGAGCGGAGCGGTGTGATCGTCGGGGACGTCCCACGCACGGCGCACGGCACGTCTCGGGCTTCGCCCGAGCGTGGTCCAAACCCGGGGGATGCGTCGTGAGCGCTCCGCGCAAGCCCTTCGCCGTTTACGCGATCACGAAGCACGGGATCGCGCTCGCCGCCCGCCTCGTCCCCGCGCTGCCTTCCGCGGACCTCTTCGTCAGCGAGAAGCTCTTCGCGCAGACCCCGGAAGGGGTCAAGCCGAGCGCCCGCCCGATGCCGCTGCCCATGGGCCCTGTGCTCGCCGATACGTTCGAGGCCTACGACTGCCACGTGTTTCTCATCAGCGTCGGCGCGGTCGTCCGCATGATCGCGCCGCTGCTGAAGAACAAGAAGGTCGACCCCGCCGTCGTCTGCGTCGACGACGCCGCCCGCTTCGCGATCTGCGTCCTCTCCGGGCATGTCGGCCGCGGCAACGCGTTCACCGCGCGCGTCGCGGGCGCCCTCGACGCGCAGCCCGTCATCACGACGGCGTCGGACGTCGGCGGCACGCTCACGGTCGACATCCTCGGCCGCGAGCTCGGCTGGAGCCTCGACGATCCGGATCGCAACGTCACGCGCGGGTGCGCGGCCGTCGTGAACGAGACGCCGGTCCTCTTCGTTCAGGAGGCGGGCGAGGCGTCGTGGTGGCCTGCCGACAAAGCCCTCCCTCCGGGGGTCGCCTACACGACCTCGCTCGACGGCGTCGACGCGCGCGCCTGGGAGATCTTGCTCATCGCCAGCGATCGGGACGTGCGTCAGAGCCACCTCGCGTGTTGGGAGAACGCGGTCGTGTACCGGCCCAAGAGCCTCGTCGTCGGTCTGGGCTGCGACCGGGGCGCGGCCCCCGAGATGGTCGAGCGTGGCGTGGACGCGATGCTCGCCGAGCACGGTCTCTCGCCCAAGTCGGTCAAGGCGATCGCGACGATCGATCGCAAGGCCGACGAGCAGGCCTTCCTCGCTCTCGCGGAGCGGCGCGGTTGGCCGCTCCTCACGTTTTCGGCGGAGCAGCTCGAGGCAGCGCGTGGGGTACAGAACCCGTCGGCCAAAGTGAAGGAGCACGTGGGAACACCTGGCGTCGCCGAACCGGCTGCGCTGCTGGCGGCGGGAGCCGAGCAGCTGCTCGTGCCCAAGCGGGTGTACACGGAGCCGGGCGCCGGTCGCTCGATGACGTTTGCAGTGGCCCGCGTCCCATTTTCGTCGCGCGCTGCGAATCGTAAGGAGGAAGACGCATGAGCGATCTGTCCAGAGGAACGCTCTCGATCGTTGGAATCGGGCCGGGCGCCGATCAGCACACGACCCCGGCCGCACTCCACGCCATCCAGGAGGCCGACCTCGTCGTCGGGTACACGACCTACATCCGTCTGGTGAAGCATCTCATCGCGGGCAAGGAGATCGTCAAGACGGGAATGACCGAGGAGATCGGCCGCGCGCGCGCCGCGGTCGAGCGCGCGCGAGACGGCGGGCGGGTGGCCATCATCTCCTCCGGCGACGCCGGCGTGTACGGGATGGCGAGCCTGGTGTTCCAGGTCCTCAAAGAGCTCGGCTGGAAGCGAGGTGACTCGCCGGAGCTCCGCATCGTTCCGGGGATGACGGCGCTCAACTCGTGCGGCTCGCTCGTCGGCGCGCCCTTCGGCCACGACTTCTGCGCGATCTCGCTCTCGGATCTGCTCACGCCCTGGCCGGTCATCCGCAAGCGCCTCGAGGCCGTCGCCGCGAGCGACTTCGTCGTCGCGCTCTACAACCCGGCGAGCGGCAGGCGAACGCGCGGCATCGTCGAGGCGCACGACATCCTTGCGAAGTACCGCCCCGGCACGACGCCAGTGGCCGTGGTGAAGAGCGCCTACCGGACGCTCGAGTCCGTCGTTCTGACCGATCTGGATCGCTTCCTCGACTACGAGATCGGGATGCTCACGACGGTGATCGTGGGATCGACCAACACCTTCGTCTTCGAGGGGTACATGGTCACGCCGCGCGGCTACACGAACAAGTACACCTGGGAAGGCGAAACGCTGCCGGGACAGGTGCCGGGGCGTTCGCTCGTCCTGGAGGAGGGCTGAGATGGCGCGCGTGGGAAGGTTGGCGGGGGCGATTCTCGTCGAGTCGGCGGGCGACTACTGGCTCGTGGGCAATCCGAAAGAGCCTTGCGACTGGGCTGCGCAGGGCTTCGAGACCCCTCCGGAAATCGATGCGGCGAGGCGCCCGTGGATCGGGTTGCAGCGCGCGGGGCAGGTCACGCTGCGAGAGCCGCACCTCGTCATCGACGCCGACGGCGAGGCGCTCGCGCCCGAGATCGCGAAGCGCCTGCTCATCGAGCGCAACGGCTCCGTGAGCGAGCGTCTCTGGCGGTTGGTCGTCGGAATCGAAGACGGGCGTGAGCCACCGGGCGCCGTCCCCGCCCAGTGGCTCGTCGAAGTTCCGGAGTCCGTGTGGCGCGTCGTCCGCGACGGCGTCCTTCGTTGCTTGTGAGGGTGAAGCGATGCGCGTCTACATCATCGGCGCCGGACCCGGCGATCCCAAGCTCATCACGTTGCGCGCCGCGGAGCTCATCGCCCGGTGCGCGGTCGTCCTCTACACCGGGTCGCTCGTACCGCGTGAAGTGCTCGCCGGGGCCCGGCCGGAGGCGCGCGTGCTCGATTCGAGCTCGATGACGCTCGACGAGATCATGGCGGTCCTCGCGAGCGCCCGCGACGCCGACGAGGACGTCGCCCGCGTGCACACCGGAGATCCGCTCGTCTTCGGTTCGACGGCCGAGCAGATGCGCCGCATGCGGGAGCTCGGCATCGAGTACGAGATCGTCCCCGGCGTCTCCTCCTTCTCCGCGGCAGCCGCGGCGATCGGCCGCGAGCTCACCCTCCCGGAGCTTTCGCAGACGGTCATCCTCACGCGCGCAGAGGGACGCACGCCGATGCCGGCGCGCGAGAAGCTCGATGACCTCGCGCGCCACGGCGCGACGATGTGCCTCTTCCTCAGCATCACGTTGCTGAAGGACGTCGTCGACGCGCTGACGCCCTCGTATGGCGCGGACTGCCCCGTCTGTGTCGTCCACAAGGCGAGCTGCCCCGAGCAGAAGATCGTCTGGGGCACGCTGGCGGACATTCGTGAGCGCGTGAAGGCGGCTGGCATCCGATCGCAATCGATGATCCTCGTCGGCCGAGTGCTCACCTCGGAGGACTTCGCCGAGTCCCGGCTGTACGCCGCCGACTTCAGCCATCGCCATCGCAAGGCACGCCCCTCCGTTCCGCTGGTCGAGGACGAACGATGAGCGACGCGTCCGCGGCGGCGAAACGCAGAGGGCTCGTCATCGTTTACACCGGACACGGCAAAGGAAAGACGACCGCGGCGCTCGGACTCGTCTTCCGCGCGCTCGGTCGCGGCATGCGCGTCGCCGTGGTCCAGTTCATCAAGGGCAAGTGGAAGACGGGGGAGCGGACCTTCGCCGAGAGCCTCTCCGGTCTCGAGTTCCACGTGATGGGCCTGGGCTTCACCTGGG
>Ga0207416_1004339_pt1 | contig 12463 bp, 9 predicted proteins | sample PaiPotPPM11metaG_FD_184107 | JGI IMG/M metagenome (GOLD analysis project Ga0207416, IMG submission 184107) | Iron sulfur acid spring bacterial and archeal communities from Banff, Canada, to study Microbial Dark Matter (Phase II) - Paint Pots PPM... ...
CCTCTAATACCACATCCGGGAGAATAGTGTAGCGGCGGCATTCATGACGCCAGCACCGGCCTGGGCGCCATTAATAGCGCGGCTATACCATTCTCCCGTATTTGATATAAAATCTCGCTCAACCAAATTTCCGTTTCAGTATACGACATGAATGTTCAGAGAGAAACAGGGACCGCCGCATTGCGTCAAGTACCCGAAATAATGATTGAATCACGAGTGATATAATATATTTGGGTATTGAAACAAAAGACGAATTTCTAATGAGGAAGAAAATGTAGCCAGGGAACCTCTTTTCTTTCGAGCGATTGTCGAGAGGAAAGGCCAGATGCACGAGAGGAGGCATAAGTTTTGTCTAAGTATGGGGATATCCGAATGCAGACCGGACCGACGGTCAAACAATATGGGCGGTTTCACCTCAAAGTTTTTGAGGTCTATCGAGGTGAGCGCTTAATCCCGACAAATGAATACCAGATCATGCTTGATCTCGGAGATGGGAACTTTGAGAACCTGGGCCTCATCAAGGCTGATGAAAGTACGCTCCCAGAATTGTTGAGCTATCTTCGCGACTCGCAGCATCATGAATACAATCAGATTTATCGCACAAAGCACTATCGTGATCAAGCGGTCAACGATGAAGCGAGAGGGCGCGATCAACAATACTTAGACTTTCTGGAAAGAAGATACGCTCGCGTTGATCAAGCTATTCGGGAACTGGAACCGGATTATCAGCCAGATACCACGATCTATGCCGTCCCGCAAGACCCATCTGATGAGAACAAGGGAGAATGTCGCTTCGGGTAGCAACCTTACCTCACTCATCTTTGCTATCAAAAAGTAACCTTGTATATTCCCCATCAGGATACCCCATGCTCTCCTTCTTCATTGCAAATAATTCTCGTACTCTAGAACGCCCAACTTTCCTCGCACATGTTTCACACAAATTGAGTACATAGATCCAACACACGTTACATAAAAAGTATCTAATATATAAAATAAAATAAACTGCCTCTGATACTTGATTTATTGTTGATACTATGCTATGCTTGCAAAGGGGGAAAATCATTACACACAGGCAGAGCACATATGCGTGGCATCTTTTGCTCTTGAGATGCCTACAACTCTCTTTGTATTTCATGCATCAGCGCAAGGAATGCTGTAGAAAGCAGTGCCAATACGATGAGTTTGCGTCTCTTACTGGCCGATCTTCGTTCTACGCGCCTGACGGGATTGCACTTGCTGCTCTCTCAAGAGAAAGCGCGCGTCGATTTCATCGATGAAGTAGCTGTTGTCAATGCGCTCGCGTACAAACTCTCCACCGGCGCTTTCGATCTCGTCATCGCTCATTACTCGCTTGTCCCCGACATCACCATACTTCCGAGCGATCACTTTGTTCTCCTGGTAGCTCAGCCAGATAAAACGCTCTTTCAGGCTGCCCGCGAACATGGCGCGCTTGGCTATCTCTCCGAAAATTCCCCAGAGGAATTGTTGCGGGCCACGCTCTATCTCTGTCCAGGAGACTTCTTGATCGATCCAGCCTTTACGCTATGGGCCTTGAACGAGGCAGCGCGAAGTTCTGAACAACCTCTCCTTCCTGCATCGCTGACGGAACGAGAACGAGCGATCGTCGCTTTACGGACCAGTGGGCTTTCAGCACACGAGATCGCTGACCAACTCTGCATTGCCGAAAGCACGGTGAAGCGGCACCTGGCAAATATCTCCGCCAAACGCAAGCAGAGGCGCGAGCGAGAGTAGGCAACAGCACAAACAGTAGGGATGTGAGCAAAAGATGTACAACTTAGGCTTCAGGTGTACATCTTTTGCGTGTTTGTCTACATCAAAAATACATCGTTTTGGACGGGAAAATACATCGAAGATGTATGGTACGAAATAATCTTAGCAAGTACACCTGGCTCAGGAACTGTTGTGAAGTTCCAATGTCGATGGTCCAGTAAATGACGACCAACGTTCACACAGCCAGGGCTTCTCAAGTCCAAAGAAGAAAGGATCTTGATCATGTCAACGAAGCAATTCAGGAAGCTCATCGGATTCTCGATATTTATCGTATTGCTAGCGCTTATCAGTTTGAACGTGCTTTCACCGCAAGCTCATGCGGCAAGCAATCGGCCACCACATCCAACAGTGCGAAATTCTGTTAATGAGCCTGGAGCTAATTTCCTTATATTTGACTCGGGAGTTCCTTTCCTGGCTACTTTGTATGGAACAGTTGGATGGACCAGAACCGGCCCTCCCATCGTTGTTTATAACATTACCATGTCAGCCTACGTCCCCAATGGAACCAACCCAGCTTACTATCCTTTCGATATCATCACATTCACGGATTTGCAAGCTGGAAACACCACTATAAGGGCGACAGACGCTAACAATTGTATTTATCCTCGATATACAGCGATGTATTGTGGGGATAATTTCAACTACTGGACGTTCTACAACGAAGGGTTTTCACACTATGAGCAGTCTTACGCACTATCGCAAGCCTTTACACCTACCTACAACCACAACTGGTAGCATGGTATAATTTGACAAGATAGCAGATCGAGAAAGGAAGAGAGCCAATGAAGTCTAACCGCAAAATTTCCTTAGCCATTATAACAGTAGTAGTGCTAAGCTTAGCATCCCTATTATTGCTTACGCAACTCAAAACCGCCTCTGCCACAGTCCCGCATGTGACGGCTTCAAGTATGAGCGCCATATGCAAGAAGTCGGACATAGCTTCAGCAGAAGTAGGTGTACCTCGCATAGACCTTTCCCAAGTTGCTCTTCCCGCTGGGATGCCCAAAGTAGCCGCAATAGTAAATGGGCAAGATATTCCATCCGCTGAGCTTGAGAGCCAGGTAGCAGTCATCCAGGCCAATCATAAGGTTGAGCTATCTCAGCTGCCTACAAACGCCCCAAAGGACTTCCGTTCTCGTTTGACTACATCGACCACCGAGGCTCGGCGCGAAGCACTAGATAGCATCATTCAAGAGACAGTTTTGTTACAGAAGGGTATCAAAAATGGTGAGGTAGCTTCTGTCTCTAGAACTCAGTCTTATATGCAGATGATGCTTGACTCTATACAAACAGAGTCACAAACAAGTCCTGCATATATTAGCTTCATGGCTTATCTCTGTGCTAATAAATTGACAAAGGCTAGCTTTTTGACGAACAGTGTGGTTGTTCACACGTACCAGGATGCTTTAACTATTGGTTCCGTTAAAAGTAGTTACTTTCAAACGTTGCCAGCATCCATTCAGAACAATCCTGGCGAAGCACAATCTCGTATGACAAATTACATCCAGAGCTTGCAGAAAGCGGCAAAGATACAAATCCTTTTACCGAGTAGCTTTCTCACGAGCTAACAAGCCTAACTATATATGCTGCTGCCCCATGTACAGCAGCATATATAGCATTTTAGGGAGTATTATATGTCTAAATCTCACGAGAAAAAGATTGATCGCCAGAAAAAACGAGAGCAACTAAAACAGCAAAGACAAAGGCAACAAAGGCAAGCGGCGCGGAGGGGAACAGTTTTCAGCTCACCTATCCCTCCAACTTTTGATGCAGAACGAGTCGGCGTTCCCGCAGGATTTTATGGCTGGCTTGGGAGAATTTTAACTTCTCTTTGGAAGCGGCGATAAGCTGTGGTACAGGAAGCGGCAAGTAGAGCGACTTAGCAGCCGTTTCCTGTATTGCTTTCTCTTTTTATAAAGAATACAATAGTAGCGTCTCTCCATGATGAAATGATGTTTAGACGCGAGAGGAGACATTGCTATGCTGGGCAAATCTATCACCTACCGGCTGTTGCTACGAGTGGCAGGCGCCCTGCTCCTCCTTTGGGCTTTGTATCTGGTCTTTCAAATCGCTACGCAACAAGCTTATGTTGGAGATTCTTATGTGGGTCTGCAAATTCAGTACAATTTCGAAGAAACCATGTTGTTCATCCTGGGAGCAGGAGTACTCTTGTTAGCCGCGGCCGCAGTCCTCTTCCTGGGATTCAGTTTGCGGCGTCCGCGCGTGGCTTACTGGAGTATCCAGGTAGCTCTCTGGTTTACTGGTATCTCGCTGTGGTATAAATTTAATCAGGCTTTTGTTCCGTTGCCGCAAAATCCGCTCTGGCTGATTGTGACAGTGATCTGCTCGGTAATATTGTTAGCGTTGTATAAGCCGGTTATGCGTCTAGTCAGAAAGATGGTGTTGCCGAGGAATACGGCTTCTCCTGCATAATATTGATTCTGACAACAGGGGAATGGGCGGGCAAGCACAAGACCCCAATCCCCCACCACATCCACGCCTTGCTTCTCACCCTGAGGAAGAACTTGCCTAGCTGCTTTGACTTTTGCGAAGCCCTGTTTACACTCTGTTGGCTGCTGAAAACATCCGCTAAATATGGTATATGATAGAGATAGAAAACATGCCTGCGTTTTTCAGAGAGGAGTTTGGATGAAATGGTTCTGAACTGGTGTCAGGATCCGCCCCCGGTTTCTGTAGTGACTTCCATTGCTCCGGTGGGGACACAACAGACGCTCTACGTCCCCTCCTCCGACCACCTGTACTCAGTGAATGCCAGCGATGGGACGGTGCGCTGGTGCCAGCAGGTGAAGCCGACCCAGGAGATGATCCAGGCATGGAGTACTCGCCCCTACGGGCGTCATCATGCGCCTCCACATCTGCGCTTCGGAACGCCGCGAGTGACCAATGGCGTTGTCTACGTCTGTGCCTCTAGCGACGGCCAATATACCTGCGCGTTCAATGCCGGGGATGGAACGCTGCGCTGGCGAACGCCTACCGATGCCTGGAGCGTCTCCATGCCCTTTGGAGATTTCGCCGTTCCCCTGCTGAAGGACGGGATCGTGTATACTGGCACCTATGTCTTGAACGAACAGGATGGCGCCGTACTTTGGCGCATCGCTATCGAGACGCAATGGTTCTCACCCCAGACGCTCGTGGACAACACGATGTACGCGGTGAGCCAGAGGGGTATCTATGCAATCAACGCACAGCACGGTGAGGTCTCCTGGCTCTATGAGCCTGATGAGTACACGTTTATAAGCGGACCACTCGTCGTTGCCGACCATCTGCTCTATGCCGGCACACAAGGCTCGGTCGATCACCCAGAGACAAGCTATTGCTTTGCCCTGGACACCGAAACAGGGGCAGAGCAGTGGCGCTACCCAATGGGCATCTATATTGGAGCAGTCATCCACGACGAGAATATCTATGTCAGCTCGGGTGATCGCTGCCTCTATGCCCTGGAGAAGCACAATGGAAGTCTGCGCTGGAAATACCAATTTGTCGATCCGGGACACCACGCTGCCACCCTGGCAGAGAACGTCTTGTACATTAATACAGATGGAGCCTATGCTCTCAGCAGCGCGGATGGAACAGTCCTCTGGCACCAGCGCCTGGGGAGTAGTCCCAGTGTCTCTTTTACGCCATCGGTCGTTCTGGACGGGGTGGTCTATTTGGCGAGCATTGATGGACATGGGCGGAGTATTCTGTACTCGCTCAACGCTAGCAATGGAACTGAGTACTGGCACAGCCACTATCCCAACCAGATAATCCCGCTCGCCGTCGCTCGCTAGCGATTTTCCTCTTCCTTCGATATCAGATCATCAAACGGGAGGGAGCATTGTAATTACCTCCTTGTGCAAATACACACCGCATTGATACATCCATGTATTTGCTCATAATGTCTCTGACCAGAAAGCTCGTGCTGCCAACAAGCGGCTCGACTTCGCCAGCATAACGAGATCACCCTCGCATCATCCCCCAATAGTCCCTCTTTTTCCGTCATATTATTTGTAATTGTGGCGGTTTGTGATAGACTTTGCTTAACTTCTGATCCACATAAGCAGGCGCAATGAATTGCGCCGCTACTCTATAAGGTAAGCAGGCACAACATTATTATAAGGAGGGAACGCTGGCTTGGAACACGATTTGCCACCCGCTAGCGATCAAGAAGCATCGCAGCGACCAAACAACATTATCACGCTGGTGGTGACGGCTGATAACCACCTGGGCTACAACGCCTTCGCTCAGCAGCCGCGCAAGAACGAGGAATTCCAGCAGCGTTTGCGACATGCCTTCCAGCAGGCGACCGATTTCGCTGTCGGCCAGGGCGTTGACCTGTTTATCCAGGCCGGCGACCTCTTCGCTACGGCCAACCCCTCCGAGCAGGAACGCAGTTTCGTGGCGGCCCGTCTGGCCCAACTGCGGCAGGCAGGCGTGCGCGCCTTCGCCCTCGGTGGCCTTCACGATACGCCTTCCAAGAACGCGCCATCTACCGTATTTGGAGAAACACACAGCGAATCTGCGTCTGCTGCATCACATACCCTTGCTCCCCAGGAAAGCTATGCCCACCTGGGCGCGCTGCACTATTTCTCTCCCAATGCCAGCGACATCGACCCGGTCATGGTCGAGATACGCGACACGCGCGTCGGACTGTGCGGGCTTGGCGTCAGCGCCGGGCAAGAGGGCGACGCGCTGGCCTCCGCCCATATCTCCAGCGATATCGAACGCGCCAGCATTCCTATCCTGATCATGCACGCGCCCATCGAAGGCTTGTCCGCTCGCCAAACCATCCTGGAAAATCGCGCCGAGGTGAGCCGCGCCAGCATCGCAAACCAGTCGTCGTTCCATGTCATCCTGGCGGGTTATCATCATCAATACCATCACGAGCGGCTGGGCCAGTGCGAGCTGATCGTGGCCGGAGCCACGCAGTATATCGATTTCCAGGACGTCACCGCTGTTCCCGCACAGATTGAACAGAATGATGATGAGCAACCGGAAGAAACTGCACCCGCCGACGCGCCCGGCTTCGTCTTTATCGGTCTCGCGCCCGATGGCCTGCGCTGGTGTCGCCACATCACAGTTGACGCGCTGAGCCTGCGGCAACTCACCATTCAGACCGCCGATCTCTGGCCCGACGATCCCGCGGCGCTGGCTCCCACAGAGATCATCCTTGAGCGGCTGCGCCCTCTATGCAGCGCCGAGAGCCTTATCCAGTTGCGCCTTGCAGGCGCGCTCACACGCGAACAATACCATCAACTCAATCTCAACCGGGTGCGCCGCTATGGCGAAGAAGCGTGTTTTGCCCTGACCATCGACGATAGCGGCCTCGAATTGCTGGCCGTGGACGTGGAGAGCGGCGGCCTCCAGCGCCTTTCAGCGCGCGAAGAACTGATCGCGCTAGCCGACGAATGGATCGCCGCGGCGGCTGACGCGCAGGAGCAGCACGCGCTGCACGCCACGAAGGAAGAACTGTTAGCGGCTATGGATTCCAGGTAGTGGAAGCATGTCTCTGATACACGGAGTGTCTTATGATCATACTGAAGCATTTAACCGTTGAACGTTTCAGGTTGTTGCAAAAGATCGACCTGCATTTCCCGCAGCGCGGGAGCATCTTGCTGCAAGGTTCCAACGAGGCCGGCAAATCCGCCGTATTGGAGAGCGTCTATTTTGCCCTCTACGGCGCTCCCTTGCGCGGCAACGAGCATAGTCTGGACGATCTGATACAGTATGGCGCGGCGCAGGCTTGCGTCGCCCTGACGCTTTCCGTTGCCACCACCGAATTGCACATCACGCGCACCATCGAACGCGGCCAGGGCCAGCATATCACCTTGCGCATACGCAAACTGGGGATGCCCGACGAGCCGCCGATCAGCGATCTGGCGGCTGCCAATGAGCGCATCATCAGCGAACTCGGCTTCCTGGACGGCGCTACGCTGCGCGATTCGTACCTCATTGAACAACGCGGGCTGGGCCGCCTGGAACAGATCGAGCCGCGCGAGCGCGCCGCGACCATCGGCAAACTGCTCGGCCTGGAAAAGCTGCGCCGCTTCACCGAGCATTTTAAGGTCACGCCACAGGACGAAGAGCGGTTAGCCGAAACTACAATGCGCCTCAAGCTGGCCGAGATTCAGGATCGTATCCCCGTCATCAGCGAGCAACTGGGACAGCTCGAGGCCGCGCTCGATGCCATCACCGTGAACGAAGCGCTGGCGGAAATCGCCCAACAAGAATCGGAAATTGCCGAGCAAGAGCAGGCGCGTACCCAACTTCAGGAGCGGCGCGCAACGCTCAAGACGCGCCAGGGACGTATCCAACTCCTGCGCAAAGCTGATACTGTCCTGGGCGAGATCATCGCCACCTACGATGCCCTGGCGGAAGCCCAGCGCGAACTCCCCGAACTGGAACGCCAGATCGCCGAAATAGATCTGCGCGAGCGCGAAGAATTGCCAGGACTGGAGAAACGGGTCAGCGACCTCGTTGATCTTATCCGCTCCTTTGGCACGCTGGAACGCATGTCAAATGATTTGTTGGCCGCCATCAACTCCATTAAAGACCTTGAAAGAGATTTAACGCTGTACCACGAACTCCAGGAAAACAGCGGAGATCTTGATGAACGGATTGCCAGCGCGCGTTTACTGGTAGAGCAGACGCGCCAGTTGGTGAGCGAATGTGAGGAGCAGCGCCGCGTGCGCCCGCAGTTACAGGCGCGCCTGGGCCGTTTGCAGCGGCTGCGCGAACGTCTGGCCGCGCTGCGCCAGCTCGAGGAACAGTACGCGGTGCGCGTCAGGAACGAGGAGCAGGCCGAAGAGAATAGCGAGCAACTGGCAAAAGTGCGCAAAGACCTGCGCGAGACCGAGCAAGAAATGGCGCTGGTCGAAGCCGAGGCTCAGCAGGATCAGAAGCGCGCGGACGAGCTGGAAAAACGCTGGCGGCAGTTGGGTGCGCGGCGCCATCTTGAAGAGTGGCGGCGCTTGCGCGGGCTGGCGCAAGGTCTGACCGAAGCGGAGCAGCACGTCATCGCAGCGCATCAGCGCCAGGATCGCCTTCGCTCAGCCTATGACGAAGCGCATCAGAAAGCTATCAAATGGCTCTTCACGATGGTTGGGGCCGGGGTGGTGTTTGTGATTCTCGGCATCAGCGCGCCTTTGCTCTTCCTGCTGCTCCATCAGCAAATTATTGGTTCCATTCTGGGCATTCTGGCGCTGGTTGTACTGGCGGGCGCCGGCCTGAGCCTGCAAAGCTACACCACGACCCATAAAGACGAGCAGGTAGCGGAAGCGCAAATGCGCGAGGGCAGTAACGACGTCAGCATGATGGTCGCTGCCCGCGAGGCCGCCCGCCGGATGCTTGGCGATAACAACGCTCTTACGCAACTCGAACATGAGATACAGGCGCTGGGCGGGACAGTGCCGCGCTCCTCGGAGGAAGCTGAACGGCAACTCCAGCAGACCGCCGACAATGGCGACAGCCTCGCCGATGTCCAGCAGCAAATGGCCGCGAAACGGGATGCCGCCAACGCCTCCCGCAACCAGGTAAATGTGACGCTGGAGGCGGTCGCCGCCCTGCGTAAAGAACGCGCGCGCCTGGAAGAGCAGCGCAAAGCCGCCGGTTGGGATGATATTGAAAGTAAGTTGCGCAGCGACAAGATCGCCATCGAGGACACGCGGCATGAGATCGCCGCGCTGGCCGGCCAGGAAGGTCTGCCTATTCCCCTCTTCGAGGCCAGGTCCACCAACACAGCAGCCGCGTCGTCTCTCGCCGACCTGGAAAAAACGGTGAGTGAGACCATCAGCACGACCGAACGCGAACTGGTGACACTCGACAGCAAACTGAGCATGACGGCAAACCTGTCGCAGCGGCTGCAAACCGCGCAAGAAACGCTGGAGCGCCTGCTGGAGAAGCAACGCGCTCTCGCGGAGCGCAGCGAGCGTTTCCAGGCGCGTGATCCCGCGCAGCAGATCGAACAGGCGCGCGAACAGCAGGCTGCCTTGAGCAGCGCGCTGCAAAGCCTGCAAGACTCGCTGCGCCAGCGCGTGCGCTCGCTCGGCGTCTCGTTTGGGCAGACGGCTATCAGCAGCGCGGAACTGGCGACGCGCAGGCAGCTTGAGGCGCTGCACATCGCATTGGGCAGCCGCGTTGAGTTACAAAAGCGCCGCGATCACTATGCCGAGACGCTTAAAGAAAGCCAGGACACGCTGGCCGAATATTATAACCGGCTCGCCAAATTCAGCGCCACGCTTGGCAGTTGGATCATACCCGGCAATCCCTTTGCCGGCATCTTGACCGGCCTGCGCACCCGCTGCCAGCAAGAAATTATCGAAGCCGACGAGCGCGGCATCACGCGCGAATTTGAAACCATGCGGCTCCAGGAAAACGCCTCCAAAGCCAAAATCGAACTCTGCCGTCAGGAGATTGAAAACGCGCACGAGCGCATCGCCGCTATGCTGGCGCAGCACCATCGCCCGTCAACTACTGGTTATCGCTCAACCGACATCGTGACTGTCTGGCCCCTGGTGGGACAATATACCTTGCAAGATCGCGCGCGCCTGGAAGATGAGCAGGCAACGCTCGAACAAGAACTGGAACGCCTGGAGGAGCAAGAATTGGCTCTGGGTACGCAATTGCGCATCGACGGCGTCAAGCTCGATCTGGACGACCTGCGCGCTCGCCTGGAGCAGCAACAACGCCTCTACGAGGCCAAGAAACGCGGCGGCTTGCTGCTGCAAGCTGTGCGCGAACGCTTGATGCAGAAAATGCAGCCGCGCATCGAGTACTACCTGCAACAGCTTGTTCCCCTGCTGACGGGCGGTCGCTATCACGACGTACATCTCGTGGGCTGGCAAGAGGAAGAAGGCGGTCTGCAACTGCGCGTGTGGGATAGCGTGGCGGAAGCGTATATCAACAAATCTGCCCTGTCTGCCGGAGCAGCCGATCAATTGTCGCTGGCGCTGCGCCTGGCCTTTGCCATTGCGTCGCTGCCGCGCGAGTTGCGCGCCGCCCCCGGCTTCCTCATCCTCGACGAGCCGTTGAGCAACTTTGATCGCGGACGCTCGCAGGCGTTGGTGGATATCATAACGGGCGAGACGCTCGGCCAGCACTTCGAACAAATCCTGCTTATCTCCCAAAGCAGCGCCTTCGAGCCATCCATGTTCCCCTATCATCTCTCCATCGATAGCGGCACGATCTCCGACAGCAACCTGCCCGTGCCGCCCGCCACGCCGACGCCTGATGCTGCGCCCACAGAAGCTGATCATCAAGATTCGCCAGGGCGGGGCAAGCCCACGCCCCTACAATCGTTGCCCACAACGCCCGTGCCGACAGAGATCGTTTAACCGTGTAGCCGCGGCATTCATGACGCCTGCCTGCGACCCCTGTAGCGGCGGCATTCATGACGCCCGATCAGAATCGACAGAGACGCCATCTATCAGTTTCATGATAAATCGGAAATTTGCAGGCGTCATAAATGCCGCGGCTACAGGGCCAGATACTCCCAATCGGCGGGGAAGCGGAAGGAGTATTGACGTGGGGGCTGCGGCGCCTGCGTCTCTAGCCAGCGCACCGGAACTGAGCCGCGTTGAAAGAAGCCATGCGTGCTGCCCACGCCCGTCCAGACCACGTCTCCGGCTTTGACATGATAGCGCTGCCCGTCCAGCAACGCCTCGGCCTCTCCGCTGAGCAGAAAGTACGACTCCTCGAAGGGGTGATCATGCACAACGCCTTCTCCGCCCGGCGCGAACTGCACCATGAACAGCGTCAGCAACTGCGCTCCCAGCGTGTGATCGATCAGCATCTTCAACGAAATGCCATGAATGTTGCCGCCGCGGTCGCCCTCCATCTGCATCTTGCCCGAAGGGGGCAATTGCGCGTCGTCGAAATGGCCGAGGCCGCGCGTGCGCGGATCGCGCCAGTCGGGCCGCACACCCTCGTTCAAAACGCTATTTTCTTTCAAGAAGAACGTATCGCGCCCGCGCTCCGGAGGTTTCGGCTGCGCGGCCAGCATCTCCAGCCAGCGCGCTGGCTGCGCTCCAGCATTGCGCCAGGCGTGCGGCGCTCCCACCTGAATAATACCGTAGTCGCCTGGACTGAACTGGTACGCTTTACCGTCGATGCTGCCCAAAATTCCCCCTTCAAGAACAAAAAAAGCCTCTTCATAGGCGTGAACGTGCGCGTCCAGTCCGCCCTCCGGCAGCAGCTGGCACAGACCCAATCCCATATGCACCGACCCCCTCGTGTGGTCAACCAGCGCCGCGCGCGCATAGCCCTGGCTATGTCCTTCATAGAGCGGCGGGACTTGCAAACCAATCTCATCCAATGTTCCTACATAATGCATCGTATGCTCCTTATATCAAGTCCGGTGGAACACGGACGCCTGTAGCGGGGCAATTCATTGCGCCAGTACCGAGGCATCTGTCGAGGCGGCTGGCGCAATGAATTGCCCCGCTACACTGTTCCATCAGATTTAGTATTACAAACCTGACATGCGTGCCACAACCTCGAAGATGGCCGCGAAATCCTCCTCGCCCAATCCCAGGCCGCGCGCCGCTGTCAGGTACTCGTTGGCGAGGGCCGCGCTCGCCATTGGCACGCCGGACTTCCTGCCAATTTCGAGGGCCAGCAGCATATCTTTCTGCATCATCTCCACGTTGAACCAGACCTCATCTTCCTTCTTCAC
>Ga0207416_1004341_pt1 | contig 12460 bp, 12 predicted proteins | sample PaiPotPPM11metaG_FD_184107 | JGI IMG/M metagenome (GOLD analysis project Ga0207416, IMG submission 184107) | Iron sulfur acid spring bacterial and archeal communities from Banff, Canada, to study Microbial Dark Matter (Phase II) - Paint Pots PPM... ...
GCCGCCCCAGCTGCCCGGCCCGGCCTGGATCAACCGACCGGTCGAGGAGGTGGTGCCGACTCAGTAGTTTCCAGCCCGGAGTGTCTCAAAAGGGTTGACAACTTCCGTGTCAGGAAAGCGGTCGAGCTGGAGTCTTGACAAACCTTTGGGGCGGTCGATGATGACCTTGGCGTGTAGGGAGGAGGAAGTGGCTAAGCCGATCGCGACGGTTTCGATAGCCGCCGTACCCACGCGACGTCTCAGCCTCATTCTGGCTGCGCTCCCGCTACTGGTTCTCCTGGCTGCCTGCGGTCCATTAGCATCGGCCGGTCTCTCCGCATCAGACAAGGTTGCGTGTAAGGATGCGTCGCAAGACGATGCAGTTGGCGTCTACCAGGACGGCGCGAATGCTTCGAACAGCGACATTCGCGCCCAAGCGGCACGAATTACGCAAACCTCAGACCCGAGCACGGATGAGGCGGCCGTTAAGGCTGTCCTCCAGATCTGCAAGAGCAACGGCTACGCTTTAAGTGCGGGTACGGGGGCCGCGGCCGCCCCGAGCGCTACTAGGAACGCAGGGTCCTCACCAGCGAGTCAAAACCGCTCAGCACAAGCCTCAGCAACGCCGGTCGGTGCTGCGGTGACGCTACCTGCTGCTGCCTGGACGCCAGCGGGTACCTCGACGTCCGTGACGAACATCGACTCTCAGACATTCGGCGTCAGCTACGCCGGTGAGCTTTACTGGGGAGGGCTGAGCTACTCAAGCGTCCCAGGCTGCGACTATCGGTTTGCTGGCGACGCGAAGCTCGACAGCGGAGGCGGATACGCGCCTGCAGTCCGCGCAGCGTTGACGAACGGGACTCCGACCGGCATCGGCTTTCAATATGATCCCGGCGCCGGAGGCTATAGACTTGTCCAATACCCTGACCAAGCGGAGACAGGGCCAGTCACGTCCGCGACAACTGACTCCGCCTGGCACTCATTTGCTATCGACGTGCAGGGCACCGAGTACCACATGTACCTCGACAACCAGCTTCTTTTTAGTGGAACTACTTCCCTAAGTTGTGGCGGGCTCTTTATTCGGACTTGGGGCGCAACCAACGCAGAGTTCCGAGATCTCACCGTCACTCCCCTATCCGGCTAGGTGTCGGACGATGGTTGGAACCTTAAAAAGGCGTCCGCTGAGCGCTCGTCAGGCAATCGCCTAACTCGGATGCAGAGGTTGAACTCGGAAACCGCGAGCTCGATTTGGGCTCGAGGAGATGCGGGAGCGGGCGAAGATGTCGATGGCCTCGAGGCATCGGATCGAAGGCCAGAATTGGAGTTTCGTCCACAGTGCCGGCGGACCTTGCCATCCGCGCGAACGACTTTGGCCGACGAGTACCGGGCACGTTTGAGACGGCACTGGCCTTTCACCGTTTCGCGGAAGAGCTTCAGTTTGGTTGGTCTGCAAGGCTTCTCATTTGAGGGGGCTGGTGGTATAAGGGGTACGTCTTCGGGCTGGCTCAGGAGGGGATAAGAGGTGGGGTTCCAGGAGGACTGCGAGCGCTGGCGAGCCTGGGCGCGCTCGTCGCTTGGCGGCTCCGAGGCGGAGGTAGCCGCCGCCGGCGATGCGGCGGCCGTCACCAGTCTTCTCGGCGGAGTAGAGGCTGGCGACCTTTTGGCCGCCGCGAAGACTGCCGCCGAGCACTTTACGGTCCCGGATGAAAGTAAGGAGAGAGTTCGCGATTGGATCGCCGCTGGCTTGCCCATCCAAACTCCGGCCGACACGTGGCGGAGGCTTTTTGACGCCGGATGGTTCGCCGTACCGCTGCACGGTCTGCGGCTTGAGAAAGGCGTCCCGGAAAACGAAAAGGTAATCGCAACCTCGACGGCCGAGCACTGGATCTGGGGACAGGCGCCCACCAAGGATGATGTCGCGGAAAAAAGGATCAGGCATGCGAGGACCATGTTTGGCTGGCAAGGCGCCGTGGCACAGGCCGCGCTCGAGTCCCTCGATGAGCACGCCCGCAACAAAGGTGAGCGCCCAGCGAATGCATGGCACCTCAAGGATCGGTTCCAGTACTTACTCACAGACCAGCAAGTACTCCGGGCCGTCGATAACAAGTGGGAGGTCATCCCATTTGACCAGCTGGTGGAGATCAAAGGTGTAAGGGGGGACGATGGCGAGGTCGCAACGCGTCTTAAGTTCCCCAACAACACCTGGGTTGAATACCGGATGCAGAACGGAGAGTTGCAAACGGCGGTGCTTATGCGAACGACGCAGCGGCATCGCGCCGAGCGTACGCGTGCGTCAATGGACCTGCTTAAGTCGAAGGCAGAATCCACCGACGCAGGTCAGGCTGCGGCGTCGGCACTTGAGCTAGCCCGAAAATTGCGAGACGCTGGAGATTTGGAGGCGGCCGCTACCTATTTTGAGACGGCAGCGAAGTCTCCGATGACACAGGCAGCCACCTCTGCCCTCTGGGATCTTGGTTCGATGTGGTCAGCCGCATCGCAGTGGGATCGTTCCAAAGATGCCTTCAACCGAGCCATTGCAGTGAGCGATCCGAAGACAGTCCCTACTCTCCTGTGTAACGTTGGCTATGTTGAGCGCAGGGCTGGAGATTACAATGCCGCGCTAGCGACGCTTCAGCGAGTAATCGACAGTGACGACCCGAACCAAGCTGCTAGGGCCCGTTTCTTGACTGGCGCTCTCTACGACGAACAGTTGCACGATGTCCAAAGGGCGCGGCCTTTCTATAACGAGGCAATCTCGTCCCCTAGCAATGAATGGGCGTCTCGGGCAGGACTTTATTGCGGTCGTATGCTTCTTCGGGAAGGCGAGCTCCATAACGCGATTAGTGCCTTGCACACGGCCGTCACCCGGTCCAAAGCCTGCCGAGCCGAGGCCATGCTCGAGCTCGGGAAGTTGTACCTGCAGAATGGGCGGACAGACATCGGTCGTGGCTATCTGGAGCAAGCTGCGGCCTTGGGCAGCGGTGAATCTCAGGCTGCGGCAAGAGCACAGCTCAATGCAGTGGCGGCTGCATCTCCATCGCCAGCTGAACCAGCATTCTCTCCACTGCATCAGGACTCCGGATGACAGGGGCTGACCTCGGATCCGGCGATTTACCGAGACCGGATAGGGGCGGAGCCTACGAACAGCAATGCATGGCGTGGCGACAGTGGGCCGCTCGAGACCTGGTCGGATTATCGAATGCGCAGTTATTTGCTGCGGGCGATGCGGCCGCGCTGACAGCGCTGCTCGGCGCTCGCCATCCGAACGAATTTATTACCGCCGCTCGTCGAGCGACCATCTGCTCGGGTGAGGGACGCTCGTCGGAGGCAAGTTCCGCGCTCGTTCTACCCGCCGCTACGCCAACTGGATCTGCTGAAACTGTCTTTAACAGACTGACCGCCGCTGGCTGGCAGCCGGTACCGCTTGAAGGCGACCAGTCCCTATCCGAGAGTGAGCAGGTCTTCGTGAGATGTTCTGCAGAAGATTGGCGATACGGGAGTGCCGACGCGAAAGAGCATTATGCCACCGAGGAACTGGGCGATGCCCTTGGCGAGATATCGGGCGGGTTCATCGGGTCGATTGTTGGAGGGGTTGTTGGCGCGGCGGTCCGCGGAGCCCAGAAGAACGCTGACGCAGAAGTGAAATGGCGCCGGGTCGGGACATGCGAGTACGTGCTGACGGAGCGCCGTGTCCTTCGTCGGAGCGGCAAAGAGGCAAAGGCTAGCCCCTACGAGACCATACGGACAATCCTGTTCCACAAAGATGGCGGGGTAATGATTTGTTTCATGGATCAGAGTGCGATCACGCTGAAGATGCCGAACTGGCGCTTGCACAAGCTCGTGCTCGAGTACATGTGGAAGCACTATCACGAGTTGCCGGCCTCTCCAGAACGTGCGGCATCAATCCAACAGACCCCCGACGACGGCGTCAGATCGTGATACTTGCCCAGATACTCGCCTCAATATTGGCATTTTGGTTGGTTTGGCGTCGTGTGATGGTCCGGCGCACCGGGCGCACAGTGACAGGCTCGGCGCTCCGTCGACCACCTCCGCGGTGGTTGATCCTGGCGTGTATGACGCTCACCGTCGTGACACCTCAGACGGCAGTGGCGTCAGGGAGGGCACCGACTACGACCACGGTGACGTGCGATCCTTCGTCGGTAGGGCCCGGGGCTTCGACCACCTGTACGGCAACAGTCACAACCTCGGGCGCAAGTGTTCAGCCAAGCGGTTCGGTGATCTTCACACGCAGTGGAGGCGGAGGGTTTCTCGTAAACGGTCAGACCACGTCCTCGGGGACTTGTTCCCTGCCGTCCTTTGGACCCGCATTCTGTCAAGGCATCTACTATGCGGGCAGCACACCGGAGACTGTCAAGATCGCCGTGAGCTATCAGGGAGACTCAACGTACGCTCCCAGTAGCAACTTCACTGATGTAAAAGTGGCGACCGCTCCGAGCCCTTCACCAGCATTCCAGAAGAGGACCGCGAGTGGATTGACGATCTATGTCCTCGCGGTCCCGTATCGACAGTTGCCTGCGCCCGCATGCCAGAGCTTTGCCGCCAGCGATTGCGCCGACATCATGGAGGTTGACGTCTATCTCGGCTTTGGGTACACGGGCAGTGGGACCGTAAATCTGACTGATGCGCCGGGTCCCGGCCTTGCGATCGACGATCAATGGCAGCTTGTCGACAAGGAAACCGGAGGTGTCTACCCGATCCAGTCGGAGGGTAACATAACTGGCGCCTGCGCCGGTGGCGACCAGTCATCGCTGTCAAACGTATACGTAATTGTCGGGTTCAAGTGCTTTGGTCGGATGGTCGAATCTGGGCACTGCTACGTTCCTGGCGATCCGGTCGTCTGGTTCATACAAGCGTCCCAGAAGCAAGACCCACTAACGTTGCGCTTTACAGATTTCGACGGCAAGCAGTACGACATCGACTTGGGAACTATGAGTGCACAGTCGCAGGCCGCGCCCGCTGTAGGAGTTGGCAGCTGTGGCCCTCCATCGGCCACATCAGGGGGCACAGTAGGTTCCTTTTCCAATGGGACTAACTCGTCGGGCGGGTCATCCAGTTCGTCCACAGTGACGATGACGCCGTGCGCCCTGGGCGGCGTCGGGCTCACCGTAGCGTCGCTACTTCTGTTGTTCGTCCCTGGAGGCCAGATCGTTACGTTAATCGGTGCCGGCTTAACGCTCACGGGAGCGGCACTGACCTACTGCAGCCTCAAGGGAGGTTGAGGCGGGGCCATGAGAAAAGTCCTGCTCGCCTACTTAGTAATCATTGTGCTGGCCTTTGGAATCGCAGCTGGAATCCACCGATGGTGGCCAGTGTTGCTCATCACCCTCCCGGCCGCAGTCTTCTCCGGGCGGGGGTCCCGCGCCACCGCTTCCATGGTCCACAGAGTCGTCGCGGCCATGGCGTTGCTCGCCCTTTATGCGTTGGGAATGATCCTGATGGTGTTTGTGGTGCGGCCGTTATGACGAACCCAACAACGAGTTGGTCTACCGAAGGCAAAGTGTAGGAGGGCGGTTCATGGCAATGACTTTCGAAAAAGCTTGCTCCCGCCGCTCCGTTTGTCGTTATCCAGAACTCGCCGGAATTGCTGATGGCTAACACGTTTTTTACTCTTCGTGTCTTGGTTTTCCACAAACCGCGAGCTGAGCGTCCGGCCAACACTTTCATTGGACTGGTCGGAGCGAGTGGGCCGGTGCCTCAGATCGGCATCCTGCGGTTAGCTGATCCGCTACATCCCGAGGACTGCGGCTTCTCCGGTGCTTACGTTGGGCTTATCTCTTAAGACTCGCGAGGCGTTACCTATTCCTTCTTCGGCAGTTTCGTCGCATTAAATCGACCTTGAAATAGAGGAGGATCGGCAATCATGTGGTGGTTCATCGGCGCATTCATGGGCTGGGCGACTCGACAAGCGGTCACGCAACATAACCAGGCAAAGATCATGAGCCAGGTGCCGGATTGGCAGGGAGACAAACCTCAATCTCTCCCGACCCGAGACCGCGCCCTCCTTTACGCTGGTGGAGCTTCGTTCCTGTCTATCGCGCTGCTCGTGTCTCTGGTATCGGTGTCTTCCGCGCTCGTCTTCCTGGCGGTCGGCGCCTTTGCAGTCTGGAGTTATCGCCGCTCGAGCCGGAAGAAGTACGGGAGCGCCACACGTGCTCGTACTGACCGATGCCGCCGACCAGGCCGTAGCCGTCCGCAGCCAGCCGGTCGACAACCGCCTGGAGGTTGTCCACTTCGAAGCCCGAGCTTTCCTGGAACCGCGTCGAGCGCGCCGAGGATGAAAGGCCGGCGTCAATATGACTTGCGACAGCAGTAGCGCAAAGCTCGACCTCTGGCATTAGGTCTCGGGACCATTAAGCGGCGAATGCGAAGCGGGTCCCAGGGCACAGTAGCTCTTGGGTCCTGAAGGTCATAGCCCGTGGCGGACACTAATCGAACAATCGAACTCGACTCGGCCCCCTATCTAACGGTCCGGGCAGCTACCGACGAAGGCCTGACGTTTCTTAATCCGGCTTCGGGAAGGGGGGCACTGCCGAGTCTCCGTAAGCGGCATTCATCGGACTAAAGCGGTGGCCAACTCCCTTTTTCCGCTGGCTTTTTGGTAGGGGCAGTTTCGGAGTTTTGGGAGCGCTTTCCGATGTCTCATCGCTGAAGCCATCAGCCCCATCTCGAGCGGAGGGCTTGGCGGGCCGAGCCATTTGCCGCCATTCTAGTTCGAGGAAACCGGCGCAGTCCCAGGATCGCTGCATCGTTCTTGACACAATTTCTTGAATCGCGGATCGAGGGCTAGCCGGCCGAGTCGATTGAATAACCCCACCTGGATCGTCGCCAAAACCAGTCATTAGCAAGCGGCAGACAGAATCTAGCGAATCGACGTGGTAGCCCGTGGCGGACACCATTCGAACAATCAACTTGAGGCTGTCGAGGGAGGGGGCGGCGCAACGAGCCAGGAGAAGGGCTGACTCCCAATAATCGGCGGGTGACGGCTGCGCAGAAGCATGTCGCTGCCGACACCATGGGCTACGCTTCAGCGCTTGACAACGTATACGGATGCAATCGATGACCGGGGAATCAGGATGCCTTCGAGTCCAGGCATGGGCTGGTAGCTGTTGCCGACTATCAGCTGCGGATCGCGGAGGTAGAGGTCCAGGTCGTCCGTCTCGACGCTTCGGGCTGGATAGTCGGCCCACCCGGAAAGGACGCGGTTGTCGTGGAGTTCAAGTTGGAGCCGGGGGGCGGCCCGCCGGCTGAACACGACGTCCCAGGCGCGGATCGACGCCCCCGGCGCGACCTTCGGCCAGATGCGAGCGAGAAGCTTCCAGATCCAGCTCAGAGCGACCCCGCCAAGAATTGCTAGAAGGAGCGACAGGACGAAGTTCAGCGCGTCCGGCGCCGGGTGAAAGAAGCCAGCAATAGCGACGACCGGAGCGGCGGCGAGCAGACTCCAGACCACCCACTGCGCGTCGCTCCTCTTCGTCTGTAGACCGAAAACGTAGAACGTCTTCATCATTACGAACCCCGGCACCAACAGGCGCAGGGTGTCGGCGACTTGATTAGCCGTTACGAGCATGAGGCTCCCCCTTTACTTCTTCTCAGGCGCGGGAGCGGGCTGGCTCGGTCCAGGCGTTTGAACCGGCTGCGTTGGGATCGGAATCGCTGGCCGTGAATCTGGTGGCGGGTCCGGCGTATAGGTCCGGATGTGGTCCGGCGTCGCGATCTTGGTCTGCTTCTCCTTCGCCATGAGTAGTACCTCCTGAACGTGTCCCGGGGAACCTATGCGCCCCCGTCCGGCATCGTACGCTGGGACGAAGCGGCAGACTGCCAATACGGAACTTTCTCGGCCAGGTTGCGTCACACCATCATGGACGAAGCCGTAGCGCCAAATGGCCGGGTGGCCCCGTAGGCTGGAGTCCGAGCATGGCAGCTTTTCAGTCCGGCCACCTTCGCGGAGTATCAGTCCCTGGCGCGATAGCCGCGCTTGTGGCGGCAGCGGCTGGCCTCTACATCTTGCTCGTGATCGGTCAAGGCGTAGGCCATCACCTAGGTCGCATCTTCATTTTCATTCCCGGCTTTGTCGCTATCTTGGCAATTGCGTCTGCGGCCGGTGCAATGACGCGCGGACTGACCCAGCGCGCGGCACTTCTGGGCATGGCAGCTGCTGGCTTGGGGACGCTGGGCGTGCTCTGGATCTGGATCAACCTTTTCACGCTCGAGACCGCGGTTCTGCTCTTAATCGCAGCGGCGCTGGCGACACTGGCTATGGCTGGTGCAGTGATGAGAAATCGCCGCCGACTTTCAGCATCCCTTTCTGCCGCGACCGGCGCGTGCCTCGCGGTACTCGTCCTTGGCGTCGGGTTGAGCCTGAGCATCACGGCGACCTGCGGAGCGGCTGGAAGTTCCTTTCACATTGATAGCTGGCATCAGCCGTGGTCTGCCGCCTATGCGTGCGGTGACGGACGATTGAGCTTCGAATTCTGGCCCCAGCGCTAGTCTGGTGACCGACCAGGGAGCGGTCCGTATTGCACCGGCAGATCGGAAGGACATCTCCTAATCCAGTCATAGCCCGTGGCGGACACTAATCGAACAATCGAATTGGGACTGGTGCAATAGACGCCAGTTAGGCTGCTAGCGCGAGCGGCACTGGCGTGCTGGCGAGGGTTGACGGCTGGCTAGCGTGCGTTAGCGTTCCAGTGTTTCAACGCGCTTGACGGAGCTAAACGACCAGCGGAACCAGACGGTCGACTCCATGCCCCAGCCGCGGAGTTCGGTCTTCACGCCATCTGATTCATGTGGCACGTCTTCGGCGGTCAGCCATCCACCGATGGAAAGGTGGACTCCGTCCCAGTCGCGCGACAGTTCGGACCAGTCTGGATCCAGGCGGGCCGCGCTTTGGGGTCGATGAGGTGTGGTGGTATAAGTGAACCCGGCCTCCGCCCTCGGATAGGAGCGCGCAAGCGCCGACCACGCGTCGCGCGAATGGATCTCGAGCACATGTGCGGAATCGGCTACGGTGACCTCCCACGTGTAGTACGGTCCAGAAAACTGATCCTCGGGCGTGTGCAGCCAGGGTGAGACCACATCCGGTACGAATGTGCTCGTCCAGAAGGCCCGTTTCGGTTTGGGTGTCTCGGAGCCGAATGGAGAGAGGTCAACGATCAGCTGATCCTCGACGGGAGGGTCGGGTGAGCGCCCAACCCAGATCTGCTTCTTGCGATCGAGGTCATCCCACCAGTGAGCCATCCGCTCTGGAAGCCACTCCGCCAGACGGCCGAGCTGCGGCGCTCTGGATTTCAGCGCTTCGACGGTTGCCTCGTAGTCGCCTCGATAACGCGTCACGTGGAAATCGAGTTGGGGCAGCAGGCCGCTCAAGTCGTTGTCGCTGAGGTCGGCGGCCTGACACTGCGAGATAAGGCCGAGCAGCTGCAATCCCTTCGGTGCGGTCAGGAGGTCGCCCACCCGGCGGTCGGCCATAACAGCAGGTTAAGTCGTCTATCCGTTTGAGCGGTTCAGCGAGTGCGCCAAAGCGGTAATTACGCTTGCCCGCGAGAAGGCCGAAATGATTGTTTTCCGGCCGGATCATTTCCGATCATTCCGGCTTTGTCTGAGGAAGTCTTTGCGGCGCTCTCCCGCGGCTGCTGGAGCCATTCGAGGGAGTAGCCCGTGGCGGACACTAATCGAACAATCGAATTGGGATTGACGCGAAGCGGCCGGGCTCAGGCGGACGCTTCCCTCGAAATGAGCCAACGCTCCTACTAACAGGTTATCGGTGCCTCTCAGCTCGAGGAACTCATGAGCGGGGGCTTTCGTCGGCCTCCCCCGGTTTGGCCTTTCGATTGTTTATCCACGCCTTAAACCATTCCTCGTACGCGGCTAGGGCGCGGTCCCCACTCGCCCACCTCGAGATGGAATTCATAGTCCGGGGCGTGGTCGGCGACTTGCTTTCCGGTCCAAGCCTCTGTGAGCTCGAACATGATTTTGATGACCCCTTCTTTGCCAAAGCTGTCCAGCACCCGACCACCTTCGGCGGAGGCAAAGCCATCTTCGGTCACGCTGACGAATCCGGCTCGGACCAGGCGAGTCACAGCGCGTTCGAACTCCCTTTCCGTGGGCATGTCTCGGTTGAGATAGTCGAGACTTGAAACAACGTGTTGCAGCGCCGTCGGCTTACGTGCACCGGCAGCGATTGCGACGAATACCCAAGCATCGTCCCTCGACAGAGTCAGGCTGGGCACATGGCCCATTGTCCCTCAGCTACTCACTTGCGCGGCTACGATCTTGCGCCGGGAGACATCAACCGAGGTATCGCATCCGAAAAGAACGTCCGATTGAGTTCGGGAGTAGCCCCTGGCGGACGCTATTCGAACACGTTGCCATCGCAGCCGCCAAAGTCGATACTTTTCCTTCGTATGAGTGATGGCTGAGCGAACCTCGAGCCTGCCGATTCCCACGACGGCCTTCATCGGGCGCAGCCAGGAGATCACGGAGGTTGCGCATCTTTTGAGTACGGCGCGCCTCGTGACGCTGTTCGGCCCGGGGGGCTCGGGCAAAACGCGCCTCGCGCTCGAACTGCTGCGGCAGCGGACACGCCATGATTCGGAGGCGGCGTGGATGACAGATTTGACTGCGGTTCGCGACCCGGCGCTTGTCCCGATGATGATCGCGCAGGCCGCGGGCCTTCCCGTGGCGCAGGAGGAGCTCGCTCTCGGCCATCTGATCGCACATGTCGGCGACCGCAAGCTGCTGCTTCTGCTCGACAATTGCGAGCACCTTGTCGCCGAGTGCGCCCGTACGGTGCAACAGCTCCTGTCCCGCTTGCCGAGAATCCGCGTGCTCGTAACCAGCAGAGAGACACTCCGAGTCCCCGGCGAAACCGTTTTTACGGTGCCACCTCTCACCGGCGAAGAGGCAACTGCCCTCTTTCTCGAGCGGGCACGCCTACGGTCGCCGGACTTTGCCGTCACGAGCGGCTCTCGCAAAACGGTCGAGGACATCTGCGCTCGCCTCGACCGGATGCCGCTCGCGATCGAGCTCGCAGCCTCGAGAGTAGCGCTGATGTCAGCCGACGAGATCCTCCAGCGACTGGACCATCGCTTCGCGCTTCTCAGCAGCGGGCCGCGCGTCCGGAGTGATCACCACCGCACCCTGCGCTCTACCGTGGAGTGGAGCTATGGGCTGCTGGACTCCAGCGAGCGGCGCCTTTTCGAGCGGCTGTCCGTTTTTCGGGGAGGCTTCGACCTCGCTGCTGTCGAATCGATCTGCGGCTCGTCGGACCTGGGGGTGCTCTCTCGTCTGATAGACAAATCGCTGGTGCGGTCGCATGTCGGCGGCCCCGTGAGCCGCTACTCGATGTTAGAAACCCTTGCGGAGTACGGACAGGAGCGCCTGCTTGAGTCAGGCCAGATCGATGAGGCGCGCCGGCTTCATATGGAATGGTTCCTGGCGCGGGCAGAAACCGCCTTCGCCGAGCGAAGGCGAACCGGATCGGCCATGCTGCTCCACCAACTGGATGCCGACCTAGACAATTTACGTGCCGCGCTGCACTGGAGCCAGTCCGCCGATCCCTGCGCCGGGTTGCAAATAGTGGCGGCAACGCGCGAGGTCTGGTTCCGGCTCGCCCAGGGCGAGGGGTTGCGGTGGGCGCGTCAATTTCTGGAGCGCTGTCCCGAGACCGGACGGGAACGAGCCTGGGCGCTGCTGGCCGCCGGCAATCTCGGCTTCACGCAAATGCGGCACGAAGAGGCGAGGCGAGACCTCGAGACCGCGATGAGGCTCGGCTCCGAACTTAGCGACGTGAACGTTCAAGCATGGGCTGGCTGGATGTTGGGAGTGGATCGCTTCCTCGCCGAGGAGTTCAGCTCCGCTGTCGGTTACCTGGAGCTGAGCATTCGGCTGCACGAGGTGGGTGGTGATGCGATCGGACGAGGCTGGGCGCTCGGCTCGTTAGGAACCGCCAAGCTGCGCCTTAACCAGCGAGCCGAGGCGATCTCGTTGTTGAATGAGGCCCTCGATGTCCTCCGGCCCCTCTCCGACGCGTGGGGGATGGGCTTCTGCCACACGTACCTTGGCATCGCGAGGGCGGCCGGGGGCGAGGCGGATGCCGCCGAGGGGCACTTTCGTGAGGCGGTGCGGATCCTTGCCCCGATCCAGGACGTGACGATGCTCAGCCTGTCCCTGGGCGGCCTCGCGGAGCTGGCTGCTGGGTCCGACTGGCACCGTGCTCTCCGGTTGGTAGGAGGGGCCTCCGGAATGCGGGAGCGCTTCGGCGGCCCTTTTCCGCGTTGGATCGCCGTCGCCGTCGCCGATTTACGACGGCGTGGCGCGAACGCGCTCGGCGAAGATATGGCACAACGCGAATGGGACGCCGGCATGCAGCTGGGTGCGCGGCAAGCGGTTGCGCTGGCGACCGGTCGGGTCACACCCTTGAGCGTGCGGGCCGGGCCCCTGAGCATCCGTGAGATGGAGA
>Ga0207416_1004342_pt1 | contig 12457 bp, 4 predicted proteins | sample PaiPotPPM11metaG_FD_184107 | JGI IMG/M metagenome (GOLD analysis project Ga0207416, IMG submission 184107) | Iron sulfur acid spring bacterial and archeal communities from Banff, Canada, to study Microbial Dark Matter (Phase II) - Paint Pots PPM... ...
CTTGCCCCCGCCCACATCCCTATGCTACACTGAGGCAGCAAAACAACGTCAAATCGGAAAAGGACAGGGTGTTTCAATGTCAAAGAATGTTCCTATTACTGTTGCGCGTGGAGACGGCATCGGCCCGGAGATCATGGATGCCACCCTGCGCATTATCGAAGCGGCAGGAGCGCGTATAGATATCGAAGAGGTCGAAGTAGGCGAGAAGGTCTATTTGCGCGGCATCAGCGCGGGCATCGAGGAAAGCGCCTGGGAATCGCTGCGCCGCACCAAAGTATTTCTCAAAGCGCCCATTACGACGCCCCAGGGCGGCGGGTATAAGAGCCTCAACGTCACCACGCGCGTAATGTTCGGGCTGTACGCCAACGTGCGCCCCTGCGTCTCCTATTATCCATTCGTGGATACCAAGCATCCCACAATGGATGTGGTCATCATGCGCGAGAACGAAGAAGACCTCTACACGGGTATCGAGTACCGGCAGACCCATGATATGGTGGAAAGCCTCAAGCTCATCAGCCGGCCAGGCAGCGAAAAGATCGTGCGCTATGCCTTCGAGTATGCGCGCAGCCACAACCGCAAAAAAGTGACCTGCTTCATGAAAGACAACATCATGAAGCTGACCGATGGCCTGTTCCACAAAGTGTTCAACGAGATCGCCAACGACTACCCCGACATCGAAAATGAAGCCTGGATTGTGGACATTGGCTCGGCCAAGCTTGCCGACACGCCAGAAGCGTTCGATGTAATCGTATTGCCTAATCTGTACGGCGATATCCTGTCCGACATAGCGGCGCAGGTGGCCGGTTCGGTCGGCCTGGCAGGCTCGGCCAACATCGGCGACCGCTGCGCCATGTTCGAGGCTATTCACGGCTCCGCTCCTCGCCGCGCCGGGCAAAATCTCGCCAATCCATCAGGCTTATTGCTCGGTGCCGTGATGATGTTGGTTCACATCGACCAGCCGGATGTCGCCACCAGCGTCCACAATGCCTGGCTGCGCACGATCGAAGATGGCATCCACACCTATGACATCTATGTAGATGGTGTGAGCAAGCAAAGGGTAGGCACGCGCGAATTTGCCGACGCCGTGATCGCTCGCCTGGGACAGGTGCCAGAACAACTCAAGGCTGTCAGCTATGCGCACGCGCCGCAGCACTCGTCCTACGCGCCCACCGTCAGCATCCCAAGCAACGAGCAAAAAGACCTGGTGGGAGTAGATGTTTTCCTTGACTGGCACAGCGGCACCCCCGACGAGCTGGGAGAGAAGTTCAAGCACGTTGGCAGCAACGGGCTGGAACTGACCATGATTACCAATCGCGGCGCGAAGGTCTGGCCGGGCGGTATGCCCGAAACCTTCACCACCGATCACTGGCGCTGTCGTTTCATGGCCCATAACCGGGGCGCGACCATCGAGCATTCCCAGATCATTCACCTGCTTGAGCGCATCGACGCCGCCGGCTTCGACTTCATCAAAATTGAGAACCTCTACAATTTCGATGGCAAAGCCAGCTATTCCGCCGGACAGGGCGAGTAGATGGGCAATAAACAGGCTCCCTTTTCAGGGAGCCTGATCTCTCATTGCTAATCAACGCAATACTTACTTCTAGAGCAGCGCAGTTTCTTCCTCGCGACTGAAAGAGAGCTTTGCAGCTTTTGTAGCTCAGCCGCATCTTCAGGCCAGTTAATAGCGCCAATATCTACCCCGTATTTTCTAAACTCCTCTTCGAGAGCAAGAGTATCCGCTTCATCTTTAAGCGCGCAAATCATTGCGCGTTGCTGACAGGGGGGCAAATGTATAACGTCAGCGACCACTTCGGCGATGAACTCTTGTCGTTCAAACTGAAGAGCAGGGTCCAGCATCCCATCGCCGGGCATAAGCAACACATCGCCCTGATAGAGTTCGCCATCCTGGTCTACTGGCAAGGCCAGGTATGTTTTATGCTTGCGCTGGCGCATCAAATCTATATAGCGCGAACGAATAATGGAGTAAATGTAGGCTTTGGGAGAGACAATGTGTCCATTATTCGAGGCGACCTTCCAGTAAGCGATGAGGGCTGTCTGAGCCAGATCATTGATCTCATCGTCCAGGTCGTTGAACACTGTGGAATCGCGCGACATTTGCCGCTTAGCCACATCGCGTATGTATCTTTCAAGTCCTTCGAGAGATCTATTTACATCAGCAATGCTTGCTTCAGTGGCCGGTAGATCACCAGGAAGCTCATTTATTTCCAATGCAAAAGCGGACTTGATTGCTAAAGTCGTGACCATTTTCGCTTCTCCTCGTGTACGAAAAACTCTGCTCAGAGAGATCTTCCTTGACACTCACTCTATAGAGTTTTATGTCAAGAAAAGCATAACCGAAGAGAAGAAAAATAGCCTGAGATCTAACTGATAAATTGCTGACAATACTATTCCAAAACCAAACGTATCTCACATGGTCTGGTTTTTTATTGCTCAAGGTCGATAACACGGCCTTGTAAGAGCTGTATCCCACCTCCGCGATGAGTGACGAGGTAACGGGCACTCTCTCCTAGAGCTTTGCGTAATCGTGACAGGATAGCATCAAGGCGCTGGTCATTTTTATCGACATATTCTTCGCCATAAAGCGCACGCAGCAAATCTTCACGTTTGCAAACGATGCCTGCATGACGCGCCAGGGATTCGATGAGCTTGAACTCAAGGGGAGGCAGGGGCGGTTGAAGAAGTTGGCCATCAAATCGGACCTCCCTGAGAGGAACATTAACGACAATTCCCGGCATATTGTTTCCTGTATTTTCATGTTGTTGAACATAAATTGTGAAGACCGGAGAAAAGAGTTCAGCAGGATCACCAATTACAATCTCTTTGAAGCGTAATTCATTTAATGCTCCCGCATCCGGGACGGGTGAGGACAATTTTCGCGCAATGACCTGGCAAACTCCTTGTTCTATGGGGGAGAGAGAATTCCAGATTTTCCTGCATTCATCACAGACCGATTCGACTTCCAATACCTCGTCCACAGTGAAGGACTTATGAGGCAGTTCAATGAATGCCAGGAAAATTACGCGCAACAGTGCAGGATACCCACCACTATACTTTAATAGTTGGTCAGACGATATATCGTCTCTGTTCACGTCATTCCGAATAGAAAGACGTTCTATCTGAGCAAATGTATCCTTCTCGCTAAATGGTCCGAGAGCGCGAGTGCGCGCGGAAAATAGTTCCCAGAATGCTTCAGTTTCTTGAGCATCCTGCCGCATGTTCACCAGTCGATCTCGTGTCAAGGTCAGATAGACGACGGAGTATTTAAATTGGTCCCGCAAACCGCGCAAATTGCGAAAAATATGCGCATCCGCATTTTTCCAGAGATCATCAAACTGGTCAAAGACAAAAATGAGCTTCTGCTCATGCTTTCTACACAGTCGCTTGCAAACTTCTTCCAACATACGGAAAGCAATATATGCACTCGGATTCTGGAGAAGATGATCATAGCGATCATTAGCCCAGCTTAGAAATTCAGCGGAGAAGTTGCGGTCTTCAGCTTCTTCAATTAACCGGTGGACCATCGACTCAAAAATCATGTACTCTAATTTTTGTTCTTGAAAGGGAAGGTTATGCGAGTCTATCGTAACAATCCACACAGGCTTATCCTTCAAATAATGCGCCGGCACCTGGTATTGTAGAAATTGCGTGAGATTAGATTTTCCTGTCCCGCTTGTACCGATGATAGAGCAGCACTCGCCTGCCTCTAAATCTGCTAACAAGGGCTTCACAAGTTCAGCGCGGTAGAACGGTGGTTGGGGGATGCGGTTGGCTGCCATAATATGCTCCTGTGCTTGTTGACAAATTTCATCGCACCTCTTGAAAAAAACGTTCATCTGTATCCACACGATATTAGCATAATTGTTAGAAGTCATCCACTGTTTCTTCTCCCTCTATGTGATTGTAAGATAAATGTCAGCATTTTATCGATCAACTGTCAGCTAAAACGCATAGACGGTTCAGTTAAACCTTGCTACACTAAAAACAGCGAATACCATATTACTCTCAATTACAAAATTTGGAAAATTTTCATTTTCTATTTTAGAAAGCGTCTAATAATCTAGATGATGTACTATCGTTAGAATAGCCATTACTCTCTCCCTCTTAGTCCATATTTTCTAAAGCTAGAAAGATCAGGCGTGATGATTGTATTCCCCCAGTCAGGAACCCTGGAGAAATTGTCAATGAGTAGCAAATATACAAACTATGCTTTTAACCAGGAACTCTATGATGCTTTTGTTAGCAACCTGGAAAAAGTTTTCGGTATTACCGATCGCGATGAAATTAGCGGTGGATTATCGGGCGCTCGAACTGCCTCAGTACAAATCGACGGCTCTGGAAAGGAGCGCATCAGAATGGGAAGATACATTCTCAAAGTTAGCCGCATTGACGATGCCAGGCAAGAAATGGAAAAGCACAGGGTGGCAAAAGAAAGCCCTCTTCTTCATAGACATGTGCCTGACCTCATCGCTTTTAGCAGCGTTTCTGAAATGGGTCTTACTGGTATTTTGTATCAGATCGCCGGACACGGTGAACTAACCAGCACAACCCTCCAAAATATCCTGGATCAGAATGCTTTCCAGCGCACACGCATTGATCATTTAGCTAAAGCTGTCCTCAAATGGAATTTTGAAGCTGTTCCGCTTCATCAAACAAGAGATTTGTTGGGCTGCATTCGCGAAGGTTTAGGAATGGAACATGTAGAGTCACTCAAAGAACGACTGGGAGAAATCGCCGAACACATCGACCAGCCACGCGTAGACCTGCACTGGTTAGAAAATAATTCCACATATTATAATCCCCTGTATTTTTTGTTGAAGCCAGGAGTCTATCCATCTCTTGAACATATACGTTATAGCATTCCGTGCGGCATGCTCCATAGAGATTTGCACCCGGGCAATGTGATTATCCCAACTCCCGATCAAGTTGGAGGCACATTTCATCTTATCGATTTTGGTACTTCTTGCCCGGGGAACGCCTTTTATGACCTGGCTTACTTTGAAATCACTCTCCTCTTCAATTCATTTAATGGGTTTCATAGTATCGTTGATTTGAAAAATTGGTGGCAGCTCGAAAAGTACCTGAACATGAAGCCCCTGCCTCAACTGGCGAGATTCGCCGGAGAAGGACTTGGACGTGTGTTACCTATCAGGCGCGCGCTTGACCTTCGTATCAGACATGATAGCTTCCCAGATGATTACTGGGTCGCCTATTTAGCAGCTTCTGTCGAAGCTGGTCTCGAACTGGCCAGAAAACTGCGCCGCGAACCCTATAGACAGCGATTGGCTCTTCTCACTGCTATCTCGCGCTTCCATCACCTGGTTGATTTTTTGAAATTCCCTGATGTGGAGTTGCAGAAAGACCTTGAGATCTTGCCAGGCCATCTAGCAATCGTTCACAAGCCGGGTGAAGAACCACCATCGCTCATGAAAAGCGATAGTAAAGAACGAGCAGGTGTTGACACGCCAACCGGCAACACTCCCATTCTCCTGCAAAAGCGCACTAAAATCGAACTGGTTTGGCCTGGGGAAATCAATAGCCGGAGTGCGCTCTACGACCCCTGGACGATCGTTGATGGAACCTATAACAGCTTAACGGGGGAAAATGATCAAGGAGTGCTGCTGCTGGGAGAGCGTAAATTTGGCAAAACCTCTTTCTTTAAATGCGTAGCCAATCTCTTTCCACGCAACAGTGAGGAGATTTTACAGACCATCCGGGTCGATACGCACAATGTCCATCATTCAGTTCAATCGTTTGCACGGCAACTGCTGACAAGAATGCATCGTCGCGCCCGTCTGCCCATACCTATCGAGGTGGAGGGACATGATTTTGATGTCGAAGCCTTCTTCACAACATGCGAAGCGATCGTTGAGAAGAAACCGGACTTGCGCTTTGTCATCTTCGTCGATGAGCTTGATAGCGCTCTCAAACATGCCATCTCCCAGGAAGAAGATGCTGCCATCATTTTGCAGCTGCTTGAGCAACTGCTTACCGATCCTTACTTACCAATACGCCTCCTTCTCACAGCTTCCAATATCGATATATTGAGGTCATACCCGGGAGGTAAGGACTTTGTAGACAACCTGGGTATTCACAAAATCCCTCTGTGTTCAGAAAGGGAAATGGAGGATTTGATTGGGCATCTCGATCTGTCGATTCCTCTCGAATTTGAGCAAGATGCTCTCGATCGCGTCTTCTATTATTCAGGCGGGCAAATATATTTCATCAAGTTCATTTTAAGCGCGTGCCTGGCCCAGGCAGGAGCCACAGGAGGAACGAAGCACATCACAGCCCGGGTGGTAGACGATCTCCTGTATGCCGTGATCGAACCTCATTCGTCCTCGTTCTCTGAGGCCAGTAATTTGCATGAAACGGTGTTCCCGACCATGAAAAATATCTACGAACGGCATTTTTCCGATCAGGAACAGCAATTTATGTGGCAGCTTTCCAAAGCTGGCGGCCTCTTACGAGCTTCAAGCTCGCAAGTCTCCCAGGAACAGCTCGCGCAGGCAGCTAACACGCTCTATCTGCGTGGATACATCGACAAAACTAGAGTGGGGGTGGATGATGAGTTTACGTGGCGCATTGGAATTTGGAGATTGTTCATCGAGAACTATAACCAGCTCAATCATCGTAAGAGTCAGGAATAGCCAGCGATAGTTTGAACGTACCCAATGATGTGAGAAACCCTTTACAGCAACGAAAGAGGGGAACTTTCTTTGCTATGTACCGGCTAAATCACCGGAGGAGAGAGATTGAGCTATGTCTGAGAAAACAGATCTCACAATAGTCAGGCGAGTGGAAGAACAATTCCTGCAAAAAGTGCGCGAGCATTCCCCGCTCGATCTCACAGCTCTGGTGGCTATTTTAACGCGCAGAGATACCGGCGCCTGGCTGCCAGTATTGAATGAAGATGCAAACGATGCGCAGCCAGTTTTCCCGCAGCACTTAACTCTCGCACAGTTCATAGAACAAGGCCCAGACGTACTTGCAGAATACCGGGGTATCGTGATTGCATTTGAAGCTTTAACACTCGTGCAAAGCAATCTCATCACCAGAGGTTCCCGTTTCTATCCAATGGAGCAATTTTTTCGCAAGATTCACCAGGTAGAAAAACTTCCCCGGGCAGAATGGAGGCTTGCTAAAACGCTCTTTTCGATGCTGATTGATAAAGGAGAAATACAGGAGAAGCCGACCGCCTATTTCGAGAGTAGCTGGCTGAGAACAATTTCAAAACTCTTTAGACTGACCTTACCTGCCCTCCTGGAACGATACCCGATCGAGGGTCTGCTAGCAATCGTGCCAGCTAAGAATTTCAGAGACTACCTTGAAACACTGTGTTGCTCCTTATTGTACGTAACTACTGATGGATTACTTTCTGGAGGAGATACTCTCCTTGATCTGGAGCAATTCACCGGTATTACAACTCAAAACCGGCTGTGCGCGGCTTTCAGTGAAGTAAGCTCCTTTCCTGAAGGAAAAGGCATCCTTCCAAATGCAGCCGGATTCGTAGACCTGCGCAAGGAACTGCGATCAGGCCTCTTTGTCAAAGACTTCGAGCGTATCAAACAGAGAGCCAGGGAGATCAAAACGACCCTCAGAGGACTGGCGCTTTCATGCAGCCGACTGCCCGATCCTGAGAGTAACGCTTCGCTTGTACCGGCATTAGATATTGAATACTGGCTGGCAGATCAAGAACTGGATGACATTGTCGCAATTGAGCTTTCAACAGAGTGGGTATCAGAGCCGCCTTCCGCCACAAAATGCAGCTATTATCTTACGCTTTCTGAGAATTCTCCGCAGGATGTTGGCTCTATTCATGATTTGTTAATAAGAGAAGCTATCGGGGCTAGAAGCTTTTACTCCTGTGCATCGCTGCGCTCACTGCGCCCTCTCTTTCAGAGCAGAGACGAGGTCTGGCTTCCCCTCAGTGATATGCTATTGAGGCTTGACCAACCTCAAACTCTTGCCAGGTCTGCCTATCTCACTTCCCGCTGGCTAGCTACCAGAAATGACTCCCCCGCCGGTATAGAGCAGATCACAGATCAAGCCGCCATTGCCTGTTATGTTTATAGTCTCGCCGAGCCATATTATACCTACTGGCCCTATGGTGAGCATGAACATCACCTTCAACAAAGCTATAAAAACTTTCATGAACAGTTAGACAGGCTTCTCAACAAGGTCGAAGATACCACTCACAAGATCGATTACCACTCACTGAAAATCTGGTGGGATTATCAAGTGCATCATTTCGAGCAGCGCAAGACAATGCTCGAAGACGCGGTAAAAGAGCTTGAATCGGCGAAAAGAAGCGATGATACCGAACAATTTCCAGCCATATCACCATTCTATGAATTATTTTCAGCATTGCTAACAATGTTTACCAGGACCTGGCAGCCAACCGACATCCGTGAAAGATTGCTGACGGCCGGCTTTGATCAAATAGCCAGCGAGAATGTCTTCAATGCCTGGGATGTGTGTGATATGCAATCGGACCCAAAGCAGCCTTCTTTGCTCTTTTTTGTTGAATTGCGCGAGTTTCTCACCCTGAGCGAAAAGTCACACATGATCCGCATTGGAGAGGAGGGATCATCTCACAAAGCGGAAGAACTGAAGAAAGTTGGCGTCGCCCTGGGGCAGCGCATTGGCCTCAACTTTGAAAAGCATATGGCGCTCTACAGAAGGACAGCTCAAAAGGCTCTGGCTGCCACAAAAGGCGAGGCAAACGACGAGGATCATGAAAATACTTACGAGTCAAATATTGATCTGCATAAAGATCTTAATGATGCCTTCATATTACCGGAGCATGAACATCTCTGGATGAGATGCTTCTATTTTTCAGCTATAGCCGACCACGCTGCTCTCATCTATGCTCTTGAGAGCAAACCGGTACAGAGTAAGGTCTCTCCACACGAGGTAACCCAGTATGTGTCTACACCGATCAGAATAGCGCTCACCGGTAAGCAAGAAGAGAAGGTTGAACAGGAGAGCGAATTAGAGGTTGTGCTGTTCAGCTCAAGTGATTACGACATTCAAGAACGGGTCGCTCGTAGAAAGGTAAATGCCTCACAATCTGTTGAATTCACCGTAGCTTTTCGCAAGAAAGGCAATGTAGCGCTGCTCTTTGAATATATTGTCAAGAATAAGCAGCACTATCCTGATGAAGCCTGGGTACATGCTATTGACCTTGAATCTCAGGTCAGGTGGATTAATAACCCTTATCAATACGGAACGCAAATTATCAATCCCAGGAATCACTACGGGCGACAACAAGAGTTGAAGATGATTCTGAACCATCTCCAGAGCAGGTCAGGTGACAGTCAACGACAGAATTTCCGCCTGCGGGGGACAAGACGTTCAGGAAAAACTTCATTGCTCATTATGCTCCGTAAAACCATTGAGGACCTGGAAACAAGAAGATACTACGGTATCTCCGAGGAGAAAGATGCTGCTTTGAATATGTGGCATCCTGTCTTCTACACATTGCAAGGCTTATCAAATGAGGCGGATAATGGAAAAGCTCTCGACTCCAAAGTGTTTTTCAGATCACTGACAAAAGCAATGTGTGAATCTCTCCACTGGACGAACCAGGTTATTGAACAAGTTGTCTCACGCCTGGATGCTGACTTCGCCAGGTCAGGAGATATCGTTGGAGCAGTTGAAGAAGAGCTTATGGGCATCCTGGATGAACTTCAACCGGACCAGCGCATACTCATCCTCCTGGATGAGGTTGACCTGCTCGGTATTGAAAACGAAACTCGTCTTTTTGGACAATTGCGCACTATCATCACCTCTTCTGATCTAGCGCATATCACCTGGGTGCTGACCAGTAACCGCGCTCTTCAAGCTCCAAATGAGGGGATAGAATCTCCTTTACACAACATCTTTAAGCCGGTTGTCCTGCGAAATCTCGATATGTCTGAAGCGCGCCGCTTAATTATGGAGCCAGCCCGCAGCGAAAAAATCTACTTTGAGCCGGAGGCGGTAGATAGCATTCTGTATCAAACAGGGTGCCAGCCATTCATGCTGCAAGTGATCTGCAGCACACTTGTGGACCGATTGATGCAAGAGCAGACCGCCTATATTTCGCGCAGTCTTGCCGATGCGACCATGATGCAACTGCTCGAGCCAGGCACGGCTATTCATGACCAGTGCCAGTTTATGTGGACGCAGGCCACCGATAGCGGCAGGGTGATCCTGGCTCTGTTAGCTCGATACGCGCAGGGCATCGCAAAAAATACCTTGAGCAGGAGCTTCAAGGCTGCCCAATTTTCCTCAGAACAAGATGCCGCGACCCTCTTCAGTGTTGCCTGGGAAGATCTATTCGCCAATGACCTTGTTGCGCAAGATCAAAAAGGCATTTCCTATTTAAAAATTCCCCTTTTCAGAACCTGGTTGACGAGGCGCGACATGGACACACATTACCAGATGAAGGAGAATATCTATGACTGAACCTGAGAGCTACTTTCTCATCATTTTCTTCCTGCTGGCAGCAGGTGCATTGATCCCCATCATACCCATGATTTTTCGCTGGGAGTCAGGTAAAGCTACCACTGTCTCATTGCTGCTGGCTTTAGCAGGTAGTGGCGTTACTACTTTCTACGCTATAAAATTTCTGGTGTTTGGGGGGCAATCAACAGGCCATCTCCTGGATGTGACAACCTATATGGCGGGGCTGCCACAGATTGGCCTCACCATCTATGTAGATCGCCTGGCAGCCTTCTTTTTGCTGTTGATCGGAGGACTTTCGGTTGGCATAACCATTTACTCGTTTGCCTATTTAAAGAAGAAAGGCGATCGCGCTTTCATCGCTGCAGCGTATAATCTGTTCGTGCTTTCGGGAGTCCTGTTTATCGTTGCCAGTAATATCTTCTTTTTCGTCGTCTTACTGGAATGTGTAACGCTGGCATTTGGCGCGCTCGTGCTTCACAAGCATTATGAGAAGCCTTTTGAAATCCAGCACCAGAGAGCCATCAAAACCTACCTGATCGCGAATCACATAGGCGGTATCTTCGTCCTGGCAGCCTTGCTGTTCTTCGCCGTTTCCCAATATAAAATAGCAGCAACCTCTGCGTTCAGTATGGACTTTTTCCGAGACCATAGCAACCAGACCAATCATAGCGCAGACACGCTTGTGTTTTTCCTGGCATTCATCGGGTTCGGCATCAAAGCTGGCATTGCGCCGTTTCACATCTGGGTAGCCATTGCTCATCCATCTTCGCCCACCAATACACACGCCATGAGCCTGGGCATCATGATAAAGATTGCATTGTATGGCATGATCCGCGTCTTCTTCCAGTTTCTCCATCCCGTCTGGTGGTGGGGCATCATTGTGCTCCTCATCGCAGGGCTAACAGCGCTAATAGGTGTGAGAAATGCGCTCTATGGACACACCCTGAAGGACAGCCTGGCGGATCACAGCGTGGAAAACATCGGCATTATCCTGGCAGGCATCGGGCTGGCGCTCATCTTCAAGGGCAAAGTCCCTTTTATAAAAGTACCAACGCCAGTTCTCGACAGTATGGCCGGGTTGGCTCTGCTGGCCGCGCTTTACCACTTGCTCAATCACACGGTTTTCAAAGGCCTGCTCTACCTGTGTACCGGAGCCGTTGACCAGTTGACAGGTGGAGTAGTCGAGTTGAAGAAATTGGGAGGACTGATCCATCGTTATCGCTGGACATCGCTCTGTTTCCTGATTGGTGGAGTCGCAATTGCTGGTTTCCCCCCGTTCAACGGTTTCATTAGCGAATGGCTGGTGCTTCAATCACTGCTTGCCGGCTTAAATCTGCTGACCGGAAACATATGGGTGCTTGGCGCCATCGTGGCAAGCCTTCTCCTTCTCGCAAGCGCCTTTGCGCTGACAGCATTTGCCTTTGTAAAGATCATCGGTGAAGCATTCCTGGGCAAACCACGCGATGAGGCGCTTGCCACCACCTTTGCTACCCGTGATGTTCCGTGGAGAATGCGGGGAGTTATGATTGTGATGGCTGCGTTCTGCCTGGCGCTTGGTATCTTCCCGGGTCTGGTGGCAACCATGCTAAAAACAATTGTCATTGACTTAAACCTATCCTTAGCAGCCAACCAGCTATCTCTATCGTGGCAAGGAATTAACGTTACTGCCACAAACCTTTCAGCCAATCCGAGCGTTCTATTATATTCAGCCAGCCTGCAGGCAGGAGTTCTCTTTGTCTTGCTCGGACTGCTGGTTGTCGTCTGTTTTATAGCGGTACGATCAAGCCGCGTCAGCAGAAACAGACCTGTATGGACCGGTGGCACACCATACAATCCGGCTACCATGCAGTACACCAGTAGCACATTCACTTTCCCTGTAAGAGATATCCTGGAGAAAACTCTCTATTCCATGCTCTTTGCCCCCTTGATAAAGATGCCGCCGGTGAAGTGGGCCATCGAGAGGCAAAGACTGAAACTGGCGGTGGAC
>Ga0207416_1004345_pt1 | contig 12453 bp, 9 predicted proteins | sample PaiPotPPM11metaG_FD_184107 | JGI IMG/M metagenome (GOLD analysis project Ga0207416, IMG submission 184107) | Iron sulfur acid spring bacterial and archeal communities from Banff, Canada, to study Microbial Dark Matter (Phase II) - Paint Pots PPM... ...
GAGCTGGCCGCCCTGTTCGCGGGGCGGTCGGCCGGGGGCGGGCTGGCCGTCGTGCTCGAGGACCTGCAGTGGGCCGACCAGCCGTCGGCCCGGGCACTGCTGTTCGCCTGCCGCCGGCTGGCCGGGGACAAGGTCCTGGCCGTGGTGTCCGGGCGGCCGCGGGAGCTGGGCCGGCTCGGCGAGGGCTGGACCCGGTTCCTGGCCGGGGACCGCCGGTGCAGCCGGCTGGCCCTGGGCCGGCTGAGCGCCGCCGAGCTGGCCGAGCTGGGCGCGGCCCTCGGCCGGCCGGGCCTGGCGGGCCGGGCCGTGCGGCGGGTGGGCGAGCACAGCGGCGGGCATCCGCTGTTCGCCCGGGCCATGCTGACCGAGCTGCCCGACCGCGTGCTCGAGGGCGCCGAGGAGGACCTGTACCTGCCGCGGTCGCTGGCCACGGTGATCATGCCCCGGCTGGCCGCGCTGCCCGCGGGGGCCAGGAACCTGGTCGTCGCGGCGTCGGTGCTCGGCGAGCGCTGCGCGATGTCCGACGCGGCCGTCCTGGCCGGCGTGCCCCAGCCCGACCACGCGCTCGACCAGGCGGTGGCGGCCGGCTTCCTGGAGGCCCGGCCCGGCCAGCGCGGCCTGCGCTTCACCCACGAGCTGATCCGCCGCGCGGTCTACGCCGACATCGGGACGGCCCGGCGGCGGTCCCTGCACCGCTGGGCCGCGGCGCTGACCGACGGGCCGCAGACGCTCCGCCACCGGGTGGCCGCCGCGTCCGGGACCGACCGGGCGCTGGCCCTCGAGCTCGACACGGCCGCCGCGGCGGCCGCCGACCGCGGCGAGCCCGCGCCCGCCGCCGCGTATCTCATCCACGCCGCCCAGCTCGGCGTGCGCGGCGACGAGCGCGACGGCCGGCTGCTGTCCGCGTTCGAGCTGCTCTTGCGGGCGGCCGACGCCGCCGGGGCCGAGGCGCTGCGGCCCCTGGCCGAGCACCTGCCGCCCGGCGCGCGGCGGGACACCGCGCTCGGCCAGCTCGCCATGCTCCAGGGCCGTCCGGCCGCCGCGGAGGCGCTGTTCCTGGCCGCGTGCCGGGCGCCGGGCGGATCAGACGAGGCCGCAGCGGGCCTGGCCCTGGTCTACGGGAACGCGTCGTCCGCCGAGGAGTCCCGGCACTGGGCCCGCCGGTCCGGGCAGGCGGCGGCGCCGCGGCCGGAGATCCGGGCCGCGCAGGCCATGGCCCGGGCGCTCGCGGGCGAGGCCGGCCCGGCGCTGCGCTCGCTCTCGTTCCTGCCCGGCACGCCGGCCCTGGTCCCGGACGCGCAAGCCGACGCGCTGACCGCGCGCGGGCTGCTCCGGCTCTGGACCGGCGACGAGTGCGGCGCCGACGGCGACCTGACCGCGGTCGTGAGCCGGATCCGCGGCGGGCTGCGGCCCCGCTACCCGGGCCAGGCCCTGGGCTACCTGGCCGAGGCGGCCTTCCGCCTGGGCCGCTGGGACGAGGCCCGGGATCACGCCGAGCTGGCGGTGTCGCTGGCCGAGGAGGCCGGGCGGTCCTGCGACCTGCCGTTCGCCCACCACCTCGCCGCCCGGGTCACGGCGCTGCGCGCCGAGTGGGACCTGGCCGCGGCCCACGTCAGGTCGGCCGAACGGGCCGCGCGGGCGGCCGGGACCGGGTCGGCGATGGTGTTCGCGGCGGCCGCGCGCGCCGCGCTCGGCCTGGCCCGCGACGACCCGGCCGAGGTGCTGCACGGCGCCGGGAGCCGGCCCGCCGCGCCCGGCCCCGGCGACGACCCGACCGTCAGCCTGTGGCGCCCCGCGTGGATCTGGGCCCTGATCCGCACGGGCCGGCTCGACGAGGCCGACGCGGCCCTGGACGAACTGGAGGCCGGCCCCGGCGGGGGCGCCGGCCACCAGGCCCGGGTGCACACCGCCCGGCTGCGGGCCAGCGCGGCCCTGGCCCGCGGCCAGGCGGAACCGGCCGTCGCGCTGCTGGAGGCCTGCCGCGCGGCCGCGGACGGCCTGCCGGTCCCGCTCACCCGGGCGCTGTTCGACGTCGAGTACGGGCGCTGCCTGGCCCGCGTGCACCGGCGCCCGGCCGCGCTGGCCCGGCTGCGCGGCGCGCACGAGGCGCTGACCCGGCTCGGCGCCCGCCCGTTCGCCGACGCGGTCGCGGCCGAGCTGGCCGCGCTCGGGCTGCGCGGACGGCCGGACGCCGACTCGGGGCTGGCCGGCCTGACCGCGCAGGAACTCCAGGTCGCCCGGCTGGTGGCCGACGGGCTGTCGAACCGCGAGGCCGCCGCGCAGCTCTACCTGAGCCCGAAGACCATCGAGTACCACCTGGCGCACATCTTCGCCAAGCTCGGGATCAAGACCCGCTACCAGCTCGCCGCGCGGATCCGGCCCGCCCAGCCGGTCAGAAGCTGAACCCGCCCGGGCGGCCGTTGCGCTCGGCGATCAGGCCGGCCAGCGTCGCGATCGCGATCTCGGGCGGGGTCCGGGACCCGATGTTCAGCCCGATCGGCCGGTGCACGCGGGCGATCTGCTCCGGCGCGACACCCAGCTCGGCGAGCGCCGGGATGTGCGGGGCCGGGTGCCTCGGGTTGCCCATCACGCCGACCCAGCGCGCGTCGCTGGACAGCGCGTCGCGCAGCACCGGGCCGAGCTCGGGCCGGTGGTGGTCGGTGACCACCACGTCGGCTGGCCCGTCCGGGTGGCTGCGCACCTCGTCTTCCACGGTGAGCCCGCCGTCCAGCCCGGCGGCGGCCGCCGCGGCCTTGGCCCGCTCGGGGTCCGGGTCGACCAGCACCGTCCGGTAGCCGGCTTCGCGGGCGTAGCGCAGCAGGAGGCCGGCCACGGGCGAGCCGAACACCGCGACCAGCACCCGGCCGGGCGTCAGCGCGGCGTCCGCGGCACCGTGCGCGACATCGCAGGCGGAGTCATCGTTCATACTGCTCATGCTAATTCGGATTCGACCACGCAGAACGGAGCGAGCATGCGGCTCAGCGCGCGCAACAAGATCACGGCCCGGGTGACGAGCATCACGCACGGCGAGGCCACGGCCAACGTGGCCCTGGACGCGGGCGGCCTGCGGCTGGTGGCGTCGATCACGGTCGAGGCCGTCGAGGAACTCGGGCTGGCCGTGGGGAGCGAGGTCACCGCGGTCATCAAGGCCTCGGACGTGATCCTGGCTGTGCCCGGCTGAGGCCTCTAGGCGTCCAGCAGGGCGCGGACCGCGTCCCGGAGCGGGTCCAGCCGGGCCGCCGCGGCCTGCCGGGCCCGGGCCAGGCCGGCGCCGGACACCGGCTCGACCACCTCGAGGTAGGCCTTGATCTTGGGCTCGGTGCCGCTGGGCCGGATCACCACCCGGGCGCCCGGAAGCTGGTAGCGCAGCACGTCGGCGGACGGCAGTTCCCGGGTGCCGCCGGTGAGGTCGGCGATCGCGGTCACCGGCTCGGCGCCCAGCGCGGCCGGGGGCGCGGCCCGCAGCCGCGCCATGACCTCGACCGGGGCGGCGGTCGCGACCGTCAGCGGCGCGGTCAGGTGCACGCCGTGCGCGGTCTCGAGCGCGTCGTAGACGTCGAGCAGCGACTCGCCGCGGTCCCGGGCGCGGGCCGCGAGGCCGAGCAGCGCCACCGCGGCGCCGATCCCGTCCTTGTCCCGCACGGTGTCGCCGACCGCGTACCCGAGCGCCTCCTCGTAGCCGAAGACGAAGCGGGTGCCCGGGCGCGACTCGGCCGCCCGGACGATCCACTTGAACCCGGTGAGCGTCTGCGCGTACTGGGCGCCCGCGGCCGCCGCGATGCGCGACAGCAGCGCGGACGACACGATCGTGCTGACCACGAGGCGGGCACCCGGGTCGGGGGTCTCCATATCCAGCAGGTAGCCGCCGAGCAGCGCGCCGACCTGGTCGCCGGTGAGCGTCCGCCAGCCGCCCGGGGCGCCGTCGTCCGGGACGGCGGCGGCCAGCCGGTCGCCGTCCGGGTCGTTGGCCAGCACCAGGTCGGCGTCGATCCGGCGGGCCTGGGCCAGGGCCAGGTCGAGCGCCCCGGGTTCCTCCGGGTTGGGGAACGCGACGGTCGGGAAGTCCGGGTCCGGCGCGGCCTGCGCCGCCACCACGTCCGGGGCCGCGAAGCCGGCCTGCTCGAACGCCCGCAGGGCCAGCCCGGCCGCCACCCCGTGCAGCGGGGTGTAGACGAACCGCAGCCACGCGGCGCCCCGCGGCGCGGGGGAGGCCGCGGCGATCGCGTCCAGGTAGGCCCCGGCCACCTCGTCGCCCGGCCGGGCGATCAGCGGGCTGTCCGGCGGGGCGAGCCGGACCTGGGCCAGCGGGCCGAGGGCGCGGATGGCCGCCTCGATCTCGGCGTCGGCGGGCGGGATGACCTGCGCGCCGTCGCCCAGGTAGAGCTTGTAGCCGTTGTCGGCCGGGGGGTTGTGGCTCGCGGTGATCATGATCCCGGCCGCGGCGCGCAGGTAGCGGACCGCGAACGCGAGCAGCGGAGTGGGCTGCTGGCGGGGGAGCAGGTGGACCCGGATCCCGGCCCCGGCCAGGACTTGCGCGGCCTCGTCGGCGAACTCGTCGGAGCGGTGCCGCGCGTCGCAGCCGATGACCACGCCCATGTCGGGGGCCGAGGCGCGGTGGCGGATCAGCCAGCCGGCCAGCGCGGCGGTCGTGGCCCGGACCACGGCCCGGTTCATCCGGTTCGGCCCGGCCGCGACCGCGCCGCGCAGGCCGGCCGTGCCGAACTGCAGCCGCCCGCCGAGCCGGTCGGCCAGTTCCGCCTCCGCGGCCGGGCTGTCGTCGCGGGCCAGCGCCTCGAGTTCGGCCCGGTCCCGCTCGTCGGGGTCGTCGGCCAGCCAGGCGTCCAGCCGCGCCCGGAGGTCGGCCGGTGTCACGGTGCCCCTGTCTCCTGTCCCGGGGCCTGCTGTCCCGGGACCGCCCCGATCCGGGGCAAGATCGCGGCCAGCAGCGCGCCCATCCGGGCCGCCGCGGCCCGCCCGGCCGCGACGACCTCCGCGTGGTCCAGGCCCTGGCCCGGGGCCGACAGGCCCGCGGCCAGGTTGCTGACCAGGGAGATGGCCAGCACCTCGGCGCCCAGGTGCCGGGCGGCGATCGCCTCCAGGGCGGTGGACATGCCCACCAGGTCGGCGCCGAGCGTGGCGAGCATCCGGATCTCGGCCGGGGTCTCGTAGTGCGGCCCGGGCAGCGCGGCGTAGACGCCCTCGGCCAGGTCCGGCTCGGCCTCCCGGGCCAGCGCCCGCAGCCGCGCCGGGTACAGGCCGGTGAGGTCGGCGAACCGGGAGGGGTAGCCCGGCGGGGGAGCCGGGCCGGCCAGCGGCGAGCGCCCGGTCAGGTTGAGGTGGTCGCTGACCAGCACCGGCTGGCCGACCGCGAGGCCCGCCCGGATCCCGCCCGCGGCGTTGGTGAGCACGATCACGCGGCAGCCCGCCGCGACCGCGGTGCGCACGCCGTGGACCACGGTGGCGACCGGGTGGCCCTCGTAGAGGTGGACCCGGCCCAGGAAGACCAGCACCCGCAGCGGGCCGGCCTGGACCGAGCGGACCGCGGGCACGTGCCCGGGCACGGTCGGCGGCGGGAACCCGCCCAGGTCGGCCAAGGCCACCTCGGACCCGGTCCCGAGCGCGTCAGCGGCCTGCCGCCAGCCCGAGCCGAGGACGACGGCCGCGCCGTGCCGGGGGAACCCGGTGCGTTCCGCGAGCCGGGCCGCGCTGGCCGCGGCGGCGGCGTAAGGGTCTTCGCTGCTCATGTCTTCACGTAGGGCTGTCCGTCGGCGCGCGGCGCCTGGACCCGGCCGACCAGCCCGGCGACCGCGATGATCGTGGCGATGTACGGCGCCATGAGCAGGATATTCGACGGGATCGGCACGTTGATCGAGGCCAGCACGCTCTGCAGTTCGAGCGTGAAGCCGAACAGCAGCGCGGCGCCCAGCGACCCGAGCGGGGTCCACCGGCCGAAGATCACGGCGGCCAGCGCGATGTAGCCCATGCCCGAGGACATGTTCGGGCTGAACGAGCCGACGGAGCCGATGTTGAGGTACGCGCCGCCGATGCCGGCCAGCGCGCCGGCCAGGATCACGTTGCGGTACCGGTGGGCCAGCACCCGGATGCCGACGGTCTCGGCCGCCACGGGGTGCTCGCCGACCGCGCGCACCCGCAGCCCCCACTTGGTGCTGAACAGGCCGACCTGGACCACGATGATGGCGGCGTAGGTGATGTACAGGAACACCGTGGAGTCGAAGAACACCGGCCCGATGATCGGTATGTCACCGAGCAGCGGGATCTTCACCGGGAGGAACGTCGCGGGCGAGTTCAGCCGGTTCTGGTACGGGGTCAGCACCCGGTCGTAGAGGAACCCGGTCAGCCCGGCCGCGAACACGTTCAGCACGACCCCGAGGACCACCTGGTTGACCAGGTAGCGCAGGGCGAACACGGCCAGCATCGCGCCGAGCAGGGCGCCGGCCAGCGCCCCGCAGACCAGGCCGACCCACAGGTTGCCGAACGCGCTGGCCATGATGCCCGAGGCGAACGCGCCGAACAGCAGCTTGCCCTCGATCGCGATGTTGATCACGCCGGAGCGCTCGGACATGCAGCCCGCCAGCGCGCCGAGGATCAGCGGGATCGAGGCCGCCATCGTGCCCGACAGCAGGTTGACGATGTTGAACGGCACCGGCTGGCCCACGTCGGCCCAGCACAGCAGGGCGATCACGAAGCAGAACAGGACCAGGCCGATGCCCGTCCGCCGGGCCGCCTGGCCCAGCGGGAGCACGGCCCGCTGGACCGCGAGCGCGACCGACACCGCGCCGCAGACGTACGCGGTGGCCGCCGCGGGCAGGTCCAGGTTCGGCACCGTCACCTTCGCGAACTCCTCGGAGAACGCGAAGTGGGCGTCGCCGTGCTTGGCGTACATCGCGAAGCCGAGGATGTCGATGAGCCCGAAGGCCAGGAACGTCACCGGGGCGACGAGCCGCCGGCTGAAGGAGACCGACAGGCCGGCCGGCCGGGTCAGAGCAGTCACCCGTTCCACCCCTTCGACAGGAACTGGCCGGCCGGGCCGGCGGTCGCCTTGTGCAGCCGGTACATGGCCCGGATCAGCGGCGGCGCGGCCACGAACAGCACCACGATGGCCTGGATCACCTCGGTGATGGTCAGCGGCGTCGACGTGACCGCCTGCATCAGGATGCCGCCCGCGTGCAGCGCGCCGAACAGCAGCGCGGCGAGCACCACGCCGAGCGGCCGGGCCCGGCCGAGCAGGGCCACCGTGATCGCGTCGATGCCGTACGTCCCGTAGCTCTGGAAGGTCAGCGTGAAGTCGGTGCCCTGGACGACGGCCGCCGAGGCCAGTCCGGCCAGGCCGCCGGCGATCAGGAAGACCACGATCCAGGTCCGCGTCACGCTCATGCCCGCGGTGCGCGCCGCGCTCGGATTGGCTCCGACGCTGCGGAACTCGAAGCCGAGCGTGCTGCGTTCCATCAGCCACCACACGCCGACCGCGCAGGCCAGCGCGACCAGGAAGCTCGCGTTCACCCGCAGGTGCGAGCCGAGCAGCAGCGGCAGGTGGGCGTCGCCCGCGATGACCGGGCTGATCAGGTCGGTCCGTCCCGGCCGCTGCATCAGCGAGGTGCCCAGGATCCAGGACAGGAAGTAGGCCAGCACGTAGTTGAGCATGATCGTGACGATGACCTCGTGCGCCCCCGTGGCCGCCTTCAGCACCCCGGGAATCCAGCCGATGACCGCCCCGCCGACGAACGCGCCGATCACGCACACCACCACGTGGATGACCGGCGGCAGGCTGACCCCGAAGCCGAGCCAGGTGCACACCATCGCGCCGCCGATGAACTGGCTCTGCGCGCCGATGTTGAACAGGCCCGCGCGGAACGCGATCGCCACCGACAGCCCGGCCAGGATCAGCGGCGTCGCGTTGACGCAGGTCTCCGACAGCGGGTTGAACACCGCGCTGACCGCCCCGTCGCTGAACGCGACCGACAGCGACTTCTGCTGGAAGACCTGGGCCACGCTGTGCGGGTTGATGATCGAGCCCTCGAACATCGCCACGTAGGCGCCGGACGCGGAGTCCCAGGCCTGGGCGATCGCGTTGCCGGGCGAGGAGGTGAAGTTGCCCCAGGCGTGCAGCACGACCGGGTCGGTGAACGCGATCAGCAGGCCGCCGACCACGATCGCGGACACGATGGCCAGGGTGGTGACGACCAGGGAGTTGCCCTCGATGACCGACTGGATCACCAGCCGGCCGAGGGCTGGCCGCTGCCGGTCCTCCTCCTGCCCCTCGGCCGGGCCGCCGTCGTCGCCGCCCGCAGTGTCGAGTTCGACGGGCTGATCGCTCATGTTTCCTCCCCCGGGGCTGGCGCGGCGCCGTCGGAGTCGGTCAGCCCGCCGCTCATCAGCAGGCCGAGTTCTTCCACCGGCACGGTGGGCGGCCGGATGCCGGTGATGCGGCCGGAGTACATGACCGCGATCCGGTCGGCCAGCGCGTAGATCTCGTCCAGTTCCGCGGAGACCAGCAGCACCGCCACGCCCGCGTCGCGCTGCTCGATGATCCGGCGGTGCACGAACTCGATCGACCCGACGTCCAGGCCGCGCGTGGGCTGGCTGGCCACCAGCAGCACCAGGTCGCGGCCGATCTCCCGGGCCAGGATGACCTTCTGCTGGTTGCCGCCGGACAGGGTGCTGACCGGCGTCTCGATCGACGAGGTCCGCACGTCGAACTGCTCGACGCGGGCGCCGGCGACCTTGCGGATCGCGTCGAGGCGCAACGAGATGCCCTTGGCGTACGGCGCCTGGTTGTACACGTCGAGGATCATGTTGTCGGCGACGGAGAAGTCCCCGACGGTGCCGTCCTCCTGGCGGTCCTCGGGGATGTAGCCGAGGCCCGCGCGGATGCGCTCGCCGGGCGGGGCGTGGGTGATGTCACGCGAGCCCAGCCGCACCGATCCCGCCAGGACCGGCCGCAGGCCCATCAGCGCCTCGCACAGCTCGGTCTGGCCGTTGCCCTGGACGCCCGCGATCCCGAGGATCTCGCCGGCGCGCACCTCGAGCGACACGCGTTCGGTGGAGAACTGCCCGTGCAGGTGCTCGACGGTCAGGTCGCGCACGTCGAGCACGACCTCGCCCGGGGCGGCCGGCGCCTTGGCCACCTGCAGCACCACGCTGCGGCCCACCATGAGCTCGGCCAGCTCGGCGTCGCTCGCGGTCGCCGGCCGCTGGCCCACCACCCGGCCCCGGCGGATGACCGTGATGGTGTCGGCGATCGCCTGGACCTCCTTGAGCTTGTGCGAGATGAAGATGATCGACCGGCCGCCCTCCCGGAGCTGCCGCATGATCGTGAACAGCTCCTCGGTCTCGCCCGGCGTGAGCACCGACGTCGGCTCGTCCAGGATCAGCACGCCGGCCTCGCGCACCAGCGCCTTGATGATCTCGACCCGCTGCTGCACGCCGACCGGGAGGTCCTCGACCCGGGCGTCCGGGTGAACGCGCAGCCCGTAGCGCTCGGACAGCGCGCTGACCTCGCGGCGCATCCGCCGCCGGTCGAGCAGGCCGAACGCCCGGACGCGCTCGTTGCCCAGCGTGACGTTCTCGGCCACGGTGAACACGGGCACCAGCATGAAGTGCTGGTGCACCATGCCGATGCCGGCGTTGATCGCGTCCTTGGGCGAGTTCAGCTTGACGGGCCGGCCGTCGATCACGATCTCGCCCTCGTCCGGCTGGGTCAGCCCGTACAGGACGTTCATCAGCGTGGTCTTGCCGGCGCCGTTCTCGCCGAGCAGGGCGTGAATCTGGCCGGGCGCGACGGTCAGGTCGATGCCGTCGTTGGCCACCAGGGAGCCGTAGCGCTTGGTTATGCCCCGCAGCTCAAGCTTCACCGGCAGGTACCTCCGGGCGGAAAGGCCGACGGCGGGGCGGGCAGCCTTCCCCGCCCCGCCGCCGGATCAGCGGGCTTAGACCGGGCTCTTGGTGGCCGGCTTGATCTGGCCGCTGATGATCTCGCCCTTGATCTTCGTCAGCTCGGCCTGCAGCGAGGCCGGGACCTGGCTGGCGAAGTCGTGGAACGGCGACAGCACGACCCCGTCGTTGGACAGGTCGCCGATGTAGTTGCCGCCCTTGAACGTGCCGTTGGCCGCGCTGAGCACGGCGTTCTTCACCGCGGCCTGAATGCCCTTGGTCACGCTGCTGATGAAGTACTTGCAGTACTGCGCGGCACTGATGCAGCCGTCGGTGTCCACCCACTCCATGGTGACCTTCATGCTGCCCGCGGCCGCGTCCGCGTCCTGGACCGCCTTGGCCGCGCCGAGCCCGACGTTGCCCGCGACCGGGAAGATGACGTCCGCGCCCTCGCTGATCAGCGTCTGGGTGTCGGTCTGGCCGGTGGTCTCGTCGGTGAAGTTTCCGGTGAACAGGCCCTTCTGGGTCTGCTCGTTCCAGCCGAGGACCTTGACGTGGGTGTGGTGCTGCTGGTTGTAGTACTGGACGCCGTCCCAGTAGCCGTCCATGTAAATGGTCACCGTGGGCAGCTGCTGGCCGCCGAACGTGCCCACCGCGCCGGACTTCGACATGCCCGCGGCCAGATAACCGCCGAGGAAGCCGTCCTGCACCGTGTTGAACACCAGCGCGTCGATGTTGTTGATCGCGGGGCTGTAGGTGTAGTCCACGATCGCGAATTTCTGCTTGGGATTGGCCTTCGCCGCGGTCTGCGTGTTGTCACCCATCAGGAACCCGACGGTGACGATGATCCCGCACTTCTCGCCGATGAACGTGTTGATGTTCGGCGTGTAGTCGCTGCCGGAGGTCGACTGCAGGTACTTCACCGTGATCTTGCTCGGCTCGGCGGTCTGCGCCTCCTGCATCCCCTGCCAGGACGACGCGTTGAACGACCGGTCGTCGATGCCGCCGGTGTCGGTCACCATGCAGCCCAGGAACTTGCCGGACGTGCTGGCGCTGGAGCCCGCTGACGACGACTTCTTCGGCGTCGACCCGGTCGTGTTCGTGGACGTCCCGCAGGCCGGCACGAGCAGCGCGATGGCGCTGATCGCCACGCCGCTCCTGATTGTCCCTCTCACGGTTGCCTCCTCTTAGCAGAGTGACCTGCGGCCACCCTGAAATACGCCGACCCGATCGTGCGGCCCCAGTCGGCCAGGGCGAGGGAATTGCCCAGATCCCCCCCGGGTTGTGCGAAGGCTAGCCCGGCATTGCCATCCGGGGAAGCGGTAAAGCATCGCGTCGAGTGCGCTGTTGCAGAATCGAGACGAATTAGGATCGCGGAGCACAAGCCTCGTAAGGAGCACGAGTGGTGATCGACTGGGCGGCGCTGCGCGCCGCGGCGGCGGGCGCGGCCGATCGCGCCTACGCGCCCTACTCCCGGCTGCGGGTGGGAGCGGCCGGCCAGGCCGCGGACGGCCGGGTCGTGCTGGGCTGCAACGTGGAGAACGCCTCCTACGGGCTGACGCTGTGCGCCGAGTGCGGGCTGGTGTCCGCGCTGCACGCCAGCGGCGGCGGGCGGCTGGCCGCGGTCAGCGTGGTCGCCGCGGACGGCGCGCCGCTGGTCCCGTGCGGCCGATGCCGGCAGCTCCTGCTCGAGGCGGGCGGCCCGGGCCTGCTGGTCGACGCCGACGGCGGGCCGCGCGAGCTCGGCACCCTGCTGCCGTCGGCGTTCACCGGCACCGACCTGGCCGGGCGGCGTGATGGCTGACCCCGTGGTAAACGAAACAGTGGTGCCGGGCGGGCGGGGTCCCGTGGTGCCCGGCGGGCGGGACACCGTCGAGCTGATCCGGGCCAAACGCGACGGCGGGACGCTGACCGACGCGGAGATCCGCTGGCTCATCGACGCGTACACCGGCGGCGCGATCGCCGACGAGCAGATGTCCGCCCTGCTCATGGCCGTCTACTTCCGGGGTCTCGAGCCTGGTGAGCTGCGCGCCTGGACCGCGGCCATGGTCAGCTCCGGCGAACGGCTCGACCTGAGCGCGGCGGGCGCGCCCACCGTGGACAAGCACTCGACCGGCGGGGTCGGCGACAAGGTCTCGCTGATCCTGGCCCCCCTGGTCGCGAGCTGCGGGGCCGCGGTGCCGCAGCTGTCCGGGCGCGGCCTCGGCCACACCGGCGGCACCCTGGACAAGCTGGAGTCGATCCCCGGCTGGCGGGCCGGGCTGCCGGCCGCCGAGATGATCGCGGTGCTGCGCGAGACCGGCTGCGTGATCTGCGCGGCGGGCCCCGGCCTGGCCCCGGCCGACCGCAAGCTCTACGCGCTGCGCGACGTCACCGGCACCGTGGAGTCGATTCCCCTGATCGCGAGCTCGATCATGTCCAAGAAGATCGCCGAGGGGACCGGCGCGCTCGTGCTGGACGTCAAGGTGGGCAGCGGCGCGTTCATGACCGAGCGGTCCGCGGCCCGGCGGCTGGCCCGGACCATGGTCGGCCTGGGCGCCGAGGCCGCGGACCGCTCGGTCA
>Ga0207416_1004347_pt1 | contig 12445 bp, 16 predicted proteins | sample PaiPotPPM11metaG_FD_184107 | JGI IMG/M metagenome (GOLD analysis project Ga0207416, IMG submission 184107) | Iron sulfur acid spring bacterial and archeal communities from Banff, Canada, to study Microbial Dark Matter (Phase II) - Paint Pots PPM... ...
TTGACCGGGATGCCGGCGCCGCTTGCGACAGCTCGGGCAGACTTTCAGCGCCTCCCTCCTGGGGCGAGGTAGCCATGATCCGAGCTCGTTGATCGCGCCGCAGCTGGGGCAGCGGACGGTTGAGTGCCCGAGCACGCTCAGAGGCAGGTCCTGAGCCAGGACGATGCCGCATTCCCCACATAGGTATATGTCTGTGGTTGGCGGGGGCCCGGCCTGTGGCCCTCGCTCGCTAAAAGGGAGAACTGGAATCGACGAGGCCTCTCGAATGGCTCGCGTTCGGACCTTACCCATGCTCAATCCCCCTGCTTCAGACTGAGCACGAGGTGAGCCATCGCAAGCCTTTGAGGGCAATCTGAGGACGAAGGTCCTACCCCTTGACGGGACTTCCGGCCCTGTGGTCTTGTGGGATCCAGAGATGCTCGGCCCATGCCGGCCGAGTCTGACCCTGAACGGGTCAGACCGGCCTACCTTCATCGGCGACAGAGCGCCGAACTACACCCTCTATCCGCGAGGACCCGTTGCCTCCTGATGCCTGGGCCCTCGCCAGAGCAGACAGGGGGCACAAGTCTTGCTGGCTTCGGTACTGAGACCGGCTTTGTAGCCGGTTGGTTTAGGAGGCAAAGGTATGATCGAGACTTCCACGACAGTTCACCAGGGTATGGACGTCTATACCGCAGACGGGGAGATGCTGGGTTGCGTTACTGCCGTCTGGCCACACGTTCCCGTTGCACCGACCGGGGAGCCGTTGGATCCGTCGGATCCGCCACACGCAGCGGTCGACGAAGGATGCTTCCAGGTCGACGGGGATGGCGTGATCGGTCGTATCGGGGCAAGTCATTGGTACATTCCCCTGCGCGAAGTGGCGACCGTCGAGCAGGACAGAGTGACACTCGCTTGCGGCGGGGCGGACTGTGAGGAGCGGTACGCACAACGTCCCACTTTTGTCGATCTCGACGTGACCTAGACTGGTTTTTGGCTACTTCGCCTTGACCGCAACGCGTGGGCTCCGCAGACTGTATAGTGCAGGGATCGAAAGGAGAGAACGGATGGCATATTTCGCGATCCAGGTAGCATATACCCCCGAGGCATGGGCCACTCTGGTAAAGAATCCACAGGATCGGATCGGCGCGGTCCGCCCGGCCATCGAGAGCCTGGGAGGACGTGTCGAAGGCGCGTGGCTCCAATTTGGGGAGTATGACATACTTCTCGTCGCAGAAATGCCGGACAACGTCAGTGCAGCGGCCTTCTCCATGGCAGTCTCGGCGGGAGGTTCCTGCAAGTCCGTCAAGACTACACCGCTGATGAGCGTCGAAGAGGGCGTGCAGGCCATGCGCAAGGCCGCAGGAGCGGGATACCGGCCGCCTCAATAGCCAGATCCTCTATTTGTCCATATCAGTATCCCTGCTATGAACAAGCACCGGCGCCCTTTGAGGGCGCCGGTCTTGTACCCATCAGGAGGTGACTATCGGCCTACCATCTCCCCAGATCACGACCCGACTGCCGGCGCGCGCCGCCGAGACCACGTTCTCGATTGGAGGCATCGTTCGTGTTCTGCTCGCCACAATGCTGTGGTCCTCCTCTGCCCTCCTGGTGGACCGGCTCAGCACCATATACCGATTGACGCCGGTGCAGATCAGCACCTGGAGGGTACTGATGGTGCTCCCAACCGTGGCGCTCTTCATTGCGATCTATCGCCCCAGCGCCTTCCAGTTCCAACTTCGTGACCTGCGCTATTACATCGTCGCCGGATTGGTGGGCATCACCGGCTCGAATCTCTCGTGGGCAGCGTCCGTCCAGATCAATAAGCCTGCAGTGGCCGCGGCACTGGCCTTCAGTGCCCCGGCCTTCGTGGCTGTTGGGGATCGGCTGATCTTCGGAACAAGGCTTGGCATCCTCCAGGTGGGAGCAATCCTCGTGAACCTGCTCGGCTGCGGGCTCGTCGCCGGGGTGCACACACCCGCCCAACTGGCCCACTCACGAGCCGGACTGATGGTCGCTCTCGCCAATGCGCTCGCATTTAGCGTCTACACGCTCTTCGGACGGGCCGTGGCCCGGGATGGACAGCGCGATCCATTGACTTACCTGCTGGCACTGTTCGCGGTCGGTGCCGTTGGGCTCCTCACCTGGGGGCTTCTGGCCGAGGGGTTCAGACTTTTCGCCCTGCACCTCGATGGCACGGGCTGGGTATTGCTGGGGAGCCTGGCGGCCGGCCCAACGCTCGGAGCCTATGCCCTCTACAACAGCAGCCTGAGGGATCTTCCGGCAACCCTGGCGAGCCTGATCACGACGCTGGAACCGCCGATGGTGGCAATCTTTGCCTCGGTGCTACTGAGCCGTTACATCAAGGGGGTGCAGTGGCTGGGTATCGGCCTGATTGTGAGCGGCGTCCTGGCCATTCAGCTTGGCATGCGTACGCGCTATCGAGGACGAAAGACCTCTCGCGAATAAGACCAAGTACTCTTCCTCGCGGCGCCGTGGGGTGGTTTCCTAGGGGTGGGCCTATAATCATCCAATGCCCGGGTCTGGTGAGCGCATCTCTTCCCGACTGCCTGCCACCCTCGCCGACAGGACCCCGATCTCTCGAGAAGCATGGGGAAAACTGATGCCAGACGATTGGATAAAGCGACTGAAGGCGGCTTACGACGCCGGTTACTATAAGACGGAGGCGAGTGAGGGGAAACAGGTGCGCTTCCCCTGGCAAACGCGGATTCCCAAAGCCTCATTCATCGCTCGCGTGCTGGCGGCCGTCGTCCCGCGACCGTCCATCCACTGGAAGAGCGGCCCGATCAGGTGTTCGCAGTGCGGACGGCTCTTCTCGACCATGACGCGTGGCGTGCGAAAGATGCACCGCGTGTGGTGCTGGGAGTGTTATCGGGTAAACGTTCTCCGGGCGCCTACCATGATGGCAGCCGGCGGCAAGGCGCCACCTTCCGGCTAATCGAGAAGCAAGTCCCGGACTCTCCCCTGCCGTCTGTCCCATGGGCCAAGGTTCCGGTGAGGTTTCGACGCATGAACGCGGCCGAACCGGGCATATTCGTAACCAAATCGTAACCTTCACTAGGACGACCGGCTCTAGGCAACCGCGCTTCTCAGGTCTAAAGTAAAGTCCGTAGAGTGGCTCATCGAAGTGGCTTGGGTGAGCCGGCACAAGGCGGTTTACATCACAGGGGGAGGAATTATGGCTCGTCGTTCATCTCATGCTCGCCGCAGCTGGCTGGGTGCAGTCCTGCTTCTATTTGGATTGACCGTCAGCCCACTGCTTGCCACGCAGGCTCGCGCCTCGCTGACCTATTGCCGTTCGGATCCGGTCGTCACACTCTCGAACGGCACGCAGGTCACGCTGTACGAGGACATCTCCGACTCGACAACCGACGTCTCCAAAATTACCTATCAGCTGCATATTCCGGCCGGCGCAACGGTGACGTCCATCGGCTATACCGGGGCAGTACCCGCCAACGAACAGACTATCACCGTCTCCGCGGACGAGAACCTTGGCAATTACGACGGCTACACCGTCGTCGCCACGCATACACCGACTATCAACGTCACGGCCTACATGAGCGCCAACTCAAATGTGTCCACTCACACCAATGGGCATAGTGGCCAGACGCTCCACAGTCATCTTCATACCGGCTAGCATCGTCGCCGGGCTATGGAGAGGCGCCGGCAGACCCCGTACCTGGCCGCTTCCCGAGGCGAGCAGATGAAGCTCTTCGCCAGGAGCTAGCAGTTGAGCGCACACGTTCGAAACCTGCTGTCGCAGCCCTTCGTCGGGAGCACAACGCTCACGGTGGCGTTGACTGTCCTTGCCGCATCGTGGATCAGCGCCATTGTCGGCTCCAGCGGCGGTGCCCAACCGCTCCTCTCGACACTGCTTGTCCTCGCCCTGGTCGTGGCGCTGGTGATGGTCCAATGGTTTCCCATCCAGGTGCGCCGCGGAAGCAAAATCCACATGGGAAGCGTTCCCATCTATCTTATGTGTGTTTTGCTCGCACCTCCGGTAGCTGCCACCGCGGTGCTGGTAGGCATGCTCGTAGGAGAGCTGAGCCTTCGTTCTCAACGGGGAGGCTACCTGAGCGATGTGGCTTCCCAGGTGGGCCGCTGGGCTATGGTCGCTCTCGCGGCATCTCTTATAGCTCATCTTCCTCAGCACGGCGATATCGCCAGTGCCATGGTGCTGGTCGGTACGGGGCTGGCGCTGTGGGCAGGGGACATGCTCACCAGTCCTCTGGTCTACAGCCCGATCACGCGGGAGATGCCCTGGCATGTAGTCGTGGCCATAACACGTGAGGCGGGCATGTTGGAGGGAGCGCAGTATCTGGTCGGTATGCTGGGAGCCGCGGCAGCTCAGCATCAGCTCTGGACCCTGGTGCTCCTCGCCCTGCCGACCCTGATGGTCTATCTAACCGGGAAGCATGCGAAGGAGCTGCAGGACAATACTCGCCAGATCCTGGTAAGTATGGCAGATGCCGTGGACCTACGCGACCCGTACACCGGTGGCCACTCGCGGCGCGTGACCGACTATACGTCGGGGATTTTGCAGGCATTAAACGTCAAGGGTCCGGAGGCTGAGATCATCGTCGAATCTGCACGGGTGCACGACATCGGCAAGATCGGCATGCCGGACGGTGTGCTCTTCAAAGACGGGAAGTTGACTGACGAGGAGTGGGCCATCATGAAATCCCATCCAGAGCAAGGCGCCGAGCTGCTCAAGCGCTACCCGGATTTTGCGCGGGGTGTGGAGATCGTTCGCCACCATCATGAACGATGGGACGGCGAGGGGTATCCCCACCGGCTCCGTGAGACGGCGATTCCCTTTGGCTCACGTGTCATCGCCGTGGCGGATAGCTTCGACGCTATGACCAGCGATCGTCCCTACCGGCGCGGCATGTCGGTGAATAAGGCGGCGGCAATCTTGCGCGAAGGTCGTGGGCGACAGTGGGACGGAGCGATTGTCGATGCCTTCCTGCACAGCATTGCCGGCCGTTTGGAGGAACCCGTCGCGCCGACATTGCGGCTGGTACCGCGGCCATCCGAGGAAGCCGTCATTGCCTGATCTTCAATCGTCGAGCGGGCGCTTCCTGGTCGTCATCGACGACGAGCGCAGTGTGCTCGATCTTCTCTCCGACATATTTGAGATGGAAGGCCTCTCGACCGTGTGCCTGGATCGACCAGAGCAGATCGAATGCCTGGGTACCGAGGCGACTCCTTACCTCTTCCTGATCGACATGATGTTGCCAGGTACCAGTGGCATCGAGCTGGCGCGGCAGCTCCGCACCACGTCCTTCACGGGGACGCCCATGATTGCGACATCCGCCTCGGGCGACATGGTGAAGGTCGCGAAAGGAAGTGGCTTGTTCCAGGATGCTATCAGGAAGCCGTTCGACGTGCACGAGCTGCTCGCAACGGTGGGCCGATACGTGCCTCAGGGGTAGTGGCCGCCGGGTGCTCAGGCTGAGGGCCGTAGGTCCAGCACCTGGCTCGGCTTCCAGGCGTCAAGCCAGTGGGGGTATTCAGGCGACCGCTTGCTCCACTCGAGCCACAGCGCGCAGCTGGTCCAGCAGTCCCAATCGGTCCAGGTTGACCCAATGTTCGGCAATCTTGCCGTTGACGATGCGGTAGACGGCGATGCCTGCGGTGCTGATTTGACCGTGACTCGGTGGGAGGCCGAAGGACCGGTCCTCACGCGTACCCACCATGGTGAAACGCACCACGACCTTGTCACCCTCCGCAATTATGTCTTCCACCGTGTACCGAGGGTTCGAGATTACGTTGCCCTCTATTGCCAGGCTCGCTCCAGTCGAGGAGTCGTACAGCCGGCGAACAACGCTCTTGTTCTGTTCTTCCCTCGATAACATCTTGCGCCCCTTCTCCATCTCACTGAGGTTTGGGATTCAACCAGAGCTCAATCTTGCAGCAGCCCTGCCGATTTCCACGGCAATACTCTGTGTGCCCTTCGCCGTTCAGTCTGGCTCCTGAGGGTCCCTTTGTCAATGAACCAGTTCACAGCGTGGCTGTCAGCCGAGGCCCAATAGCGATCCTTCGTAGGCCGTTTGACGTACTCGTGCCTCCGTCGGTTGATCGTCATGTTCCTCGGCCTCGGCATATCGATCGACTACTCGCTGTTCATCGTCTACCGCTTCCGTGAGGAGTTGGAAGCGGCCAAGGGTGATCGAGAGGCAGCGGTGGTTCGAACCATGGAAACCACCGGCCGCGCCATCTTCTTCTCGGGCATGACGGTCGCCATCGGCCTGGCATCGCTGATGCTCTCCGGCCTTTCCTTCATGGTGACGATGGGCCTCGGTGGGATCCGTGGATTCACCTACATGCGCGACCACTTTGCCACGACCCCTGATCCTGCACGCGTGGTGGTGCACCATACGGGCAGCGGCACGCTCTTGAGCGCTAGAGAGATTGCCGGTATGCGTGCCCCTTGTGGGTGCTCTCGGCTACGTTCTGTGCGACTATCCTCGAAAACACTCCCTGTCCATGCGCTACGTACCCCAAAAGGGAGCACGGTGAGGCGTGCGATCGACCGCCACGTCCTGCGCCTCCAGAGCGTCCAGCAGTCGACGCGGCGAGAGCGTCCAGAAGATGATCGAGCTCTTCCCCTCCCTGAAGAGAAAGCGCACGCCGGGAGACGGTACGATGCCCACTCCAGAGATGCGCTCCGCGCGGTCGATAGTGTCCAACTCAAGCGTCAATGTCGGGACAAAGCGGGCGAAGGCGTTGATAGAGGGCGCTACCCGAATACCCTGTCTGGACAACGACAGACGCACTAGAGGCCAGAGCGCGAAACCCGACTGCGACCGCAGGCCTCCCAAAAAGCTCTTCATCGTGTGGGCAGATTCAGCTCGATTATGTTCGCCGTCCATAGGTCAGTCCTTTGTGACTCACGTCTCGCGTCTGCGAATTCGGCCGCCCAGGCGAAGCCAGGCGATCCTCCCATCGGCCCCGCGGAGGAACTCTCCTCTCGTATCCTTCAAAGGCCCTTCCAGCGCCACGAACTTGTCATCCTCGTAAAAGGCGACGCGCGATGGGGGCGGCGACGGGCGCGGCTCATCCCCAAGGCCGGCGTCGGTGAACGTCGTCTCCAGCACCAGGGCGCCATTGCGTACCACGAGATCCAGCTCCGATAGTGGGGCCACGTAGCGCCCGGCGTAGGCCGCGAGCTCTTCAGCAGTTTGCTCGAGGTGAACCGGCTCAGGCTCCAGGATGCCCAGATACCGCTGGAGCGCCCATCGCGTCACCTCTAGGTTCAGCTCAGAGCCACGGTCCGCATTCGTCAGGATGGTCAATGCGAAGTCTCGTTCCGGCGCGAACATGAACGCCGACAGCTGACCGTTTGTGCCTCCGCCATGTTGCACAATCCGCACGCCGTCGATATCGCGAATGAACCAGGCGAGCCCCATCTCCCGGCCCTCGTCGGCCCGCATGGTGGGCGTCTGCATCAGCTTCATGGACTCAGGAGACAGGATCCGTATGCCATTGGACGCCGTTCCATCGCCCATGTGGAAGCGGGCGTAGCGCAGCTGGTCCGGAGCGCTCGAGGTGATTCCACCTACCGGATTGGCGGAGCGTGGCACCGGCCAGGGCGTCGTCACCGTCGGCGTACCGTCAATCACGTTGTGGCCGACGGCAAAGCTGTGAACCATTACCTCCTCGGGAAAGAAGAACGACCGATCCATTCCGAGTGGGTCGAGCACCAGCTCTTTCGCAGCTACTTCATAGGGCTTGCCGGTCAGAACCTCGATGACTCGACCGGCAAGGTAGAAACCGGCGTTGTTGTAAGACCAGATCTCGCCCAGTGCAGTGAGCTGTGGAACGTCGGCCAATTTGGCGACCATCGTTTCCAGCGCGTCCTCGCCTCGCCCGGTGTCCTGGAAGAAATCGCCGATCCAACCACCGGTGTGTGTCAGCAAGTGATGCATGGTGACACCCGCCGCCGCAGCCTCGTCAGACAGTCTTAGCTCCGGCAAGTACGAACGTATGGGTGCGTAGAGGTCGATCTGGCCTCTCTCTACCAGCCGCATCACGGCAGTGGCCGTCACCGTCTTCGTAGTCGAGCCGATCTGAAAGAGCGTGTCTCCGCCGACCGGTGCCGGATGGTCGAGATTCGTGACGCCAGAGCCCGCAACATGCTCCTTGCCGTCATGAATGATTCCTACCACCACTCCGGGGACGTGGAGTCGTGCCATCGCTTCGACGATCCGGCCATTCAGCGGTTGGAAATCGGCGTCTATCTCCGCCGTGTTCGATGCTATGTCTGTGATCAATGGCTAATTCCTCTTTACGTGGGACTTGTAGATTATGGACGGTTCGAGCAGGTGTATGCGGGGCCGTGCTGCTCAATGGTCGATTGACAATACCCAAAAACACTTGGCATCGACCGTGACACCTTCATTCTGGTCGAAGGTGCTCAGGGCGGTTGGTGGTATGCGACCCCACTTCCGGATGGCCGGCTGGTGATCGGCTACATGACCGATGCTGATCTCGCGGCGCAGCGCGCAGCACGGACGGTCTCTGGTTGGATGGCACTGCTCGCACAAACCACGCACATTCGGGAGCGTGTCCCGAGATACGGCTACCGGCTCGACGGCGCGCTGCACCTTGTCTGCGCCGATAGCTCGTACCTGGCGACGGTGGCAGGAAGTGGTTGGTGCGCGGTCGGCGACGCGGCCGGCGCTCATGATCCACTGTCGTCTCAGGGGATCGCATCTGCCCTGGTTTCCGGCGTATGGGCTGCATATGCGCTCCTTCAGGCGCGGGACGGCGGGATAAATGAGTACAAGCGGCGAATGCAGCACGCCCATGCGCGTTACGTTGCCAACTGGATGACCTATTACACTGTGGAGCAGCGCTGGCCGGCCTCCCTCTTCTGGCAAAGGCGGCATGTCGCGCTGGAGCAGCTCCTGCAGTAGCAACGTACGAGACCATTTCAGGGAGACTCGCCGTGATTTTCGCAAATGCCACCCGGTTTTTAATCGGGAAGAGACTTGCGGGGGCTTCGGCCCTCGCCACGGGCTTGCTTGTGCCGCTCAATTTCTCACCCGTGTCTGCCATGCCTTCGGTTTTCCACACGGTGACGATACACCTGCAGATCGGTGGAGGCTTCCGCTACCGCGGCACCTTCTCCACCTCATCGAATGGCTCCGACGCAGCATGCTTTCTTCGTCGAACGGGCCGTACCAATCTCTACGCTGTCAACTACAACGCTCAGGTGTTTCGTCTCGTCCGGTTCAACAGCAACGCATTCGAGCTACTACTTCCCACCTACACGCCCGGGGTCCGCCGCTACCATGGTCCCGCACAGGAGGTCGACGTTGCAGTGGGGCCGCACTATTTTCACGGCGGTCTCTACGGAATTCGTTCCTATGTGGACCCAAACTTCCACATCGCCGTGCGGGTAGGAAACGGCGGCCTTTCGGGCACCTTCACTGCGTCGCACCTCCTGGCGCAGCACGGGACAACTCTCAAGTCACTCGTCAGAGATCGCTACTTTGTCACCCTTCAAGGAAGCTGGAGCTGCAGCACGCTGCTTAGGTTTTGACAAACTGACGTCATTCATCATTCCTTCATAAATCGGCGTAAACCTGCTACAGTGGCTGCGTAGTGCCGTTGCTATGCTAGCGGAGCCATGAAGTGAGAACCATAAGCGGGCTGGCGATGCTGGGCGTCCTGGTGACGTGGATCGTCGTCGCCGTCGTGCTTGTAAGGTCGCCTCTGCGGGCGGGTGCGCAGTCGCACGCTCAGCAGGCGGCTTCCGCATACCCCACGCACGTGAGCTCACGTGCGCAGCTCGCTCACTCCGGCCGAGCTGCTGCACCTTCGCCAAACGTTGGAGCCGGACGTGCAACCGCATCGAGGAAACTACCGCCTGCTGCACCAAACGTGTACGCTGCCACCATGAGCGGCAAGCTATCCCCGGCGGTGGCCAGGCTCCCCGAGCGAGTCTACGTGCCGAATAGTGGTGATGGTACCGTGTCCGTCATCGACCCGAAGACCTATCAGGTCGTCGATCAATTTGCAGTCGGCCAGATCCCGCATCACATCGCTCCCTCCTGGGACTTGACTCGACTCTACGTCGACAACGAGGGATCGAGCTCGCTGACGGTGATCGATCCGGCCAGCGGGAAACCGACCGAAACCATCCCCGTCGACTATCCGTATAATCTGTACTTTACGCCCGATGGTCGCAAGGCAATCGTCGTCGTCGAGCGTCTTTCCCGCCTGGACTTTCGGGACCCGCACAGCTGGAAGCTTCTAGGAAGTGTCGACATACCCTGGGCGGGTGTGGACCACATGGACTTCACGACCGATGGGCGCTATGCCCTGGCCAGCGCTGAATGGACCGGCGTCGTGATGAAGATCGATACGGTTGCCATGAAAATCGTCGGCTTTGTCAACGTCGGTGGGCTACCCATTGACGTTCGGCTGGCTCCCGACGGTAAGGTCTTCTACGTTGCCAATCAAGGGCGGCAAGGCGTGTCGATCGTCGACCCGGTCGCGATGAAGGAGGTAGGATTCATTCCTACGGGAACCGGCGCCCATGGGCTGTACGTCTCTCGCGATACCAAGTCGCTCTACGTCAGCAACCGCTTGAACGGCACCATCTCGGTCATCAATTTCCAGACACGCCGGGTGACCGCCACCTGGAACGTCGGCGGCAGCCCAGACATGATCCAGCTCTCGCCCGACGGCCGGCAGCTCTGGGTCACCGGACGCTACAACAGCAGTGTGCAAGTAGTGGATACGCGCACCGGAGCTCTGCTTCACACCATTGCCGTCGGCCTCAATCCGCATGGCCTGACCTACTTTCCCAACGTCGGTCGATTCAGCCTCGGTCACAACGGCGTCTATCGCTGATCCGGTTCTCTGCATCCGTCCGCACATGGTTTTGTAGGGGCCGGCTCCGCCGCCGTTGACGTGGCATGCATTTTCTCCCCACACTGCTGCCTCTACTGAAGATAGCGAGCTACGCACCGACGAAGCGGCGGGTCGCGACGTAACCAGATTAATTTCTGGCTAATCACGGCATGATATAGTTTTGGTAAGGAACAGTATTCACGGTTTGTCTAGGGGAGAGGAATCCTTGAGGCGACTTCTCACACTCAATTTTTGTGTAGTTGTCGGCCTGGCCATGTCCACATTGTCGGTCCACGCTGCCTCCGGGCCTGTGCAGCCGCAGGGACAGCCAAGCTGGCAGCAACGTGATGCGGCGGTCTACGTCGTGTCCACGCTCAATCTGCTGCGGACACCAAGCGGTCAGCTCATGGTTGTGAAGCTCAGCGTCGCTCGCTTCGACGTGTATGCCGACCTCTCCCGGGATGACCTGTACTTCATCGAGCTTCGAGCCAGGGGTGGCACGCCAATCGGTGCCCTGGCCTATCAAATGGGATGGACCAAACCCCAGGCGCTATCGCGCTCGCTTGGCCGGCTGGGCATCGCTCATGCAACTCGAACCGTCTTTCGCGCCTACAGGTTGGACGAAAAGCAACTCATCGGCTCCTTTACCTCGACCGTTCCCGGTCAGTAGCAAAGCTGAGGGTCTGCCACGACGGCAGCCCTCAGCCGCCTCTCCCTTTTTTCTGGAGCTCGTGCAGCCGCCGACCCCCCTCCCGGCGCCGGCGCGCCGGATGCCGGGTCGTCCAGAAGCTGCTCGATCGTCCGGTCGTTCACAGATGCCTTCCCATTCAAGTGTCAAACTTGTCGCCGCCGATGCGCACAGCGCGGAAGCCGTCGGCGAGGGTCCGTTGCCTGCCTCTCGCGTCCCAGCTCGTCGACACTGCCGGCGGACGACTATCATGTTAGCGATCGCAGCCAGGAGCGTCGCGGCCTGGACTTATAAGGGCATGTGTTCTAGAATCTCCGTGTGGGTCTAGACCGTGGTGTGGCCCAAATCCGTCGCGCACTGTTAGTCGACCGACGTCTCGGGGAGGCCCGCTTGCCTAGAAACCCGCTAGCCGAAGTCTTCGGATACCCGACTGACAATCGATCGGATGAAGCCGAGAGATTTCAGAGCAATAGACTGTGCCCCTTTGGCAATATATCTCTGAGCTGCACCAAGGTCAGCGTGACCGATCCCCTCGGCGTATGCAGTAACTTCCATGAGGGAAAGCCAATCATCACATGCCCGGTGCGCTTCAACCAGGACGAGATCATGGTTGCCGACGCTGCGGCGTTTTTCTTCCCGCGCGGTTCCCGGTGGATACCGCTGAGGGAGGTCCGCCTATATGACGCCGACGGAAAGTCCGCAGGAAACATCGATTTTGTGCTCGTCACGCTTGATAGAGCGGGTGATATCCATAGCTTTGGTGCCCTAGACTCATTTTCCGCACCCCCTGAGCGGGGTGGCGCAGAGGTGTAAGATGCAGCCACTTCAAGGAAGGAGTGGCTGTGGACATCGACGTTGTTGAATCGGTCACCAAGACCATCGGCTCCTTGG
>Ga0207416_1004350_pt1 | contig 12442 bp, 6 predicted proteins | sample PaiPotPPM11metaG_FD_184107 | JGI IMG/M metagenome (GOLD analysis project Ga0207416, IMG submission 184107) | Iron sulfur acid spring bacterial and archeal communities from Banff, Canada, to study Microbial Dark Matter (Phase II) - Paint Pots PPM... ...
CTGCGCTCGAACTCCCCGACGATCTCGCCCCACTGCTCTCGGCTCCGACGCATCGCGCACCTCCGCGCGCGCGAGACGATCACGAATCTGGGGGCGTCAGCCAGACGCCCTTCGCCGGCCGGTTACCTTGCAAGCGCCCGCTTGGCATCGTCCCGGTGAGCGGTAATTACGTGCCGAAGACGGTCCTTGTCTTTGACGTAAACGGAGCACCAATCCGCCATGCCCGGAACGAGCCGCTGAGCCAACGTCGCCATCATGTCGTCGTAGGCCAGTGAGCCACCTAGCGCCGTGGTTGCTTCTGCCAAGAACCTCTCCCGCGTGCGCTGCTCGTGCTCGGCGGTGACGTCGCGCAAGATATTTACCGCAAGGTCGGGAGCGCCGTCCTCCCCCAATATGGGCGTGGCGTTGACCCTGGTCCACCACTTGCGCCCCGTCGATTTGTCCCGAACCTGCATCAGCAGCCGCTCGGGAGCCTCACCTTTCAGAACTCGCCGACCGGGAAAGCGGTCGGGAAAAATCGACGTGCCGTTTTCGTCTAGCACTTCGAAACTTGCGATCACGTCGGCTACGGGCGCCTGAAGCAGTTCTTCCGGCGTGGACACGCCGCATAACCGAGCGCCTGCCGTGTTGGCGTACACCAAGCGACCGGAGCGATCTTGAACCGTGACGCCCTCACCAATTCCTTCGAGGATAACTTCCAATCGCCGGCTGAGGGCTCGGTAGCGTGCTTCGCTCTCTTGGACCCGCCGCTCTCCTGCCTCGGCTGCCTCGCGGGCTGCTTGCTCGCGAAGCAGCCGTCGTTGAGTCTCTTCGGCCGCCCGCCTTTGCGTCAGATCGCGCGTGACCTTGACGAAACCGGTGATCGCGGACTTCTGGTCGCGTAGCGCCGTAATGACGACGTTCGCCCAGAATCGCGACCCATCCTTCCGCACGCGCCAGCTCTCGTCCTCGACGCGGCCGTCGCGTTGGACCGCCTTGAGGATGGCCTCCGGTTTTCCGGCCTTGCGATCTTCGTCTGTGTAGAAGATCGAGAAGTGCTTGCCGATGATCTCTTGGGGCTCGTACCCCTTCGTTGCCTTCGCGCCCGCGTTCCAGGTCGCCACGTGGCCGGTTACGTCGAGCATGAAGATCGCGTAGTCCGTGACCGCCTCGAGGAGCGTCGCGATGAACTGGTCCTTGCGTCGCGCCGCCTCCAGGACGTTCGCGCTCCCAAGCGCCGTGCCCGCGAGGTTCGCGGCGCTTTGTACGAGCACCCGATCGGTGTCTTCCTCGAACGGCGCGCGCCGCGCGACGAGGAGCCGACCGTACTCGTTTCCGACCGGCATGGCCGCCTCGAGCCAGTGGAGCGGGTTCGAAGCATACACCAACATGGCCGAAGCCTCGGCGCTCGCCACCGCTGCGTCGATCTCAGCCAGGCACGTGGCGCCGACACGCGCCCCGCACCAGACGCCTTCCCGCCGTCGCTGCGGACCTGGCACGTCGATCACGACCAGTTGGCAGTCGAGAGCCCTGGGTAGCGCGTCGAGCACGAGATCCAACGCCTGGTTCAGCGTGCGACCCACGCATGCCGACGGCAGCGCGTTGAGCGCTACCATGTCGCGAATGCATCGCTCCAGGCGGCCCGCCCGGCCTCTGTCGCTCGGCGGTTCCGAGGGGCCCGAGGTCATGTGTGGAGAAGCCCGTCAGCTCGTCGTCTGGCGTCGACGCAGCTCATGCAGCATCTCGGTCGCGGGCGTGTAGAACGGGTTCTCGTGCAGCACGCCGTTCATCACGGTGAGCGGATGCGCGCGAAGCAGGTCGATGAGCATCCCCCCGCTGAGCCGGCGCGCGTCGTAAACGCATACGGTCGGCGTCTTCGCGCGACTGAGCATGTCACTCACGGTCGCCTCGTACTCGATGAGCTGCTCGATGCCGGGCGGGTTGGAGAAGATCCAGTCCATCTGACCCGCGAGCCGCATCGGCGGACGACCCGTCGCGGAATGACCGCTGAGCAGATCGTCGAGCGCTCTCTTCATCCGGTCCTGATCGAAGCTATCGCCCGCTAGGTACGAGTCGTTCCAGGTCGTGACTTCCACCAAGTCGTCGGACGGCGCCGCGGCGCGGAGGCGAGCCTCGGTCTCGTCTCGCTTGCGTGGATCGACGATGTAGGCCGCCTTGTGCCCGCGGGCCATCCCTTGGACGAAAAACGGATCCATCACGTCGCGCTCTTCGTCGGGCCCCGTCACGAATGCGCACGCGTGAAAGTGGGGCCCGAACCTCGCGTGGGCAAGAGGCTGGTTCGCTGCCATGAGGCCGAGTTTATCCGCCGCAGGCCCAATGGCCAGACCAAGAGCACATGAGATCGCTTTGCGCGGGCATGAAAACGGAGGGGTACCGGAGGGACACATCCAGCCTCAGCGCAGGCTAGCCAGCCTGATCCGCCGACTCGCTGGAGCCTGTCGGCAATCTGCGGCGCGACGGACCTCGCCCGCAACGCGAACGTGAGGGACTCCATCACGCGCGCGATCTCCGGGCACGAGACCGAGCGAATGCAGGCGCCATACTCCACGGCGCGAGGGCGAGCGATGCTGACGGCGGTGGGCCGCGTCGCTGCGGCGCTTGTTGCGACGGCGACCGGATCTCCCGCGAGCATTGCCCTGATCCGCATACACTGGGCGCGCCAACCTAACGTTAAGCGCAAACGCGGTATGATTCACTCGGATGGGCGCGCCTCTTCCTCGACCGCGCGGGTGGGTGCTTTTGTCCGCGACGCTCGCGAGCCTGGTCCTCACCATTGTCGGCGGCTGTCTCACGAGGCTCTCTCTGGGCGAGGCGAGCTTTTGGGTCACGCATACCGACGAGGTGAAGCTCGCGATCGCGGAGTGCCAACGTGCGCTCGATCGCGGGAACTTCGAGACTCTCAAGGCGTCGGAGAGGAAGGTCGAGCGGCTGACCGTGGACAACCCACGCCAGCAGCAGAACATTGCGCGAGCCGGTCTCCTCACCGACCAGGACTCGCGCGGCGCGCTCGACGAATTGTTCTCGGCGATGCAGGCCGAAGAGGACCGGCTGATGGGGGAGCGACAGCCTCGCATCCATGCCGCCAGCACGAGAAGCTCCGTCGCGTTCGTCCTGGGCGCCGTCCTGACCCTGATGTTCGGCGCGGCGGCGATCCAGATGCTCCGCGCCCAACGACGGAACGCCACGCAACAGAGGGCCCTGATCGAGGCCATACTGGAGAGCGTCGACGAAGGTGTCATCGCGGTCGAACCCTCGCGCCGAACCGTTGCGATGAACGCGGTCGCTCGCTCAATGCTCGGCCGGTCTTTCCCGCGCGACCGGCTCCCGGAGGACTGGTCCGCCCACATCCGGGCTGTGTACGAGGACGGCTCAGTCATGACGCCGAAAGCCGGACCGCTTGCCCGCGCCATGCAAGGCGAAATATCCGAGGAAGTGGTCTACAGGATCGTGGCGGCGACGGACCCCGGAGCGCCGGACGCCGGGGTGTGGGTCTCGACGACAGCGCGCCCGGTACGGGACGACGCCGGCCGCGTCGTCGCGGCGGTGGCGACCCTGCGAGACATCACCGAGCAACGCGCGGCCGCTGAGCGCCTGCGCGATCTGTCATCGACCGACGAGCTTACCGGGCTACTCAACCGCCGGGGGTTTCTCGCGCACGCCAACGCGCACCTCGCGTCCGACCGGGGCACCAAGGCGCCCCTCGCCGTCCTCTTTGCCGACGTGAACGGACTCAAGCGCATCAATGACGAGCTCGGGCACGAGCGAGGTGACCAGGTGATCAAGGACGCGGCCGTCGTCCTGCGGTCGGTCTTCCGGGAGGGCGACGTCCTTGCACGCATCGGCGGCGACGAGTTCGTCGCGCTCCTGCCGAACTTCGCCCCTTCCGCGCGCGAGCTTTTACTCGGGCGACTGACGGCCGCCATTCGCGGCCTTATCGAACGCGAGCCGCGCCCGTACCGGCTCTCGATGAGCGCGGGGATCACCTTCATGGATTGGGAGCGCGGTCAGTCGCTCGACGAGCTCCTCGCGGATGCCGACCGCGCGATGTACGAGCGCAAGCGGCAACGCGCCGAACAATCGACGCCGGTGCTGCGCGCCATCCCTTCGCTGCCTGGGAGTGGCAAACGGTCTTGAGCGCCTCCTCGGCCGAAGCTCCCTGGAACAGGCGGCGCGTTGTAGTAGGCCGTGCCCATGCCGTTCCACCCCTCAAGGCACAGTCGCTTTAGCCTCGTTCCGAATCACGACCCACCATGGCGTGACGACCTCGAGCCTGGTCGGCGGCATCGCTTGGCTTGTCCTCCTCGACCGCGTCGTGCACAACGCCCACCGAGTCAAGCTGAGGGGACCGTCCCGAAGAAAGTCGGAGAGGACCTTGTTGCGGGAGAGTCTCCGGACAGGAAGCACGTCCATTCGAGCCCGGTTCGGTGATGCCGAGGTGCGTGCGTGTGCTGTCGGCACGAAGCGGCAGCCCATCCCCGAGAGGAAGTGAGCACGCGGCCGATCGCGACCCCCGCGAACTCTCTCTATCCACTCTCCAGGGGGCATGCGCGCGAGCGCGAGCTCGGTCATCCTATGGACGCCTCGGCGCCTGCATACGCCTCATCGCGTCGGCGGCGTACAAAGGAATTGGTCGTCGCGCGCCACCTGCCATTCCGGCGGCAGCGCCTTAGATGAGAGCGGTGGGTCAAACAAACGGGGGCCAGACCGCGGATCTTTCGGCCGCGGACCGGTCGAGCTTGAGCGAGTTCCTGAGACGGAACCGCGAACGCGCCCTCGCCGAATGGGAGGTGGCCATCCGCGCGATTCCTGCGGCCGCGCTCCTCGATCGGGACGAGCTGCGCGACCACATGCCGTCTCTCATCGACCGCGTGCTGGAGGTCGTCGAGGGTCAGGCTGAATTGTCTGCAGGTGAGCTCCCCGATCTCCACGCCATCGAGCGGATGCGCGAGGGCTTTAACCTAGAGCAGCTCGCGTGGGAATATTCCGCATTGCGAAGCACGCTGCTGCGCCTGAACGTGCTCGAGGGGAGCACGCTCACCGCGGGTGCGCTCGTCGTTCTCAACGATGCCATCGATCAGGCGGTGATCCGCGCATTGACGCATTTCCATCGCGCGCGGTTGCGCATGCTCGAGGCGCTCGACCGGATCGCGCGCGAAGGACTCGTCGCCGAGCCGGAGGCGCTCGACGCGCTGCTGCATCGGCTCTTGCGCGTCATTCTGGACACGACCGAATCGGTGGACACGGCTGTCATTTTTCTGCTCCAGTGGGATCGGCTCGTCCTTCGCGCGGCGGTCGGCCTGGAACGGGAGGTCGAAGGGGCCTTTAGCCTCGACGTGGGCGAGGGGTTCGCCGGCGCCGTGGCCGCGAGCAAGAAGCCGCTTCTGACGCACTCCGCAGAAACCGACCCGCGCGTGAGGAACGAGGTCCTTCGCATGAACGGCGTTCGGGCCCTCTATGGTGTGCCGCTCATCTACGGAGACCAGGTCATCGGCGTCGCCAAGATGGGGTCGCGCGTGGCGAGCGATTTCGGCGCCGAGGATCGCCAGATCCTCCGCAGCACGGCCGATCGCGCAGCCGCATTCATCGCCCAGAGGCGCGTTGCCGAGGAGCGTGAGCTGTTCCTCCACGTCCTCGGCCACGACCTTCGCTCGGCGCTCAACACGATCGTGCTGGGCTCGATGTCGTTCGGCCGAAGCGAGTCTCTCTCTCCGTCCGGTAAGAAGACCGTGGAGCGCCTGATGGCAGCAGCACGTCGCATGGAACAGATTGTCGGCGACCTGGGCGACTACGCCAAGGCGCAAGCGACCGGCGCGCTGCCGCTGGACAGGGAGGAGGTCGACCTGGGCGAGGTCGTTCGGCAGCTGGCGAGCGAGCTGCAGGCGCTGCACGCCGACCGCGAGCTGAGGGTCGAGCTCGACGGCGACGCAACGGGGGAGTGGGACCGCGGACGGCTGAGTCGCGTCCTCGCGAACCTGGTCGGCAACGCCATCGCGTACGGCGCGCCGTCGACCCCGGTGAGCCTCGCTGTCGCCGCCGAGGGCGAGTGGGTGACGCTGCGCGTGCACAACGCGGGCGCGCCGATCCCCGCGGAGCTCATGCCGAGGCTCTTCGTGCCCTTTCAGCGAGGGAGCACGGGCACGGGCACCGGTTTGGGACTGTTTATCGTGCACCAGATCGTTCACGCCCACGGCGGCAGCGTCGCCGTGGACTCGGCGCCCGGCCGAGGAACGACCTTCAGCGTGCGCCTGCCTCGTCGGGCGCGCGGTTCGTCGCCCGAGCCCGGAGTCGCTCACGCCAACCAGCCGGGCGCAGGCGGCTGACTGCGTTCGAGGCCCGCCGCCGGCCACTCGCCTGCCGCTCGGCTCGCACGAACCGTCCCGCTCACTGCAAGCGGCGGTGGTTGCAAGGGAGCCCCGTGGGCGTCTCGCCAGGCGCTGGGCGCATACCAGGGCGTGCCGTCGCTCGATCGCACGACAACCCAGGGCGAGTAGGTCGCGCCGGGTGGCGTCTTGACCCGCCGCCCGAGCAGCCAGTACCAGCGACCGTGGCGGAGGATCCATTCGCCGTCGATCCACGCGTCCGCGCCCACAGGTCGGGGCGGGATCGTCTCGACGCGCCCCGGCGGGGGCGCGACCTCGAGCGGGGTGAGCGCGCTCGCAGGCTGCACGGAATACGGCGGATGAGGCACGCCGCCCGCGCACGAAAGCCCGATCAGAACACGATCAGAAGAGGCAGCCCCTTGGTAGTCACGCCGCGTGCATGAAGCACGAAGAGGACCCGCTTCGACATGCCGACCCGCACGGCCGCTGCATCCACGCTGCATTCCCACGCTCTGCGCTGTGTCGACGCTCTCTGTCGCGCGCAGCCGGATCCCGCCCGGCCGTTCAGCGGTGGATTCCGTACGAGTTCTGCATGCCAAAGACGTTCAACCCTCGGAGATCGAAGAGAAGCTCGCGACTCAGGCGTCAACGAAGTTCCTCTTTCTATTTCAGGGCGTGGCATACGACTACGAGGTCTACGACGAGTCGGTCTTGCAGCGGGACATGGCGCGTGTGGAGCGCCTCTACCGCTCGAAGGGATACTTCGATGCACACGCCCGTGTGGCGCGCGTGTACCGCGTGAAGGACCACGTCCGTGTCGAAATCGTCGTCGACGAGAGGGCGCCCCGATCAGCCGCAACATAGTCGTCGTTGGCCTCGAGGGCCTGCCCAAGACCGTCGCCGACGCGGCGAACGCGGCGGCAAGCAGCTCCATCGGTGCCGGCGAGCGCTTCGACGAAAAGCGCTTCAAGGACTCCGAGCCCGCCGTGAAGAAGGCGCTGACCGACCGTCGGACGCGTACGCGAAGTCGATTCACAAGCAGAGATCGACGTCGGGCAGCACACCGTCGACTACGGCTTCGCGGTCGTTCCGGGCCTGCCCGCGGTCTTTGGCCCGATCACGTTCGCGGGGCTCGATCCGGACGGCGACGGGCCTCGCAAGCAAGAGATCCCGGAAGGGCCGCTCTTTCGCGCGATCGACATTCGACCGGGAACGCCGTACTCGACCGCGCAGATCGACGCCGCGACGCAGGCGCTGCTCGATCTTGAGGTCTTCAGCGCCGTGAAGATCGTCCCGACATGCCTCGCCGCCGAAGTCGGCGGCACCGTCTCGAAAGCAGGACCACCCGCCCAGCAATTGGCAAACCTAGAGGAGGCCTTCCGCGATGGGGTTGTTCTCATACGAACCTGCGCTCCAACGAACGGGCCTGCTGGTCTGCGACCGGTGCGGCCACGCGCTGACCCGCGACGGACAGCGCTCCGCCAAGACTGTGCACGACAGCGACCCGGACGATCTCGCGCCCCACTTTCGTTGGCGCGAGGATATCGACGACGCTGCGGCTGCTGCCGGATGGACGCTACTGCGGCCGGGCAATGCAGTGGGATCACTCTGGTTCTGCCCGGACTGCGCCCGGCGATCGCGCAACCCGCAAGAATGAATGTCATGCACGCATGGCCTGCGCGCTGCCCAAGCTCAAAAATCGGCGCGGTGTTCCTGAGCTTTGCTACCCGATCAACTGCACCAGCGCATCAATCCGCGGCGGCTTGACCACGTGATGTTCGAATCCGGCGTTGCGGCTGCGCGCCAGGTCCTCCGGTTCGCAGCGACCCGACAACGCAATAAATCGTGTATCGTGAAGGCCCTCCAGGCCTTTGATTCGTTTGAGCGTCTCATACCCATCGATGTCCGGGAGCCCGAGATCCACCAAAACGACGGCCGGACGGATTGCGCTCGCCTGCTGGACCGCTGCCTCCCCGGTCGTGGCCGTGGTGACTGCATAGCCCTCATGCTCGAGCAAGGCGGCGAGCAGCATCGCCGCGTCCTCGCTGTCCTCGACGACGAGCACGCGCCGGCCCTGCGGATGATCCGATAGGCTCGCCGCCGACGCCTGCGGCGGCTCGCTCGTGTCTGCGCTCGCTCGCTCGTCGCGCGCTAGCACTTCGAGAAGCTTGAACCGATCGACCGGCTTGGCCAGATACTCATCGCAGCCTGCGGCCAAGCATCTTTCACGATCGCCGCGCATCGCGCTCGCGGTGAGCGCGACGATGAGCCCCCGATGGCCAGCTTGACGAAGCCGTGGCCCTGCTTCGTAGCCGTCCATCAGCGGCATCTGCATGTCGAGGACGATCGCGTCGTACGGCTCCGACCGCGACACCGCGCGCTGAACCTCCTCGACGGCGGCGCTCCCATTCGCAGCGGTCCGAACCTCGGCGCCCGCGTCCTCAAGATAGGTCTGAATCAAATAGCGCATGTCACGTCGGTCGTCGACCACTAGGATGCGGCGGCCGGCGATGCGCCTGGGAGGCTTCAAGGGCGTAATGACTTGCGGCGCCTCCTCCACAGTGAGCGCAACGCCGTCAAGTGGCCCGGCCGAGACGGTGAAAGCAAACGTACTCCCCCGTCCCGGAGTGCTGTCGAGCGAGATCGTGCCGCCGAGAAGCTCCACGAGGCGCTTGCTGATCGCGAGGCCCAGACCGGTCCCGCCATAGCGCCGCGTCCGGGATGTATCCACCTGGACGAACGGCTCGAACAGCGCTTCCTGCTGAGTCGGCGTAATCCCGATCCCGGTATCGATCACGCGAACCTCGAGGAGCGACTCCGCAGCCCGGAGGGAAGCGACGACGCGAACGCTGCCCTCGTGCGTGAACTTGATCGCGTTGCCGATTAGGTTCAGCAGAATCTGCCGTAGTCTCGTAGCGTCCGTCGCGATCGTTTCCGGCAAGGGGCCGTCGCTGGAGAAATCGAGCGCCAGTCCTCGCTCGTCGGCGCGGATCCGCAGGCTGTCGACGACCTCACGCAAGAGCGTGCGCGGCGAGACGCGTACCTTCTCCGCGTGAAGCATTCCTGCTTCGATCTTCGAGAGATCGAGGATGTCGTTGATAATCTCGACAAGATGGCCGCCGTTGCGGCGGATCGCTTCGATGCACGCGAGGTTGTCGGGGTCGTTGATGTGCGCCGCCAGCAGGTCGGCGTACCCCATGATGGCGCTCATCGGCGTGCGGATCTCGTGGCTCATGTTCGCGATGAACTCGCCCTTTACTCGGCTGGCAGCTTCTGCGGCGCGCTTGGCCTCCTCCAGCGCGGCACTGGCGCGCCGCTGATCGCTTATATCGTAGGTCAAGGCGAAATAGCCGACCACGACGCCATCCGACCCTCGGTCGGGCACGTACACGGAGTGGACGAAACGTGTGCCGCCGTACCGATACGGCATTTCCGTTTCGAAGGTGACCGGCTCTCCGGAGAGCGCTCTCTCGATGTAAGGGACGACCTTCGCGTAAGCTTCTGCTCCGAACAGTTCGCGAACGTGTTGTCCGTTCAGGCTCTCGCGGGGGATCTGAAACCACCGCTCGTAGGTCATGTTGGTGAACCGAAAGCGATGCTCTCTGTCCACGTACGAGATTTTCACCGGCATGGCGTCAGTGATGAGCTGCAACTGTTGACGATGGCGTTTCGCCGCTTCCTCGGCCCTTTTCAACTCGGTCACGTCGATAAACGTAATTACGACGCCTTCGGCGCTCCCTTCCTTCGTTCTGTAAGGGAGCGTGCGTCGGAGGTAGTGGCGCTCGTCGACGGTTGCGATGTGATCTTCCCGGACTCCGCTCTGGGCCACCAGCTCGGCCGCGGACGGGTATCCAGGCATCGATTCCGCTCGGTGCGTGATGTCCGATAGCGGACGCCCGACATCTGTCGGCAGAAGGTTGTAGAGCGCGGTAACCGCCGGCGTGAAGCTCTGGATTTTGAAATCGTTGTCGAGAAAAATCGTCGCAATTTCCGTGCTGGTCAGCAGATTAGAGAGGTTTGCGTGCGCGCGCCCTAAGGCGTCGTTCGTTTGCTGCACCTCCTCCTTCGACGTCTCAAGCTCCTCGTTGGCGGACTGCAGCTCCTCGTTCATAGACAGGAGCTCTTCGTTTGAGCTCTTCAGCTCCTCGTTGGCGGCTTCGAGGTCCTGTATCGTCTTCTCGAGGTCCTCACGCGTGCTGGACAACTCGCGCTCGAGCTGCTCGATGAGCGAATCGGCTTCGGTGGAGACAGTTTCGGCGCGGGCTTCGTCCCTGGACATCAGGATGCCGATGTCCTGAAAGACCACCATGAAGAGCTCGGTTTCCTCTCCGAGCCGGGGCATCGGCTGGACCGTGACACGTACCCGTTGCACCCCTTGCTCGGTTTCGACGGAGACGCGATCGTGGACCACCTTCCGGCGTATCTTGGTCGCTTCGCTCAATGCCGCCCGCAGTCCGACGCGCAGCCCGGATCGCGCAAGACGAATCACGTTGTTCTGAAATGTACCCTCGCTCACCGTGAGGTAGCGCTCCATGTCTCCCGAAGCGGACAGGATCTGACCTTCTTCGGTGACGACGACGCATTTCGGCGCAAACTCGTCCAAGAGGATGCGCTGCATGACCTGATGCAGATCTGCGTCGGTCTCGATCGAGCTCTCCGCGGGCCGAAACCCGGCTCCACGGTATCCGATCCCTGCGCCACCCAGGAGACCCGACGACCGGAGGGCCGCCGTCTTGCGCTGCGAAATCCGGTGCTTCGGATTGATGGGAAGGAACAACTCCTTGTGCGAACTGATGTTCTCGGATGGCCCCAGGAAGAGGTAGCCGTTGTGGCGCAAGGCGTAGTGAAATAGGGGAATGAGCTTCGCCTGGAGATGAGAGCCGAAGTAGATGAGAAGATTGCGGCAAGAGATGAGATCAAGGCGTGAAAAGGGCGGATCGTTGATGAGATTGTGCGGCGAGAAGAGGCAAATCTCGCGAATCTCTTTGGAGATCTGGTAGCGCTTACCCTTCTTCACGAAGAAGCGCTCTAGCCTCGCAGGCGTGACGTTTTCGGCGATGCCTGCCGGATAGAGCCCTTGACGGGCGACCGAGAGCGCGCGCTCGTCGATGTCGGTTGCGAATATCTGCATTTCGGCAGCGCCTCCGATCTCGTCGAACCCCTCCTTGACGAGAATTGCCAGAGAGTACGCTTCTTCGCCGGTTGCGCAGCCCGGTACCCAGATTCGTAGCGGCTCGCCCTTGCGGCGTGCGATGAGCGGCCGGACGACCTCGCGACCGAGCACTTCGAACGCTTCTGGATCGCGGAAGAACGACGTCACACCGATGAGGAGCTCCCGAAAGAGATGCGCGACCTCTTCTTGGTCGGTCCGGAGGCGATCGACGTAGGCCTCCACGCTTGCGACCCGAAGCACCTGCGTGCGTCGGGAGATGCGACGCACGAGGCTCGTTGTCTTGTAGTGTTTGAAATTGTGGTCCGTCGCCTTCTGCAGGAGGTCGCAAATCTCAATCAACGCATCTTTGATTATCGTCGGTTCGGGCGGCCCGGAATCCTCGTCGCCGAAATGGGCGACGTGCCCGACATAGGCGAGGAGCTCCTCGGCCATCTTGCGCGGCGGCAGGACGTGATCGATGACGCCGCTCGCGATCGCGCTTCGAGGCATGCTGTCGTACTTCGCCGACGCGGGATCTTGCGCCATCGTCATGCCGTCGGCGTTCGCGATCGCCTGGCATCCGATGGTCCCATCGCTCCCAGCGCCGGACAGAACGATTCCGACGGCCCTCGACCGGACGGATTCGGCGATCGATCGGAAGAAGATATCGATGGGGGTCCGTCGCTCGTTCGGTGCGCTGATCGAATGAAGGTGAAACGAGCTTCCCGTGAGCTCGACCGCGTATCCTGGAGGAGCGACGAAGAGTCGGTTGCCGCTGATCGCCATCCCCTCCACGATTTCCGCGACGGGGAGCGCTGTGAATTGGTGCAACACGGAGGGGAGTAGGCTCTTGCTCATCGGGTCGAGATGTTCGACCACGACGAACGCCATTTCCGCCTGCTCATCCAAGGCAGCGAAAAACTCGCGCAGCGCCTCGACACCGCCTGCCGACGCACCGACCCCAACGACC
>Ga0207416_1004351_pt1 | contig 12442 bp, 5 predicted proteins | sample PaiPotPPM11metaG_FD_184107 | JGI IMG/M metagenome (GOLD analysis project Ga0207416, IMG submission 184107) | Iron sulfur acid spring bacterial and archeal communities from Banff, Canada, to study Microbial Dark Matter (Phase II) - Paint Pots PPM... ...
AACGCCTCCTGAATCTGGTCCTTGCGCAACATGACATGTGCGTCGTCCTGCGTCACGCTGCGCACGCGCGCCAGGCCCGTCAGCGTACCCGCCTTCTCGTAGCGATAGAGCGTGGCAAACTCGGCATAGCGCACCGGTAGTTCGCGATAACTGTGCATCTGCGACTTGTAGAGCGTGAAATGGTGCGGGCAGTTCATCGGCTTGAGGATATATCCCTCATCTTCCGAAGCTTCCTGCTCGCCCTGCATGACGGGAAACATGTTTTCGCGATAGTTATACCAGTGCTTCGACGTTTTGTACAACTTCACTTTGCCGAGATGCGATGTCCACACGTGCTGGTAGCCGTAGCGCTCCTGCGTCTCGCGCACATACGTCTCCATCAGGTAGCGCAGCGTCTCGCCATTGGGCAGGAACAACGGCACACCGGCAGGTACTTCGTCACTCAGTACAAACAACTTGAGTTCGCGCCCCAGCTTGCGGTGGTCGCGTTTCTGCGCCTCATCCAGCCGCCACAGGTATTGATCGAGTTCCTCCTGCGTAAACCAGGCCGTGCCATAGATGCGCTGCAACATGGGACGGTGTTCATCGCCGCGCCAGTACGCACCCGCGATCTTCATCAGTTTGACCGGTCCGATCTCGCCCGTATTCTCCACGTGCGGCCCGCGACACAGGTCGAGAAATGTATCCTGCGTATAGATGCCGACTTCGGCGTCGGGCAGGTTCTCGATCAGCTCAACCTTGTAGTCCTGCCCTTTCGCGCGGAAGTATTCCAACGCCTGCTCGCGCGGCCAGCGATCGCGTATAAAGCGAAACTTGCCCGCGATAATGCGCCGCATCCGCTGCTCGATGTCCGGCAGATCTTCGGGCGTCAGGCTGCGCGGCAGATCAAAATCATAATAGAAACCATCCTCGATGGCTGGCCCGATGGCAAGTTTGGCATCGGGGAAAATCTCCAGCACCGCCTCCGCCATGACGTGCGCCGCGGAGTGGCGCATACGCTGCACCGGCGTATAATTGAGTGATTCATCCAGTTCTGCTTCGACCGATGACATAACAATAGCCTCCTCGTAAACGGCAAAACGACAATAAAAAAACCTTTCCATCCCTCACCAGGGACGAAAAGGCAAATGGACTTTCCGTGGTTCCACCCGATTTCCGCATCGCCCATGTAAAGCAGGCCTGCACAATATCACTGGACGAATGCGCTCTGATGACCGTAACGTGGTCGAGACGTATACCTTCGGGGCGCGATACGACGCATCCCTACCGGGATAGGCTGGCGAGGGGTACCGGCACTCCTTGCTGGTTGGTGCGCTTTCAGCCGCCGGCGCATCCTCTCTGTAAACCTCCGGGGAGGGACATGTCTCGCTTGTGCCATTTTCTGTTTATCAAGGCAATCTTACCATAGATATACGAAGAAGTAAATAGTTTTTTGCTTGTTCCTCATTGCGCTTCATGTTACAATAGGTCAAACAAACGTTGTAACGAGACAGGTGAAGAGAACAAACAACATGGAAGAGCAGGTGGTGGTACAGGCAAACCCTCAACCAGAAGCCGCCGGTGATATCGCATCTTTTGTAGCGCGTTACCCATTTCCCCTGGACGCCTTTCAATTAGAGGCCATTGCCCATCTTGCGCAAGGACAGTCCGTGATGGTCGCTGCCCCGACCGGTACAGGTAAAACGATGGTGGCCGAGTATGCCATCTGGCGGGCGCAGCAGCAGGGCCAGCGCGTCATCTACACGACTCCGCTCAAGGCGCTTTCCAATCAGAAGTATCGCGACTTGCGCGTCTTGTATGGTGAAAGCGCGGTCGGGCTGGTGACAGGCGATATTGTGGAACGCAGCAGCGCGTCGATTGTGGTCATGACTACAGAAGTATACCGCAATATGCTGTTGGAAGAGAGCGGAGACCGCTCTGAGGATGGCGAACTGGCGGTTCCCTCCGAACTGGCGGATGTTGGCTATATCATCTTCGATGAACTGCACTTCTTGAGCGATGTCGGGCGCGGGCCTGTCTGGGAAGAAGCCATCATCTGCTCTCCGCCCCATATTCGCCTGGTTGGTCTGTCCGCGACGGTCAGCAACGCCGAAGACCTGGCCGACTGGATCAGCCGCGTGCATCGTTCCATCGCCCTCGTCGTGCATGAAGAACGCGCCGTACCCCTTGAACACTACTACTTCCTCGATGGCAAACTACATCTTGTGCAGGATGCCAACGGCAACCGCGTAGAACGTTTCCCCAACACCGGCGGCGAAGCCCGTATTGCCATGACGAAGGGGCGCAACCGCGTCTACAGTTTCGGCGATGACGACGAAGATGTTGGGGAAGTGGTGAGATCGAATGGAAATGTAGGGACGCCCCTTGTGGGCGTCCGGCCCCCGCGCGAGGCACCTAAACGGCCCGTAGAACATAAAACACCCACGCCCGGGGAAGTGCTTACCGCCCTGCGGGACGCGGATATGTTGCCATGTCTCTACTTCTTGCCGGGGCGCAAAGTGGTGGAAGAGGCGGCTATTGGCGCGGCCCTGCATCGCTTCACTACACCCGAAGAAGAGGAGCAAATTCGGGAAGAAGTGGCAGTCTGGCTGACACAACTACCGCGCGAAGACCGCAATTTGCGCCAGGCGCACACGCTCGCCGAACTGCTGCCGCGCGGCATCGCCTATCACCACGCCGGGTTATTGCCGGGCTTGAAGGTGCTGGTCGAAACGCTCTTCGCGCGCGGGCATCTACGCGCCGTGTTTGCCACCGACACCCTCGCCCTGGGGGTCAACATGCCCGCCCGCGCCGTCGTCGTGGGCAGTCTGAGCAAATTTGATGGGCAGGAGATGCGCCTGCTGACGCCCAACGAGTACCGCCAGCTTACGGGTCGGGCCGGGCGGCGCGGCATGGATGTGCGCGGCGCGGCGGTTATCCCCTATTCGCCCTGGGAGCAATTTGAAGAGTCATTCCAGCGCATCACCGCCGAATTGCTGCCTGTCACAAGTTCGTTCATCATTCGCTATAACTCGGTCTTGAACCTGTGGCGTCCGGGCGATGTCAAGCATTTGCGGCGCATCTGCGCCTCGAGCCTGCGCGAATACCAGCGCTACGTCCTGTGGGAGAGCCGCGAACTGAAACGTCTGGCCGAGCTTGAAGGGCGCGCTCAGAAAGCGAAGAAGAGTAAGGGCAAATCGTCCAAAAAGAAGGGCGTGACCTCCGTTCAGGCTATCGAAGCTCTGGAAAAGCGGCGCAAGAAGATTGGCGCGTACCCGCTCAGCCGCGCCGGGGCCGCCGAACTCGACGGCACCATCTACGCGCTGCGCGTGCTTGGCTATATCGACGAACGCGAACAGTTGACGCTCAAAGGGCGCTTACTGCGCAATATCTTTCACCCTGCAGGCATCTTCATCGTGGAAATGCTCACACGCGGCATCCTGGACAACCTTTCAGCAGGCGAAGTGGCGGAGGTGTGCAGCTGGTTCACGTTCGACCATGACCGCCGCTTGCGCAATCAGAACACCCTGAACGGCAATGTAACGCAGGTGCGCCGCGAACTCTGGCACATCACGCAGCATATACGAGCCATCGAAGATCAGGCCAACATCTCCCCCTCGCCTGGCATCCTGCCCGATTTCCACGGCGTGGCCCTGGCATGGGCGCGTGGCATGTCGCTCAGTGGGCTGCTGCAGCGTATCGATCTTGCCGAAGGCGATTTGCTCATGCTCCTGAACCAGACCATCGATCTCTTACAGCAGGTGCAATCCGCCGTAGGCCAGGCGCTTGACGCCCGCGATTTCTGGGCCGAGGCGGAGATTGAAACCGAAGTGAAGCACAAGAAGAAACGCGCCGCCCAACTGCGACTGTACCGCGAACACCTGGAACGACTGCGCCCCATGCTGGCGCAAGCCTCCTCCTCCCTGCTGCGCGGCATCATCATACAAAGCCGCACCCTCCCCTCCATGGTCGCCCGTGTCGGCAACGAAGAAGTTCCCCTGGACGCCGAGGAGGATATTGACCCGCAGGATGATATTGATATGTAGGGACGCGATTGATCGCGTCCCTTCACGCAGGAACATACCACACCGGACGCGATTGATCGCGTCCCTACACGCAGGAACATACCACACCGGACGCGATTGATCGCGTCCCTTCACGCAGGAACATACCGCACCGGACGCGATCAATCGCGTCCCTACACCCCCATTTGGCCTATTCTCTTCCAATCGTCCGTTTCTCTTCGTTTATTGCCGTTGTAAGGGTTGCGCGCGGTAGCCGGTACATTACGGCATTCGTGAATAAACATTAAGAAACATTAACCGCGCGCTATTACTAAAGTCATGCTGTCGGGCTGTATCAGTTGCTATCGGTCAAGAAATTGACTAACATGTAAAACCGTAAGCATGTCACAGATGCGTACCCGCGCTACCCCGGCGCAGACGCATGGGCATGAGCAACAGGAAACGAGAAGAGGTAGTTTTTGATGAATGCTGAAGCTTTAGTTGGAACAGTACTGGGTACCTGCACGCTCCAACAACTTATTGGGCAGGGAGGAATGGGAGCCGTCTATCTTGCCCAGCAGTCCCGCCCTCGTCGCCAGGTAGCCGTGAAGGTCTTGTTACCTGCCACCGCCCTGAAACCGCACCACCTGGCTGCCTTTCTTGAACGCTTCCGGCGCGAAACCGACGCTGCTGCTTCCCTCGAACATCCTAATATCATGCCCGTTTACGAATATGGCGAGCGTGATGGGCTGGCCTACCTGGTGATGCCCTATATCAGCGGCGGCACCTTGCGCGATGTCATGGAACGCGAAGGGCAGATTATCCTACCGAAAGCCATCAATTACCTGGAGCAACTGGCCGCCGCCCTGGATTTTGCCCACGCGCGCGGCGTGATCCATCGCGATATCAAACCAGCCAATATTTTGTTGACCCAGGAAGGGCGTCTTTTGCTTACCGACTTTGGCCTCGTTAAGATTATCAGCGAGGAAGCGCTGGCCCAGGTGCGGCTCACCGGAGCGGGCGCGCCCGTCGGCACTCCCGATTATATGTCGCCCGAACAGGTCATGGGACACGAAGTTGATGGACGAGCCGACCTGTATTCGCTGGGCATCATCCTTTTCCAGATGTTGACAGCCACCACGCCGTTTCAGGGCGAGACGCCCATGCAAATCGCTGCGCAACAATTACACTCACAGCCGCCCTCGCCGCGCCGTTTCCGTCAGGACCTACCCGCCGCCGCCGAGCAGGTTATCCTCAAAGCATTGTCAAAACGCCCGTCAGATCGCTTCGCCAATGGCCTGGAACTCGCCACTACTTTCCGCCTGACGTTCGCCAGCGCTGAGTCAGAGAGCAGCATGACGCAGGCCGGTTCTTACGCCGAAAGCGGCTTTGGTGGTTCGGGCATTTACTCGCGGCGCGGCCTTTTTGATCCCAAATGGCAAACGGGTGCGATGCCAGCTATGTTCAACGAGCAGGAGCGCAGCTCCACGGGTTCGCGTATCCCTGTGCCACCACAAGATGCGCCCGCTCGTTCAACAGGTCTGCTCTCGCGCACGGGCATGTTTCCCAGAGTAGGATCGGGCAACACCGGCGCTGTTCCGGCTGCCAACTTTCTACAGAATCCTGCTACGCCTACCGGTCGCTTATCAACCTCAACCGGGACGCAACCAGGGGTGCGAGAGCTTTCGCCCTCGACATATGCCGCGATGGGCAATATGATCCCCTCCACTCCGACAGGTACGACCGACCCTTATGCGCAATCGGGCATCAACCAGTTGTCGCCCTCCATGCGGACAACCACCGGCTCGTTGATGGCTCCCAATTACGAGCAGGGGTCTCAGACCGTCAAGTTGACCGGCCCCGTCAAAGTAGTGCAGGTGCCCGTTGCTCCTGGCCGCTATGTAACCGGCCTCTTGCCGGTGCCACCGGTGGCGCCAGCGCCAGCGCCAGTCAGTCCTCTTCTCGATATACTCAAGAAGGTGGCGATAGTGGCGGCAGTCGTTCTTTTGTTGTTGGGTGGCACGGCTGGTTTCTTTGTGTTGCGCTCTCATCTGAACCAACCCGGCAAGGGCAATGTGAGTACGACAACTACTGCAACTACTCAGGGTACACCCACGACCCAGGCTACTTCAAGTACCCCGGATAACAGCATCCTGTCTGATCCTCTGACTACCAACATTCGCAATTTGCCGGAGGGAACCAGCGCCACGCGCTCATACGTCTTTAAGAAAGACGGCTATCATATCACTAACCTGGGTAAAGAAGGGGTGGCTGTCGTAGTGCAGTATACGCTGCCCAACCAGGCCATGTCCTATCAGCTCACTATGCAGGAAATTCAGGGAGATGATACTTCGCCGGTCAACTCCTTCGGCATGATCTTTCGCTACAACCAGACGGCGAAAGGCGTCAGCACCTTTTATAGCTTCGAGGTCGTCAATACCCCCGGTGATAACGGCAAGTACTGGTTCTACAAATATGACAGCAGTAAGGCCAATCCCTGGACGCCCCTGTGGAGCCAGAACTTCGGCGCCGAATTTCACGAAGGACACGCTCCCAATAGCACCAACACCTTCAAGATTCTTGAGAATGGCAGCACTTTCTCCTTCCTGGTCAATGGCAAGATGGTTGGCAAGCCCATCACCGATAAAAGCTATACAACAGGCTACGTTGGTATGCTCGTCAATCTCGACGGTACAGAAATCGCCTTCTCAAATTTGAAAATCTACCCCATCAATACGCCCAAATAACAGGAGAAGGCGCATTGAGAGGACAATTACTATGGGCTATTCGCCGTAGGCGAACAGCCCATAGTAATTGTCCTCTTATTCAGTACTTTGGTCATGCTTTCAGAACAGATACATTGTCAGATCGTCCTCTGTTGGCTAAGATAACATCATGGGGTATTATCGTGCTCTTGAAGTATGTTCAGTATCGCAGCAATCGTGCCGGCCAGCATGATTGGCGATGAGAGGTGGATTTTCATGGATGCCGGAGCGTTCATAGGCAGACAGACAGGAACCAGTACGCTACAACGGGTGATTGGTAGCGGGACACTGGGAGCGGTATACCTGGGGCAGCAATCGCAACCATCGCGGCAGGTAGCCGTCAAAGTGTTCTTGCGCCTCTCGTCGCTTGAACTCCAACAGCAGCGAGCGTTTCTGGTAAATTTTCGCGACGAGATGGCGGGTGTCTTTGCTCTGGACCACCCGAACATTTTGCCAGTCTATGACTATGGCGACCTGGATGGGCTGGCCTATATCGTGACGCCTTACGTTATTGGCGAGACGCTCGAGGAGGTGCTGGCTCACGAAGGAGCGTTGCCTTTACAATTCGTGGCAAACTTCCTGCAACAAATCGCAGCCGCGCTCGATTATGCGCATGGGCGGGGCGTTGTGCATCGTGATCTCAAACCTGCCAATATCTTTATCACACCTGAGAAAAGAGTGTTGGTGGCAGATTTTCACCTCACCTCCCTGCTGGTCGAGGGAAATACGGCCCAGATGCGCCTCTCTAAACCCGGCCTGCTGGATTATATGTCCCCGGAACTGATCGTTGGCAAACCCATAAATAAACGCGCCGATCTGTACTCGCTGGGAGCGCTTTTATATCGCATGGTAACGGGCGCGCCCCTGTTTCAGGGTCAAACACTCATGAAGGTTGCCACCAAACATCTAAAAATGCCGCCGCCATCGCCGCTCGCCACTCGCCCGGACCTCCCTCCTGCCGCTGAACAGGTTATCCTCAAAGCTCTGGCGAAAGACCCTGCCGATCGTTTTGAAAATGCCCTGGACATATCACTGCTCTTCCAGCAAGCCATCAATAATTCTACCGGGCCACACATAACATCGCAGCCAATTTCACCCCTACCTTCTGTAGGGACGCGATTTGTCGTGTCCGGCACCTCTGCGTCCGGTATCCCCACATCCGGCAATATCGCTCCCGCCCACTCCGCACCAGCCAATACTGTGCCTGCCAATTTCATACCCGGCCACTCCGCGTCCGGCGGTCTCGCGCCTGCTAACACTACCGCGCCTGTTGATGTTGCATTTTCCAATCCTCTAGCCACAGAGGACGCATCAACCGATACCGGTGCGCGCTCTTTTGCTCCCCCGCGGTTGTTTGGCCCATCCTGGCGCACCAACACTATGCCAACCATTGCCACAGGAGAAAACGATGCGTCAACCGGAGCGATGAATTTCCCAGGCGCAGGCGCCGCTTTTGAGGTTGCCAACTCGTCCAGCGCATCGTTGCCCACGCTTGCATCTCTTAATCCGTTCACCTCGCTCAACGGGCAACCGACCGCGAGAACTGCTTCGCAAGAGCGAGCATTTACGCAAGGCACTGTTCAGCCAAACCCGTTGACACCTGCCAATCGCACGCCTGCGCAAGAAACGATGGCTTCCGGTCGCATTACATGGGCTTTACCTGAGATCAAACAGGACGATAGCGGCACCACCGGCACCTATAAATTGACCGGCCCTGCTCGCATCGTGAACATACCGGTAGCGGGTCAGCCTGGACAATACGTAACGGGCATTTTACCATCTTCGCGACAGCCAGCGGAGATTCCTGCTCCTCCCGGGCAGGCGCAAACGCCTGTCAGGCATCCACTGCTGCGGCGTTTGCGCCTGCCCATTTTTGTGCTGGCCGCGCTGATCATTGTATGCGGTTCTCTGGGCTTTGCATATGTCCATTTTTCTTCATCGAATCACCCGACGATAACGCCCGCGGGAACTCCCAATATTCCCGCCACAGCCACCGCCGAAGCACAGGCTTCGGTGGATGCCAATACCATTCTCTCTGATTCGCTATCGCAGAATATTCGCAGTTGGCCCGAATCTTCCAGCGGCCCCTTCCTCTTCCAGTTCAAGAATGGCGCCTATCATATTACCAACAATGACCCCGCCAGGGTCGCGACCGCCATTCTACCCGGCGAAAACCTGAGTCGACCTTTCGTTTATACGCTGACGATGGATGAGATACGTGGTGACGATGCCTCCGTCAACAACGAATCGGGCATGATTCTGCGTTTTAATTCACAGGTTAAAAACGGCAAACAGATCACCAGCTTTTATACCTTTGAAGTGGTCAACAAAAAAGGCGGTCAGTACCAGTTCTGGAAGTACGACAACAGCCAGGGGCCATCGGCTAATCCCTGGAAGCAACTCGCCAACCACCCATTTGGCAGCGAATTTCACCAGGGACAGGGGCCAGCTAATAGCAATACCTTCAAGATTCTTGTAAACGGCAAGAATTTCACATTGATAGTCAACGGCAAGCAAGTCTGGTCGGTGCAGGATAGTTCGCTGACAGGTGGCCAGGTGGGCATGTTGGTAAACCTGAAGGGAACCGAAGTTGCCTTCTCAAATTTAAAATTGACATGGAGTTAAAAACCCAATTCAGGAGGTTTCTGGTGACAAATCTTTTAACGCATACATTGACAACGGTGACACTCTGGATCACAGGCTTCCTGATTCTCCTCAACGTCGTTTGTGCTATACTCTTTCGCAAGCGACGCCCGCTAGAAATACTCTTTTACGTGGCCGCCGCTTTGCTTGAGCTGGGCATCTTTGTCCTGGCCCTGCTGTTCCACCTGGGTGTTCTGACCCACCTTCCATATCACCTGCCACCGGGCCTGCCCTTTGACCTGGCCGAAATCGGCGCAGCTGTCGCTGTGGGTATCGGTCTTTTTCCCGTCTCCTTCTGGCATCGCACCTCCGCTACGCAGTTACGCGCTCGTATCGCGAAAGACACACAGGATATGCAGCACCACCCGGCCAACGTGCGTGTGCGCAGTAATGGCCCTGGCGAGTGGATGAATTAGCAATTTTATAATTCCCGCGCATTTCATCGTTCATCTCCTTGACAGATGTTGTTTCGTCATGGTATGCTTGCTATAGCAATTAGCTATATACAGAAACATAACGGTATGCCTCTAAGCGATTTCAGGAGAGAAGAGAGGAACTATAAAACGTGTCTATGCAACATGAAAACCCATTTCAATCTTCATCGTCTAACCTCATGCAGCAACCTTCCTCGATACAAACGCAGGACGCGCAGGTCAAACCGGCGGTAGTGACGCATGATTTGTTGCGCGTTTTTGGTCAGAAGGCCGCGGTAAATTATCTCAATTTGACGGTGCAGCGCGGCGAATTTTTCGGTTTTCTCGGCCCCAACGGCGCGGGTAAGTCCACCACCATCAAAATGATGGTCGGGCTTTTGCGCCCCACGTCGGGCAGCGTCTATGTTGGCGGCGTCGATGTCTGGCACGAGCCATTGCGAGCGCGTTCACTGATGGGCGTTTTGCCAGAATACCTCAACCTGTACGAGCGTTTGACAGGCCGTGAATTTGTCACGTTCGCCGGCCATATGTACGGTGTGCCGGACGCCGATATTCGGCGGCGCACCGAGGAATTATTGCATGTTCTCACCCTCACCGACGATGCCGAGAAGCTCATCATCGATTATTCAGTTGGTATGCGTAAGAAGATCGCCCTGGCGGCTGCTCTCATCCATCGCCCGGAGGTGCTGTTCCTCGACGAGCCGTTCGAGGGTATCGACCCTGTCAGTTCGCGTGCCATGCGCGACATCCTGCGCGATTTAACGCGGCATGGCACCACCATCTTCTTCTCATCGCATATTATGGAAGTGGTTGAACGTCTCTGCACGCGCGTCGGCATCATCAACCAGGGGCTGCTGGTGGCCGAAGGAACCATTTCGGACTTACGCGCCAGGGCCAGCGGGACCAGCGGCGATAAAGACGCCACCCTGGAAGATATCTTCCTCAACGTCATCGGCGCGCGCGAGGAAGACCACAACCTGAGCTGGTTGGAATGACATCTGTAGGGGCGGGGGTTGTGGTGTGGATGGGTGGGGACGCTTGCGTCGCCCTCTGTGCCTGTCAACAAAGGAGACCTTAACAAATGGTCGTACATGGTGATAAATTACGCTGGCTCTTCTGGCTGCGTTTGAGAATGTTGACGCGCGGATTTCGACGCAACCGCGCCAGCCTGATCGGTTCAATTATATTCCTGTTATTTGTCCTGGTCGGCGCTGGCTGGGCCGCTTTTGGCACCTTCGCGGCGTATCGTTTTCTGACTCCACCCGCCAATTTTGAAGTACTCTACCTGGTACTAACCGGTCTGCTGCTGCTGTGGATCGTCTTGCCTCTCATGGAATTTGCCAGCAACGAAGGGTTGGACCTCTCCAAGCTGCAATTGTTTCCCCTGACGCGTGCCGAGATGATGATTAGCCTGTTGTTCTCCACGCTGCTGGATATTCCTACCATCGGGCTAGTGATCCTTCTGGGCGCGGTCGTCGTCGGTTGGGGCATCTCGCTGCCTGTCGCCCTGCTGTCGCTGCTAGCCATGCTGGTGTTTTACGTGCAGCTTGTGGCAGTCAGCCAGCTTGTGCTGGCGCTCCTGATGCGCACCCTGCAAAGCAGGCGCTTCCGCGACTTCAGCATCATTATCATCGCCGTTTTCACCGCGTCATGTTACCTGGCGCAACAGATCGCCCTCGGCGGCTCGCGTATCCTGCAGTTGTATCAAAATCTGCAAGCGGGCAGTTATTCGCCCTTTTTGCAATGGCTGCCGTCCGGTTATGCTGCGACCGCCATCAAGCAGGCTGTGCTAGGCAACTGGGGTCTGAGCCTGGGCGCGCTGGTCTTGCTGCTCGCGCTCAGCATCGTCTTCCTGTACCTCTGGCAACTGGTGCTTGAACACAGCCTGAGCGCGTCCGAAACAGGCGGCTCGGCGCGCGCCCGTAACCAGCGCAAAGCGCAAGCCGCCCCCCACGCTGATGTAGGGACGCGATTTATCGCGTCCGCGTCTTCCCATGCGTCCGCTTCCGCACCTTCCCCCGCATCCTCATCAACGGGCCTCTTGAATAGATTGATCTCACCGCAGGTCAGGGCTATTGCCGGCAAAGAATTGAAATACTTCTGGCGCGATCCCCAGTTGAAGGCCATGCTGTTCCAATCGGTGATCTATCTGGGCATTTTCATTATCGGGCCGCTTCTCAATTCTGGTTCGGGGAGATATAGCACGGGCAGCGATTACATCCTGTATATTGCGACCCCGGTAGCCTTGCTCTACCTGGCAACCATCTCCCTCAACACCCTGGGTCTTGAGCGTGAGAGCCTGACCATGACCTTCCTCTTTCCCGTGCAGCCGCAGCGCCTGCTGTGGGGGAAGAACATAATCGTGTTCCTTTTCGGCCTGGTTGAACTGACAGTACTGATCGGGTTTGGCGCGTACATCTCGAAGAACTGGACGCTGGTTGTGCCGGTAGCAGTGTTGGGCCTGGCGGGCATGGGCGTCACGCTTGGCTGCGGCAACTTCACCTCGGTCTTCTTCCCACAATACGTGCGACAGATGCAGCGCGGCTTTCGCGCCACCGGCACGACCTCGCAATCGGGCTGCCTGCGCGGCGTCATGTCGCTGGTCATGCTGCTGGCA
>Ga0207416_1004352_pt1 | contig 12441 bp, 10 predicted proteins | sample PaiPotPPM11metaG_FD_184107 | JGI IMG/M metagenome (GOLD analysis project Ga0207416, IMG submission 184107) | Iron sulfur acid spring bacterial and archeal communities from Banff, Canada, to study Microbial Dark Matter (Phase II) - Paint Pots PPM... ...
CGCTGGTCGTGGTCGCCGACCAATGCAGGAAGGCGAGCCGCGCCGGAGCGATCAGGCCCTTCAACGTCATCTGTGCCGTCACTGCAACTGTGGCGACCACGACCAGCGACCGCAGATTGCCGCGTCCGAGCAGCACCAGCGCCCGCGACACGCAGGCATTCGCCGCCACCATGCCGTAACCGAACATCAGCCCGCCAAACAGGATGAGCGCGGCCGAGAACGATGGCTGCAGGTAAATCGATTGGCCGAGGTCGACGAGTTCGGCCGCCGCCAGCGCCTGCGTGCCCGCGATCGCCACCGCGAGCGCGAGCGCAAAGGTGCGGATCATGCGGCCGTCGCCCTTCGTCCACCAATTGCGCAGACCCGTGGTCAGGCAAAAGCCGCTGAGAAGACCGACGGCGCCGAAGACAACGCCGATCAGGGCTCCGGCAATAATAACGATGTTTGGGACGGCCGCCACGGAGACACCTCAAGCCGCGCAGATGCGCAACGGCAGTCTGAAGTGGCGCATCCGGAGCAAATATTCAATGAAAACAACGGCTCGCCGGCACATTAAAAATCTCATGCTGCAAACAAACGAGCCGGCGAAACGGACATGCTAATTCGGCGGCCTCGACCGGAAGACCGTTCCTCTACCTCAAAGGCCTCGCACGCCGTCAAGCCGGCGCTTCACCCTTGAGCATGAGCCGGTAGAGGTAGCGGCGCTCGTTCATGTCGTAGTCGGGATTGGCCTGGTGCATGACGCTACGGTTGTCCCACAGCACCCAGTCGCCGTGGCGCCATTTGTGCCGATACTCGTATTTTTTCTGCGTCGCATGCCGCATCAGCTCGTCGATCAGCGCCAGCGCCTCGTCGTCTTCCATGCCGACGATCGATTCCATGCGCACCGGATTGAGGAACAGCGCCTTGCGGCCGTTCTGCGGATGCGTTCGCACCAGCGGATGCACGCCGGGCGGCGGCAGGTTGCGGCGGCTTTCCTCGCTCAAATAGCCGAGCGGGCGCGGACTGTATTTGCTCAAATAGGCGTGCACCGCCTTGAGACCGTCGATTTTTTGCTTGGTTGCTTGCGGCAGGTCGTCGTAGGCGTCGTGCATGTTGACGTATTGGGTATCGCCGCCGCTCGACGGCAGCTCGACGGCGAACAGCGTCGTCGCCTTGGGCGGACGCGGATGGTTGGAATGGTCGGTGTGAAACGTCTCGCCCGGGATGATGCGCCGGCCGTTCACGAACTCGTCGTTGGAGACGTAGGACACGTCGGGGTGACTGGGAATGTGGTGTTCCTTCTTATCGTGCGGCTGCAGCTCGCCGAACAGCCGCACCGCGGCCTTGAACTCGTCCGGTGAAAAATGCTGATCGCGCATGACCAGCACGTGGTGCTCGAAGAAAGCTTCGTTCAGCGCCGCACCGGTGTCGGCGTCAACCGGCTCCCTAAAATCGAGGCCTGTGACTTCGGCGCCGGTATGCTCGGTCAGCGGCGTGACGGTGAAGGATGTCATGGTTCGTTCCCTCCACGCGATTATTTTGCTGGCGGAACGCTATCGCCGGTCGCCAAGTGGGTCAAGTTGGCAGCGGCGCGGTTTGCCGCCTGCCGCAAGCGCGTTTACAGCATTGGCGGATCGGTTATGGGTTAATCGTTGCAGGGCGTCCGATGCAATCCGCGTTCGAGCTAGGGCTTTATACGTTCGGCGATCTCATGCCGGACACACCGACCGCCAAGGCGATCGGCGCGCAGCAACGGCTTGCGGAAATTCTCGCCGCGGCGCGCCTTGCCGACCAGTCGGGTCTCGACGTGTTCGCCGCCGGCGAGCACCATCGGCTCGATATGGCGATCTCCGCGACGCCGGTCGTGCTGGCGGCGATCGCGGCGACGACGCAACGCATTCGCTTGGCGAGCGCGGTGACCATTTTGAGCACCGCCGACCCGGTCCGGGTTTTCGAGGATTTCGCCACATTGGACCTCATCGCCAACGGACGCGCCGAGCTGATCGCCGGACGCGGCATTTTCACCGAGTCGTTTCCGCTGTTCGGCTACGATCTCGCCGATTACGACGATCTGTTCGCCGAAAAGCTCGATTTGCTTCTTAAGCTCAACACCGCCGAGAGCGTGACTTGGCAAGGCCGTTTTCGCGCTCCGCTGCACGATGCGCCCATTCCGCCGCGACCTGCGCAAAGGCAGCTGCCGATCTGGGTCGGCACCGGCGGCACGCAGAATAGCGTCGCGCGAGCGGGCGCGCTTGGATTGCCGCTGGCGCTCGCCAATATCAGCATCCCGCCGGCGAAGCTGGCGCCGCTCGCCGATCTGTACCGCAGCACGGCACTGCAAGCCGGACACGACGCGGGGCGACTGCAAATCAGCATCGCGACCCACATGCACGTGCAGAAAAATTCGCAAGATGCGCTGAACGCGTTCTATCCTCACTACGCCGATTATTTTTTCACCCACACCCCGTCGCAATACCGCGCGCAGCAGATCACCCGGGCCGATTACGAGGAGCGCGCCGGCACGCACGGCGCGATCTTCGTCGGCAGTCCGCAACAGATTATCGACAAGATCCTCTATGAGCGCGAGTTGTTCGGCCATCAGCGCTTCCTGGCGCAGATCGACATCGGCGGCCTGCCCTACGCAAGCGTCGCGCGGGCGATCGAGCTATTCGCCACCGAGGTGGCGCCGGTCGTTCGCCGCGAGACTGCCGCGTAAGACGGGCATCGGCGAGCAGCCCGCGGCTCCGCGTGCTCACGAACGCTCGCGCTTGCTGGAATCGGAACCGGCGCGGCTTGCTCTACGAATCTTACGGGCCTCGACAAGCGGCGCAATCCGCTGTTTGAGGGCGTCCAAGATATCCAATTTCTCCGCAAAGCTGAGTGCCGCACGGTGCCGACGCCCAGAGGCCTTCTGCGCGAGAATGTCTGAAATGTCCGGGTATTGGGTTTCCCGATTCGTCATGCGGCGTCGCCCTGACGCACACGTGCAGCCGAGTGCACGGCCGCGACGACGTGATGCGGAGCGATCGGAGTTTTATTGAACTCGACCTTGAGCGGCCGCAGCGCATCGGCGATGGCGTTGGCGATGGCAGCCGGCGGCGCGATCGGGCCGCCCTCGCCGACACCCTTGACGCCGAAAGGATTGAGCGGCGACGGCGAATGCTGGTGCATGAGTTGCAGCCGCGGCATCTCACCGGCCGTCGGCAGCATGTATTCCATCAGCGACGTCGCGAGCGGCTGCCCGTCGGCACTGTATCTGATCGCTTCGAGCAGCGCGCCACCGATGCCCTGCACGGCGCCGCCGACGATCTGTCCCTCGACCAGCATCGGGTTGACCGCCACGCCGCAATCGTGCGCGACGGCGTAGTTCTCGATGCGCACGCGCCCGGTTTCGGCGTCGACCTCGACCACGGCAGCATGCACCGCGTAAGACCACGTCACCGTCGGCGGCTCGAAGTAATAAGTCTCTTCGAGCCCGGCATCGACGCCGGCGGGACGGCCGTGATCCCAGCCCGGACGCGCCGCCTGCGCCACTTTGGCGAGCGAGACTTCCACACCCGGCACGCCGACGATGCCGACACGGCCGTTGCGCAGTTCGAGGTCGGCCGCCGCGCATTCCAGAAGATTGGCGGCGATGGAAAAGACTTTCGCGCGCAGCTTTTCGCTGGCGCCATGAATCGCCGCCGACAGCGTGACCGTGGTGCGGCTCGCCAACGTACCGAAGCCGATGGCGATTGCCGCCGTGTCGGCAAGCGAGACGACCACGTCGTCGGGATGCACGCTCCAGGCATCGGCGACCACCTGGGAGAAGATCGTCTCCATGCCCTGCCCTTGCGGGCAGCCGCCGGACGAGAGGAAAATCTTGCCGGAGGGATCGATCCGCACGAGCGCGCTCTCGAACGGCCCGACGCCGGTGCCTTCGACGTAGCAGCCGAGGCCGAGGCCGAGATGGCGGCCGTCGTCGCGCGCCGCGCGCTGGCGCCCGCGAAACGCCGATAGCCCGCCGATCGCTGCCAGCGCCTTCTGCAAAGCCGCCGGATAATCGCCGCCGTCGTAGACGATGGGCTGTCCGTCGCGATACGGCATGCCGACCGCATAGGGCATTTCGTCGGCGCGGATCATGTTGCGCAGGCGCGCCTCGGCGGGTTCGAGCCCTAATTCGTCGGCCACGAGGTCGACGATGCGCTCCATGGCGAAGGCGGCTTCCGGGCGGCCGGCGCCGCGATACGGCGCGTTCGGAGTCTTGTTGGTGGCGGCGATGCGGGCGTCGATGGCGATGGCGTCGATCTTGTACGGGCCGGGCAGATGCGCGGCGGTGTTGTAGACCACGCCGGCGCCGATCGGATTCCAGGCGCCGCAATCGACCACAAAACTGTCGCGCAGCGCCAGGATGCGGCCCTCTTGGTCGAAGCCGACCTCCACGTCGTGGATCTGGTCGCGCGAATGACAGGAACAGATCAGATGCTCGCGGCGGTCCTCGATCCATTGCACCGGCCGGCCGAGCCGGCGCGCCAGGAATGGGATCAACAAATCTTCCGGATAGACGTGGCCCTTGACGCCAAAGCCGCCGCCGACATCGAGCGCAACGCAACGAACGCGCGCTTCGGGAAGTTTCAGCACCGCGGCCGCCTCGCGCCGCACCCAATGCACGACCTGGGTCGACGACCAGATCGTCACCGTATCGGTGCGCGGATCGTGCAGGCCGGCCACGCCGCGGCATTCCATCGGCATGGCGGCGTAGCGGTGATGATGAAAGCGGCGCTTGAGCTTGCGCGGCGCGCGCGCCATCGCGCGATCGGCGTCGCCCTTGGCGATGGCGAAGGCGCCGATGAGGTTGGTGCCGAAACGATCGTGCACGATCGTCGCGCCCGCGGACAGCGCAGCCTCGGGATCGAGCACGGCCGGCAACGGATCGAGATCGAGCCCGACCAATTGCGCGGCATCTTCGGCCGCATAGCGGCTCTCCGCGACGATAACGGCTAAGGCCTCGCCGACGTGGCGGACTTTGTCATGGGCGAGCAGCGGCTGTTGCGGGTTGATGAACTTGTGCTGCACCAGAGCCGTCCACTTGCTCGGCAAGGCGAGCTGCGTGTCCGGCACCGGCGGTAATAGCTGGGCCAGTTCGGGGCCGCTCAACGCATAGACGATTCCGGGTGCAGCGGCGGCGCGCGACAGATCGATCGCCTTGATCCGCGCGTGCGCGAGCGGGCTGCGCACAAACACTACGTGCAGCATGTGCGGCAGTTCGAAATCGGCGATGAATTGGCCGCGGCCGGTGAGCAGACGCCAATCCTCGCGCCGCGTCATCGAGCGGCCGATGAAGGGGGGATTTGCGAGATCGTTCATACTGGCGCTGTCGGTTTGCCGCCGGACGATGCATCTTTTGACAGTCAGGCGATACCGCCTCCCTCAATTGAGCCGCAGCTCGGTAATGTGCCGCGGATCGGGCTTCAGTTCACCCTTCTCCACGCGCTTGACGATGTCGGTGAGCACCGCATTGGCGCGGCACGCGATACCGACCTTCTCGCCCTCGCGCACGATATGGCCGTTGAGAAATTCAATTTCCGTGCGGCGGCCTTTCTGCATGTCCTGGCCCATCGAGGGACGTTGCTCGGCGGCGGTGTGCTTTGAGTCCTTGAAACGCTGCTCGTCGCAGGCGCGCATCGCCGCCTCGTCGCCCTCGCCGGCGCGCCCAATCGTCTCCGGCGGCAGGTGCAAAATTTCCTCCAGCCGATAGCCATGCGCTTGCCCGACGCGGATCGCCTCGGAGCCGAGGCGGGTGGAGAAGCGGCGGATCGGATCGTTCTTGAGCATGTCGGCGCCGCCCAGACCGGTGCAGGCGGAAAGCCCGTTGGCCATGGCGTTGGCGACGAGCTTCGACCAGCGCTCGCCCCACAAATTGCCGGTCACCTTGGCGCTGTCGGAGAAACCTACCAGACGGCAAACCTCCTGCGCGCGTTGCGTAATGCGGCCGTGTACCTCGCCGGCGCGAAACACCGTGTGTGCCGCTCCGTGCTTGGCGGCGCCGCGATGAATGTGGCCGGGCTCCGGCAGGTTGACGGTGATGGAGCTGGCGATGCAGCCGAGCGTTTTGCCCCAGCCGACGATGCCGGCGATGGTCTCTTCGTTCATGCAATTCTGCAGCGAGACCACGTAGCCGTCGGGCGCCAGATATTGCCGGATCAGCATCGCCGCCCAGGCCGTGTCGTAAGACTTCATGCAGACGAAGGCGATGTCGGCCGGTTTCTCCTTGGCGAGGGCTTGCGCGTCCGTGACGTGGAGCGCCCGCACCGGCACGGTGAACTCCGGCTCCGTCATGGCGTGGGTGACGCGCAGGCCGTGCTTTCGCATGTGCTCGACGTGCGCGGGCCAGGGGTCGATGAACGTCACGTCCTCGCCGGCCTGCACCATATGAGCCCCGGTATAGCCGCCGACCGCGCCGGCTCCGACGATGACAATCTTGCGGCCCATGCTTTCCTCCCGGACTTGCTTCGGCGTCGCTGCGAAGTGGCATCGGAATGCCGTACTGTTAGCATAGCCGGGCGCCCTTGGCGTCGGCGTTCGGCGTCGAGCGGATACCCGCTGACCACATTCGGGAGAGAAACCATGCGCGGCGTAACATTCCTCGGCGGACGCAGATTGCAACTTATGGAATTCCCCGATCCGGCACCCGGACCGCACGACGCCGTCGTCGAGATCAAGGCCTCCGGCATGTGCGGCAGCGATCTCAAATTCTATCGCGCAACGGACGCAACCTCTTCGCTTGGGCTCGGCAAGGTGAGCGGCCCGGTCATTGCCGGCCACGAGCCCTGCGGGGTGGTTGCGGCTGTCGGCGGCGCGGTCGATGAGCGCGCCGCCCGCGTCGGCGCCCGCGTCATGGTGCATCACTATTCGGGCTGCGGCGCCTGCCCGCATTGCCGGACCGGCTGGTCGCAGATGTGCGTCAGCGGCAGCATCGTTTATGGCGTCACCGGGCATGGCGCGCACGCGCCCTACATGAAAGTGCCGGCGCATACGCTCGTGGCGTTGCCGGACGACTTAAGCTTTGCAACCGGGGCGGCGATTTCCTGCGGCACCGGCACCGCCTATCAGGCGCTGCGGCGGATGAAGCTCGCCGGAGGCGATACCATCGCCATTGTTGGCCAGGGACCGGTCGGCCTGTCGGCGACGCAACTCGCCGCCGCCATGGGCGCCCGTGTCATCGCACTCGATGTGAGCGCCGAGCGGCTTGCGCGCGCCAAGGAGTTCGGCGCCGACGCACTGATCGATCCGCAATCCGACGACGCCATTGCCGGTATCAAGGCGCTGACGCAAGGATCGGGCGCCGACGTGACGCTCGACACGTCCGGCGCGGCGGACGGGCGCTTGATTGCGGTGCGCGGCACGCGGGCCTGGGGCACCGCCTGCTTCGTCGGCGAAGGCGGCAACGTGACGCTCGAAGTGAGCCCCGACATGCTGCGCAAGCAACTCACCATCATCGGCTCCTGGACCTTTTCGACTGCCGTGCAGGCCGAATGCGCGCGCTTCATCGCCGGCCGAAAGATCGCGGTCGACCATCTGTTCACCCATCGCTGGCAGCTGCCGCAGGCCGACGAGGCCTATCGGCTGTTCGACCGGCAGACCGGCGGCAAAGGTGTTTTTCTGATGTAGTGACGGTCCGGCTGCCATTCGCCAGTCGTTTGATTCCAGAAACAAGCGGCGCGCCACTCGCGCTCCAGGTTGGCCGTGCCATATTGGCTCACGTCCGCAATCGCTCACTTCGCACCGCAGCATACCGGCGAGCCTTTTCGCCGACGCGCGCCGAACGCCGACCGGCATCCGAAACCCTTCACACGAACAGACATAGAGGCTGCTGTTTTCTCCCTCCAACAACTGTGGCAATCTTTTGCTCGTTCTCTGAAACGGGAGGGGGACATGCGCATTTCGGTGCTGGTTGGGCTGGCCACGTTTTTAATGTTCGCCGGTCCGGTCTCGATATCGCGGGCGGCCGCCAATGACATTGGTGCATGCGATCACGGAAGCGGCGATAAAAGAATCGCCGCCTGTACCCGTTTAATGAGATCGGAGCATGGCCATAATCTGGCCGTCGATTACATCAATCGGGGCCTCGCGTACGCCGACAAGGGCGACTACGACCGCGCCATCGCCGACTACAACGAGGCGATCCGGCTCGATCCCAAATACGCCGTCGCCTACATCAATCGGGGCCTCGCGTACGCCGACAAGGGCGACCACGACCGCGCCATCGCCGACTACAACGAGGCGATCCGGCTCGATCCCAAATACGCCGTCGCCTACAACAACCGGGGCAACGCGTACGCCGACAAGGGCGACTACGACCGCGCCATCGCCGACTACAACGAGGCGATCCGGCTCGATCCCAAATACGCCCACGCCTACAACAACCGGGGCAACGCGTACAACGCCAAGGGCGACTACGACCGCGCCATCGCCGACTACAACGAGGCGATCCGGCTCGATCCTAAATACGCCGACGCCTACAACAACCGGGGCGTCGCGTACCGCGACAAGGGCGACCACGACCGCGCCATCGCCGACTACAACGAGGCGATCCGGCTCGATCCCAAATACGCCCACGCCTACAACAACCGGGGCAACGCGTACGCCGACAAGGGCGACCACGACCGCGCCATCGCCGACTACAACGAGGCGATCCGGCTCGATCCCAAATACGCCGACGCCTACTTCAATCGGGGCCTCGCGTACGCCGACAAGGGCGACCACGACCGCGCCATCGCCGACTACAACGAGGCGATCCGGCTCGATCCCAAATTCGCCTTCGCCTACAACGGCCGGGGCAACGCGTACGCCGACAAGGGCGACTACGACCGCGCCATCGCCGACTACAACGAGGCGATCAGACTCGATCCCAAATACGCCCTCGTCTACAAAAACCGGGGCATCGTGTACCGCCGCAAGGGCGACTACGACCGCGCCATCGCCGATTACAACGAGGCGATCCGGCTCGATCCCAAATACGCCGTCGCCTACAAAAACCGGGGCCTTGCGTACCTCTACAGCGGCAAGCCCGCTAACGCCCTCGCCGACCTCAACCAGGCGAGCGCGCTCGATCCCAAAGACGCCTATGCGGCGCTGTGGCTCGATATTGTCGGACAGCGCAACAATGTCCCGAGCCGCCTGTCGCAAGCGATCTCGACCATCGACATGACGGCATGGCCGGCGCCGGTGATCCGCATGTTCCTCGGCCAGATGACTGCGGCCGCCGTGCTCGCCGCCGCCGACGATCCGGACGCCACGAAGAAAAAGGGCCAGGTCTGCGAGGCCAATTTCTACAGCGGCGAATGGGCGCTGCGGACGGGCGCGAAGGACGAGGCGGCACGCCTGTTCCGGCTGGCGGAGGACGACTGCCCGAAAGGCTTCACCGAATGGAGCGCGGCCAACGCGGAACTCAAGGCGCTCGGCGCGGCGCAGTGAACGGACGGTTGGGCGCGTAAGCTGGATGCGCGGCCGATCAAGAATGGTTGGGATGACCAGCTCAATCCATGTTCGAGTTGGGTCCTGTGTCACGGGCGCCGCGTGAGTATCAGCAGCAGGCACTTGTGCGGTAACTGAATAACTACCGGCTGACGCCGGTAGGTTCATGATCACGCAAATACTGAAGTATGACGTCGTCGGTAATGTTGCCACTGGTGGTGCAGAAGTAGCCCCGAGCCCAGAAATGGCGTCCCCAGTACCCCTTGCGTAAGTCAGGAAACTCCATCTGCACGCGATGAGACGACCGTTCTTTGACCCGTCGCACGAAGTCGCTGACGGCGTTAATCGTCGTTCGATTGGCGCGGCCTCGGCACTGGGCCAGCGTGGAGTCAATCACCGAAGCTTGCGGCCGATGATGTCTTCGCAGCGCACGCCTTCGGGCGGTTCGGCGCCGAGATAGATGCCGCCCGACATGGCGAATTGCATGCGATTGGACGGCGGGCCGGCGGTTCCCCAGCGATCGCGCATCGGCACCGCCTTGGTCCAGTATTCGCCGTCTTGCGGCACATGGGTGGCCTCGTCGATCTGATCGACCTCGGTGGTGTATTCGGCGACGAAGCCGTCGGGCTCGATGAAATAGGAAAACACGTTGTTGCCCGGCCCGTGCCGGCCGACGCCCCATTCGATGTCGAAACCGTTCTGCATGAGCCGGCCGGTGCCGCGCATCAGCCCGTCGATGTTGGGCAATTCGTAAGCGACGTGATTGAGCGACGGCCCGCTGTTGCGGAAAATGGCGATGCTGTGATGGTCGGCGCAGCAGCGCAGAAATTCCATCATGCGTGTGCTGTCGGAGCGCTTGAAGCCAAGCACGTCGATGAAAAACGGCATCTGGCCGTCGGTGTGGGCGCTGTTGAGCACGACGTGGCTGATCTTGCTCGGGCGCGAGCGGTCGGCGACCGCGTTGGGATGCTGCACGCCGTCCGACGAAATACTCATCGGCAGCCCATCGGGGGTCTCGAAGCGGAAGCCGTAGCCGCCGCCGGCGGCGCCGGGAAGGGGCGCCGGATCGCCCAAGACCTTGACTCCATAGGATTTCGCCTTGGCGCAGAGCCGGTCGACCGAGGCGCGATCCTGGGCGGAGAAATTCACCCCGAGCAGGCTCGGCTTCGGCCGCTCGCGGACGGTCAGCACGTGATGCTCGCCGCCGGTGGCGCGGAAGTGGATGCCGTCACCGTCGGCGGCCACCTCTTCGAGCGCCCAAATATTTGTATAAAAATCCGCCGATTGCGAAAGGTCGCGCACGCCAAGCTCGATGCTGCGCACGCCGGTGACCTTGCCGTTCATCATCGCCTGTCCTCCGACGACCGCCGAATGAAGGATGTTGCAATTCGACCCGACCTGACCTTTGCTATCCATGAGGGCGGATCGACTATCCTTGATGATAGGTCCGCCGCCCGTATCGATCAACGGTAAACTGCGAATGCAGAGGGAGAGCGGCGTGGCAGGATATTTGATCGCCAACATCGAAGTGACCGATCCGGCCGGCTTCGAGCAATACCGCCAAAAAGTTTCGCCACTGGTCGCCCAATTCGGCGGCCGCTATATCGTCCGCGGCGGCGACGTGCGCCACCTGGAAGGCAACCTTCCCATCCACCGGCTTGTGGTTTTGGAATTCCCATCGGTGGAGGCAGCCCAGAGTTTTTACGACAGCGCCGAGTACCAACCGCTGCTGAAACTCCGGCTGGCCAGCACGAAATCCGATTTAATTCTGGCGGCGGGCTATTCGGGCTAGGTCCGGCTCGGTAGGTTCGCGTGACTGGAACTCGGTGAAGGCGCTAACGCGTGCGGAGCATCAGCATGAAACGGAAAGTCACCCGTAAACACTTCTTACGTCTAGCAGCGGGCGCTGCCGCGCTGCCGGCCATGCCGCGCGCCGCTTTCGCGCTCGATTATCCATCAAGGCCGGTGCACATGATCGTCGACCTGCCGGCCGGCCTGGCGCCCGACGTGATCGCGCGCCTCATGGGACCGCCATTGTCGGCGCGGCTCGGCCAGTCGGTCGTCATCGAGAACCGGCCGGGGGCCGGCGGCAATATCGGCGCTGAAGCGGTCGTGAGAGCGCCGCCCGACGGCTACACGCTGTTGGTCATGATTTCCGGCAATGCAGCGAACGCAGCGCTCTACCCGAATCTCAACTTCGATTTCGTCCGCGACATCGCTGCGGTCGCGTTCCTTGGCTATACGCCATTTGTCATGGTGATCGATCCATCGGTGCCGGCCAAGACGCTCCCCGAGTTCATCGCCTATGCCAAGGCCAATCCCGGCAAAACCAACATGGCCTCGCCCGGCACCGGCACCGCGCCGCATCTCGCCGGCGAATTGTTCAAGATGATGACCGGCGTCAATTTGGTTCACGTGGCGTATCGCGGCAACTACATGCCCGATCTGCTCGGCGGCCAGGTACAGGTCGCGTTTATTGCGGCCGCTCCGGTGCTCGGCTACATCCGCAGCGGCAAGCTGCGCGCGCTTGGAGTGACCAGCGCCAAGCGATTGGGCGCGCTGCCGGACGTTCCCGCCATCGCCGAATCCGTGCCGGGCTACGAAGGCAGCGGCTGGACGGGCGTTGGCGCGCCAAGGGGCACGCCGGTCGACATCGTCGACAAGCTCAACAAACAAATCAATGATGTCATGGCCGATGCCGCGTTGAAGGCGCGGCTGGTCGCGTTGGGCATCGAGCCGGAGCCGATGACGCCGGCGCAATTCGGCAAGCTCATCGCCGATGCCGCCGAGAAGTGGGCGAAGGTCATCAAGTTCGCGAATATCAAAGCCGAGTGAACGAACCGGAGATTTCATAGTCCCCGTTCGGCGAATCCCAACGGCCGCACGTAGTGTGCTAAACCAAAATGGGAGTTCCCCCGGCTTTGCCGGGGTGGCAGTAGCAGTTTGACATTTAAGGCGGTCGTCCATCGTTGAAACTCCCAAATCGTGAGCCGCCATGCGCAC
>Ga0207416_1004353_pt1 | contig 12439 bp, 10 predicted proteins | sample PaiPotPPM11metaG_FD_184107 | JGI IMG/M metagenome (GOLD analysis project Ga0207416, IMG submission 184107) | Iron sulfur acid spring bacterial and archeal communities from Banff, Canada, to study Microbial Dark Matter (Phase II) - Paint Pots PPM... ...
TCTGGTGTGCCGATGGCAGGCGGGATGGCCTGGAGCGTGGGCTCGGCTTCCTGGCTATCATTGGGGTGATTGGAGAGGGCGCATCCCACAATGAGCAGACTCACCTGATCCACGGCAACCTGCGCGTTATAATCTTGCTCAAAGCCAGCATTGGTCGGGTTTTTCATGATACGCGACTCTGGGTCGGTGAAGTTATACTGGTCGCCGTCACGAGGACCTGGCGCGGGCGGTGTCGGCGGACGGCCACCCGTGCGACGCCCCGTCGTGCGCTCCCGCTCTGCACGCTGGGCCATCTTGGCATCATACTCCGCCTGCTCAGTTGCCGTACGCTCAGCGGCACGGGCTTGCAGCACCGCTTTGGCTTCTGCCAGCCGCGTCAGACGGTCCTGACGCCGCGCAATCTCCTCGTGTACCACCAACTCATCTGTCACCTCGGGCTGCTCGCTCTGTAGGCTTCGGGCGAAGAGTTCTTCGACCTCAGCTCGCAGCTGGATCTCCAACTCCAGCAGCCGCTTATAGCTGACCGCTTTGTGCTTGGAGGCATCGGCATGCACCTTCGTCCCGTCCAGACTGATCGTCCCCAGTTTCAGCACGCCCGCCTCCTGAGCGAGCAAGAGGACCTGCACGAAGAGATCCTTGAGTTCTTGCAGGAACGTGTGCCGAAATGTGGCGAGCGTATCGTGGTCAGGATGCAGATTACCTGCGATGAAGCGAAATGGCACGCTCTCATAGGTGGCACGCTCAATCTTGCGCGAACTGAACACTCCGGTGGCATACCCATAGAGCAGCAGGCCCAACAACACTTCTGGTGCGTAGGGTTCCCCACCACGCGGCCCATAACGGGCATACAGGCCCGAGAGGTCAAGTTGGGCTACGCTGTCCACCACGAAGCGGGCCAGATGCTCAGGCGGCAGGCAGTCACCCAGCCGGACTGTCAGATCCAACGCCCGGTCATAGTCCACGGTTTTGAATGTTCTACTCATGCATACAGTCTACCATTACTGACAGGAGGGTGGCTCCTGCATCTCTCCGACAAGCTGCTAGGGCACTGGCTGTTGACACGCCTACTTCTCGGAGCACGTTGTTCGTATTTGTGCGGGGGATAGCTAGTTTTTTGACATCAGCCCAAGCAGCAGCTCAGGACGGAGATGGGAGTGATCCTTACTTCTTTGGAACTGGTGCTGGCCTCTTTAAAAAGAGCCATCTTGGCACATATTTGCAAAGTCAAGGGTATTCAAACGCGCGTTACTTAGAATATAGCTATGCATCTCTCGGTTCTACTAATACTGGTCAGCCACAACCTTACACTTGCAAGGATACCTATAACTACTCCTTAGCTTCCCACATCATCGGACTGTCCCAGCAAATCAATGCTGCCATACAGAACAATCCCAATACAGATGTCTACCTCATTGGACATAGTATGGGAGGCATTGTAGCCTTTGGATATCTGGCATCGTTACTCGAACATGTCGGAAATGCAGTACCTCTTCCCCGTAATGGATCAAGATTGAAAGGAGTAGTCACCTTAGATTCACCACTGGGCGGTGTGACAAGCAATATTGCCTATAAGAGGCTGATTTTTATAGGGAGTCTTGCCTGTGAAGGATTAGAGGCACGGAACACGGTTGCGGTAGCTCAGATGCAAGCCCTTTTCCAAACTGCTACCTCTAGTACAGCTAGAGGCACTACAGCAAGTATCGTCAAGGCTATTCTCAATGGAGGCTCTCTCCCAAACCAGAAGGTGGCTAATGATGCAAAGCGGGCAAGGGTAACCGTTCTTACTATTGGTAACACCAATGACCTGCTGTGGAGACCAAGTGTATGCAATAAAACGCTCAAGACGAATATGCAAGACTTTAGCAGTACTCAGTGGCTACAAGATGAGGGTAACAACGCTCAGGTGTATAGTCGAATGTTTACTTTAGGCCCCCAGAACTGTTTTTTTGGGCTTCTCGACCTTGCAAACCACTTTGATGTTTTCAATACATTTGCAGTAGAACAGGCAGTGGCTCAAATTGTGAATGGAAGCTCGCCTAGCAAGCTATTACCTGCTCCTAAGATTGCGTGAAATTCCTCGACGACCGCTTTGTTAGCACCACCAGCAACGGCAAAGATGTCGAAATTGTTTAGAACCTGCTGATTATTGAGACTGACGTTGAAGGTACGCTGTCCCGGCTGGGTCGAGTAGGTTTCAGCAAAATGCAAGCGTACCGTGTAGCTAGCACCAGCCTTCAGGCCGGGAATGGTATAGGTAAAGTTGCCGTAGCGATAGGATTGGTAAACCCCTTGTGGAGCTGGATTACTCACCCCACTGGTATTAATGTCTACATTGGTTGGTGGAGTGATCGCTCCACCACTGCAATCCTGATCAGCTATGACCTGGGATTGCCTTGCCATTGACCGAGATTTGCCCGGCGGGAACAGAGAACGAGGTTCTATCTGAGAATGTGACTGTAATCGGTGTATTACCAGTGTTATATGCCACATGGTTTATCGTATTGCCATTGGCAAAAACGGCATATAACGGATTATTTGCCGTAATAGCATCATCTACCTTTCCTAGCTCCTGTAAATCGTAGAGCATTGAATAGGTAACTGCCTTTGTTTCAGAACCTCCAGGAGTATAGTTAGGCTGAGCATTAAACAGCTTGATAGCACCGGGCGCATCGATCAACGATTGGTATTCCCAAAAGGTGTCCTGCCAGGATGTCCAGGTATTGGATCCATGTTCCTTCTGCAAACTTTGCAGAAATTCCTGTTCGTAGTTGGTATTGTCGGCCAGATAAAGCGACCCAGGCGTGATGGGGAGCAGGTTGATGCCACGAATGTCTTGCAGATCAGTAGAGAAGTAGGTGCCGTTCCAGATCTGGCCACCCCAAACCTGTGCAGTATAGTCAAAGCCATAGCCTGCAGGAAAATTGTCATGATCGACATTAAACCAGTACTGCTCGATTGCCTGGGTCTCTGTCGTATACAGGTAAATGCCTAGATCACGTAACTGCGTATTGCCAGTGGCCGCACCCCATTCGATCAAACCAGCCCAGGCATTGACCGCTTCAGAGGAAGATTCTTCATTATTGCCCCAAGCTGCTAATTCACTACCCGCAGCCCAGGAGTGTCCTTCATAGGGAGAAAAATTGCGCAGAAAGGGAAATCGCGAGTCCGTTCGACTGGGATTGGCAATATCATTGACCAGCATATTCACCATACCCCCGTACTTGCTCACCCAGGCCGGGTCCTCACGAGCAATTTCTGCGGCGGCATTGATCCAGTAGCCATAATGGAAGTGATGATCGTTGAGATCAGTATCCGAGCCATAGGAAGCTGGATAGCCAATCAGAGTGCCCCAGGTCGGATCGTAGTAGAATAGATTCGTTGTTTTGGGATTGCCAGCCGGGTCTGTGGCCGTAAAGTGGTCCGCCATCGCATTTTCCAGCCAGGCGAGCAGATCTTTGTAAGCTGGTGTCACACCAGCTTCACGTGCAATAGGCAACAGGGCCGCAATGCGCAAGAGGGCTTTTCCTCCCCAATACGTATCCCCAACAGTGGGATCTCTCTTTTCGCTATGTACCGCCTCAATATCGTTGAGGAGCGTCTGCTGATCATATTGGCCGACATTTGGGAAAATGGGAAGAATACCATGATACGTTAGTGTGGTTGCGAAGGAGGAACCTGCCAGCGTTTTCATCATCCCGCGTATACTGTGATAGGTGTATGGCAGAGGTGCAAACTTATTGGTCACCTTCCACTGGTTGGGAAAGAGAGCCAGAATGGTTCCCGTTTGCGTTCCCTCTTGTGCCTGTGTTGTTACGGTATACGTCGTATGGACCTGGCTTGTCTGCTGATCATATGACCAATTGACCTGTGTATTAGTCACAAAGGAATAGGCATACCGCTGAAAAGTTTGCAAGGTGCTTGCCGTATTATCTGGCAACGCAGCTACGGAGAAGTACTGCTTGCCTTGCAGATTGTTGGTAAGGGTCGTAGTACCAAGACCAGACCAAGTGGAACCCGTGGGTCCAAACAGAGCGTAGTTATGCCCGTTGCTGGTGATACCCAATACACTGGAGGCGGCGTTGCCAGACCAGACAGTGGGAGTGGCAAGAAAGGTTAGCTGTGGATTCTCATTGTTGTAGGTCACATAGAGATAGGGTAATCCTTGCCCGGCGGTAACGCGCATCGACCCGCCAGCACCATTGTCCCACAATAGCGACACAGTCCAGTCTGAGTACCCATCGACAAGCGGATTCGGGAAGGTAGTGGTTGTGGCTCCCAGCGTGAAATCACCCTTGTAGCCAGCATGAACCGCTACATTCTCGGCCTGAAGGTCAGGATAACTGACCCCAATACCAGTCGTTGTCGTCTGCAGAGCTAGCGGCAAGGGATAAATTGGGAAGGCTGGTTGGGCCCATGCCACCGATGTCCACCAGTCATTGGTTGGCATCGGGCCAGTCACACGGGATGTACGATAGATCTTGTTCGGTGGTCCCTTCGTGTTCGGCGGTGGCGTTGTTGCATAGCTGCCAGAGCCAACAGAGACAATCGAAGATGCTTGGGCCTTCAGATCATGGCTCATGAGAGAGATGCTAGTAAAAAAGGGTGTTGCAAACACGACAAGTAGTATAAGGAGGACTCTGCTCTGCCTTGAAAATAAGCCCAATCGCAGCTTCATACGAACTTTCCTTTTCTCTCGCTCAGACATGGCTGATTGTAGAATGTTTGAACTTGACTCTTGTGTTGACAAGTTGATCAGTCTATTTCACATCACCTCATGCTATCAACCTCCCCAGAAAGGCTGATGGCATATTCACTCTGGTCATCAAGGGTCAAGTCCGTTTCAATACTCCTTTAAGGATACCTGACGAACATGGTTTTTTTCCAGGGAGAAAGAGGGACAAGTTGACCGATTTCTTGGCAAACGGTATTTTTTATTGGACAAATGACACTGCTGATGATCTTATTTCACCAAAACTGCAGCCCTGCCGTCAGGCGAGCCAGCAGAGGAAGATCATAGTCGGGTGACAAGAGACTACGACAGACCAAACATCGATGCCAGCGTATCAGCATGCTTATTATCAGCCTGCTTCAACGCCGCCAGATACCGTCCCGTCGTCGCTAGAGACTCATGTCCCAGCCGGGCCTGGATATCGCTTATCTTTGCTCCCGCATCCTCCATCGTACGTGCCCAGGTATGGCGGGTAACGTGAACTTTTGAGATGCCCAGGTGCTTTTCGCAGATATTAGCTACTGAGCGAATAGTCAGAGGTGGCAGGACCGTTGGAGGAACATCCTCTTCTCTGGCCGCTCGCCGGGTAAAACTGATCCAGAGCGGCGCATTTCCATGGAGTGAGCGCAAGTTTCCACCATAGGCCATAGAGACCCATTCAAGCAGGGCATTGGCAACTGGAGCAGGCAATGTATCACGCATCGTCTTGCCACCCTTACAATGCTCAAACACCAGAGTAACTTTGGCTCCCTGGACTTGCACGTGACACCAGCGAAGTGCTACCACTTCCGATAGACGCCTACCCGTCTGGAATAAAACCGCTAGTAGTGCATAGTCACGTGCTCCCTGTTTTGTGCTACGATCGATGGCTCGCATCCTTTGTGCAACTTCCTGAGGATCAAGGGGCTGTGCATGTTTGTAGGACTGGACCTTGCCACGCTCAACGGAGGCAATGGGATTACCACATGAAAAAAAGTTGCGTTTGTTGGCGAAGATGTAAAAACTACTTAAGATAGCCAGACGCTGATTATAGGTCGACTCGGAGACAGCTTTGTCCTTGACGGACAAACCTGCAAAGCCTTGTGCCGCCAGTGCAATCTCGGCAACTGCCTCACGATGAGCTTCCTCCGTATCTTCCCGCGCATTCATATATGGATCAAGATCGCACCCAGTTTGCCAGAGTAAGCTACGGAATGCTGTCAACGTATCCTCGTAGGCCTTTCGTGTTTTCTCGCTACCAGAGCGTCGTGTCTTAGCCTCGAGCCATGCCTTAATAGCGACATCAATCTGAGAAATTTTGACAGATGCGGTGAGCGATTGGTCTATCATATGATACCTCATAAAAGCTTTGCAACTTCCATTCGCATTGTATCATTCCACTTCTGAGCTGTCTATGGTACCTCGTGCTCTTCAAATTGGAGGGATTTTACGCCCACAAATGCTCGTATTATATCCGTGGCCTGAAGCAGTGGCCCTTTCTTATGGCTGTAACAGACAAGCTCAAACACCTCACCTTCGTGGTTGTCACCTTTCCCCAGTCTGTGAATCTCTACTCTTTCGACGATAATCTTAGCACGTTCGCAGGCTTCATAGATGTCTCCCAAAAGTTGCCCTTGTGCTTCAGATGTCGTCTGGATGTGCAAAAGATGCGCATGTGATGCGTGAGCTGGCTGCAAAAAAACTTCCAGGTAACGAAATCCCACCAAAATGATCAAAACCAGAAGTGTAGTCACAACAGCCTCTAGCAACAAACCCGCACCACAAGCCATTCCTATCGCAGCAACAGCCCAGATAGCAGCTGCAGTAGTAAGACCTTTGACCTTATGGCTATCTTGCCGAAAATAAATAGTGCCACCACCCAGAAAACCAATACCAGCTACGACATATGAGGCAATACGAGTAGGATCAAGTGATATATGTTGCCTACTCAGCAATTCATCAAAGCTGTATGCGGAAATAATCGTAAAGAGTGCAGTGCCAACCGCAACCAGTGCATTGGTACGTAACCCCGCATTGCGATGTCTATATTCACGTTCCAGCCCGATCAGCGACCCAAGCAGCAGCGCCGCGAAGAGTCGTAACAAAATGGTAGAGAATGAGATCATCCGTTACTCCCATGCTTTTTACTAATGACGAGATATTTTTGAAACTATCCTGGCAGCTTGAACGAGATGACTATATGCAAATCGTGAGCTAGTGAAGGAACGGCAGCATTCCCACTATTGCCTGTGCAGGGAGGGCGGTTATAACTGCACCGTTTCTTATTAATGAATACGAATGATAGAGTCAGATACCCCATGTCTAAAGACAGGGGCTTGTGTCTAGACTCCACCGCAACTCAGCAAACCTTTTGAGGCGTGCTGCTTTGGCTTCTTTGTCCGACACATCGGGGCGATCTGACAACTCGCCCGTGCTCATCCAGTCCTGCCGCATGAGCAACGTTCGCATGGTAATATTCCGACTGCCGACGAGATCAGCATGGAGCGTATAATGGCACTTCTGACAGATAAACATCAGACCATGGTTCGGGCGATTTTCATCACAGGTATGCCCACACATCGGGCACGCTTTGCTCGTAGAGTTGGCATCCACCTTGATGGCCATGCTCCCAGCCATGAGCGCTTTGTAGGCAATCATGCTCTGCAGTTCTGCGAACGACCATTTGGAATGGACCGCGTTAGCTTTCCTCTGCTTTTTCGATGCTTTCTTGCCCTTGCGTCGTTTGGTCCGATCTCGAATATCTGTCAGATACTCCAAGCCGATCAGGCTGTTTGGGTGTCGGGTCACAATGCGTTTGGAGACCACATGATTGGCGTTGGCTTTCAACCGTCTCTCTCGTCCGCTTATCGCAATCAGGCGACGGGTAGCGCAGCGAGTGCCTTTCTTTTGCAGACGCTTCCTCAGTCTCGCGTAATGGTTGGCTTTATGAACGACTTTCGCGCCACGATGGAAGGATTGATCTCCCTTTGTCGTGCTGGTGACAGCCAGATAGCGCACGCCCACATCTACACCTGCAATTCCCGTATGGGTGGAAGGATCTGGGTCTGCTATCTCAACCTCAAGGGAAACCAGCAGATAAAATTGCTTTTTCAGTTTGTCATACCAGAGTTTGGCAGCTCCAATCTGGGCACCTTTTTGGATCAAGGCAACATGCTGGCTATATCCCGTGTAGGGAACAATGACGCGGCCTTGCAGAGTCAAGACGCTGACATGAGTGTCGGTCTTGAAGCTGTAGTCTTTCTTATACTGGTACGTCACTGTGGGGGAGATGTACTTGGGAGCTTGATCCAAGCCTCGATAGCGTTTCTTGGTCCGGCCAGACTTGCGGTCTTCTGCATTTTTCTTGACCTTGGTCCAGAGGCCCTTATAGGTTGCTCCGACCTGACGAGGAACGCTACAGGCCATTTGGGAGGGCAGATGAAAATGGGCGCGGATATCATCATAGGTTCCATCCTGCAAAGCAACAGCATTGCTCATTTTGCCATGTTCAAACGCGTACTTGCTTACAAAGTTGAGTGCGTCGCGATATGCCAGTTGAGTAGCACGCAATGCGTTGAATTGTTCTGGCGTGGTATTCAGTTTGAGTTTTGCAGATATCACCATTTTCATATATATCATTGTATCAAGTATTCAACGGAGTGTCAAGAAGATGAATAGAGATGAAATCCAAAGGAACCCCTGTACCCAAGCCCCAGATAAGGTAGGCCCATTCCTCCCCATGCTTAAAAGCAGGGGCTTCCTGGGCCGAGTTGGTGAAAACTCACATAGTTACCACTCAGGTACCAAGCGGCCTGATCAACACCTAAAGGTGCACGGCGCGATTTATCGCCTTCGGTAGGGGCACGATTTATCGCGCCCGTGCCGAGACATGGCAATCCCAGATATCAGGAGGAGACCATGGTACAGTTAGGATGGAAAGCAGGACCGGAGCAGTATGGTCCGGTTGAGCTACTTGAGTATGCTATAGCTGCAGACAAGGCAGGCTTTGATTTATTGGATGTTAGTGACCACTTCCACCCCTGGAGTGAGGCAGGGCAGTGCCCATTCACCTGGACATGGCTGGGTGCCGCCGCAGTACAAACGAGCAAGATACGGGTGGGGACGGGAGTAACATGCCCGATACTACGTTACCATCCTGCCATTATTGCACAGGCGACTGCAACAGTATCGTGCTTCGCGCCAGGACGGACCTATCTCGGAGTAGGCACTGGTGAAGCTCTCAATGAGTACTCGGTAACAAGAGAATGGCCAGAATACCAAGAGCGACTAGAGCGCCTGGAAGAAGCCATTCAACTTATCCGTGCACTATGGAGTGGTCAGGAAGTTTCTTTCCGTGGGGACTACTATCAAACCCAGAAGGCCAAACTGTATACGCCCCCAGCAACAGCCATTCCCATTTACATTTCGGCACTGGTTCCGCATAGCGCCAGATTTGCCGGGAAATATGGAGATGGTCTCTTCTCTGTTGGTGGGAAAAAGCCAGAACTCTACCGCCAGATGATGCAGAGTTTTAAAGATGGAGCCAGGGAAGCTGGTAAGGACCCATCACGCATGCCACGTCTGATCGAACTGAATGTTGCTTATACAGAGAGCATAGATGCGGCAATCCAAGAGCAGATCAAATACTGGGCAGGGACCTATATCCCAGCACTGTTTGCTCAGAAGATCTATACACCGGAGATGTCAGAAGAGAACGGTGAAGCTGTCGGACCCGAGACGATTAAGAAGACAGGGTGTTTCTCGCCCAGTTCCGATGATCATATCCAGTTCATACAGCAGTACATTGAACTGGGGTTTGACACCATCATCCTCCATTCACCCGGTCCAGATCAGCGTGCTTTTATTGAACGCTATAGCCGTGATATACTACCTAAGATACGCACTATGACACAATCACAGCCAGTGTTAGGATGAGTACTGATCTGCCAAACACCTGGCCTGAGAGGTCAGGTGTTGTTCTTGTTCCCAATGAGATATCTTACTCGTTGGGTAAAGTAGACACATCAAGACAGGAACATGTTAACTGAAAAATGGCGGATAACCTTACTCAATCTGATCCAAATCATCACAAAGATTTGGCACTCCAAGCTGAAGATGGGCACGAGTACCAAACAGGGGCAGTAGCTTCAGTTCTAGAGTCTGCCTCTCTATCCCCTATTATTTGGACTCCCCGCTTCATCATTATCTTCTTTCTACTGCTCGTTATTGGTCTAAGTGGAGCAAGTATGCTGACCCGCGGCTGGCTTAACAATTACTATCCAGCAGGATGGGTGCTGATGGCCTATACAGTTCTGAATCTAGGCGCTTGGATCTTTGTGAGCAAATATGCCCGCTCACCCTGGGTACGTTTAGGAGGCACTTTTGGATGCCTATGGGCTATCTTGATGGGCTTCATTTTTGCCTTGAGTGCATTTTCCATCGATCCTGACGATATTATGATGGCTCATGCAACTGCGGCCGCAAGCAGTGCACTCCTCGGTAGTTTTATCTGCCTCTCCATTGCACGTACACCCTTGCAGCACTGGGATCGTATCTTCTTTCTCCTGGCACCCATCGCTGGCGGTATCCTTGCTACTGTCTTTTTCCTTCGTACTCCAGACAAGATGCACTCATTCATTTTACTAGAGGAGTATATTGCGACAGGGGAACTTTGGCTTGGCACCGCAATCTGGTGGCTACGTTCATCATGCTGGAGAACACAAGCAGGACCAGCATTTCTACTGGGCATTGCACCTGTCATTCAAATCATGCTAACGCAGCCAGTGAATAGCAACAGTGAAAGCGTCGTCTTCTTCTCACAGGTCATGTTACTGAGTCTTCTGCTCGGTGCATTGCGCATACTGCAATGTGAGCTACATCATTGACTATTATGGATTATACAAATATACTTGCAGTAGTTGGCTAGAGAAATAATCTGAAGCTATCACAAGTCCAAATGATAACATGCCTTAGAACGTCATTAATCTTAAGAACCTGCGAGGTGTACAATGTCCACAAGTAATCAGCAGACAGGAAACCTTCCACTTCAATCCATGCTTCACCAGCGCTATATCATCCTTGGGCAAGCTGGTCGAGGAGGCATGGGAGCTGTCTATCAGGCAGTTGATACACACATAGTGCAACGACAGGTTGCCATCAAAGAAATGGGCCAGTCAGCACTTAGCAAAGACCAGGTGGCAGTAGCAATGGCACGCTTCCAGCAGGAAGCAGCCATCCTTGGCTCCCTATCTCATCCTAATCTACCACGTATCTATGACGCCTTTAGTGAACAAGAGCGTACTTACTTTGTGATGGACTATATAGATGGAAAGACGCTCTATCAGCTGCTTAAAGAGGGACAACAGCAACCTATGCCTGTGAGTCAAGTGTTGCATTATGCACTCCAGCTCTGTGACGTACTGACATACCTCCACCAGCAAACACCTCCAATCATTTTTCGAGATGTCAAACCTACTAATATCATGGTCACGCAGACTGGTCAGATCTTCCTGATCGACTTTGGCATTGCACGCTTCTTTAAAGAAGGTCAGGAACAAGACACTGAATTTCTGGGTTCACGGGGATATGCCTCGCCAGAGCAGCACGGTATCTTTCAGACTAATCCCCGCACTGATATCTACGGTCTGGGAGCAACCCTGCATTTTTGCCTGACTGGACAAGATCCTCATCACGCAACAGACCCATTCACATTCTCACCAATACAGCAGTCAAATCCACAAGTGCCACTTGCCCTTGCCCAGCTTATTCAACGCATGGTAGCTATGGATGAGCAGTTACGTCCGGCAAATATGCTTGAGGTCCAACAAGCATTGCTTGCCATTACTAGACAAGCAATGGACAACACAGCCGTCATAGGCTCTCCTCCACAGTTTGCTGAGCAGAACACCATCAATGATCTCCAGAGTGCAAATCAAAAGCCAGGGCCAGCATTGCCACTATCTTATCCAAAAGACAATCGCGTTGCTATACCCACACAAGTAGCAAGCAATACTCCTAACCAGCCAGCTATGGCAGCCACCCAACGGGTATCACAAAGTCCTTCACCATTCAGCGGATATCCACCTTCTACTAGGCAACCCGGCCAACCCAGGAACTCGAACTTCGCTATATTCTCTGGAACAATCCTTCTGCTGATACTTGGTATCTGCGTAGCTGCCTTTTTCTCTTTCTACCCTACAGCTTACCCATGGGCCGTGGCAACTGAACTTGGGGCAGCATTTCTGTTCTGGCTTGCAACAGGAATTGCGTACTGGATGGTCAACACTTCCACACCACGCAGAATTTTGGCAGCGACGAATATAGCCGCACTGATTACAGGCCTTTCATTACTTGCCATATACTCGCTGGATATTCAGGCCCTGCTATCCTCCAGCCTCCCCTACCAGGATACCTTCCACACACTTCTGAATATCAGTTTAATAGTCGCTGGCATCATCTCACTCGCCTGGCTCTTACGAGCATCCACCTGGATAAGGAGATTTGTACTCTTTGTATCTTTCGGTACCGCTATTGTCTGCGCTCTTCTACAGGCCATCCAACTGGATACAGATATCACAAAACACACACTGCTCCTGATAGCTCTTATAGCTCTTATAGAAGGGGTATTGGCTGCAGTTCATATCGAGCGTAGCACCTCCCGTCCGTGAGATGGAAAAGTGCAAAAAGTCACATTTTTATGACATTGTGCAAAGCGAGGACGATTATAATGCC
>Ga0207416_1004355_pt1 | contig 12434 bp, 9 predicted proteins | sample PaiPotPPM11metaG_FD_184107 | JGI IMG/M metagenome (GOLD analysis project Ga0207416, IMG submission 184107) | Iron sulfur acid spring bacterial and archeal communities from Banff, Canada, to study Microbial Dark Matter (Phase II) - Paint Pots PPM... ...
ACGACAAATGCGCCGATCAAAAGTAACGCGAGGAACGTCGTGTAGACGATGAGGATGACAATCGCGCGCGGCAGGCGTCTTGCCATCACCCGAATGAGGGGATTAATTCCGTATGCGATGAGCGTCGCAACGATGAACACTTCTATGGTCAGGGGAATCCGACGCAGCACAGCGATGGCGACGACGACGAGAATCACGAACATGAGCGACCGCGCGAGTGTACGCCACGATCCTGGAACCGCCGGTTGCGGTTCGATCACGAGGCTTCCGCGCTGCCGATCGGACGGCACATGAGGATCCGATCGTGCATAAAGTGCTCGCTCTCATAGAGCGCGCGAGCCGTCACGTTATTCGCACTCACCATGAGACTGATGTGCGGCAGGTTGCGTCGCCGCCCCTCCGCGATGGCTGCCTGAATGAGGGCACGTCCAACGCCGTGCCCGCGGTCCTCGCTGCGCACGGCAAGATAAGCGACAAAGGCCTGCGGTATGTGCGTCACGTCGTCGGGCACGTCGGTGAGCAAGATGAGGAAACCTGAACGTTGGCCGCCCGTTTCCGCGACCAAAAAAACCGTGCCTGCGCGATCGCGGCAAAATGCGAGCAGCCGTCGCAGCGCCTGATCCGCGTCGTGTTTGGTGACGGCACGAGCCGGCGACACCGTTTCCAACGCGGTCTGGAGACCCAGCGCCTCGATAAAGGCCTGATCCTCGCCGTGTGCCAGTCGCACGTTGACGGACATCGGAACCTTCGTTCGCCGGGTTTGGTTTTGGTCCCGCTCCTACAAGCCGGAGACGAGATGCTTCTCGCCGGACACGGTTTTGTTGCGACCCGTGCGCTTTGCGTCGAGCAAACGCCGATCGGCGACGCCCACGAGCTGCGCTGCTGTGTGGATTGTGCTATCCAAGGCGGCGATGCCCCCGGACAGCGTGATAGGAATGTAACCGTGTGTCATGCTGGTGTAATCCATGACTTCGATAGCTCGACGGATGCGCTCGGCAACGACATACGCATCCCTTTCGCTGGCGCCCGGCAAGATGACGGCAAATTCCTCGCCGCCAAAGCGCGTTACCACGTCGATGTCGCGCACCGATGCGCCAATGGTGCGCGCGACGGCCTGCAGGAGCCGGTCACCCTCGAGGTGCCCATAGCGATCGTTTACGGATTTGAAGAGATCGAGGTCGAGGATAAGGACGGCAAGCTGTCCGCCACCACGTTGTGCCCGCTTGACCTCGTCAGACAATCGCCGGTCGAGATAGCGCCGGTTGAGAACCCCGGTGAGCGAATCTGTCATCCCGAGTTCGACGCTTCTGCTGTACAGTGAAGCGTTGGCCAAGCTTCGGCCCGCCAGTTCGGCGAGCTGCGTGAGCGTGCGCAGGTCGTCACCCGTGAGGCCGCCCTCTTCCATCTCGGTTATGACAATGCAGCCGTACCCGCGCTCCGGCGAATGCGAACGCATCGGGATAATGACGCACATGGCGGCGTCGCCCCCTGGTTCATTCTCCAGCGTTTCGGCGCGGGTGGCGACCACCTCACCGCGCTCGACGCACTGACGAAGCCGTGCGCGGTAGCGGAAGATGAACTGCTCGGCGTCGAGCGGCTCGATGCCGTGACCCGCATGGTAGAGGAATGCATCGCCGTCGGCGAGCGCAACAAAACAACGACGGATCTTAAAACGTGACGCGTTCACGACGGCACTCACCACAGTTTGTCCGAGCGTCGAGAGATCGATGGAACTTGCAAGCAGCAAGCTTGCCTCATTAAGGAACGACAACTCGAGATTTTTACGCTGGAGCAGCGCGTTTGCGGCCTCGACGCTGGCGAGGCGCGCGCGAAGCGCGTGCACGCCGTCCCGATCGCTTGGTGCCGGCGTCTCGCCGGTCACAAGCTGAGCGCGTTCTGGTGAGACTGTTAGATCTTCGAGCTGCTCGTTAAAGAAATTGGTCAAACGCTCAATGACGTCGAGGAACTGATCTGCGATCCGCGAGACGTACACGGGAGGCTGCGTGCTGTCGGCGCTGCGCCGCTCGAGCACACCGATCACAACGAGACGATCTAAGACTTGCTGCACAGCCGAAGCGGGCATGCCAAGATCGGAGGCGATGCGTTCGACACGGCTGGATCGGAGCGGATCTGCCATGAAATAATGAACAACCGCTGCTGTCGCGCGGTCGGATGGAGAACCACCACCAGCTGCCCGGACTTCTTTCATATGCTATTGTTATTATAACCACTGCGGGCACAGACTCAACCGCCGACGGCGATGAGTGATACGGCGCACGGTCAGAAGCACGTGACTGCGGAGAGCAATTCACAGGCTCTGAAAATCTAATGATTAAAACTGGACCGAACCGTTAGGCGCGATCTCTTAATCGCGAATAATTCGGCGCTTGCTAGGAGACGGTGACGGGTTCGCCTTTATAGCCGAGACGTGCAGATAACTTGTTGCCGCACTCGAGCACTTCGGGAATGACGCTTTGTACGCGCCGATCATCCAACCGGGTGACTGGCCCAGAAACACTCAAGCTTGCTATTACTTGCCCGGACTCGTCGCGCACCGGAACGGCGACGCAGCGAACGCCTTCCTCTTGCTCTTCATCGTCCACCGCGTAGCCGCGCTGGCGAATTCGTTCTAGCTCTCCACGAAAAGCATCCATGTCGATGATCGTGCGCGGTGTCCGCACCTGCAGCCCGTGGCGACGGACAATGCCTTCTGTGACTTCCGGGGGCGAAAATGCAAGCATGACTTTGCCGCTTCCGGTTGAGTGGGCCGGCAGGCGGTTCCCGATTTGCGTGAACATCCGGAGAATGCGCGAGGATTGCGCCTGGTCAATGTATACGATTTCGCCGTCGTCGAGCACGGCAAGGTTGGCACTTTCACCGCTGCGCTGCATGAGCCGTTGCAAGAAAGGCCGAGCTTCAAGGCGCAGACTGAAGCGTTGGCGCATGTCGCTTCCCATCTGCAAGGCGCGGAATCCCAACGCATACTTTCGGTTTTGACGATTCTGCTTTACGTATCCGCGCTGAATGAGCGTGCCAAGCAGGCGATGCACGGTTGCAAGCGGCAGCGAGACAGCCTGGCTGATCTCAACCAGACCAACTTCTGATCCAAGTTCGACAAGCGCTTCGAGAATGTCGAGTGTTCGCTCGACGGACTGGACGCCGCCGCCACGTTCGCGGCGGGGGCTTTCCCCGTTAGTATCGCCGCTCGGTTTGTCCATCGGACAGGGGCCTGACTTCCTAAAAAGCTTCTAGTATGTGGAAAATCCTAGCACCTTGGTGGAAATGCTGTCAAGCGCGGCGGTTCCCAGCTTTGTCCTTGTGTGCCGGGCAGCGGGGCAGTTAAGGTGCGAGGGCGGCAGCTCGGGCGGCGTCCATGATTCGCTCATCGCTCGGCGGATGGGTGTAGAAATACCATACGGCAAGCGGACTTGGGTGCAGCGGCGAGAGATCCATGGATGCCAGACGCGCTTGGGCTCGCACTCCCGCCTCTCCTAGGTGCGTGTGCTCGGCGGCGAAGACGTCTGCGGCATGCTCGATATTGCGAGATAGGGCGTTTGAAATGGGCGCCGTCACCACTTGGAAGATCACCAGTAAGGCCGCCACAAGCGGCACGGCGGCCGGGTCAGACAGGTCGCGCGCGAGCGCCGGCCGTCGAGCGACGAGCCTAGCACCCACCGTTGCGACGAGCAGGATGGCGAGTACTGAGCCAATCCATCCCTCAAATGTTCCCAGCCACAGATGGCCTAGTTTGTAATGGCCGATCTCGTGGCCCATGACGTACAGCACTTCATCCGGACGCATGCCCCGCAACAAGTTGTCGCCGACGGCTATGCGCTCCGTCTTGCCTAGGCCTGCAACGTAAGCGTTTGCTTCGCGCGTTTGAAGGCTCATGTTGTATTCGTAGACGACAGATGCGTCGATGTCTTGCCGGGCTGCAAGTTTGAGGATAGCGCGGGTCAGAGGCGATGGCGGCAGTGGCGTAAACTTATTGAAGAGCGGCGCGATAAAGACTGGATAAATCGCGCTGCCGAAAATGAGGAGCCCCGCGGCACCTGCTGCTGCGATCGCTGGCCACGTCCGGAAACGAGCGACAATGCGCAAGAACAGTGCCCCGATGACGGCGGCGAGCGCCACGCTCAACGCAAGGCCAACGGCCCAGTCGCGAAACCAGCGCCCGAGCGCTTCGTCGCTCAATCCGAATTCATGCGGCAGTACAAACCCAGCGTAGTATGTGAGCGGCAACAAGACAATCGATAAGCCGACGAAAACAATTGCAACGAAGGCCGCCGCGCGTCGGAATGGATTCGCTATTTTCGACTCCAACCGCGTGCGCAACCGAGCCGAGAGCCCGCTGTAATAGAACCATAACAAGAACGCCAGCTCAAACGCGGTGAAAATAAAATACAGCGGTCGTTCGATACTCGCAAGCTCATTTGCGAGCATCTGCCGGGAGACGGGATAGACCGAATCCACGATCTGTTCAATATTTGGCGGAAAGGCTATCATAGTTGCTTCTCACGGAGCAGCCGCACGCGTGTGCCTTCGAAGTGCTGATCGAGTAGTGTCTTATAATTGCGCGCCACAAAGTCGTCGAGCTGTTCGCAGTGGAAGTTTACCGGCGCACGGCGGCAACCATTCGACGTCACGAGCCACAGCTCAGTGTTCGCGCGCGGTATGTATCCGAGGGCACTTGTCACTTCCGACTGATCATGGAGCGCATTGTCGTGCAGATCGTAGCGATCAAAGCGCATCGCATGGGGAAGCGGTACAATCGAGTTTTTACCTCGGTAATAATACGCGAGCGGCAAAGCCGACTGCGCATCAAACACGACGATGCGTTGATTATTCGACTCGCGTGCGGATATGAATGCTGACACTCGCAACCAATCTCCGTATTTCGCCAAAGTGCGATAGTCGTTGGCGTTTGAAAACGCGCTCAGGACAACAAGCACCGCCGCCGCTATTACGATACTACGTTGGCCCGCGCCGCCCCGCAACGAGGCGAGAGACCCAAACAGAACCATGAATGCGGGGAGATGAAACGCGTCAAGGTAGTGGCTCGATAGCGGCTGGTGCGCGATTGTTGCGGCGGCGGTGAAAAGGATAACCGCGACCACTAGTATAGTTGCAGAGTTCGCCACGAGGCTCTTGAGTGATGCTTTGCCAGAGCGCCAAAGAACTATCGTAAGCAGCAAAAAAACAATCAAATACATGACGTGACGTGCCGTGGTCCCGGCCCAGTCGACCGGCAGCAGGTCAAGCACTAAAATTTGCACCACGTGGATTAGGTTACCAACGAACCCGCTTGGGTTAGCGAAATTGATGGAGTTCGTGGCAATCTCAGAGCGCACATACACCGCCACCGGGATGAAACTGGTACCGACGAGCACCATGGAGCCAACAAACACTGCGAAATCGCGCCAGCGCCTTTGGAAGACGAGTGCCGCCGCGAATCCGAGGAGTAAGAAGCCTGTATAATACTGCGTATACAGTGCTAATGCAGCGACGACCGCAAACCCGACGCGCGCCAAAACCGAGCGTCCTTCATGCATGTATCCAAGGTAGAATAGCCACATGAGCAGCGCCGACCACAGAAAAACGAGCCCGTAGACGCGTGCCTCGATTGCGCTCGCGATAACAAAAGGATTGAACGCGACGACTGCCATTACCCAGAACCTGCTGCGCTCCGACACATAGCCGCTTGCAACGAGGCCTGCAATGTACACGCCGACTGCAACAGCAATGACCGAGAAGAGGCGCACGAAGAATATCCCGCTGCCGAGTTGGCGCCAAAAGTTGATCAACACAAAGTAGAGTGGCGGCTGCACCTCCCACGTGAGCGCTTGACGTGCAGTGTCTGCGACGCTCAGTGAGGTCGTGTGCAACGTGTACGCTTCGTCCACCCAGATGTTGAGAACGGCGCTAAGCCACACCGTTAGCGCCAAATGTGCGCCGAGAATCGCAATAAGGAAAAAACGTTCGCGCGTACTCATTGTAGCTTCAAAAGAAGCGGCTCCGTGGACATTGTCTCGCGGAGCCGTTTATGCAGTGGTGCAGTCTCGCCTTCAGGTTAGATCTTCACGGTTACCTCAAAGGCTGCTTGGACCGGGAGCTTGACCCCGACGAAGCCCGTGTTGTTGTTGTTGAGCCACATAGCATACGGGAACTTCAGCTGGATCGGCCCAGCTGCGGCCTGCGCGAGCGTGCCACCGGTTGGCGGTAAGAACGACGACGGCAACGACGAGTACGAGCAGATGCCGGCATAGTCCCACGCATAGCCGCGCTGGTTGCACTGGTCAACAATGTTGCTCAAGAGCAGCGTTGACTTGATGTTCTTGGCGATCTCATACCCCAGCCCAACATTCAGCGTGAGTCTCGAAGGTTGTCTGAAGTCGCCAAAGCCGTCGAACTTGCCCGTGTAGGGGTCGGGAATCATGAGCGGCACGCCCCAACCAACACCGCTAATGCCACCCAGCGGCGGGGTGCAAACCACCGTGTCAGGCTGCTGACACGACGCTGGTGTATATGGCTGCGGTCCGGGCCACGCCAAAGGCGACCCGTACACCGATCCCGAGCTGTATGTCAGGCTCGGCGTAACATTAAACGGCCCTCGTTTGTAATTGACGATAAACGATGCTACGTGTGGTACTTCGTAGCCGTTGCCCGCTGCAAACGGCACTGGAATAAGATCGTACGGTGCATAGGAACCATTGCGGTTGAACAGCGGTTGTGCCGTACATGGCAGCCCTGGGACTGGACACGTTCCGGTTGTGGAAAAGTAAGGATTGGCTGAGCCGTTGGGCTCAGTCGCCCGCGCCTCTTTGCCGCCAAAGGGGCCGCAGGGCGCTGTCGGATCTGTCGACGGCGTCGCGCCTGCGCACGCGCTCGTATACGAGTTGAACAGCTGGATGTAGGAGTTCATAAGATCGACAACGTTGCGGCCATTCGAAAAGTTGTTGTAATGGATGTAACTGTGGGTGTACGTATAGGCAAGGTTGAAGGCCCAACCGTCGTTCGCGAAGTTGCCCTTCTGTATCCCGAGCTCAACACCCTCAGATGTTTGTTTTCCGGTATTGAACGAGCCGAACAAACCGCTCAGCGCATTGACGATCATCTGCTGGACCTGATCCTGCGTGCTGCGGTAGAACGGTGTGACCTTCATGCTCGCATCCGTGCCCGCGAAGCGGTGCTCCCACGAGAGATCGAAGTTGGTGGAACGGTCTGGCCGCACGTCGTGGTTGGGTGTAAAGGCGCCGAATGCTGAGAAGTTGACGCCCAAAAATGCAGCCAAATTTTGTTCGGTGACGTTCCATGACGGCTCGCGGGTGCTCGCAGGCCGCGAGTAGATGCCGGCAGACAACCGAAAGACGTCATCCGCGTCCGCATTATAGGATGCTCCGAATCTAGGTTCCCACTCCGTGTGAGAAAACGACGTGGGATTCTGATTCACCATTTGAATCGGACTAGCTGTCGCGCCCCAATCGGCGGCGCAACTGTCGGTCGGCCCGTTGATTTTCTGCAGCGGCTGGAAGAAGCCGGGCGCGTAACAGAACTCGTTGTTGTATGCGTTAAACCAGAACGAACGAGCCGGGTAGAGGTTGCCGTCCGTTGTGCTGTCGGTCAGCTTGTCAAGGTAGTTCTCGACTCGCACGCCGATGTTAAATGTGAGCCTGTCTGATGGCTTCCAGTTGTCGTTAATGGCCCCAGCGGAGAATATCGGGCGCAGCTTGTTGAAGTTGGCACGATATCCGGTTTCTGTTACGAGCCATTGGCCAACGAGCGGTGTCGCTGTTCCGGGGAAAGGATTTTGCAACGTTCCCTGTACCTGGTTGCCTGACAGGTCGGTATACGGGCCGCGATATGTCGGTGCATTAGGGGCAATGCAAAAGACCTGAGCGCCGGTCACTGGATCAAAGCAGTTTCCAGCCGCGTTAACGTCACTCGTCACTGCTACGAACGGAGAGTTACCCGGAAATCCCCCGGTCGTGGTGTAGCGCTGGATGTTTGTCGTCGAATAGAAGCCGCTCACGGTGAGCAGGTTCTTGTCGTTGAGCTGATTCGAGTAGTCGGCGACGAGGCCGTAAGTGTGCGACGGCAGCTCGTAGTCGCCGATCGAAAGATCGAAGTTGAGCACGGGCGCAAGCGGACCGTGGATGTACCACGTTGAGTACAAACCGTATCCAAACAGACGCAGATACGAGGTGCTTGAGAAATTTCTCTGGTACTGGACTTTTTCAATCGATACTGAGTTGGTATTTGTGTCGCGAAGATTGCGGTCGAAAAGAGCACCGTACTGGTGTGGCGTGCTGGGGTAGAAATAACAGACGCCGAACGGAGAGTTGCCAACGTTGCCCGAGGGGTCAACGCATGGATTGGCCGGCGCCACAGGCGGTGCAAAGACGGTGCCATTGTAGACTGCGCCGTCTGCGTAGGTGACCAGGAAACCTTGGTCCTTGTTGATAGCGCTGTATGGTGTCTGAGCACCGTAGAGATCGTTCAGCGAACTCGGGATGTCAAACCACTGGTAGCTCGTCAGATACAAGAGCTGCAGATCGTCTGACTGTCCGACCTTAAAATGAAGGTTGGCGACGTTTTCCCTATCTTGTGTGTGCTCGATGCCATAATAGTAGCCCGGCGCGAAGTGGAAGTTGGTGCCAAAGCCAACTTGCTTGTCGGTAATGGGCATGAAGAATCCGGAGTTGACCCGGCTTCCGCCATTACTATTGTCGAGGTAACGGAACCCTTGATCAACTGCAGCTAGACCGACGTAGTACGAGAAGCTATGATCCGGAGTTGCGCCACCGGCCTCGAGACTCGCTTTGTTATAGAGGGCGGGTCCGCCAATGCCGCCGGTGACGTTTCCAAAGCCCGGCGTTGTTCCGCGCTTGATGACTTGGTTTACATAGCCGGCGATTCCAGATGCATCCGCATTCGCAGATGTGCCGCCCGTGTAGACTTGAAGCTCTTGTTGGCCGAGGTTCGACAGAAATGTTTGCGGCGCGTTATCGTACGTCCGATTGACCGGAATACCATCAAATTCCCAACCGACTTGGTCGAGGTCGCCGCCGCGAATGTAAATCGGCTGATACCAGCCCATCTGACCTTGCACTGCGGAAACGCCGGGCACGGAAGCCATCGCGCTATACGCCTGGTTCAAATTGCCGGGTCCGCCGAGGGTCGCGGCGGCTTGCGCAGCTGCTGTGTTCACCGAGTATACGTCCGCCGTGGCTCCAGGTTTTACGAGCGCGCCTGCCGCCGTGACGTTGACGCGACCGAGCGTCGTGATGGTCTTGGTCATGTCGATGCGAATCGTTTGGACCTGATCGGCAAGGACGGTGACTCCGTGCAGCACGGTCGCGTCATAGCCGTCTTTCGTGGCCGTGACCGAGTAGGTATCGGGACTCAGCGAGATCAGTGAGTACGACCCGCTCGCATCGGATACAACTGTCGCACTCTGCGACGGCGATGCAGCGGTGACTTTGGCTCCATCAATGGGTGCTTGCGTCGTGCTATCGTAAACGTGACCGCTGATACCGCCGGTCGTCCCCGCGATAACTGCTCCGTTGATGGACACAAGAGCAACGGCGATAATGCCCAGCGCAATAGCCCAGTGGCGATGGCTAGTCAACATAGAAACCTCCGGCCTTTGAGTGCGCAACGTGAAATCACTAAACCGACCGAAAACGCTCCAACGCTCGACCTCTAGCAACGGACGTTGAGGTCCGTTCTCGGCTGGTCGAACGCTTTATTTGGCCGAACAGTTCAATCTTAACGAGTCCAGTCCTTCGACTTTCAGGGGAGGCAAAGTCTTGATTACCCATACTGAGTACGTCACGTTCAACACGAAGAATCGCTCCGAGATTCTCGATATCACCGACCACGTCGAGAAGGTTCGGTCCAACGCGCAGTTGCGCGACGGTTACATCCTCGTGTCCGCCATGCACATCACGGCGAGCATCTTCGTCAATGACCACGAGTCCGGGTTGTGGTCAGACATTACGCAGTGGCTTGAGGTCCTCGCACCCCGAAAGCCCGACTACAAACACCATCAAACAGGCGAAGATAACGCCGATGCGCATCTCAAGCGGATGCTCCTTGGACATCAGGTGCTCGTGCCAGTGACCAATGGGAAGCTTGACCTCGGGCCGTGGGAGCGGATCCATTACGGCGAATTCGACGGCCGCAGACCGAAGCGCGTCTTGTTCAAGGCGTTAGGAGTTTAGCGTAAGGGCCACCGGACTTGCGCTAGTGGTGGTCGACGCGGCGGGCGGGCCGTCGGTCGCGCATCTCGTTAATGATCTCTGCGAGTCCTGCGGATGCTGCGGCAAGCAGCTTCTCACCCTTTTCGGCGGTCGCTTTAGTCGGGTCGCCCATGACGCCGCTTTGCGAGAGGGCGCTCCAGTGCTCCATCATCGCCAGCGGCCCGTCGCCCCCAACAAGATCTGTCCAGTAGTTTTTTGTCGGTTGGTGACCGATCTCGCGTACCGCCTTTGACATGTCAACCAGATCGGGCCGCAGCGCGAGGTAGATCGATGTCTCAAACTCGCAGGCGTGATTCATCCCGCCGACCTTATCTGACTCGCGCAGGCTCTCGGCCACCTCGTGCACCCCGGGTGCGTTCCAGTAGTTGATTGCAGCGGCGAGCGCTCCGGTCTCCACGACCGTGAGCCGAGAAATAATATCAACGAACGGTGTATTGCTGCCATGACCGTTCACGATCAGGATTCGATGAAAGCCGTGCGCGACCAAACTCTTGCAGACGTCAAGCATATACCTAATGAAGGTTTCCCACCCGATCGTGATGGCTCCGGGAAAGTCCATGTGATGCGGGCTGTAGCCGTGGTTGACGGGTGGGACCAGTACAGCTTTGTCGGGCACGAGCGCGACCGCACCGTCGCAAGCTGCGTAGCATAACCGCACGTCAGTATCAATGGGTAGATGAAGCCCATGGTCTTCGATCGTGGCGACGGGCACTACCGCCACGCGTCCTTGTGCAGCCGCTTCCTTTATTTGCGGCCACGTCATCTCGCCATAATAGTATGGTGTTGGCGTCATGCGCCGCGATTCGGCACCCTAGTTAGCCGCGACCTTTACGAAACAGCCACCACACGATACCAGCGATAACGCCGCCAAGTGCGCCGCATGCAAGGTCAAAGACCTGGTCCGCGATCTCTTCGGGCCATTCGAACACCTCAACGATAGCCGACATGACAACGCCGCTCACAACCGTGACGATAAGAACCTCTCGAAGTGATGCTGCGCGTCGTTTACGCAACATGAGCACAAACACGCCGACGATACCAAAATACGCAACACTTGCAGCCTTGCGCGCAAGCCATTGGCTTGCAAGTCCGTAGACCGGTAAATGTTCACGACTTTCGCGTAAGATTTTCTTGGCCGGCAGCGGTACAAGGCGACGAGCCGTGGGAGCTGCCTTCTCGAGCTCCTGTCCAGCCCAGCGCTCAAAACGCTGGGTACCCGCCATGTAGAGGCCCAGCAGTATAAAGAGGATGGCCAGTGCCCAGATAAGGCGGCGTCGCCAATCTTTTGGATTAGATATGGTCACGCGTTGTTGTTACCGATACTGGGCGAGCGCGCGCGTATGCTACGCGGTTACGGCCTTCGCGCTTGGCATCGTACATGCGCGCGTCGGCCGCTTCCAGCAGACGGTCTGCCGGCGCATCTGTATGCGCGGGCACGTCGACAGGAAAATGTGCCACTCCGATACTGACCGTGACCGGGATGCGCGGCTGAGGCACTCCATCGGGCGACGCCATGAAATCCATTTGTTCAATTCGCCCGCGCAGGTGCTCGGCGACTTTAACTGCGTCATCCTTCGTGCGATCGAGCAAGGCAACGCAGAATTCATCACCGCCGTTGCGACCCGCAAAACCACCGGTTTCTGCCACCTCACGGAGCATGTCGGCAAGCCGTTTAAGAAGCGTGTCTCCTACTGCGTGCCCAAACGTGTCGTTCCACAATTTGAACTTGTCGGTGTCGATGAAGAAGAGCGCAACATCCCGATCCTGAGCGTGGCTCCGTCGCGTTTCAATTTCTTCGCGCAGTCGTTTGCGAAACGTTGTCGCTGTCAACAACTGCGTGAGCTGATCGACTTGTGCTTCTCGTTTGACCTCGTCCGAGAAGCGCGACCGCGCTAAGGCGTCACCAGCCAGACGTGCGATCGCACAGGCCGTCCGAATATCTTCGTGCGCGAACGGATCATCGTGCGTGCGTTCAACGTAGATCGCGCCGATGACCGCCGGACGTAAACCGTAGCCCCGGTGCTGCATCATGGGAACGCAGAGTGCCCAGACTCGATCCCGGCTTCCAACGAGGGGCCCGCCCAGGCGCATGCCTGCGGGTTCCACGCACATGTCAGCGATAGCGACGTCAGACGGCAGATTAGCACGTGCCGGCCCGACGACTGCGGCACA
>Ga0207416_1004359_pt1 | contig 12424 bp, 9 predicted proteins | sample PaiPotPPM11metaG_FD_184107 | JGI IMG/M metagenome (GOLD analysis project Ga0207416, IMG submission 184107) | Iron sulfur acid spring bacterial and archeal communities from Banff, Canada, to study Microbial Dark Matter (Phase II) - Paint Pots PPM... ...
GATTGAGAGTGTGAAAAGAGACTCGATGCGATGGGGAAGTTACTTGCTCTGCTAGAGCTGCGGCAGCCGATTCAAGGAGCAGTCGGAAAACGTGGCTGTTTCTAGTGATACGTTACTTGCACCCCTCGCTTGAGCGATTGAAATACGTGGATATATGCTCATGATTATATTCCAGACGCTCGAGTTGCATGAACAGGGGTCGCGCTTGAGCGATTGAAATATCGATCACATGTGATCGGTCGCCGCAATTCCACACTCAGTTGCATGAACAGGGGTCGCGCTTGAGCGATTGAAATTTGACGCGTCTATCATCATTAATAGATGGTCGATGTACGTTGCATGAACAGGGGTCGCGCTTGAGCGATTGAAATATCGCGATATAGACCCGCACACCTGCGGAGAGCGAAGTTGCATGAACAGGGGTCGCGCTTGGACACTCAGCCGTTTGATGCTGGACAAGGGTGGGCAATCCTCGTGACGAAAAAAACCTTGCAAAAAGCCGCGAAACTGGGTACGATTGAATGTCGTAATTATTGGCACATCCGCAACCTCGCTGATTCTGAAAACAGATGAGAGAGAAGGGGTATGGCATTGAGTACTTCAACACGAGCATACACGACTGGTTCTACCACATCTGCGGATGGCACAACGATCGGGTATCGGCAAATCGGCAGTGGCCCTGGCATTCTCCTCTTGCCTGGCGGTATGCAAGCCTCACAGCACTATATGCGCCTAGCAACTGCACTTTCGGGCGCCTTTACGGTGTCTGTGCTAGACCGGCGGGGACGCGGCTTGAGCGGACTACATGGCGATCAGTACTGCATGACTAGAGAATGCGAGGATGTCGAGGCCCTGCTTGCGCAAACAGGCGCACACTTCGTGTTTGGTCACAGTTCGAGCGGGCTTATCGCCTTGCAAGCCGCCCTGACGCTCCCATCTCTCCGCAAAGTGGCCATCTACGAGCCACCGCTTTCTCTGCATGGCTCTATCTCTACCTCATGGATACCCAGGTTTGATCGTGAGATAGCCCAGGGCAAGCTGGCTTCGGCCCTGATTACCTTTATCAAAGCGGATCACCTCAGTCGGCTCCCGCGATGGTTGCTTCTACCGCTCTTGAAATGGTACTTCCAGAGAGAAAAAAAGACGCTCTTACCTGATGACATCCCTATGGAAGCGCTCATCCCCACCCAGCGTTTTGACGGGTTACTGGTCAAAGAAATGGACGACAGCCTGGAAACCTTCGCTCTCGTGCAAGCAGACGTCTTGTTGCTGGGCGGCGCGAAAAGTCCGGCGTTTTTGCGTGACATTCTCGATGCCCTCAACCACACGTTGCCACATGTCAAACGGGTCGAGTATCCCGATCTCGATCATAGCGCGCCCAATCAGAGCAGGCCAAACCAAAAAGGCCCAGAGCGCATAGCTGACGACCTACGAGCATTTTTTCGCCCGTCCTGATGCGTTTGTGGGTGAGGGAGTGAAAGCGCTCCGGATAGAGAGTCTGTCACCTCTACAGGCTCTCTGTGTCGCCTTTCCTGCACGTTGGCTCGGCACCGGTTTTTCCGTCACGAGGACTGCCCACCTTTGTCCAGCATCAGACGGCTGAGCGTCTGAACCAGTAGCGTGCTTTTGGCTCTTATGCGCCTTTAGACGCACCCGCGCCGCCGGGCGCAATATACGTTGACTTGATTACCGCCTGCTGCTGGGCAGAGTCTCTGATACTACTAATCACCGAACCTTTGGTCGTTTCCACATCAGTAGTGGCTTTCTGTAAAAAACCTCCTAAATTGGACCCCAGCATGTGTATGACACCTGATGCCGCGATAAAGCCGGCTGCCGCAGCTATGCCCTTGGCAACCAGGTCGTAATGCGAGACGATCACCAGTGTGAGTAGTACCAGTATCACAAGTAGAAGGATAGCGCCTCCTGCGAAAAAGGGCCAGTAGAGCCGCAGTATTTGCCAGGTATAATGACTGCTCTTCTTTTCTAAAGCAGGTGGCACATAGCTGAGGGAGGTGCGCTCATTGGTCAACAAAGAGAACCAGATGTCGGCTTGATTTCGCAGTGCTATGGGTACCTCGCCATCTGATCCCGGCTTGACCTGCCCGCTCGCAATGGCTTTCCACCACTGTTCGGCGCTGTTAGCTAATGCTGCGGGAGCGTAGGGAGAGACATAAGGGGCCAGGATAGGTATATACTCCTGGCAGACCTTCCCCACAAACGCGCCGTCCAGTTGCTGATCTTGCAGACCAATGCACCAGCGAAGAGCGGCAAGCGTTCGCCCAACCATGTAGGCTTTGGCAACAGCAGTGGGCCTGTCCTGCAAGGCATCATGAATCTGCAAGTCCCAGAAGAAGAGGTACTTGTTGATTTTGCCGCGCAGTTGGTCAAATCCCGTGTCCGATGGAGAAGCCGGTTGATACTCGCAAAACTGCTTCACAAGCTCTTTCAATACCTCGACGAAAGCCTTGCCATTATCATCATCCCTCACATCGTCAATCGTGCATGAGCTAAGGCCCAGATCGTCTGACAGGTTGTGATTGTACGCCATCAGCGCGCGTATCGTCTCACGCGGAGTATAGGTCTGCTGGAGCAGCACTAACTGCGCGCCACTCCAGTCTAGATGGGGAGGCGCCGCTTCCAACAGCAGATAGCAGCGTCCAAGCAGCTCGACGAGTCCCCAGCCGAAAGCCGCCGCATCGCAAACCGCCTGCTGTACGCTGAGAGCAGGCGCGGAAGGAGAAGGTATCGCGATGATCGTGGCATCCTGCCCGTTCGGAGACGTAGTTGACGTAGTAATTACTGTTTCATCCATGCGCAAGTTCCTCCCTCAAACTGATTTTTCATAAATCAACGGCTAAATTGCCTGTCCCACCTGTCGGATGACCTTATTCGCACACTATTTTACAGCATTTCTACATATTTTGATAGAGCCTCGCGCCAATAATCTACGCTCTCTTTTAGCTCATCCAACACTCTGTTATCATCAGCCTCGAAAGGATGAATTGGCTCAAGAAACAGGAACACATCTCCACGCTGCAACCAGGGTTCAATTGCCTGCAAAATAGCCTCCGCCCGCACCATCCCCTGAGCGTTATAGTTTTTCGTAAAAGGCCAGTGATGGTCCCCCGTGCGGTCACTTTGCTGCAAATGTACGACCGGAAGACGCGGCCAGGGCTGCGCAAACCACGCCAGGTAATCATCGCTAACGGTCCCCGTGTGTAGCGCGCATGGATGCCCCACATCAAAACAAAGCACAAGCGGTACGCCGCCCCGCATCTCCATATTCGTGAGCTGCCGCGCCTCCTCAATCCTATGTCCCCATTCGCGCTCAACCGCCATATTCTCGAAGAGCAAATGTGACAACCCACGCTGCGCCGCGTAGCGCGATAGAGCAACCAGTCGTTCCTCTAATTCGCGCAGCAGCAAGCGTTTGCGTTCCGCGTTCATAGCATCCTGCACGCTAAACGCCCCGATATGCCCGCCCATACCACCTGCGCCCAGTCGCGCAGTAAAATCGATAGCGCGTTCATACCACCTCATCGCAGCCTCACGCATGGCCTGCTGCGGATGCAACAACTGGCTCCAGGAATAAGCTGCCAGCCCCGTAAACGTACTATGAATAAAAAGCTTCTGAGCAGCAGCGATCTGCCGCACATCATCAGCATAAGCCCCCGTCGCACCCTCATCCAGCAAAGGATCAACCAGGTCAAAACTAAACTGGCAGCAATCCAACCCCAACTCATCCTTCACAATCCCCACCCACCGCTCCGGCTCCGGCCACCGCTTCACCGCGAAACAGGTGTTAATGCCAAGATGTATTGACATGGCGTGTACCTCCTATCCTATTTCATCGGGGGCGAAGGCAAACCTCGCTGCGTCCTGTCATCCTTCGCTGCATCCTGTCATCCTTCGCTGCGTCCTGTCATCCTGAGCGCAGCGAAGGATCTCTCGTCGGACAGCGCGTAGATCCTTCGCTGCGCTCAGGATGACAGGACGACAAGACCGACCGCAATCGTTCCCCTGCGTCCTGTAGGGACAAGGGGTGGACGCTGGGTAGGGTGGGGGCCTTGTGCTTGTCCTTCTCGCCGTATGATTCGCCTGGGTTCTATGAGGTATGATAATCGCAGCCCATCGAGGACAAGCACAAGGCCCCCACCCATCGCCGCGTCCGCCCCTTGTCCCTACAGGACGGGCCGCGTCATGATCGTATCCGGTTGTCAAAAATCATTGAGCCTCACCCGCTCACCATCTGATACCCCCGCAATTTCCCCTTATGCAGTGTCGCCAGCGCACCGTGCAGCACTCCCTCGCCATAATCGCTGCCAGGGTTAATGCATACTGTGCTACCGATCTTGCACGAGGCGTGCGCTTCGTGAATATGCCCATGCAAACCCAGCAGGGGTTGATACCGCTCGATAGCCGCGCGCACAGCGATAGAGCCAACTGGCTTGAAGCGCGTCTGGCCCAGGCTGCTTTGCACTTTCAAATCGGCGTTCAGTTCCGGCGCATCATCCAGCCCGCTGCCATAGGGCGGCACGTGCAGGTTCATCACCAGCGCATCGGGACGTTTCACTTGCGCCATGAGCGCATCGATACGCTGTGCCAGTTCATCCTCGCTGCATTCGCGCGGCGTGTTCCAGGGTGTAGGATTCGACCAGCCCAGGCTAATCATCTCGCTGTCGTCGTCAAGCTGCACCGGCGCACCTTCTGGATTGCGCACTATCCGTCCATCTTCAAGCGCCTCTAAAACCGCCGGTGGATCATCGTTGCCGCCCATCATATAACAGCGCACTCCCGTACCGGCTAACCTCTCATCTGCCAGCGTGACCCACTCTTCCAGCCGCGCCTTCATCAAGCGTTCAAAAAGCGCCTCGACTTCACCGGAAGCATACAGCGCGTCCTGTTCCCCCTCGCGACAGCGATAGGAGTACAGCCCCTTATCGCCTGCCACCTTCTCATACTCCTGAACTGCGCTCTCCGAGGTCAGTTCAAGACGCTGACCGCGTTCTTTTGTGACATACACCCCTGGCCGCGTCTCTTCAAGAAACAAAATCGCCTTGCCCAGTATATCGCCGCCCATCACCAGTACCCCGGCTTTGTAGAATTTCGCTGCGTTCAAAAACTTGCGAAAACAGCGATTGGAGCCATGCACATCGCTGGCATAGTAAAGTGTTGTTGCCATCATTGCACCGTTTCTGGCTGACCTTCACGCTCGCTCAACTGCTTCCCCGCCAGTAGAACCTCCATACCACAGGTTCGCAACTGTTCAAGCGTATCTTGCGGAGCCGCGTCATCTGTCACCAGTGTCGTCACCATCGAGACAGGAGCCACGACGGCAGGGGCGCGAAAGCCCAGCTTGCTGTGATCTGCCAGCACCACCACGCGGCGCGAGCGTTCCATCATCGAGCGGTGCAGCGCGGCTATCTCGTAATCCAATTCTGTAATGCCCACCTGCACATCAACTCCTGCCGCGCCCAGGATGCACACATCCGCGTAAAAGCGTTGCAGGGTGGCTTCGGCAATCGGGCCGGTCATGGTCAGCTCGTCTCCATGCAGTTTGCCGCCCAGCACGATCACCCGAATATTGCGCGAACCGAGCAAACTGGCGTGCGAAAGCGAAGCGGTAATCACCTGCAAATGCGGGTGTGGAGGTAAAAATTGCGCAAACTGCGAGGTTGTCGTGCCTTCTCCCAGAAAAAGCGTCTGACCCGGCTCGATCATCTGCGCGGCGCACGCGCCAATCACACGCTTTTGCGCCGCGTACTGCAGGGCACGGCTATTGAAGCCCAGTTCCACGCTTTTCGTGATATGCACCGTCGCGCCGCCATACGTCTGGCGTAAGAACCCATCCTGTTCCAGCCGCTTAATATCACGCCGGATCGTCATGACCGAGACATCAAGCTCATCGGCCAGCGCCTGAGCCTCAATCGCCTGCGACTCAGCCACACGCTCTAAAATAAGCCTTCTCCGCTCGCTTGCCAGCATAGAACACGCTCCTCTACATCATTATCCCTACAACATGCAACAAACAATCACACACTTTCATTGACAGGAAATGTTCTTTGTTGTATACTCTAGCTAATAAATCGTTGTATGTCAAGATTTATCTCCTCTATTGGTTCGACTAACATACCGTATTTGCCTGGCAACGGGCGAAGGAGTTGAACATGCAATCAGAGTCTTCTTCACCTTCATCCTCATCCCTCTATGTGCGGCAATCATCGGGCCTTGTCCGCGAAGCATCGGTCATCGATGCCATTATTTTCAACGCGGTCTTCTCGGCCCCCGTCGGCGCTACCCTGGCCTTCGGCATATTATACGCCCTGGGGCTATTCCCCGGCGCGGATATGGTGCTGGCCCTGCTGATCGCCTTCGTGGTCAACATCCCCGTATGTATCATGATGTCCATGATGGCATCAGCTATGCCTCGTACCGGGGGTGACTACGTCTGGATCAGTCGCATCCTGCATCCCGCGGTGGCCGTGTTCAGCAACTTCTCCGCCTCCATCTCGGCCCTCATCGGCGCAGCATTCTGGGCGCGTTCGTTCGCGGTGCTGGCGCTTGGTCCCGCGCTGGCCGTGCTTGGCGCCGTCACCAACAACAGCGGGCTTATCAACGCAGGCAACGCCGTGAGCGGCAGCAACGCCACCGGCCAGTGGTGGACATTCGGCCTGGGTCTGCTGCTCATTATCATCCTGGCAATCGCCATGTCATCCGGCACGAAATCATCCTTCCGCGTGCAAAACGTCTGCTGGACTATCGCCAGCCTGGGCACGTTCTTAGCCTTTATCGCGCTGTTGATTAGCTCGAACAGCAGCTTCATCACCAATTTCAACGCTTTCGCCCGACCCTTCACGCACAGTGCCAATTCGTTCCAGGGTATCCAGACCGCCGCGACCAAGATCGGCTTCACCTTCACCGGAGGCCATCAATTCTCCTCGACCCTGCCGGTTGTCGCCATCATCATGACCTTCATGATGTGGAACTGGTGGTCCGTCTACATCGCGGGCGAACTCAAATCGGCGGGCAAGCTGCGCCGCCAGCTTTCCGTCATGCTCGGCGCGCTGGTGTGGGACTCAGTCTTCATGATTATCGGCGTGCTGCTCCTGTACCACAGCGCGGGTGAGCAATTCATTGCCAGCATCAACGCTCTGCCTGGCACGCCAGCCTATGTGCTGCCGGTGCAGCCCTACTACAACCTGATGGCAAGTATCGCCGCCAACAACGGGTTCTTCGCCCTGCTCATCGCCATCAGCTTCATCTTCTGGAACCTGCCCGCCATGTTCCCCAATACCTTCATGCCGGTGCGCACCATATTCGCCTGGTCGTTTGACCGCATCCTGCCCGGCAAGCTTTCCGAAGTGAGCGAGCGCACCCACGCCCCCATTCCGGCCATCATCGTCGCCTCCATCATCGTCGCAGGCATCCTGGCATGGTCGGTACTCTCAAGCTCATTCGCCACGCTGCTCTCCATGGGCGTGCTGGCCGGCGTCGTCACCATCCTCTGCGTGAGCGTGGCAGCCCTGGCCTTCCCTTACCGCCGTCCCGACCTGTACAGGAACTCGCCCGCGAACGTGCGTATCGGCGGCGTTCCCTTGCTGCCCATCGTCTCCGTTCTCTCTATACTGGTGATAGGCGGTCTGGCCTACCTGGTGCTAGCCTACCAGCAACTTGGCATTGCCACTCCCCAGTTGGGGCCGCTGCCCGGCTTCATCTTCATGGGTTCATTGATCGTAATTGGCCTCATAATCTTCTACGTAGCGCGATTCGTAAGAGCCAGGCAGGGCATCAACCTTGACCTGATCTACAGCGAACTCCCACCCGAGTAAAGCATTTTTAATTCATATTGTTTTGTGTATTTTGTGCCGTCGGCACAAAATACACAAAACAATATGAATTAGTCCTTTCATGAAGAGGAGGGTATCATGTCTACTGCCAGTAGTTCAAATCCGCAAGGCTCAACCACCGTCTTCGTGCGTAATGCAACCGGCCTGGTGCGCGAACTTTCGCCATTCGATGCCTTCAACCTGGTGTTCTCGGCGGTCCTCATTCCGGTTGGCATCACCCAGGTATTTTCGTTCGCGCCCACCTTCTGGCCGAATGCCAACGTGCTGGTCTCGTTTTTGCTCTCCATCCCGCTGGTCTTATGCTTTGGCCTGGTCTACCTGTACTTCACGGTCGCCATGCCGCGTTCCGGCGGCGATTACGTCTGGGTGAGCCGCATCCTGGGGCCGGGCGTCGGCTTCATTACCAACCTGTCGCTCACCTTCGTCTTTACCACCTGGATCTCTTTCAACTTTACCACCATGATGACGCTGCTGCTGCCCGGCCTGGGCTACGTGGCAGGTTTTACCTGGACGCCCAACCCTCTCACGCAATTCTTGATCGCCACCGTGCTGACCATTCTCTTCGCCAGCCTGATGACGCTGGGAACAAAGCGCGTTGCGCGTTACATGGCCTACACCTTCGGCGTAGTCTGGATCGGCATGATCGTCTGGCTAATCGGTCTGGCAATCACTGGACACGATACCTTCGTTGCCAACTTCAATGCGCACAGCGGCACCACTATCTCGCAGGTGACAAGCGCGGCGAGCAAGGCCGGGTTCACCGCAGGCGGCGCGCTCGACTGGGCTGGCACCATTTTCGCCATGATCTACGCTTTCCAGGTCTTTACCGGCTTCCAGTGGACAGGCTACTTCGCTGGTGAAATCAAGAACGTGCGCCGCACCGCTACCATCTCGATTATCGGCGCGCTCATTATCAGCGCGGTACTATACGTGCTGGCCTCGCTGCTGGTCTACAACACCTATGGCGTCTCCAATTTCGCCTCCATCGCCTATCTCGGCTTCAATACCTCGTCGCTGAGCTTCGCGCCCTATCTGCCCACACTGGTAAAATTCCTGGCGCTTCCCGGCTTCTTACAGGTGTTCGTAGCCGCCTGTTTCGTCCTCTCGGTGCTGTGGTGGACGCCCACCGGCTTCCTGATCGCCACGCGCAATCTCTTTGCCTGGTCCTTTGATCGCCTCGCTCCCGAAGGGGTTGCCAATATCAATGAGCGCCTGCACACGCCCGTCATCGCTACCATCATTGTCGCCATCTGGGTAGAGTTCCTGAACTACATGAACATCTACCAGAACCTGGGCGCGCTGCTGCTCAACGTCATCGCGGTCATGGCCGTGGCCTTCATCATGGTCGCGCTTGCCGCCATCGTGATGCCCTACACGCGCCGCTCCCTCTTCGACGCCGCCCCGTCCATGGTGCGCGCGCGTTTCGCAGGCATCCCCGTCATGACCATCGTAGGCGTGGTTATGCTGGTAAGCTGGGCCTTCGTACTCTACGTAGCCTTCACCACCACCGCCTTCGGCCAGATCGGTGTAAAACCCCTCGTCGAAGCCTTCGCCGTCCCCATCGTAGGAGTGATATATTACATCATTGTACGCATCGTGCGCTCTCAACAGGGCATCCAGCTCAAAGCCGCATTCCAGGAAATACCGCCCGAGTAAGGGCATAGAGTGGAAGCGTCCCCCCGTCCTGTAGGGACAAGGGGTGGATGTGGGGCTGGGTGGGGGCCTTGTGCTTGTCCTCCTCGCCACGCGATACCTCTGGGCATTGATGATGCCCCAGCAATTGCGTGACCTGGACGAGGACAAGCACAAGGCCCCCACATCCGCCCGGCCCCGCCCCTTGTCCCTACAGGACGAGGGACGCTAGCATCCCTCCTGGCATCATATTGATGCATTTCGTCGTCAAAATTCATCATGAGGCGTTGCTACTAGATAGTCAGTGCAAATTATCAGGGAGACAACATATGTCCGATGCCATTGGAAATGATCATCACAATTCCGCAAATCGTTCGTTGCTGGAAACGCTCTTTGGGCGCGCGAAACCTGTCATTGCCATGATGCACCTGCTGCCCCTTCCCGGTCGCCCTCTCTACGATAGCAAGGGGGGCATGGCCGCGATGGTGGACGCGCTGCGCCGCGACCTGGATATCTTGCAGGATGGCGGCGTGGATGCCCTGCTCTTCTGTAACGAGGGCGACCGCCCCTACTCCTTGCACATTGACCGCGCGCCCGTCGCGGCTATGGCGGCAGTCATTGGCGAATTGCGCCCGCATATTCGCCTGCCCTATGGCGTGGATCTACTCTGGGACCCTCTGGCGGCCCTGGCGGTTGCACAGGCCGTACGCGCCAGTTTCGTGCGCGAGGTCTTCACTGGCGTTTATGACAGCGATATGGGCCTGTGGCAGACAGATGCCGCCGCGACCCTGGATTATCGCCGCCAGATTGGCGCGGACAATGTGCGCCTGTTCTTCAATATCGAGCCTGAATTCGCGCGTCCCGTCTCGCCGCGTCCCATTGGCGCGCTGGCCCATAGCGTCGTCGTCTCCTCGCTGGCCGACGCCATCCTTATTTCAGGAGCAATGGCCGGCGCGGAAACCAACCTCGATCACATACGCGAAGCAAAAGCCGCCGTACCCAACACACCTGTACTCGCCAATACCGGCGTCAAGGTTGAGACCGTGCGCGTCACGCTCGCCGTAGCCGATGGCGTCATCGTTGGCACCGGACTCAAGCACGATGGCTATACCTGGAACCCCGTCGATGCCGAGCGCGTCCATCGTTTCATGGACGAGGTCCACGCCGCGCGCGCCTTAGTGGGGCCGCGCTCATGACAGCTCGCTACGTGCTTGGTATCGATGTTGGTACCACCGCCTTGAAAGCCATCGCGTTAGAGCGTGAGCAGGGCATCGTGGCGCAGACCGAGCTGCCCCACGAGTTGTACTCCCTGCATTCCGGCTGGGCCGAAGAAGACCCCAAATGCTGGTGGACAACCACGATAGAGGCCATACGCCAGTTGCTCAATGTCATTCCCGCCGAGTCCATCGAAGCCATCGGCGTCTCCGGCATGGTACCTGCTATGGTTATCCTGGATGCATCCGGCAAGCCGCTCCGTCGCAGCATCCAGCAAAACGACGCGCGCGCCATCACCGAGATCGAAGAGCTACGTGCGGCAGTCGACCTGGACGAATTTTTCAGCATCACGGGCTGCGTCCCCAACCAGCAAAGTATCGATACCAAGTGGCGCTGGCTCCAGCGCCACGAACCGCACGTCATCGAACGCGCTGCGCATCTCTGCGGCTCCTACGACTTCATCATCTACCGCCTGACAGGTCACTACTCGCTCGAAGAGAACTGGGCAGCGGAGAGCGGCCTGTACGATGTGACGCGGCATCACTGGCACCTGCCATACCTGGAACATGCCGCTATCAATCCCACTCTCCTGCCGCCAGTCCATCAACCCATCGCAATCGTAGCCGGGGTAAGCCAGGAAGTAGCCGACATAACCGGCCTTGTAGCAGGTACGCCGGTAGTAGCAGGCAGCGCCGATCACGTAGCGGCTGCCCTGGCCTCTGGCCTGACACACAGCGGCGACATCTTGCTAAAATTTGGCGGCGCGGGTGATATTCTCTACTGCGATATCCGCCCTGATCCCGACCCGCATTTCTTCTTTGACTACCACGACATCCCCGGCCTCACGCTTATCAACGGCTGCATGGCCTCGAGCGGCTCGCTGGTCAAGTGGTTCTCAAACCAGCTGGCCGCTGGCGCATCTCCGCAAGCTCTCGACCACGAAGCGCAGGCCATCGAGCCAGGTGCAGGCGGCGTCATCGCGCTGCCCTATTTCCTGGGAGAAAAAACGCCCATTTTCGACCCCTCGGCCAGGGGCGTCTTCGCAGGCGTCATGCTGCACCACACCCGCGCCCATCTCTACCGCGCCATCCTGGAAGCGGTCTGTTACGGTTTCGCCCATCACCTCGCCCTCCTGCGCGAAGCCGACCGCCCCATACGCCGCGTCGTAGCCGCAGACGGCGGCAGCCGCAGTGCCCTGTGGATGCAAATAGCCGCCAACATCCTGAACCTCCCCATCCAGGTTGTAGCAGGCGAAGCCGCCTCAGCCCTCGGAGCCGCCTACGTCGCCGCCATGGGCGCAGGCATGTTTACCGACTGGAACAACATCGCCCGTTTCATCTCGCAAGGCCCAACCTATTCCCCCCAAAGCGCCGTAGTCCCGCGCTACCGCAAAGGCTTCGAGCTATACCGCGAACTCTATGCACGCCTGCAAACATATTTACCTGAGTTGGGGCAGCTTGAATCATCATGAACAGGCGTATCTTGGGTACTGGGACGATTTATGCCCAGCGCCTGATGTTCTTTGACAATCTGATCGGGGGAATGGGAGGGCCGCTTGCGGCCCTGGCATCCTGTAGGGACAAGGGGTGGATGTGGGGCTGGGTGGGGGCCTTGTGCTTGTCCTCGTTGCTATATGATTCGCCGGGTTTCTGTAAAACGAGGCATGATGCTCGCATTGCAACGAGGACAAGCACAAGGCCCCCTCATCCACTCAACCCCTCCCCTTGTCC
>Ga0207416_1004360_pt1 | contig 12421 bp, 9 predicted proteins | sample PaiPotPPM11metaG_FD_184107 | JGI IMG/M metagenome (GOLD analysis project Ga0207416, IMG submission 184107) | Iron sulfur acid spring bacterial and archeal communities from Banff, Canada, to study Microbial Dark Matter (Phase II) - Paint Pots PPM... ...
CCCAGGGCCAGCTCACCTCGCCCGCCGGCCACGGCGCTCCCTACGCCTACACCCTGAACTTCGCCGACCCGCCCGGCACCATCCCGCCGCAGCACCTCACCGCGACCGGGGCCAGCCTGGCCACGATCGCGGAGCGATACTTCCAGGATGTGCCCACCCTAGCCGCGTGGGAGTCCCTGGGCGGCACGCCATATCAGGTAGAAACCTCCCTCATCGGCAACCTGGCGCTGCCGCTGCGGCTGCCGGGCCGCCAGGTACAGTACCTGTCCGCGACCCCGTCCACGCTGTGGCAAAGCGAGTACTTCGAGTACCAGACGATCTCCACCGGATGGACGCCCGGCGGGCAGACCGACGCAGTCCGGCTGCTGCACGGCGGCCAGCACCTAGCGCAGAACTGGAACAAATACCCGCTGCACGCAGGCGTTAACGTCAGCCTGCCCGGCACCAGCGAGGTCGCGCCGCACCCCTCGGCCGCCCGCGAGGGGAATATGCTGAGCCTGGACGTCCACCCCTTCAGCGACAGCCAGCAGGGCCACGTCGGCACCGGGTTCCTGGTCCCGTTCCCCGGCCGGCACAACCAGGTCCGCGGCAGCTACGCCGTCTACCAGAACGGCAAGCGGATCGCCCACGGCAATCCGGTCACGACCTACGGCCTCGTCACCGCCGAACTCGCCGCCCGGCCCTCGGTGATTACCTTCACGCTCAGCGCGACGCGGGCCAGCCCTCAGTATCGCCTGTCAGCCTCCAGCACCGACACGTGGACCTGGCACTCCCGGCCCGCGCCCGGCGCCCGGGTGCCGGCCCCATGGGTCTGTCCCGATCAGGTCAGCCGGCGCTGCGCCGTGCAGCCGATGATCACGCTGGACTATGACGTGGCCCGGCTCGGCCTGACCGGCGCCGCCCCCGCCGGGCCGCAGGCGATCACCGTCACCGTGGGGCACATCGAGCTGGCGGCGTCCCCCGCCATCACCCGTTCCCTGGCCCGGGTATCGCTGAACAACGGCAAGTCCTGGCAGCGGGCCCGGGTACGGACCGCCGGGCGAGGCCGGTTCCGGGTCACGTTCACTGCCCCCCGCTCGGCTCAGGTGAGCCTGCGGATCACGGCCGCGGACGCGGCCGGCAACACGCTGACCGAGACAATCCTCCGCGCCTACCGGACACTGACCTGACCCCCGGCGGCGGACGGGCCGGCCGGGAACAGGGTGAGGCAGACACAGCGCACGCGCTCGCCCCGTCCACTCCCCCGGTCCCTTCTCGGACATCCTGCACAAGCGGACCTCAAGGTCGTGACGTAGCCCCGCATGCTCAGCGCCGAGCCCGGCCACTGAATCGGATGTTCTGCGCGCGGCATTCGGCAAAAGCCTTAGCGGCGAGTAAAGCAGCGGAGCTCCTGTGTCTTGTCAGGCGTGCCGCCCGGCGCGGATCCCATCGAGGACGATCCGGGTCAGGCGGCGGCCTTGCCTAAGGCCGTCTTCGTCTGGCGCGACACGCCAGAGGTAGCCCATGAGCAGCAGCACATCGGCGGGATCGAGGTCACGACGGACGCTGTTGTCGGCGACGCAGGCGGCCAGCAGCTTCGTCACGGCGGCGACTACGGGGGCATAGGTCTCGTCGATGGCGTTCTGGATCGCGGCGTTGTGCAGAGCTTCCCCGAGGCCATGCTTGACCCGTACGTAGGCGGCGAGTGTCTCGAACCAGGCGGTGAACGCCTCCAGCGGCGGATGGGCGGCGAGGATCTCGTCCACCGAGTCGACCAGTTTCTGCACGTCGTGCCGGTATACGGCCAGGATCAGGTCCTCGCGTGTCGGGAAGTGCCGGTACAGCGTCCCGGCGCCCACGCCCGCCCGCTTGGCGATCTCGTTCATCGAGACGCCGGCGGACTCAGCTAGCAGCTCGTGCGCGACCTCCAGGATCGCGACGCGGTTGCGTGCCGCGGCCCTGCGCTGGGTTCCGTACGTGACGGGCGTCTGGCTGGCAGTCATGGATTCATCTTCGCTCGGGCCGGCAGGCCGCGGGTTGAGATACGGAGAACTCTCCGCTAGCTTGGCCTGAAGCGGAGAACTCTCCGCAAGATAGAACTCTATCAGGGAGTCCGTCATGGAATACGTCAAGCTCGGCACGACGGGACTCGACGTCTCACCCATCGCGATCGGCGCGATGACCTACGGCGAGCCTGACCGGGGCCACCCGGTCTGGTCGCTCGGCGAAAGCGATGCCCGCCCGCTCATCCGGCACGCCCTCGACGCCGGGATCAACTTCTTCGACACCGCGAACGTGTACTCGCAAGGCTCAAGCGAGCAGATCCTCGGCCGCGCCCTGCGCGACTTCGCCAGCCGCGACGACATCGTGATCTCGACCAAGCTGCGCCACCCCATGCGTTCCGGCCCGAACGGCAAGGGCCTGTCCCGTAAAGCGATCATGAGCGAGGCTGAGCACTCCCTCACCCGCCTCGGCACCGATTACATCGACCTCTATCAGATCCACCGCAACGACCACACCACGCCGCTAGAGGAGACCCTGGCGGCACTCCACGACCTCGTCAAGGCCGGCAAGGTGCGCTACCTCGGTGCCTCGTCCATGCCCGCCTGGGAATTCGCGAAGGCCCTGCACCTGCAGCATGAGCAGGGATGGACGCGGTTCGTGTCGATGCAGGACCACTACAACCTGCTCGCCCGCGAGGAGGAGCGCGAGATGATCCCGCTGTGCCGCGACGAGGGCATCGGCACGATCGTGTGGAGCCCGCTGGCACGCGGCCGCCTCGCCCGCTCCTGGGACGACGCCAAGGCGACGGCCCGCAGCGGCACCGACGCCTTCGCCGACATGCTCTACACCCCCCTGACCGAGCAGCCCGACCACGCGATCATCGACGCCGTCGGCGCCGTGGCCAAGGCCCGAGGGGTCAAGCGCGCCCAGATAGCGCTGGCCTGGCTGCGCAGCAAGCCCGTCGTGACGGCCCCGCTGGTCGGCGCGAGCACCATCGGGCAGATCGACGACGCCGCTGCCTCGCTCGATATCGAGCTAGGCGACGAGGAGATCCGCGCGCTGGAAGCCCCGTACACACCGCGCTATGACTTTCAGGGCATCTCCGACGACGCCGACCTGCAGGCCATCATGGCCCGCCTGCCCCAATTCACCACGACGAGTTAGAGCCGTCAGCCTCGTACCACTGGTCGCCGGGCCGCGCTGCGAGCAAGTGCCCGGCCACAGTTCGAGCAGACCCTCCGGACAACGGTTCCCTGCTCGGCTGTCCAGCCCCTCCAGCGGGCGACTACCAGGGTCAGCGGGCACTGCCCTCGAACAGGCCGCCTCCTGCGGCAGCTACGGGTGAGCAGGGCGATCACGACGGAATAGGCCAGTGCGGTGTCGTGCAGGCCGAAATGCGAGATTGCCCTGCCAGCGACCAGGGCCGGGAGGCCGGACGCGAGGCAGTTGACGGTGGAGAGACAGCGGCGATCAGCCCGGCCCGGTTGCCGGGCGCTGCCTGTGCCATGATCACGCGGTAGGCGCCATCGCGCGCTGGGCCAAAACCAAGGCCGGCCAGCGAGCGGGCATCCCTCTCTCGCTCGTCGCCGTGACCATGCAGGGAACCGAAGCGGCGCAGTTCCTGGCCAGTGTCGACTCCGGCCAGCTCGGCTACGACAGTGCCTGCAATTCGGCGGCGCACCAGTAAGCCCATGCCCGCCACCTCTGACATGCGCGCCGACAGTCAGATACCCCGCTAGCAAATAGCAAACGCCGGCACGAGGCGGCTGCCGGTTGCAGCCGGACGGCTGGTCGCCAATCTCCTTGACCTCGGCCTTTCGCCAGTCTCTAATTGCTGCGTGAACCCGCAGCAGCCGGACGACGTGATCTCCGCGAATCCGCGAACCATCTCCCGGCCGCCTGCACCCCTGATTGCGATCGTGCTACTCGCAGCCGCGCTAGCCGGGGCGATCACGGTAGCTGTGCACTACCGCGGGGAGGCCGCAGCTCGGCACCCCCGGCCGGCGCGCCTGGTCACCGCCGCTCCAGCGCCCGCGCCCGGGCCGCTGACCCTGGCCAGCGGGACAGCCGCGCTGCCTTCGTCCGGGGCGCTCAGCGGTGAGGTAACCGTCTTCTCGGCCCGGACTTCGGGGCGGCTGGCGCAGATCATGCTGTCGGCCCGGATCAGCGGCGCCAGGCCGCACACCAGGTACGAGCTGATCGGGTTTGACTGTGACGGCAGCTCGGCTGGCTACCAAACCTGGGCCGCCGGTATCACCGACGCGGGCGGGCGCGGAACCCTGACCGGCCCGGCCTTGCCAGTCTCCCTGCGCGATTACTACTGGCTGTATCTGCGCCTGCCTCGGTCACAGGGTCCTCAGCCGAGCCTTCTGGGCAGCTTCACCGCCGCGGGGAGATTCTCTGCCTCCCGTGCCGGGAATCCGGCCTGTCAGTAACTGGACCGCCCCGGTGATCTTGGATGCTCTGATCCCTGGAAGCATCCTGAGTCATTGCCTGCACAGCGAAGCATCCGATGAGCCGCGTAAGCGCGCGGTGAAGATGGTCCTGGAGATCCGCGCCCGCGAAGGCAGCGGCAGCGGTGAGCTGGTCTGGGCGGGCCGGCGCGCGGTCCTGGAGTTCTCAGCCCGCGCTAGCCCGCGAGGTAACAGTCCAAGGATGGCTGTCTCGCCATACAGAGGCCCAGCACTCATTCTTGGGCCGCCGTAAGAACCCGCGGCGCAAGACAGATCTCAGGGCGGTCCAGCCGCCAGAAAGGTCAGCGCCGCGGCGGCGCGCAAGCCGCCGGCTCTGCACCGGGACCAGGTCGCAGGTCTCAGGTAGGTACCGGCCACTGGCACCGTGGTGATACCGGCACCGGCGTACAACCGTCTTCAGATACCGACCCGGCTCACGCACAGCAACCATGAACGGGAGGCCCTTTATGCGCCGCCGGAACTTCTTCCTGACCGCTGGCGGCACCGCCCTGGCCAGCACGTCCCTGGCCGGTACGGCGCGAGCCGTGGCCGCACCGGACAGCGCGGTCGCACGACATGCCCAGGACGCATTGCTGGCGGTCTTCTCCAGGTACGAGGTTGTGGCCGGGATGAGCCCGTCCCATGGGCTCAGGGATGTCGACGACTTCCTCATATCCCTGATCCGCAATCCCCGCCTTCCGTACACAGTGAATGACATTGCCGCGGAAGGCGGCAACTCGCTCTACCAGCCGGTCCTGGACCGGTACATCGCCGGCGAGGACGTGCCATTCAGCGAGATACAGAAGGTATGGCGTAATATTACCCAGCCTGGCGGCGGGTACTCAACCTTCTATGAGCAGCTCTACCCTCTGGTTCGCCGGGTCAACCAGAGGCTTCCGGAGGGAAAGAAACTGCGCGTACTGGCTCTGGATCCGCCCATCGACTGGAGCAAGGTGAAGACCCCGGCGGAGTTCAATTCCTTTCTCAGCGAGCGGGACCAGAGCATTGCGTCCGTGATGGAGTCCGAGGTGTTCTCGCGGAACCGCAAGGCGCTCATGGTGATCGGGTGGGGGCATGTACTGCACGGGATCGGTGCCGCGGCCAAGATCTACGAGCAGCGCTATCCAGGCAAGACGTTCACCGTCGTGAATCACGAGGGCTTCGCGAAGCACAATGACGAGTTGGAGCGGCGGATGGCGTCCTGGCCGCTGCCATCACTTTCCACGTTCAAGGGAACCTGGCTGGGCGAGCTGGACTCGTCTTACTTCAATCTGCCCGGGAACCCTCCGCAGCCGGCGGGCCAGGGCTACCCGGGAGCGGACGGCTACCTGTATCTGGGCCCGTGGGACTTCCTGCTGCACCAGCCCATATCTGCCAGCGCCATCCTGGACAAGGCTTTCATAGCGGAAATGAAACGGCGCGCGGCCGTGATAAAAGCTCCTCCGGGAACTCCCTGGTACCCAGCGGTGATGTTCCGGCAAGAAGAAAAATCGAGCGCATTCTTCTACGGTCCCGGCCAGGCCCCGTAATGGCCCGGTGCTCACCAGCCGCGGCAGCCACCAGACCAGTTGAGCGCTTCGGCTTGGTCGCCGATCCGGTCAGGAATCGAGAAGCGCCACGTTGTGGCCGCACCCAGCCTTTCGATGGAGGGCCGGCATGACGCCGGGCCCTTGCGCTTCGAGAAGGGAAGCCCGCTAATGCCCGGGAAGAACGCCAACGCCGAGTCCGGAGGCTTCAGCGCCGAGGAGCATGCCGCGATGAAGGAGCGCGCCGCCGAGCTGCGCGCCGAGGGCAAGAAGGGCGCCAAGCAAGCCGACGGCCTGCAGTTGGTCCTCGACAGGATCGCAGAAATGGCGCCGGAGGATCGCGCGCTCGCCGAGCGCGTCCATGTGACGGTGACCGCGGCCGCCCCCGGGCTGTCGCCGAAGACCTGGTACGGGATGCCCGCCTACACGAACGCGGACGGCAAGGTCGTCGTCTTCTTCCAGGACGCGCGCAAGTTCAGCTACCGCTACTCGACCCTGGGCTTCCAGCAGGCGGCGAACCTCGACGACGGCGACATGTGGCCAGTGTCGTACGCGCTTAAGAAGTGGAGTCCCATCGTGGAGAAAAGGGTCATAGACCTGGTAAAGGCCGCGATCTCCTGACCGTCGCCGCGACCGCAGCGGCACCCGTCCCTGGGCACCGCGGCTTCGTGCCGCTCTGCCTCAGCACCGACAGCGGCCGCCGGTCACCGGTACCCCAGCAGGCCGGACCGCAGCCTCCGGCGCCCGCGTCACTGACCGTAACCAGAGGCGGACGACGGATCTCACCTGCCCTGACGCCAGGATGATCTCCCAGATTCCTCCCGGGCCGAAGATCGCGGGACCCCATGAGGGAATTCGAGCGGGTCGTCCGGAAGGCCAGCTCGGCGCCCATGGCCGAATTCTGGTGCCACGCGGGCCGGCCCGGCGTGGGCACGGCTGGCCGGGGCATTGCTCAGCAAACGCCCGATGCGGCCAGGTATCCAGCTGGCCGGGGCGCCACGGCCCGGCCATGGGCTCCACCCGCGGGGATCAGTTGCAGATGGGAGCCCAGCAGGACCACCTTCTCGCCGCGTGCGGCACCGTCGGTGACGATCTCGATCCACCAGAATCTCCCGTAGCGGCCGGCCGCGCCGAGGCGGAGCCGTCCGCGGCGTCCGGCCTGCTCCAGCTCCGCGCAGGGGCCGGAGGCCACCCCGGCTAGCAGCAGCTGCCAGCCCCGATGCCTCAGGCGGACGATCGTGGCTGCGCCGTCCGCCGCCTGGCTGCCTGCGGTTTCCGGCGTCCAGAACGCAGGAACCCCAGCCAGCCTTCGCAGCTTCGCGGCGAGCCACCGCTCATGGTCGGCGACTGCCCTTCGCTCCGCCCGGCGCCAGGACCACCGGGCCCTGATTCCCAGGTCCGCTACCGGGTCCACGTGACGAGCCCCCAGCTCAGTACTCATGTTTCTCCGTTCGCGGGACAGGCAGTCCCTGCTCGGGCGGCCATGTACCGAGTACATCTACCATGTACATGTATCCTGTACATGATGTCGCGTGCCTGCAGGACCTGTCAATCCAATTACTCCCGGCTGGCCACGCGACCAGATACGGAGCGCGCGACCCAGGAGGCAGCGTCACCGCCGGGGCGTTTCTGCCGCCGGCAGGCTCAAGACCGGCTCCGGTGAGGCCGCTGAGGCCTTCCGGACGATCCGGGGCCTCGCTGGTGCCAATCCCCCGGCCGGCTTGCCGGTCCCGACTGATTCCGGCGATTTCCCGGGGAACCTCTGACGGCGGCCTCCTGCCCGCGCCAGTAACGACCGCCAGCTGTTCCATCCGGCCAAGACATTCCGATGGCCGCCTCGCGCCCGCTGATGGCGCCTGGAGGAACGCCCCCCGCGACCATTCGCGCCGACAGAGCTGGTCATCCGGACGGGTGGAAGGTTCGTTCTACATCGGGCGCGTAGTAATACGTGTGCCCGGCTTCCCGGCGCCGCCGCCACCGTCGCTCGCTGGCCAGCCGGTAGACATTTCCCGGCGGAGTATCCCTTAGCCGCGAGACGTCCGCTGCGCTAAGCCACTGCCCGACTGCCTGACCTGGCCGCTGGCTGATCCGGCGCCGCAGGCTGAGCCAGGCGCCAGCCGACCAGACGTGCGCGGGATCGGCATCGCAGCTGATCTCGGCGGGCAGCGCATCCTGTGGGTAAACGGTGGCGCACAGGCTGCCGCCACAGTCTGTCTCCGGGCACGGGCCGACGCTGATGCTGCGCGGCCGGCTGGGGAAGGCGACCATGGTGGCCCTCCTGACCAGCTGGCGTATCTCGCCAGTCAGCTCGGGGGCGGCCTCATGTGCCGCGAGCCACTGAGAGTGCGTCACGAGGAACTCAGCGAGCGCGGCGGCCGTGCGTGCAGGGGCACTGACCCGGCGCTCCTGCGCCACCAGCCCGCTCCACGAGGCGAGGACCGACAATATGGATGAGCGAGCCTCGGCAGCGGCGCTGTTGAACCGCATGCCTGGCGCCGGGTTCGCGGACACCTTATCCCGCATGTACTGCCGGGGGCCGCCGCCCAGCAACCGGCCGCAGGCCTGATAAAGAGGGGGCAACTGACGCAGGCCGCGGGTGGTCCCGCGAAGGCACGTGGCGCACAGCAGCAAGCCGGGCAATCGCATCCGACGCTGATCCTCGCAATAGGCGCCCGCGCATAGCGAGCCCGACACGCGATCATCCTGTCTGCTACTCATTGCCGCAACCTTATGCGCGGGCCAGCCGAGCGCTCGTGAGCTAATCGCAGATTTGCCGAATTCTTGATGTAGTTAACGGACTGCTAGCACTCGCTTAACATTTGACTATTACTTAACACTTAGCCAACTATATTTAACGGATAACCCCTCGACAATGAGCCCGCGGCCTAAGAAACTTTTTACTAGCGTCCGAATAGCTATGTCCGATAGTGCTCGGAGGGCCTCATGCGGATCGCCATTGTGGGCGGCGGGGTCGCCGGTGCGCTTCTGGCGTGGCGGCTAAGCCAGCGGGTCAGGCGGGTGAGCCTGACCATTTATACGGCCGGCCGGCCCGGCCGCTCTGATGCCTCCGGTGCCTCCGGCGGCATGGTGCGCGGCTTCGAGGAGACGCCGGCCGCCTGCGGCCAGGCCGCCGAGAGCCTCGCCGAGGTATACGGCAGCGCCACCTTAAAAGACTGGACCGGGTACCGGGAAACCGGCTCGGTCTATCTGATGCCAGGGCTATCCGACCGGCCGGACCCGGTGGCCACGTCGCTGGCCATGGTGGAGCAGGCACTGCCTGGCTCAGCCACCGTCCTCGGCGCCGCCGAACTGACGCGCAGGTATCCGTTCCGGGACCTGCCGCGGGATTCGGCCGCAGTCGTCGAGCGGCAGGCCGGATATATCTCGCCGCACCGGCTGCGCGCCCGCGTGCTGGCCGAGCTCGGCTCGGCAGGCGCTGCCATTGACGGGTGCCGGGTTCGCGCGGTTACGCCAGGTGCGGGCGCAGCACCGCAGGTAGCACTGGCCGACGGGAACGTACACGGCCACGACATCGTCGTGCTAGCCGCCGGGGCGTGGACACCGGGCCTGCTGCGCTGCAGCCGCCTGCCCGGCCAGCAGATGCGCACCAAGCACATCCAGTACAGCGTCTGCAGCGGCCAGGTCCTGGGCCTCGGCGCCTTCGTGGACAACACGACCGGTCTGTACGGCCGGACCTGGGGGCCGGGGTCGTTCCTCGTCGGGCTGCCGTCCGAGCGGTGGAATATCGATCCCGGGGACGTGCGGCCCGATCCCGCGCTGCGCCAGGCCGCGGTGGCGTACGCACAGCACCGGCTCGGCGTCCGGCTGCGGCCGGTGCGGACGGTCGCGTCGTCGGACTGCTTCCGCCCGGACGGGGGCCTCGCGCTACGCGAATGCGCCTCCGGCTCAGCGGTATTCACGTTCAGCGCCGGCAGCGGCGGGGCCGCGAAAACGGCAATCGCGGCGAGCCGCGCCGCGGCTGAGGCGCTTTCTGCCTGACCCCTGCGCTGTGACACCCCGCGAACGAAAAAAGGGAGATACGATGACGGGCGCCCCCGTTGAGTTTGGCATCACGCATTTCGGCTCCGCCTTCGGCGAGATCCAGGATGTCGAAAAATCCGCGAGCACTTACGTACCTGATCCTGAGCGCGTCCTGCAGTGGGGATACAAGAGCTTTCACCGCGCCGCCGACGGCGTCACCGCGACCGATCTGGCCGCCGAGGCCGCGCGGGAGGCGCTCGACCACGCCGGGCTGGCCGCCGCCGATGCCGACCTCATCGTGCTCGCCGCATCCGAGCTGCTCGAGTACCCGCACTGGGATGCCTCCGCTGCCCTGGCGCGGGAACTGAAAGTCAGGGAGACCCAGACCCTGCTGCTGACCGAGGGATGCGCGTCAGGCGTCACCGGCCTGGGCGTCGTGGCCGGCCTGATGGCCGTACAGCCTGAGATCAGCACCGTGCTGTTCACGGCGGTGAACCGGGTCAGCGAGTTCCACCGCAACCGCATGAAGGTGAACAATGCGGTGCACAGCGACGGCGCCGTAGCCGCCATCCTCCGCCGCGGCCACGGTCGGCTGCGCTGGCTGTCCACCGAACAGCTCACGGACCCCGATCTGTGCGACTGGTTCCGCACCGATTACGGCGGCGCGGCGGCCCCGCTCCCGCCGGACGGCTGGTCCAGCCTGACCGCCCCAGCCGGGCACGAGCGGGTGCAGGCGCACTTCCAGAAGGAGCCCAGGCGGCTGCGCGAGTTCGCCGAACTAGCCATTGACCGGTCGGTCAGGGTTATCGACGGAGCGTGCGCCAGAGCCGGGGTCGCCCGCGCCGACCTGGCCCGGTTTATCTACATCAACGACCCTGACGGAATCGCCGATATCGCCCCGCGTCTCGGCCTGCCGTTGGAGCGGACCAACTCGGCGCAGGCCGCGGAACTCGGTCACATGGGCGCCGCCGACCAGCTGGCCTGCCTGGCCGCGCAGGTCGAGCAAGGCACGATCGGGCCTGGTGACCTGGTCGCGCTGTCCGGGATCTCCATCGGGATGCGCTGGTACTGCACCCTGGTCCAGGCCTAGCGGTCCGGGAGAGACGCATGACGGCGAGCAAACCCGTGATCGATAAAGCCGTGCTCGATGAGGTGCAGGCGGCGGCCGAATCCCGGCGCCTGCCCGGTCCGCGGGCCCGCCGGGCGCTGCTGGAGACGAGCGATCCGATGCTGGCCCGCAAGGCCGGCCGCGCGCTGACCGCCCTGGAGCCGGTCGCCGGCGAGCTGCCAGCAGTCCGGGTAGCGATCATGGGCACCGGCACCGTAGGACCATTCCAGCCCATCTTGCGAGCAGTCTTGGCCAGCACTGGCCTGGTGCCCGTCATCGAGACCGGTCCCTACGGGGGCTTCGAGATGGCGCTGGCGACCGGAAGCCTGGCCAGCGACACGCCGCCGGACGTGGTCGTCGCGCTCCTTGATGAGTCGTTCTTCGTCCCGTCCGGCTGGACGCCGGCCGAGCCGAAGGCGTTCGAGGAGCACGTCACCGGACGGCTGGCCGTGCTGCGAGAGCTGATCACGGCGACCGCGGCCAGGCTGACCGCCGCCGTGGTCGTCCACACCATCCCGCTACCGTCCGAGATCCGCGACACTTTCATCAGCCTGCGGGCCAGGGCCGCGATCGGGCGGCTGTGGCATCAGCTCAACGCCGGGCTCCTGGACCTGGCCGAGGAGAGCCCGCAGATCGTCGCCATAGACCTGGCCGGGATCCTGGCCGATGTGCCGGCCGTGGCCCGCGACGAGCGGCTGCACCGCTACGGTGACCTGCCCTATACCGATGCCGCGCTGCTGGCCCTGGCCCAGCAGGTGCGCCGGGTGGTCCAGGCCAGGGTGGGCGCCAGCCGGAAAGTGCTCGCGGTCGACCTGGACAACACCCTGTGGGGCGGCGTGCTCGGCGAGGTCGGCGCGCAGGCCGTTCAGCTGGGCGGGCTGTACCCGGGCAACTGCTACCTGGACCTGCAGCGGGCCATTTCCCGGCTCCGTGACCAGGGCGTGATCCTGGTGCTGGCCAGCAAGAACGACGCCGCGGCGGTGGAGGAGGCGCTGATCGCGCACCCCGAGGTGGTACTGCGTCCGACGGCGTTCTCAGTCAGCGCGGTGAACTGGTCGAGCAAGGCGGGCAACCTGCGCCATGCGGCGGAGGCGCTGAGCCTGGCCACCGACTCGTTCGTTTTCCTGGACGACTCGGAGTTCGAGCGGGCCAGTGTCGAAAGCGAACTGCCCGGCGTCGCGGCCGTGCCGGCCGACGGAGACCCCGCCTACCTGGTGCGGTCGCTGCTGACGGCGGGCTGGTTTGACGTCATGGCCCTCACCGATCGCGAGCACCAGGTCGAGGATCAGATCCGCACGATCGCGACGACGTACCTCAGCGGTTTGACCGAGCAGGTCAATTCGTACGACAGCGTCCTTGGACAGTATTCG
>Ga0207416_1004365_pt1 | contig 12400 bp, 12 predicted proteins | sample PaiPotPPM11metaG_FD_184107 | JGI IMG/M metagenome (GOLD analysis project Ga0207416, IMG submission 184107) | Iron sulfur acid spring bacterial and archeal communities from Banff, Canada, to study Microbial Dark Matter (Phase II) - Paint Pots PPM... ...
TGTGTGAATAGTCGAGCTGATCACATCTGAGACTTGCACCTTGGGAGTGCCGTCTAATACTTTATCCAGGATCTTGAGCACTTCGGGGTAGCCTGCAGAGTTGTAGGCTTCCGCGTAGTCCTTGGTATCCCAGAGACTGATTGCGACCACATCCAGCCCTCCCGGGACAGCAAATGTGATTTCATCCCGGAACCCACGCTGCTTCCGCAGCAAGGGAAGGACTTCGTTATCGAAAATCCGCGTGAACTCGCTCAGAGTGTTTGGTTTCAGGCGCAGAGAGACATTGCGAGCAAACATGATCAACCTCCATCGATTGGCTAGTGATCTAAGAGGGAGAACTTCAGATGGGCTGACTTAGTTCAGGAGACCTGAAAGAGCGCGCAGACCACTCGCTCAATTATCACCGTAGCCTTCTGCACTGCGATTGTCAACCGGCACTGGGATCAAAAGCAAGGACCTTCTCCGGATTCGCGACTAGTCTGGAATGATTTCGGACAAAGCCATCCGCTTCCAAACGCGCCCGTCAAGCCGACGATAATCTGAGGGGATAAGTCCACGGCAACTTCCAATGACCAAGGAATCCAGTCCTAGTTAAGACAAAACTATACAGCGTTCCTGCGCTGCCGCCGGAAATTGTAGCACTGCTCCAATTTGTCAATTGCTCTGCTGCCAATCGTCAAATGCGAAGAGAAGACGGCCGCGCCCACCCCTCCGGTCGAAAGCCAAGAATAACTCATTTTTCTTAACCTAATGGGTATGAAATACCTTCTTGCCGTTGTTGTGATATCGCTGATGTCATTGCGGTCATACACACAGTCTCCAATTGATGCAAGAATAGGTATCCCGTTGCTACTGTTTCGCTTCCATGAAGTCCCGCTTGCAACGCCAGTTTGCCTCAATTTGCACATTCCCAGATTTGCGCCGGGGATGTCGTGAGAGGCTTTCGGAGGCGGAACGAAAGCGGAAAATCAGTCCAACACCGATTCTCCACGCACAGCGACCGAAGCAACTGCACAATTTTTCGTCATAAGGCTGTGGATGCGTATACAGGTAGTGGAAAACAAGGTAGATAAAGTTGCGGTTTCTTGGTGGACTTCAAAAATCTACGGGCGTAGAAGGAAATTGTCCTCGTGCAGCCCTCCGCCGCCGCGCGAACAGCGGTGCTGTGCAAGGCAAGGTGGGATCTCGGTCTCCGCGAAAGGCGGGTCGCCATGGCCAGATTGCAAAAAACTCTCCTCTGCATTGATGACAATCAGAGCTGCCTCAACATTCATAAACTAATTCTGGAAGGTCTCGACTACGTGGTCTTAACTGCCAGCAGCGGCTGCGAAGGACTCGAAATTTTTGCGTCTAATGCGATCGATGCGGTGATTCTCGACTATCAAATGCCGGATATGAACGGCGAAATGGTTGCGGCCGAGATGAAAAAGATGAATCCACGAGTCCCCATTCTGATGCTTTCCGCCTGCGTGTCATTGCCAGAGGGCGCGCTTCGACTCGTGGACGACTTTATCGGCAAAGGGAATCCGGCCGTCTTCTTGCTCCTCGCGGTTCAGCAACTTTTGAGTCGTAGGGAAAAGCGAAAGCCGGTAAGAGCCGTTACTCTTTCTCGGGTGGCCAAAGAGCGCGTAGCTCACCCATACAGAACCAAACTGCCGCCTTATCACGCTACTTAAAGGGCCTTTCACAATGCCAAAACAGCGCGAGCGGATCGAGGAGGAGCGAAGGAGATACCGCAACCTATTAGAGACCATGGCACAGGGCATCATCGACTACGACGCTGAAGCCAGAATCATTTCTGCCAATCCCGCTGCCGAAAGAATCTTGGGAGTGAGCTTCGGTAAGCTTTTGGGGAGGATGGCCCTGGATCCGCGCTTTAGGGCGAGTCACGAAGATGGTTCCAACTGTTCCACCACAACACACCCTGCTTGGGTCTCGTTAAAGACCGGTAGAAACGCCGGTGGTGTTGTGCTGACCGTCTTCAATGCCAAGGACGGAAAGCAACGATGGATCAACATGGCTGCTGTCCCGCAATTCCGGCCCGGAGAGTTGATTCCTTACCAGGTCTATACAAGTTTTGATGACATCACCGAGTACCGAGCGTTGAAGGAAGAACTTGCGCACGCTCAAAAGATGGAGGCCCTCGGCCGCTTAGCTGGTGGAGTCGCTCACGACTTCAATAATCTACTGAATGTAATCAGCGGCTACTCCGAATTGCTGCTGCTTCGGATGCAGGAAGGTGATCTACGCGGTACGGTTGAGAAGATTCACAAAGCCGCGGCGGTCGCCGCGTCGTTGACTGGGCAGTTGTTGGCCTTCAGCCGAAGAGAAGTCCTGGCACCAAGGGTACTCGATCTCAACAGAGTCGTCGCCGAAGTGGCCAGGATGCTGCCGCGCCTGATCGGCGAAAACATTGAAATTGCAACAGTCTTGTCTCCGGATCTCGGCAACGTAAAGGCTGGTTTAGGCCAGATCGAACAGGTCATTCTAAATCTTGCCGCGAACGCACGAGACGCAATCCAGCGGGGGGGCAAACTCACCATCCAAACCAAAGATGTGTATGTGCGCGAAGGTTATTCGAAGCACCACGCCGTAGTTGCTCCGGGATGGTATGTGAGTCTAGCCATCACTGACACTGGTAAAGGCATGGACGAGAACATCCTCTCCCGGGTTTTCGAGCCTTATTTCACGACAAAAGAGAGGGGTCAGGGTACCGGCCTGGGACTGGGGGTTGTTAACAGTATTGTCGATCAGAATGGGGGCCACATTCGGGTCCATAGCGAGCCCGAACATGGCACCACGTTTGAGATTTACTTGCCCCGGGTTGAAGAGGCTGCCGTTCCTGCCGAGCCCACCAAGACAAATTACGAGACTCTGCGAGGATCGGAAACCGTTCTACTGGTGGAAGACTCTCAGGATATAAGGGAAATGACTTGCGCGTTCCTGCAGATGCAAGGGTACACCGTTATAGAGGTAGGAAACGGTGCGGAGGCTTGTGAGGCGATTCAACTGTACAAGGCACCTATCCACCTGATGCTCACAGATGTCATCCTGCCGGGCATCAGTGGCCCTGAACTAGCCAAGCGCGTGGCAAGCTTGCGTCCCGAGATCATAGTGCTCTATGCCTCGGGCTACACGGGAGACCTGGTAGAACGTTATGGCATCTCGGGGTCGGCCCCCTTTATCGAGAAGCCCTTCAGCTTCGATTCTCTGGCGCGAAAAGTGAAGGAACTGTTAGAAGTGAGGAAGGTTCAAAAATCCGCCGCCTGAGATCCTTTTCCCAGTAGCGGACACTACAGGACACTAGCGTAACGTGGGACGTTTGACTTTCGACAACAAGGGGTGAAAACATTGTTGCAGCGTATCGCGTTTTGTTTCCTCACCCTTAGTGCGCATTTATTCATCCTTTCTCATAGGAAATTGCCTTCTGCGCATTCCGAAGTTTTGAGAGGGGGCCAATCATGACACCCGTGGCAGCGGCTAAGAAAATCAGCAAATTTGATCCCCAGACATTCCTTTCGACCCTAGACGGCGGTCGGAAGATCGAAGCTGTCTCAAAAAAGCAGACGATCTTTGTTCAAGGCGACCCGTCCGATGCTGTTTTTCATATACAGAAAGGAAAGGTGAAGCTCACCGTCGTGTCACAGAGGGGGAAGGAAGCCACAATCGCCATTCTGGGCGAAGGCGAGTTCTTCGGAGAGGGTTGCCTTACGGGGCAGCCGCTCCGCTTGTCCTCCGCAACCGCCATGACCGATTGCTCTGTGATGCGAATCGATAAGCAGGCGATGATGGAAGTGCTTCACCGGGAACACGCGTTTTCCGATATGTTCGTGGCATATTTGCTGACACGGAATATCCGCTACGAAGAGGATTTGGTTGACCAGCTTTTCAATTCCAGTGAGAAAAGACTGGCCCGGGTATTGCTATTGCTAGCTCACTTCGGCAAGGAGGGAACGCCCGAAGTTGCAATTCCCAAAATCAGTCAGGAAACTCTAGCAGAGATGGTGGGCACGACTCGCTCGCGGGTCAGCTTTTTCATGAACCGGTTCAGGAAATTGGGGTTCATTGACTATCAGACCGGTGATGCATTGCAAGTTCACAGTTCACTTCTCAACATTGTTCTCCACGACTAGAACTTGATCCGAAAAATGTGGCTATGCTCTCGTGCAGACCTAGCCACTCTCGGCTTGGCCATTTCCTTGGTGACTTCGGCGAGTGTCGCCTTGGCCGACTGCTTCTTTGCTTTTCTTTTACTCATACACCCATGATTTCATGAGTCGGGGGCGTTTACAGGTCAATTTGGATCAAGAGAAGGTTTAAACTGCTATAATAAGCAATGAGGTGATTATCACCTTCTCCTCTTTCAGGTCTTCTGACCTAAGCCAGTCCATCTGAAGTCCGCCCACCTTAGGTTTTCCAGCGAGAGAGCGGTGTAACCCATGATGGTTTTTGAAGCGATCCTGAACGAAGTCGACCAACTCCACAGCGTCAGTACGCGTCTTGAGGGACTGGCGGAACAACATCCGCCCGTATCGAAAGCACTCATAACCATCGCGGGAAACGTTCGCAACACTGCGACGATATTGGCAGTGGTGGTGGCGACGAAAACCCCCAAGTTGGTCTGAGTACAGCCAACGATCTGCTTAAAGCAAGAGCGGAGGACGCTCCGACTCAGGCGTATTTGCGCTTAATCAACGGCTCAATTTCGTGATTGATCTCAAACTTCACCGGCGTGCCACATGACTGGCAGGTCGTTTGGTGCAACCCACCGTTCAGGCTCATTGCTTCCAGTTTGTTGGGCCGCAGGCATTTGGGGCAGGTGATTATCAGATATCCTGCATTGTCTCTAGGCACGAAGAGTGGGGCAATGTCACTTTTCTCTCTTTCCGACCTGATAGGAGAAGCTCTCAAAAGCTTAGCGATTTCCTGGAAAAGCTCCTCTATCGCGTATTGTCCTTTTTGCAAGAAAGCGTCAGCCAATATCCCACTTGGATTCTCAACTGGGATGTACTCTCCACTAACGGCTATTGTTGCGATGTGCGGGAATCGCTGCCGTATAATCGCCAGAAATTCGAATCCAGACATCCGGGGCATATTCAGATCGGAAATGATCACATCGGGCAAGGACTTGCTGAGCGAGTTTAGGCCATCGAGCCCGTCCGCTGCTGTGAGAACCTCATAACCCTCGCTTTCCAAAATCTGCCTTGCGGTCTTGCGAATTAAGGGTTCATCATCCACCACCAAGATGCGAAAGCGGAACTGAGCCACACCAGTTGCTTCTGTGGGGGGGACACCTTCATTCGAATGCGCTCCCTTTTCGGCCGCGACAGTATGCTGTGGCATTTTTTGAATGTCTAATTCCGGGGGGACCGATTTACTCGAAAGGTCTTTTTGACTGGGAAGCATTACACGCCCTCCCTTCATATTCGAGAGTTGTCCAAATAATATTCGGCAGCACTCAACCCAAGCTGTTCAATATTGACCAGCCTGAGGACATACTTCCACTGTGTCAAATCAGGTTGTACAAACCCTAAACCCTTGGCTTCCTTGCTTTTCCGTTCTCCGCATCCTCAAAAACAGTCCAAAAATGCCTAGTTTTGGTGAACGAATTGGTGACGAGTTCCTCTGGCGTGTTCCGTAACTTGTGAAATGATATAACGCCAACCATCTAATGATCGGGCGGGCATCGTTAGCTGAGCGCCTTCACAGCGTCACGAACACTGGCGAAAAGAGTTTTGTTCATGCTTACGAAATTCAGATAATCGCTATCTGCTACGTAGGACTCCGGACGAATCCATGCGATTTGCTGCCAGAACAAAATGGCGAGGTCTTCCATCTCCGGTCGGTGCAAGGCGAAGCAATAGTTCACAAACACGATTACGTGTCCCTGCTCTTGTGGCACCTCGAAGATATTTTCCGCAAGATGGCTTGTACCGAGGTCAGTGGAATTGGCGAAGATGTACCATTCGTCCCAACCGGCACGCGGTAAACCCTCGACGTTTTGAACTTTGGGGCTATAGGCAATTTTGTGCCGACTCTGCCAACCCGGCGGCCATTTCTCTGTCAGTAGGCACGAGCGGGCCGCTGTCAATCGACGTGATGGCGACATATTTCCCCACCACGACTTCCCCCCCAACTTCGTGATCCGGGGAAAGTCTGGTCAGTTGCCAGACCCCTGGGTTATACTCGACGACGTTCTGAAGGCAAACGCTGGAGAAAAAGCATGTTTCACTTAATCTGGTATGTTCTCATTGGGCTAGTCTCGGGGGTTATCGCAAAATCGGTGATGCACGTGCATATGACGATCTTCTGGACGATCGTGCTCGGCATCATCGGATCGATCATCGGCGGTGCCGTTACCCACATGTTTTCGCGTCCGAAAAACGAACGATATCATCCCGCCGGCCTCATTTTTTCGACACTGGGCGCGATCTTGGTTCTCTTCATCTGCTATAAGCTGAAGATTCATTTTCCCCAGGTCAACCCATTCTAGCTGATCGACAACTAACCTCGTGTTCCGATAGGACCAGTCACGTCTCGGGCTCATGGTGCCACCATAGCACTCATTTGGCTAAACGTTGGCTGGACGTGACAAGTGCTGCACTTAGCCTTTCATTGAAGATGTTGCGACCCCGTTCCGCAGCCTTCCTATCAAGACTTCCAGCGGGCGGCACCGGAGCCGGAATGGAGAGTTGGTATACCTGCAGGGGCAACTTGCCGCTGATCAAGTCAGGATGGTTCTCGACGTGACCGAAACCATTCTTGGCTGCAATCAGAAACTGAGCTGCATCATCGAGGCGCGGATCGTAAAGGTTCCCCTTGCGGTGCATTTCGACATTGTCGACAATTGTCGTTGACCGGAGATTTACTTTCTGTTCAGCAGGTGTTTTTTTTCGAGAATTAAGCTGGGCGCTCTCGCTCTTGCCTAATCTGCGTAGCGAGGCCGAACGCCTTCAGCGTCCAAATGCCGTACCAGTTCATGTCTATCTCGTACCACTTCAACCCGTGACGCGCGGAACTGGGATGAGCATGATGGTTATTGTGCCATCCTTCCCCAAAGGTCAATAGGGCGACAAACCAGTTGTTGGTGGAATCGTCTCGCGTGACAAAGCGTCGAGAGCCCCAAATGTGAGTTGCTGAGTTTACCAACCAGGTAGCGTGCAAGCCCACGACTGTCCGCAAGAAAATGCCCCATAGGAAGATCGGCAAGCCGCCTACGGCGAGGAGCAGTAAACCCAATGCAATTATTGGCAAGTAATTGTACTTCGTGATCCAAACGTGAAACCCATCTTTCGCAAGGTCTGGGACGTAGTGGGCCAGCGTAGTCGTGTCATGGTGCATGGATCTTCCCGTAAGAATCCAGCCCATATGGGACCACCATTTGCCGTCTCTCGGTGAATGCGGGTCACCTTCCTGATCCGCAAACTGATGATGAATGCGGTGTGTGGCCACCCAGAAGATGGGACCGCCTTCGAGAGTGAGCGTGGCGCAGACGGTCAAGAAATACTCGACCCACTTCGGAGTGGTGTAACCGCGATGCGTGAGCAGCCGATGATAACCCATTCCAATGCCCAAGCTTCCCGAGATCCACCATAGAAAAATCGCAACAAACGCAGCTTTCCAGGTAAAGAAGAACAGTGCTGCCACGGCACCCATGTGAAAGGCGGCCATAAAAAATGCGGTTACCCAGTTGGTTTGGTCGTCAGCTGGCCGTTTTCTTTCGAGCGCCTGAAGTTGCATCATTTTCGATCTCCCACCGGCGTATTTGATGTGGGCAAGCGGCGCTGGGTTTATGTAGAAAGAGCGTCGGCCTTGTAATAAGTTCGTAATACGTGAGCAATATTGAACAGAATCACGAGCAATGTGAGTGTGACAGTGTACTTCTGTCCTCTACGTTTCCCGGCAAGTTTCCGGCAAACTTACAGATGCTTTTTCGTTCCTTAAGAGCTGGAAGCAATCGAGATAGGAAATCCGTTCTGGCGGAAGATGCCCGGCTAGAACGAGACCTGGACAGCTGTTTGAGATTGTTAGTGCGCTGAACTAGTGCCCTCGACGAACGGGAAAAACAGAAAACAAATAGCTGGAGCGGAAAGTCTTGACGCTTCTCGGTCTAACTGCGACGTGACCGCACCTCATTTCACTCTCAGACACCACAATGCGGCCTGCGTGAAAGCGTGCGTCAGAAGCCGGCGCCTAGTACTCGTGCCGGGGGTGGATGGCAGGAACATCCAAGTCAGTACGCGGATTGTGATCGGTAGATCATAGGGCATTCCCTGATCCGACTTGGGAGGAAAGTAGCGACTGAGTGCCTCCAACGGCTGCTCGCGGAACTGGTCGATCATGGATACCTGGTGTACGCAGGATACCGTGCAATAAGGGGCACAGGGTTTTACAGTGTGATATTCGCGCTCTAGGTGCTCCGCCCCGTAGTGCTCGAGCGGTATGCCGGGGAAACCACGTTGCTGAGAACAGTAATGTACGAGTCCATTCTCGCAGATGTAGAGATAGCGACTGCCCGCACGACAGTGCCATTCGTTGGGGAGTCCGCGAACCAACTTCTTCTGAAACTGGTTGTAATACGCGAATGTTGAAAAAGATTTAGTAACTACACCCACGATCTCTTGGTAGACCTTCTGCTGTTGTTCGCTCAACGGTCGGAGCTGGCCACCACCATCGTGGATGATTCCAACCGTGGTCACGAGTCCGAGTTCCCCAGCCCGGCGGGCAACACGAGCAGCATCCTCCGGATGCTGAACTGAAGTTCCGATCACCGAATTGATGTTAACTTGAAATTCAGCGTATTTGGCCAGCCATTGAAGCCTCTTGTCTAGTACTTTTAAGCTTTTCTTGGAAACCTGGTCCGGAACGACGTTGTCAATACTGATCTGAAGATGATCGAGGCCGGCACGATTCAAAAGCTTGATGCGGTCGGGAGTAAGCAGGTACCCGTTGGTGATGATAGTAGCCACACTGCCTCGGCTGCGAATGTGGCGAATGATCCGCTCCAGTTCCGGGTGCAGCATCGGTTCGCCCCCGCTGATTGTGATGACTGTTGTGCCTAGTTCAATCAGTCGGTCCACGCGGCGCAGCATCACGGCGGTTGGAACAGGCTGCGAGAAATCATCAAACTCGTTGCAGTAAGTACAGGAGAGATTGCAGCGCCGAATCGGCACAATATGCGCCACTATGGGATGACGCAGAGAACGGAAGGCTTTCGCGACGACGCGGACCTGCCGGAGGTGCCACGAGATAGCGCGAATTTTGCGCTTTATGCGCGTGGTGATTATTGCGAAGTCCAGAGGGGACGATGTTTTAAATTTACCCATGGGAAATTGCCCACCGATCCGCAGCCGACAGCCGTTGCTGTACTGCTATCAGATCCAGAAAGTACCAACAAACACGAAGACAGCAACGAGTAACGCGAACAGGACGTCGGCGGCGTAGTGGTAGCCACCGACGACCGTCGCTACAGCTATGCTGAGCGCCACCCAGAGAAAGATCAGGCCCACACGGGACTCCAACCGAAGTAGGACGAGGCCTGCCGCGGCGGAAGATGCTACGTGAGCACTTGGAAACGTGATTGCCTGAATGCTCGCGCGGCGGAGTATCCACCGATTTAAAGCTCTGAGACTGTTCGGTGGAATCTCGAACATGTCGTAACCAGTCAACAGACGAGGAGGCAACGCTGGCACGAAGGGCGTTGCCGCGAAGCAAATGTAAGTGGCCAGCAAGACCACTACCCAATAATAATCCGCATTGTTCCGCATACCAGCAATATAGAGAGCCGCGACGCCCAGCGGGACCAGGGGATAAACCATCAGATAGGCGAGCTCCAGGTAGAGGGCAGGGACTGGGCCAATTGACGTTTTTGCAGGTTGGATATGCACGCCTCTAAAGAAGGACGAGTCGAATGCGGCAAGCCTGGCTTGCACGCCCTGATTTGGTTCTGCGACGAACTCACCAATCTGCCAATACGCTACAAGTAACAGGGCGGCAGGAATCCAGTCACGAACAACCGAAGAAAAACGAGGTGACGAAAAGTAGAGCATGAAGCGAGCCGCTAAAATGGCCGCGATCGCCAGTGTTGCGAACACGGTGACCCTAAGTCGCGGCCGAGGTGGGAGCGGGCGTCCCCAGGCGGCCAAGACAAGAATCGAAAAGAAGGCGATTTGAATCCACTCAGCGACTCGCATTTATCAATACGGCGCCTCCGCCAGTGTTTACCTTGAAGTTGGACGTGTCCAGCTGGCGGGCGAAATTGTCAGACTTTACCTGATGCAGGTCTACTAAGAGCATTCTGCTGTCTGAATAGTAGGTCCCGCCGGTGGTGGTTTGCCCCTTGAAAACTGGATCAGCGCAGTGAAGGTATTCTTCGTTTGTGACCAGACGTGTGTCCGCCAAGTTTCCGGCAATGAAATCACGCTCCGCGTCCACTTGAGGGTCGATTCTGTGAAAGATCCGAAGTTTCTTGATCTCAATTTGAATTGAAACGTCGTGAGTCGCGGCGCCCACCCATATGGGAGTGCCATCCATTTGGTAATCAGTTCTCCAGATTCGGAGGTGATGGCGCCGGGCCACAATCGAGGCAGGGTCCGGCAATGCATAAGAGTAAGTCTGCGCCCTCCCGAACACGTAAAGCCTGGACATAGGTAGCTTGACATAATGTTTCCGCTGCCGTAACAAGTGCCAGAAAATCGCAGGCTTTGATTTTTCTGCTTTCACCCAGCCGGCGCGCTCGAACGCAGACTCCAAGTCTTCTCTTTTTGCAACGAAGATCAGGTTCAGCATGTCGCCCTCGCGTCCTTCACCATCAACCGTGCGGGGCGGCAGGAAATTGATCAGCTCGCGGAGTTCTGAAACGTTTTCTTTTGCTTCCAACAACTTTGCCGTCTGTACGAGAGAATCACCGTCAATGTAAGCTGTCACTTCAGTGCCTTTCAGGACAGTGCTGTCGCGGCCGCGGGAAAGCAGCAATAACGGTGCGGCCGGTAGGTATAACAGCCCCGTAGCGATCATCTCTACCACCATGAACTTGGTATGGGAGTTTCCCTTGATCTCTTTGCGGGCTCGTAACGCGACTTCATCACCGGTGCTGAGTTCAACTGCGTGGAGCCTGATCACTACGTTGCCTCCAATTCCGAGGAGGCGCTTACCTTTAACTCCGACGACCGAGCCACTGGCAATGGTGCCCGCCTGGATAATCGTGAATCCGCCTACCGTCACATCCTTTACGACTACAAAATCGAGGCGGTCACTTTTTTGAGCGTGCGCAGAGGAGATTGTCCGGACCATTTGAAGTTTGACAGGAGTGCCATCCGGAATGACCAGCCGGGTAGGGCTCTCGTGCACTTCCTGGCCCCAAAAAACAGAGGGCAGGAGAAGGAGAAAGATAAGGGTGTAAGCAGGCAAACTGAGGTGATTCGCGCGAGGCACGTGGGGCCACCTTCCATGGGAGTCAAGCCTTCTCAATCGCGAAGGCTCAAGAAGTAGCCGCCACTATGGCGCACTGGGTCTTCGTTTCTATCTCATATAAGTATTGCGGGTTCTACGGGCGTTGTCTGATCAAAATTGTCCACTCACTGTGCTCTCCAAGAAATCCGGCTTCTTCGGCATGCCTTTGGGTCAGTACGATTAAGGAAACGAGTGGGGAAAGGGCTTTGAAATGAAGTGCGGGCCGACGGTACCTTGTGCTCATCGCGCAAGGCATCAGGGTCGATGGTTGTTTCCACTCATTCTCTGCGGTACTATACGCCGACTACAACGTTGACGATGGCCAGTGAACATCAATCCCGGCGCGACATTGTCCAGTTTGGCCAGATGCTGTACGAACGAGGCTTCATTGCCGCCTGCGATGGGAACCTCTCAGTGCGCCTGGGTAAGAACCGTATTCTTGTGACCCCAAACCGGAGTGTCCAAGGGAATGATGAAAGCCTCAGACCTGCTGATTGTCGACATCGCGGGCCGCACGCTGAAAGGCCGTCGCGAAGTGACCAGCGAAATCGGCATGCACCTGCTGATCTATCGCCTGCGTCCGGACGTCGGGGGAATCGTTCACGCCCATCCGCGGACGGCCACGGGATTTGCGGCTGCCGGCATGGCTCTGGACCAGCCCTTGGTTTGCGAGGTCGTGATCGGGCTGGGCTCGATCCCGCTCGCCCCCTACGGAACGCCCGGCACACCGGAACTGGCGGAGAGTTTGGAGCCCCTGGTTCCGCAGTACGATGCCATCCTCATGTCAAATCATGGAGTGGTCGCTTACGCCGACACTCTTCACCACGCTTACATGAAGATGGAGACAGTGGAGCACTTCGCGAAAATCGCACTGGTAACCCACGTTCTAGGCCGCCAGCAACCTTTGGGCGAGGAAGAATTGAAAAAGCTGGTTCGGGCACGACTAAGA
>Ga0207416_1004366_pt1 | contig 12400 bp, 8 predicted proteins | sample PaiPotPPM11metaG_FD_184107 | JGI IMG/M metagenome (GOLD analysis project Ga0207416, IMG submission 184107) | Iron sulfur acid spring bacterial and archeal communities from Banff, Canada, to study Microbial Dark Matter (Phase II) - Paint Pots PPM... ...
CCTAATCGTCAAGCTGCGCCTCTTGGACGAGTGGAACGCCAGCCGGGTCGAGCGCGCCGCGCTCTACGATCGCTATCTCAGCGACGCGGGGCTTGAGGTCCCGGCTCGTCCCAAAGACGGCAGCGATGTCTTCCACTTATACGTCATCGAGCTGCCCGACCGCGATGCCGTGCAAGCCAAGCTTGCCGCCGAAGGGATTCAGACGGGCATCCATTACCCGGTACCCATTCATTTGCAGCCGGCGTATGCCGACCTCGGCCTGCGTGCGGGCAGCTTTCCCCGCAGCGAAGCATCGGCCAAGCGGCTGCTGTCCTTGCCGATGTTCCCGGAGCTGCGCGAGGAGAGCATCGCGCGAGTCGCAGCGGCCCTCGGGCACCACGCCGCAGCCGTTGCGTGCCCGGCATGACCGGCACATTCGGGACATCGGACCCTTGTCCCCGAGATGCGAATGCAATACGATAGCCGCCACCGGGCCCATTCGGAATAACATGACAGCTCAAAGCGAACCCATGGCCGCCGTCATCGACCCGAGCATCGCGCGCACGTTAGCGCCAGCACAACCCAAGCGAGCGCCGCTTCCATATAGTCCGGGTTGGGTGGTTGCGCTGCTGATCTCGGACGTAACCATGTTTTTGGGGTCGGCGGCGCTGGCTGAGCATTTAGTGTTTCCGCACGGCCGATTTTTTGTTTGGAGCCCGGTGCTCGTGTCGTCCCTTATCGATATCGTGATCTGGATCGCGATTTTTCAGCGCGTTGGACTGTATCGCAGATCGTTCGCGCTATCGGTAAAGGATGAGTTTTATTTTACCGTCGCGGGGTTGTGCCTGGGCGTTGCACCGCAGATGATCGTGTTCACGATCGCGCCGCAAATCTCCACCTCGCGGCTCGTCCTATTGCTGTCGCTGGCGTTATCCGTAGTTACCGTCGGCTGCGCGCGGACGGTGGCGCATGCTCTTCGCGACATTGCCGGGAGGAGCCGCCCACGGCGCATCTGCGTCGTCGGACACCCGGATCGGATCGCCGTGGCATCGAAATCGCTCAACCTCGTCGAGGGCACCGAGATACTTACGCTGCCCGTCGATGACGTTGATTCAGGTTTTGAATCGATCAACCTCACGCACGATCCCGAGCTCGACCAGATCGCGTGGTTCCATCGCGCCAAAACGTGGGGCTGCGATACGCTCGTCATCACGGAAATGCTTCCGCCCGAGAGCCTTCCACATTTGCTCGAGGTCGCCGGCCGGTACCATATGAGCGTCGCGTTTGCGCCCCCGCGCTTTCGTGCGCAGGCGTACTCGCTGACATTGCGCACTGATGGCCACCAGGCGCTGATCGTACCCTCGCCCCTTGCCGCGTGCACGCCGAGCGCGCGCCTGTTCAAGCGCGTCTTTGACGTCCTGGCAGCCAGCAGCGCGCTCGTTCTTGCGTCGCCTTTCATGGCTCTCGCGACGTTGGCAATCTACTTTGAGGACGGACGGCCGATTTTTTATCGGCAAGCACGCGTCGGTCGCAACGGCAAGATCTTCGAGCTGCTGAAATTCCGCTCGATGATCGTCGATGCGGAGCGTACGACGGGACCGGTGTGGTCGGCTGGGCGCGATCCCCGGACGACGAGAGTCGGAGCGGTCCTGCGACGCACGAGCATTGATGAACTGCCGCAGCTCTTCAACGTATTGCGGGGAGACATGTCGATTGTGGGGCCGAGACCAGAGCGCCCCGAATTTGTCGATGTTTTCCGTTCCGTATTGCCGCGCTACGACGAGCGACACTTAGTGCGGCCGGGCATTACCGGCTGGTCACAAGTGACCATGAAGCGCGTCCTCGAGACGTCCGATGTCGGGGAAAAATTGAGCAACGACCTGTTCTATCTCGAACACTGGTCGTTTTTCCTGGACATCTCGGTTGTGGTGAAGACGGCGGCGGAATTCCTGTTTCACTTCAGGTCATGAAACACGGGATTGCCCGATGATTGGGGTCGAATAACCGTTCATGCCCGGAATCGCCCTGCTTGCGGGGGCGGAGGCAGATAGCACCCGTCTCTTGGCTGCGCTTCGCACCTTGCGGTTACCGCGCTATCAGTACGGCTTGATCGGCGTTGATGCTGGCTTGGTTGCCGGATGGGCAGGACATGCCGGCTATCCTATCGAGGTAATCAGGTTTCCCGACGGCTGGGCCGCGCTTGAGGGCGCCATCTATGGCTCCGCACCTGACGCCGTCGTCGACGCCGTTAGGCGGATGGGGCATGCATTTAGTGTAAATCCGACGGAGGCCCGAGACGCTGCCGAGCGCTGGGCGGCGTCAGTCGACGGCGACTTTCTTCTCGTTCTCGGGGCGCCAAAGTGCAAGCGACTTTTGATCGTCGGTGACCCGCTGGGCCGCCTGAGCCTATTCGTGCGCCGCAAGGGCCGCGGCGTAGCGCTCGCACGAGAAGTAAAGTTCTTGCGGGTCCTCGGCGGCCGGATGGACGCTGATAAGCTCGCCTATGCTCAGATGCTGGTCATCGGGTGGCCGCTTGGCAACCGGACGTTGCTCGATGGCGTGGTTCGGATGGCGCCGGGCTCGTCGCTGCTGATCGACCTCGAGACCGGCGAAGTCAGCCAGCGACAGTATTACCAGATGGACTTTGAGACACTGCAGCAGCGGCGGCGCTCTTTTAACGAGTGCCTGGGCGAACTCGTGCCCGCGTTCGTCGAAACGTGCGCGGCGCAGGCGCGGTGGGCGCGTGGCAGACCTTTGATCGTATCGCTTAGCGGCGGCCTGGACTCTAGAGCAGTTGCAGCGGGTTTCAAGTGCGCAGACGCGGATCAAACGACCGTCACGTTTCGCGATGCAGTCGGCGAGAATGAATCCGATGTCGCGATCGCCGAGAAGATTGCGAGCGTGCTCGGCGTGCCATGGGGCAGCTATCAGCTTGATGCACCCTCATGGGAGGAGCGCGAACGCCTGATCGCTCTGCGGGAGGGGTTCATCTATACCGGTGCCAGCCACATGCTCCAATTTCTAGAACACGTACGCGGTGCGTTTGGAGAACAGGCTTGTTACATCACCGGCGATGGGGGCGACAGGATTCTTCCAGATCTTCGGCCCGGTCGCCGGTTGCGGTCCATGAGCGACCTGCTAGATTTCCGGTTTGCGTCGTCAGTCTGGAACCCGAAAGTGGCCTCGGCGCTTGTCGGGATCGATGAGAAGGAGCTGCGCGAAAGCGTGCGTTCGGAGCTTGGCTCGTATCCGGAACGTTCCATGGAATATCGAGAACTACGCTTCCAGGTGATGGAGCGCGGGCTACACCTTCTCTTGGAGGGAGAAGAACGAAATCGCGCAGTTCTCTGGTCGATGACACCGTTTTATTCGCAACCCTTCTTTCGCGCGGCGTCGTCCGTGCCATCACGATTAAAGCAGGGCCACCGTTTCTACTCAGCTTTTCTGCGTGCGCTGAGCGCGCCGAGCGCGGCGATCCAGAACGCCGAGTGGCACGCGGCCCCGGGCTCGCCTAAAGCACGTGTGCGTGCCCTCCTTCAGAAAGCATTCCGGAGTCTACCGTATTCGCTGAGAGAAGCGTTGCGAGCACGTTTTCTTTCAAAATCGCACGATGCGCCAGCGACCGAGGATTTTCGAGGTCGACTCGTTGGCCTCGCCAAAGACCCCGCGGTGCTTGCAGTTTTCAGAAAGGATGCGCTTGACGCGATCGCGCTAGAACGCTGCTCGCGCTATCAATCCGACGTGCTGGCAAGCCTTATGATGTATTCGCGTCTGTCTTCGAACGCGCGGGAATCGTTGATCGGCGCGCGCCGGAACGAAGAGCATGAACTACAAATCCGCCGAGCCAGCCAGCTCCATAACTGACATGCATCACAGCCAGTACGATTGGGGTAATAAAAAGAGCCCAAATATTTCGCTGCTTTAGGGAAGCATTGATCGCAGCGGTTGCCAAAAAGAGCACGTACGCTGCCGGGACTATAGCTGCAAACGGCGTCCTCGCTGCAGCATACCCGAGGACAGAGAGAACGAGGCCGAGCACCAACATCGGCGGTACGTAGACTCGCAGAGGGACGTATCGTGGATGTATCATCTGGGTCTTTCGGCGCCAAAAACCGTAGCGGAACATTTGCTGCGCCAAGCGCGGCAACGACGAGCGGGTATGGTAGGTGACCTTAATGCTCGGCGACATGAAGATCGTGTAGCCTGCCCGCCGCAGGCGATAAAAGAGCTCAGAATCCTCATTGAATGGGATCGATTCGTCGAAGCCGCCGATGCTTTCGAGGATCGTCTTTTCGCAGAAAAGCCCCCATGCTACGTCGGCGAATTGCTCTTCGCGCGCATATCGAAAGCGAGCGTCACCAATGCCGAACGGTGACTGCATGGCCCAGGCGATGACGTTGCCGATCGGACCATCCCCGACGGGCACTTGCACGCCTCCCACGTGAGCCGCTCCCGTCCGCTCGCGCACTTCCAAGCATCGGGCCAGGTAATCCGGGCTGTACTCAGTGTGAGCACTGAATAAAGCGACAAAACGCCCACGCGCTTCGCGGATGCCGATGTTCCAGGCATAGACTTGAAAGCGTCGCGGGTTTGGAATAAGACGGATACGGCTGCCATACTCCGGCAGGCTCTTTACGATGTCCACCGTAGCGTCCGAACTCCCGCCATCCACAACGAGTATTTCGACATCGCCGCCGACGTCACGCTGGTTCAGCAGCCCCTCAAGGCATAGGCGAACATGAGCTTCTTCGTTGTATGTGGCGACGACCGCCGTCACAAGCGGGCTGCCTGTGGTTGCCGGTGAGGCAATGCGGGTAATGTGATTTTTCACGCGAGCGGCTAAATACAGCGCGAGCGCGCGTCCGTCCTTGGGACTCGCGCTGGGCCAGCCGGCACGTTTGGACCGTCCCATTGGTCATCGGCGCTTGGGCGAGATAGACCAAGGGCGATATAGACGAACGACGGAGAGCACGTCGCCTGAATTTCCCCACAATGGGCTTGAGGCTGATACGAAACGCATTTTCCGTAGACGTGTAAGACTATTTTATGGTGGAAGCGTTTGCGAGTGTGGTGCCGCGGGATACGTGGCCGTCTTTTGAATCTGGCGTGGTCGACGACACGAGAAGCATCCACACCTTTCCGCGACGCGATTCATGGCGAACGCCGCGTCTTTTGCTGCCCGGTTGTCCAGTGTATTTCTTCCCACGTGCGCAGTGCGATTCGCTGATGCGCGAAGCCGGCTTCTCCCAGGTCAAGATCGATCGGGTCGGCCAGATCTACTGCGTGCTTGGACAAGTTTGCACCGGACTCGTCCGCTGATGCAGCTTCGCGGCGAACAGTCTTAGCCGCCAGCGCTTGCCATCAACGACGAAATAATCCCCGGCGCGGCATAACGTGTGGAGCGCCCGGCCGTACGGTTCTCGCGGATCCGGTTCGACGTGCGATGCGTCCTCCTCTGCGAAGCGCAAGGGCGTCAACTCGATGATGCGATTAAGGACGATCCGTCCGCCGTACGTCCGCGAGCAGTCCTGCGCCGGGCGATACAGGACACCGCCAACCGAAAATGGCGGCCCAGCCGGGCGCGAGCTGCGCACGTCGACCTTGATGGGGTTCGCGCCGTGAGGGTGCCATGGACCCAAGAAATTGCTGGCATGCCAAGCGAAGAGCTTGTGACCTGATGCCGCTTGCGAGGTAGCAAAGAGCCACCAACGGCCATCGTGGATAAAAACCGTGCTGTCGACCGCCGGAAAATTCGGCAGCAGCACATCAACGAATTCCCACTTATAAGGAAAATCGACAGCGCGATATAGCCTGACTTCATTGGCCTCGCACGTTTCTGGGACGCAGTAGATTTGCCCATCCGTCTTCACTAGGTACGGATACGAAGCGTGAAAACCCGGTTGGATAGCTGGCGCAGCTGTGCTCCATCCGTGACCGTCGAATCGAACTGCCGCGATGTATCCCTTTGCGGTATTGAGATCCATTCGTTCGCACAGGATGTCGACCCGGTTATCGTTCGCGACAGCCATTGGGTCAGCGACCCATCCACCGCGGGGATTCGTAAACCATTTGATTCCCGTTACGGTAACGCCGCCGACAACTTGAGCTTCGGTGAGAGGTACAATTCCAATATTCCACTCTTCGCGCGTGAAGCGCTGCGCGATTCTTCGAAAAACATTTCGTGTGAGGACAGCAAAAAGACGTAGCACGGCGAGGTTAGACGGGCTGCGCCGGGTAGACGGCCGCGCCTCGTGTGGCCTCCGGGCAACTTCGGAGAATGCGCCGTTGCGAATTTCCGAGGCCACATACGTCGGCCAGTCGGCGGCTTCAACGAGCATGCGATTGTAGTTTCTCGAATACGAATAATCGAGCGTTTTGAGAAAACCTGTCCGTAAGACGACGTCAGGAACTACTCCGCCCGCCAAGCGGAGGAGCATAGCGCTGCAAATTGACTCACCGTGATAGATTTCCCAGAAATAGGGTGCTCCGCTTTGACATTGGAGATCGCTGCCAAAGCGGAACGCCCACACGCCATGGCGCGCAGCTTCGAGAATCGGGCCGCTCAGGGTGCTGTCGCCAAAATACAGGATAAAATCGATATCGCGATCCCGAACGGCTGCGACAGCCTCTTCAGAAAGATGTTCCCCAGATGGGTCGCCAGGCAGGCGGCCACATTTAATCTCTGCAACCCTCGGCAATCCTTTGGATGCAGAGGTGGTTTTTTTTGCGGCGGGTTCTGAGATCATGCTGAAGAGACGCCAGAGCGAGCCGGCTTGGGTGAACGCGCGGGTGACATTCGAGGCCCGACCGATTGGCGAAGCGGCGGAATCGGCCATGAGCAGTACAAGCTGTCCATCGCCGCTTGTGACGAGTCGTTCTACCGCCGCCAATTGCCACACGGCGAACGCTCCGGGCACATAGATGACAGCAAACCGCAAAGCGGCGCGTGCCGAACCGCTCATGAATTTCCCATCGGCCCAGCCAGGGGCGCGAAGAGATAGGACACATCTGTCCATTTTTCCCTGCAGCAGCTGGCCGCCTGGCCGAAAGGAAACGAGAACGAGATTTGAGCAGATTCCGTTAATTGATTATGCGCCATAAAAAGCTTATCCGAGCCGCGGCGCTGTGCGCCGCCCTAGTCATATTCGTGCTCTGTTCACCGCATTTGGCCGCGAAATCCGCGGGCGCCATTCCCGCCCACGTGATGAATTTTACCCTTTGGAAGCAGTCCGGCGTCGCCGATCAGGTACCGGTTTCGTGGGCTGCCGCTAACGCTACGTTTGTCGAAACCCGCTCGCCTGCGTTTGCGGCGGCTTTTCATGCTGCCGGTGGACAGTTTACAGTCGCCTACAGCGATCCAAACTATTACTATGAGGCTGCCGACTATCATTCGCCGGGAGACTTTCCCGAGGACGCCTTCGGCCATGATGCAGGCGGCAGCCGCATCTCGCGGCTGCAGGGCCATGGCGTCGAGTACTACCTGCTGCCGAATTCGACCACAGCATTGAAAATATACAGCCAGGTTACGGCGAAAGCCGTCGCTAGCGGCGCGTACGATTTCCTTTTTGCCGATGGAGTGAGCGATTCACTCGCGGAGTCGACATTTCGCATGAGCAGCAGACCCGTGGAGATCGCATCCGACCGGGATTACGTGGCCGGAATGAAGCGGCTGTTGGCGGCGGCAGCTCGCCCGGTCATCATCAACGGTTTCAACAATGGCAATCCGTTAGCGATCGAAACGTACGCCACTTCTTCAAACGTCGCCGGCATTTACGGCGAGGAGTGCTTTCATAGCAATAGGGGGCCGAAGACCGAGGAAGCATGGCGCAATGACGCCCAATCCCTTTTGTATACGACCGCGCACGATCGTTACGCATTTTGCGGCGGTCATGGCAACGATCCGGACAATCGTGCAGAGCGACTTTACTGGCTTGCGTCGTGGTGGCTGACATTTGATCTTCGGCATTCCGTGGCTATGGAGGAATTTGAATCTCCGGGCGATGTGTATGTCTTTCCCGAAATCCAGCTGGTACCGACGGGTCCATTGCAAACCGCCGGCGGGAACATCGATCGGCTTCGTGCCTCGAGCGGTGTTTATCTTCGGGAATTCCGATCGTGTTACGAGGCGGGTTCATCCATCGGACCCTGCGCAGCTGTCGTGAATCCGTCGGCCGCGGCGAGCGCTCCCCTCCCGTCCACCTCACAAACCTATAGCCGCTCGCTATCATTGCGCGAAAACAACTTGTTTGACGGAGGACGACTCGGCTTTGCGAGCCCGCCGAGCGTCCTTGGTCCCGGTCAGGCCGTCATTCTCGTCCACTAGCATTGACCTCAGTCGTCCGGGTAGGCTACCGGCCCATCGAGCAGCATCTGGGTTAGCCATTTAGTCCCGAAAGGCAGGGCTTCGGGCCAAGTGAGACAAGGAACCCTCGACATGGTAGCATCCAAGCGGGTCCTAATTATCGCCTATCATTTTCCGCCCGCCCCCTGCGCGGGCGCGTTGCGCCCGTCGCACCTGGCCAGGTACCTGCCCGAATTTGGTTGGGAACCGGTGGTGCTGACAAAGCATTTCTCGCCAGGCGTTGAGTTGCCGCCGTACGTTGAAACGGCCCGCGATTTGTTTACCGGGCTTATGGGGCGACGTCCCGCCCCGGGTACGTCGGATTCCGCCGCGCAAAAACCGGTGCCTGGAAACGGGGTCTTGCGGAGCGCAAGGGACGCGGTAAAGAAGATCGCCCTATTTCCGGATCGTGCCGCTGGCTGGTTGCCGGCCGCCTTGGCGCGGGCGCTGGAAATAAGCCGGCGGCGCCGACTTGACGCCATTATCAGCACGAGCCCGCCGCTGACCTCGCACATTATTGCCTGCCTGACGGCGCTGCGCCGTGGCTTACCATGGATCGCGGACTATCGCGATCTCTGGTTTGGCAATCCATACTTCGGCCAAGACTTGACCACTAGAATAACGTACGCTATCGAGCGTTGGCTCTTGCGACATCCAGCTTGGATTACCGGAGTTAGCGATCATATCGTGGCTCATCAGCGCTTGGCTTTCAACAAGAGCGGGGAAGCGATTCCCAGCGCATACGATCCCGACGACTGGAAAGGACTTGACGATATCCATCCGGCCTCATTTACTCTGTGTTATGCTGGCATGTTGTATGATGGCAAGCGAAGGCTTGATATGGTCATGTCGGCGGTCGCCGCGCTCAGGCGAGCAGGCGATCCTGCCGGTATCGCGGCACGATTCGAGATCTACGGTCCCGACGATCACCTTGTGCGACAATTAAGCGAGAAGTTCGGATTAGGCGACGTTGTCAAGTCGTCCGGGCCGGTGGAGCGCTCGAAAGTTTTGCAAGCGCAGCGCAGAGCGGCGGTGCTGCTTCTGCCCTTAAGCACCGACCCAGCGACATCGCAAGATGTCGGGAGTAAGATCTTCGAATACATCGGCGCCAGGCGGCCGATCATCGCCGTTGGTCCGCCCGACAGTGCGGTTCGTCACATTATCGACAGTCAGGGGCTGGGATGGTTCGTGCTGGACGAGGACTCGTGTGCCCAAGCGATCCGAGCGGCCTACGCCCGATTTCTGGGTCGGAATTTTGAACCGGCAAGCGCTCATGGCCAAATCGCTACGGCGCACGATGTTGCGCGGCGTTTTGCGGGACTTCTCGACGAGGTATACGCACGGAGGCACCCAATGCCCGCCAGCCTGCGGCCTCGACCAACTAGCCGCCGTGCGGTGAGCTAACGGCCCTCCCACGGCTGATTCTGCTCCAACCGGCATGAACCAAAGCAATCACGCTGTTCTTCTCGTAGGGCCGAATGTCCGCGTCGGCGTCGCGCTGGCACGGTCGCTAGACGCTCATGGGATTCCGGTGTTTGCGGCGTTACTCTCGGAGCGGCAGCGGCCGATCCCTTCGCGCTCCGTCCGCCGATGCGTTCGCCTCGCTGTGCCGGATCACAGAGGGGAGACCCCCGCCGGATTGCTGCGCTATATTGAAGAGTTCGATGTTGACATGCTAATGCCGTGCTCGGATATTGGACTGGGTTTGGTTGCCAGCCACTACGAAGCCTTGCGAAAACGGGTGAACCCAGGGTGCCCGCCGCCGGACAGCGTCGCTCGCGTGCTAGATAAACGCGCAACGCTCGAGCTAGCGGCGCGTTGTGGAATCCAAACGCCCAGAACGTGGGATGTTTGCAGCCTCGCTTCGCTCGAGCGAATACGGCAAACTCTGCGCTTTCCGATGATCGCCAAACCGCGCGATCATGAATCGAGGCGTGCCTTCACCGTCCGGCACTTTGTCAAATTCGAAGAACTGCGTGACGAATTCGCTCGCGACGACGGATTCGGCTCGCGAAATCTGTTGCAAGAATTTGTTCCTGGAAGGGGTGTCGGGATCGCTACGCTCATGCACCACGGCGAAGCGCTCACTCTGTTCCAACACGGGCGTTTGAAGGAGTTTCCGAGTGCCGGCGGCGTGAGCACCGTTGCTGAATCAGAGCCGCTTGATCCAGCGCTCGCATCCGCGTCGCGTGCTCTTTTACGCGAACTCGGTTGGGACGGCGTTGCGATGGTTGAATTTCGACGAGATGATGCAACTGGCGCATGGGTCTTTATGGAGGTGAACGGCCGCTATTGGGGCTCAGTCGCGCTTGCGCTTCGAGCAGGCGTCGACTTTCCTTACTATCAGTGGCAAATTGGCCATGGCCTAAAAGCAACGATCCCGACGACGTATACCACCGGCATTCGCACCCGTTGGTCCGCTGACGACGTACGGCGGCTCGCTGAGGTCCTGTTCAAAAGGCCTGACGGAGCTATCCGGCCACCAAATCGGCTACACGAACTACGTCGATTTCTTACTGACTACAATCGGCTAACTCGGTCCGGGCTGGGCTCTTGGTCAGACCCGCTGCCAGCGGTTGCCGAATTTACAGGCGTGTGCAGAGAAATGCTATGGGGATTGACAAAGAGATTGGTGCGCGGCATTGCGCCGGATGCATTCACGCAAACGCGGCAGCTCCGATCACTCGGGTATGTTGGTGCGCTGCACCATCAACGGCTAAATTTGATTCGCACAGTTAGGGGAGGCGTGACGCGCTTCAAGCCGACGGCCCCGATAAAATTCGTCCTCTTTGTTTGCAGCGGCAACATCATGCGCAGCCCGATGGCTGCCGCGCTATTTAACAAGCTGTCCGATGCCCACTCCGTAAACGCCGTGCGAGGTTACTCAGCCGGCCTTCACGCGATCGCCGGCAACGCTGCGGATCCCACAGCGTGCACGGTGGCGAGCGAAATGGGGATAGCGCTTGAGACGCATCGGGCTCAACCGGTGTCAAAGGAGCTTGTTGAACGAGCAAACGCGATTTTCGTGATGGATCGGCTCAACGAGGCAGAGATTCTCGCGCAGTACCCGACGGCAGGGAACAAGGTTTATCTTTTAGCGTCATGCGGTGATCCTCCGATCTGCGACCTCGACATTTCTGATCCCTTTGGTCGGGGAGTTGATGAAATGCGCCGCTGCTTCTTCTTAATTTCGCAGAATGTGGCAAATCTCGTCAGTCTGCTCCGCGACTACCAATGCGCTTCCTGAACGCTTCGGTTCATCCGCTTTCTTGCCGCGAAACTGAAGAACTTCTTGGTCGTTCGAGCGTCATCACGGAGATCCAGGCGAACTTGCGCAACCAGGGAATCGCGCCAAAGCAGGCAGCGTCGGCATCGTCAAGCCGTTTCAATGTGGTACCAAACACCTTTAAGTTTCGCAAGGGCGTCGCGGCGAGCGATAGCAGGTGAAAATATTTGATGTCGACCGATTCGAAGAATTGATTAGCACGGCGGAGATCCGAAACCAGCAGTGGGTGCTCATCCGTACTACGCATCGTCGGGGTCATCCGTCGATACAAATTAATAATCGGATTGTGTCCGAGTGGCTCGAAGAAGATCGCGCTGCCGCTCGGCCTTAGTACCCGGGCGATCTCCGCATATGCCCGGTTCACATTTAGATGGTGGAGAATGCCCGAACCGCAAGTCAGGTCAAATGATTCGTCCGGGAACTCGAGGTTTTCGGCATCCATGACCCGGAACTGTAGCCTCTTGGTATCGCCTGCCCGCGCCGTCGCGGTCGCAATCGCGACGCTAGAAAGGTCGATGCCGGTGACCGTTTCAGCTTCGCGCAAACGAAACGCCATGCTTCCCTCGCCGCAGCCGTATTCGAGAATGCGGCTACCCGCAGCTCGAGCCAAGACGAGGCTTTCGTAGTAGTCGCTGCTCCGTCGCGCGATTGAGTAAAATTTTGCGACGGCCTTGCGGCGATGATCCTCAAAAACGTCGTCGTGGAAATTCTTTTCGCGCTGTTTGCGCTCATCCGCCCCATGGGAAGACGTCGGAGGCATTGCTGGCATTACGTCGTATTTCGCGCCGTCAAGC
>Ga0207416_1004367_pt1 | contig 12399 bp, 14 predicted proteins | sample PaiPotPPM11metaG_FD_184107 | JGI IMG/M metagenome (GOLD analysis project Ga0207416, IMG submission 184107) | Iron sulfur acid spring bacterial and archeal communities from Banff, Canada, to study Microbial Dark Matter (Phase II) - Paint Pots PPM... ...
CCCGCCCGAGGTAGCCGGCCAACTCGCCGTCAACCTGAATCCTCTGCGGCTCGTATGGTCTCCGTGACCACGACGTCAATGACCTCGTTCTGAGACGCCACAGCAGCGTCGCCGCGCGTCCTGAGTTCGACGCGGACCGCCCGAGCCAGGACATCGGGTGCCGGGTTTGGCGCCTTCTTCTTCAAGCCGATGTACATGCTCCAGGCCAGGCTCGCCACACTCACGATCAGGCTGCCAAGCGACACTGAATCGAAGTACCGGTCGGGCCGCTGCTCAGCCCCCGGACCTTCACATACGCATCCCTGGCCGGGCCAGCCCCGAACACCGACGAGAACACCGCCGGCCCCCACCCGTCCAGCGCAGCTTCCACTCGGGGGCCACGGTCCAGATCGACGAGCAACTGGTCAGCCACCGCACCCGCCCCTCACATTCCAGACCCAGGCCGACGCCGCTCCCGCCGCAGACGGTGCACGACCGAAGGCATCGTCGCGTGTGGTACCTGCAATACAACCTTCCCGGGTAACAAGACGCCAGGCAGCAAGCTCTCGCGTAACGACCGGCGTAGCCAAACGCAGCACCGTCGCGGCCGAGCCGGCGGGCCAGCGGAATACGAGCGTCGTGCCAGGGCAGGCTGTGGGCGTGGCTTCGTACTCGGTGAACCCGGACGGCGTGGCGTGGGCACGGCATCTGATCGACGCCGGCCAGGTCGTGCTCGACAGCGACTGGGGCAAAACCCAGCCCCGCGCCGGCCAGCAGAACGCGTTCTTGAAGTCGCACTCGTGGCCGGAGTATGCCCGGTGGCATCTCGGGCTCACCGACGGTGCGCGGGATGAGACCAAGGCCAGGTACGCGTTCGTCTACGGCGACTTTCGCCGCCTGCACCGCATGGGCATCATCGCCTGCTGGTACCGGGCCGCCGAGTGGCGGCACAAGGACATCGAGCTCGCCGCCCACGACCTGCTGCAGCGTCTGGACGCCAAGCATTCCTGACCGGCTCTCCGGGCCAGCCGAGGCGCGTGGACGGCTCAGACATGCAGGGCGGGCCGGTAGATGAGCTCTTGAGTGCGGCCGTCGAGCGTCCGGTTCTCGATCAGCTCGAGGTCGAAGTCGGCCGCGTCCTGGAAGATCGGCTCCAGCCCGGTCTGGCCGGTGATCACGGGGAAGAGCGTCACCTGGACGCGGTCAACCAGGCCGGCAGCCATCAGCGCCCGGTTCAGCGACAGGCTGCCGTGCGAGCGCAACGGCACCTCGGACTCCTCCTTGAGCCGGGCGACGACGTCCACGGCGTCGCCGCGCCCGACGGTCGCGTCCGGCCAGTCGAGGGGTCCTTCCAGCGTGCTCGACACCACCGTCGCGGGCAGGCTGATCATCCGGGTGACCCACGGGTCGCCTAGCTCGGACACCTCGGTGCTCGAGGCCAGCATCCGCGCGAACGTCCGGTAGGTGTTGGCCCCGAAGACCATCCGCTGCTCCTTGTCGTACAAGGCCAGGCGGCGGGCGAGCAGCTCGGGGCCTTGCTTGCCCCAGTAGCCGCTCCAGTCGCCGCTGGCGGAGCCGAAGCCGTCGAGGCTGGAAAAGACGTCGAAGGTGTAGGTGGCGGTCATGATGCTCTCCTGGAATGCGGTTGACCTGGTGTGTGGGTACAGACGCGAACCACGGCGAAACTCATCGCCGCCGGCCTCTCACCTTGGCTACGAACGGGCTCGCCGCCATCCGACACCACCGCGGAAAATTCAGTAGCCGCAGACCCTCACGGCCGGGGCTGGTCACCGGGGTCGGTGATCCGGTATCCGACGCCGGGGATGGTCTGGATGGGGTCTGAGTTGCCGAGCTTGCCGCGAAGTCGGCTGATGGTGACCTGGACGGTCTTGGTGAATGGGTCGGTGTTCTCGTCCCACGCCTGGGCTAGGAGGTCTTCGGCGCTGAGGGCAGCGGGGGCCGCCTTCAGCAGGGTCTCGAGCACGGCGAATTCCTCGACGGTCAGGTCGATGGGGTGGCCGCGGCGGGTAACGGTGCGGCGGAGCGGGTCGAGTTCGATCCCGGCGGCGTGCAGGATGCGGTGTCGGATCGGGGCCGCGGCGTTCGTAGCAGGGGTGAGGCCGCCCGCACGGGGCGCCTGAGGACAGGGAATCGCGATCACGAAGCTGACGACGATCCGTACTACTGATTAGGAGAGGAACGATGACCGATCCGACGGCAACTAGCGGAACCAGACCGTTCCGATTCGGGGTCGTAGCCCCGCTCACAACTGACCTGCCGACGTGGCGAGACCGGGTGCGCCGTATCGCCGACAGCGGCTACTCCACGCTGCTGATGCCCGACGTCCCGCAATGGCAGCCGGCGCCTGGCCCCACGCTGGCCGTCGCGGCCGGCCTGGCCGACCTGCGGGTGGGCACTTGGGTGTATGCCTCCCCGCTGCGCCCGGCCTGGAGCACCGCGTGGGAGGCGCACTCGCTGTCGGTGCTCACCGACGGTCGCTTCGAGATGGGCATCGGCACCGGCAGGCCTGGCATTGAAGACGAACTCCGTGAACGAGGGCTGCCCGTCCTGCCTCCGGGCGAGCGGTTGGCCCAGGTGCGTGAGACCGTGACGGCGCTGCGAGATCTCGACGGCCCCGACTTGCACACGCCGGTGGTGATGGCCGTACGCGGGCCGAAGGCCCGGGCGCTGGCGGCCGGCCTCGCAGACGCGGTCACCTTCGCACTGTTGCCGGGTGAGCCCCGGGGCGAAGTCGCACGGCTGGCCCGCGACTTCCGCGCCATCCGGGACGTTGAACTCGCGCTCCATGTGCCGGTAGTCGGCGACGCGGTCGCGCCGTTTATGGCGCCCCCCGACACCGACCCTGCTGCGCTTCGCGCGGCGGACTCCCTGGCGGTACTTCCGGATGACCCAGGGGCGGCCGCCGAGGAGATCCAGCGGCGACGGGAGGAGATCGGCTTCTCCTACTTCGTCTTCGGCGCCGACTTCGCCGACACGCTCGCTCCGGTCGTAGCCGAGCTGGCCGGACATTAGGCCAGCGGGGCCAGCGAAGCTTCAGGGCAGTTGCGCTCGCAGCGCGTCGTAGAGGCGGTAAGTGCAGCCGTCAGCCTTGCTGACCATCCGCTCGCCGCTGGTCAGCCGCGCCCACGGGTGATCCGGATCGATGCCCGTGTTATCGGCGGGACCGGAACCCGGCCGGCACTCGTCGGCGGTCAGCGTGGCGACGGCTGCGACCGCGCGTTCGTGGGCGCGGTCGAGCCGGGTGAGCACCTCGCCGTCAGTGACGGAACGAGCCCACGCCGCCTCGCGGGGCGGACCTTGTGCCAGGACGCGTCGATGCGTTCCAGCAGTTCTTCGGTGGAGGTCATGGCGCCAGCGTAGAAACCAAAGCGGCCAGAACCTGTCATATTTGATGAGTGCGTGCCGAGCGGCTGCTGCGGATCCTGCTCCTGCTGCAGGCATACCAGTCCCTGACCGCGTGCGACCTGGCGCGCCGCCTGGAGGTGTCGGCGCGGACCATCCAGCGGGACCTCGACTCGCTGAGCCTCGCCGGCGTCCCCGTCTACGCCAGCCGGGGCCGCGGTGGCGGGTGGACGCTGGCCCGCGACTACCGGACCCGGCTCAACGGCCTCACTCCGGCCGAGGCGATGACTGTGTTCATGGGAACCACTGCGCACGTCCTGACCGACCTCGGCCTGGACGCGGCCGCCGGTAGTGCCTTCGCCAAGCTGCCGTCCGCGCTGCCGGCGAACACCCGCAAGGACGCCGAGTACGCCCAGGCGCGAGTGCTGGTCGACCACGCCGGCTGGCAGGGCGCCGGCGAGGCGTCACCGCACCTGGCCGTGCTCCGCCAGGCGCTGTGGCAGGAGCGCCGGGTGCAGGTCCGCTACGGCGGGCGGCCGGTGCGGCTCGCGCCGCTCGGCCTGGTGTCCAAGGGCACCACGTGGTATCTGGTCGCCGCGCGCGACGATGGCGAGATCCGCACCTACCGGGTGCCGAAGATCACCAGCGCCGATCTGGCCGGGCAGGCGTTCGAGCGGCCGCCAGGCTTCGACCTGGCCGCGCACTGGGCCAGCGCGTGCGACCAGTTCTTCGCCACCAGGCCGGTGTACCCCGTGCGGCTGCGGGTGCACACACCCGCGCTCCGCCGGTTGTCGCGGGCGCCGGGCACGACCATCACCGAGATCGCAGAACGCGCTGACGGCTGGTCGGACGTCACGATGACCTTCGAGAACGCGTCCGAGGCGGCGACGTTCTTGCTCGGCATGGCCGGCGATGCCGTCGTCATCGTCCCGGACGAGCTTCGCGACCGCATCCGGACGGCCGCAGACCGCCTGGCCCGGCTACACTCACCCGCCCAACGCGGAGGGCCAGGTCAGACCCGGCTTGGGCCACCTTTCCCGTCACGGTGAGCCTGCGGCTATCCGGGCTTTGCTCGCCGTGCCGCCCGTGTAGCTGACCGGCGGCCGGTGGTGGCTGCATACCAGGTTCATCCCCCGGGTGCTGCACCATAGTTCGGTGCCGGGCCGGAAATGGCCGACCCAGCGGTATTGGGTGTTGAGGCCGCGCGCCCCGCCCGGCGGCGGGCTGAGCGGGTTGAGCGGATGCACGCTGATCGCGCGCAGCTTCGGGGTCGCGTGGACCAGCGGGAACGAGAACGACCCGGGGGCTGCGCTCTGCTCGACCCACTTCTGTAGGCTGCCGAACAGCATGTCCATCGCCTCCGATGGGCTTACCTGGGGACTCCCGTGGCTGAGGCAGTGGTTCTGGTCGGGGATCATGTACAGCCGCGAGAAGTCCTGGCTGGCGGCGAATCCTCCGGCCTGCCGCACGACGGCCTTGTAGTAGTCGACGGTGCCGAATGGGGAGATCTTCTCATCGGCCCATCCCTGGTAGATGATCAGTTTGCCGCCGGCTTGCCGGAACGCGGACAGGTCGGGGTCGGTGGCGTCGTAGATCCCGGCCAGCGGCAGCAGCTTGTTGTACTCGGCCACGGTGAAGTGGAAGTCGGACAGCTCGAACGAAGCCGGCGGGTTCCGCCAGTAGCCCATGTACTTCAGGTAGTTGGTCCCGATCTGGTACGCGAAGGTGTCTTGCGGCCAGTTGGTGTCGGTGGACGGATCGACCGCCACGCCGGCCCAGGCCAGCTCGGAGCCGTAGGGCTCGCCACCCGGGTAGAGATAGTGCCCGTGACCGTCGTTCGGTCCGCGATAGAACTCCCGCACGACGGCGACCTGCGCCGGGGTCAGGCAGGAGGAGTCCTCGGCTCCGGCCCGGCACTGGATCGTGGCCGGGTCGAAGTCGCAGCTTCGCGGGTCCTCGATGAGGCCCTGGGCGTTGCCGCAGGCCTTGATGACAGCGGCGTGCAGCGCGGGGAGCTTCTCGCTGGTGAGAATTTCCCGGCCATCGGACCCGGTGTTGACGGCGACCAGCCAGGCTGGCACGACGCCTAGCAGTTGGGCCTCGATATTGCCGGGCGCGCCGGCCAGGATGCCGTTGAAGTCGTGCGGGTAGCGCTGCGCCTCGGCGAGCGCCTCGTGTCCTCCGTCGGAGCAGCCGTTGTAGTAGGACAACGCCGGAGGCTTGCCGTAGTAGGCGGTGATGATCGCCTTGGCCGCCTGGGCCAGGGCGTGCTCGGATGCGTAGCCGAAGCTCACCCGCAGCGCCGGGTCGTCCTTGGCCCACACCCCGTCGGTTTCGCCGCCGATGTGCCCTTGGTTGTCGAAGCCGGTCGCCATCCGGCCGCCGGCCGCCGCGCGGGCACTGACCGTGGCGCAGGTCGCGGCCGGCGCCTCAGACGCGGAATCCGCGGAGCTCGCGGTACCACCAGACCCCGGCGAGCCGAGGATGTCGAGGCCGCACAGCCCGCCGCAGCCTTGCTGCAGGTACTGGCCGGTGTATCCGCTGACCGGGAGGGTGAGCTGGAACTCCTCCTGCGGCGCTATGTACCCACTCACCTGGCAGAGCCCGGAGGCCTGGGCGGCGGAAAGGACAACCGTGGGCGCGTCGGGAACATTGCTGAAGTCGTCGCTGGCGAGCTGACCGCAGCCGACGACCGGCGCCGTTGCCGCCGCGGCCGCCCGGGGCGCTGTTCGGGCTCTGGCGGCCGCCGTGGCCGCCCGCGGCGCGCCAGCCCCGACGATCCCGGCGGTGGTCAGCACGATCACCGCCGTTACCAGCACAGGCTTGAAGAGATCTCTCATCATGAACCTCCAGCGGGATTTCATTTGCCGATCTCATTTGCCCGGAAGGTGGGCCCGAAGCGGCGCATTCGCCCGGCCGCGATCAGTTCCTCGTCGTCCATCACCACATCTATTGCGCCCAGGCCCGCTCAGGTTCGCGACAGCACGGCGCCAATCCGGACGACCTCCAGACCGGCGCACCCGTGGACTCTCACAGACCCGAACGCGGCCTCGCCCCGGATCGAGGGCTAGGTGTGCTCACCGTCGGAGCGCGGGCGGTATCCGGCCTCGAGCCGGGCTGTTTCGTCCGCATACGGCCCGCACCCGGCCAGCTACCGAAGATCGCCGAGCTAGCCCGCCGCCTCGGCCAGGTCAGCGAGTGCCACCGGATCACCGGCGAAGACTGCTTCCTGGTCAAGGTGCACGCCGCCTCCGTGCCCGATCTCGAAGAACTCCTCGACCAGTTCCTCACCTACGGCCAGACGGTCAGCTCCATCGTGGTCTCCACCCCCGTGCCGCCGCGACCCCTGCCATTGCCAGGCCAAGATGCGCAGGACAAGGCCACGCGATCTTAGCTGTCGGCGCGGCGGGCGCGAGCACGGCGCTTACCCTCGTGCATGGCCTGCACCCGGGCGATCGGGATCGTGTGGCCTTCGTCGATCAGCTCGCGGCTCAGCTCCTGCTCGGGCAGGTCGCCAAGCCAGGGGCCGCGCCCGGCCAGCAGCCCCGGCGCGCTGTGCACGGTGAAGTCGCGCGGCTGGACCCGGTCGAGTTCGTCCCAGGCCACCGGGAACGACACCGGCGCGCCCGGCCGGACGCGCGGGCTGTACGCGGCCGCTACCGTAGCCCCGCCCGCGCGGGTCGAGTCGAGGAACACCTTCCCGGCCCGGTCCTCCCGGATGAACGCGGTGGTGGCCAGGCCCGGGTCGAGCCGCTCGGCCCGGGCCGCGAGCGCGCGGGTCGCCGCGGCCACGTCCTCGCTCCCGGCCTGCGCGCCGATCGGCACCATTATGTGAACGCCCTTCGACCCGCTGGTCTTGACCGCCCCGGCCAGGCCCGAGTCGGCCAGAGCCTGGCGGACCAGCCCGGCGGCGCGCACGGCCAGCGCGAACTCTCCGCCCTCCGGCGGGTCGATGTCCATCACCAGGCAGGTCGGGCGGCCGAGGGCCCCGACCCGGCCCAGGGTCGGGTGGTACTCCACCGCGCGCTGGTTGGCGAACCACAGCAGGGTCCGGCGATCATTGCAGAGCGCGTAGGACACCTCGCGCCGGGAACTCTCGGCCCACAGCGTCGCCGTCGGCACCCACGGCGGCGTGTACTTCGGCACGTTCTTCTGCATGAACGGCGCCTGCCCCGGCCGGACCCGGATCACCGACAGCGGCCGGTCCCGCAGCTCGGCCAGGATCAGGTCAGCCACCGCGTCCAGGTAGTCCACCAGGTCGCGCTTGGTCGCCCCGGCCCCCTCGAACAGCGGCTGGTCCAGGTTGGTCAGCGACACCCCGTCTCGCGTCTCGCCGTCGCTGGCCACGTCGACACCCTGCCACCGATCCCGCCCTGACGCGAGACCCCCCGCCCGGGCGACCTCACGCGTCGCGTCCGCGGAACGCCACCAGCCCGCCGATCAGCGCGATCGCCGCGTACATCGCGAGTACCCCGAACCCGGTCCACGCCGAGAACAGGTGCGACAGGGTCGGGTTCGTGGGGTCCGGCTTGGTGGCGAAGATCTCGCCGCCGGCGTAAGTGGGCACCCACTTGTTGACGTCGTTCTGCCACGACACCGGGAGGAGGGTGACCAGGAGCGGCACGACGAGCAGCAGCGCGCTCGACGCGGTGATCGCGCCCGCCGTGCGGCGCAGGATCATCCCGAGGCCGAACGCGAGCAGCCCGCACACGGTCAGGTACAGCGCGGCCCCGATCACCGCGCGCAGCACGTTCGGCTGGCCCAGGGTCGCGTTCATGTGCTGGCCCGACATCAGCGCCTGGCCGAGGAAGAACGCCGCGAAGCTGGTCACCAGCCCGGTCACCAGGGCCACCACGCCGAACGCCACGGCCTTGGCCGCGAACACCACGCCGCGCCGCGGCATCGCGGTCAGCGAGGTGCGGATCATCCCCGTGGAGTACTCGGACGTGATCGTCAGCCCGCCCAGCGCCGCGATGATCAGCTGGCCGAGGTACAGGCCGTCGAGGCTGCGGTTCGTCGGGTCGAAGTACGGGCCGTTCCCGTCGACGTTGTGGGCCGCGGCGAAGCTGCCCAGGGCGCCGATCGCGATGGTGATCACCACCAGGGCGAGCAGCGTCCAGTAGGTCGAGCGCGTGGAGCGGATCTTGGTGAACTCCGAGCGGAGCGTCCCCCAGAACCCGGCCCGGCCGCTCGGCGCGGGCAGGCCGGACGGACGGACGACCTGCGCGGTGTGGCCCGCCACGTCTGATACGGCCATCTCAGCCACCGCTTCCGGTGAGAACTTCCTGGCTGCCGGTTGGTTCCTGCGGCTGGCCCGCGCGGAATTCCACGCTGGAGCCGGTCAGTTCCATGAACGCCTGCTCCAGCGACGCCTGGGTCGAGACGAGTTCGTGCAGGCGCACCCCGCTGTCGAAGGCCAGGTCGCCGACGCGGTCCGGGCCCAGCCCGAAAACCGTGAGCTGACCGGAACCCTCGTCGCGGGCCGAGCCCCCGGCCGCCTCGACCGCCTGGGCCAGTGCGGCCGGCTGCGGCGTGCGCACCCGGACGGACTGCTGCGAATTGCGTTCGATGAACTCCGGCACGGCGCAGTCGGCGATGAGCTTGCCCCGGCCGATCACGATCAGGTGGTCGGCGGTGTGTTCCATCTCCGACATCAGGTGGCTGGACACGAAGATCGTGCGGCCCTCGGCGGCCAGCGCCTTCATCAGGTTCCGGATCCACAAGATGCCCTCAGGATCCAGCCCGTTCACCGGCTCGTCGAACATCAAGATCGCGGGATCACCCAGCAACGCCGCGGCGATCCCCAGACGCTGCCCCATGCCCAGCGAGAACCCCTTGGACCGCTTGCCCGCGACCTCGGTCAGCCCGACCATCGCCAGCACCTCATCCACCCGCCGCCGGGGCAGGTTATTGGTCTCGGCCAGGCACAGCAGATGGTTGTACGCGCTCCGTCCGCCGTGCACGGCCTTCGCGTCCAGCAGCGCACCGACCTCCCGCATCGGGTAGGCGAGCTGCGGGAACGGCTTGCCGTTGACCGTGACCGTGCCCGCCGTGGCCCGGTCCAGGCCCAGGATCAGCCGCATTGTCGTGGTCTTGCCCGCCCCGTTCGGGCCGAGGAAGCCGGTGATCCGGCCGGGCCGCACGGTGAACGACAGGTTGTCGACGGCCGTCGTGGCCCCGTATCGCTTGGTGAGGCCCCGTGCCTCGATCATGACTGCGCCTCGATCATGCCCGTGCTTCGATCATGCCCGTGCTTTCGATCATGGCTGCGCCTCGATCATGCGGGATTCCCTTTCCTGAGCCAGAATCGCGGTCCTGCCCGCTAAGCACCGCCAGAACTCCCGATGTGACGCCCGGCCAACGGGCCTTTCTGACCTGGGACCGGGTCACCGCACCTCGGCCAGAACTGCAACGTGTTCTAGTATGAGCGGCGGGAGGTGCGATGACGGACGGGGCTGACGCGTTCGACGTCATCGTGGTGGGCAGCGGGGCGGCCGGGATGACCGCCGCGCTGACCGCGGCGCACCACGGTCTGCGCGCCGTGGTGCTGGAGAAGACCGACCGGTTCGGCGGCTCGACCGCCCGCTCCGGCGGCGGCATCTGGGCCCCGGGCAACGAGGTGCTGCGCCGGGCCGGCGTCCGCGACACCCCGGAGCAGGCCCGCGCCTACCTGGCTCACGTGACGGGGCCGGGCGTTGCGGCGGAGCGACGGCAGGCCCTGCTCGACCACGGCCCGGCCATGCTCGCGCTGGTGCGCGCCACCTGCCCCGCGGACTTCACCTGGGTGCCGGGGTACGCCGATTACTACCCCGAGGCCCCCGGCGGGCTGGCCCAGGGCCGGAGCATCGAGCCGGTGCCGTTCGACGGCCGGGTGCTCGGCGCCGAACTGGCCCGCCTCAACCCGCCCTACCTGCCCGCGCCGGAAGGCGTGGTCATCACGCAGGCCGACTACCGGTGGCTGAGCCTCGGCCCGCGCCATCCCCGGGCCATGCTGGCCACGGCCCGGATGTTCGGCCGGATGGCGCGCATCCGGGTGCTCGGGCAGCGCACGCTGAGCATGGGCCAGGCGCTGGCCGCGGGCCTGCGGGCGGGCCTGGCGGCCCAGGGCGTGCCGGTATGGCTGGCCGCCCCGATGACCGGCCTGCACCTGGATGACGGCCGGGTCGCGGGAGTAACCGTGACGCGCGGCGGCCAGCCCGCCACCTTGCGCTGCGGCCGCGGCGTCGTGCTGGCCGCCGGCGGCTTCGAGCGCAACGAGGAGATGCGCCGCCAGTACCAGCGCGCGCCGATCGGCACCGAATGGACGACCGGCGCGGCCGGCAATACCGGCGACGCGATCGCGGCCGGGCAGGCCGCGGGCGCGGCCCTCGACCTCATGGACGACGCCTGGTGGGGCCCGACCATCCCGCTGTCCGGCGGCCCGTACTTCTGCCTGGCCGAGCGCAGCCTGCCCGGCTGCATCCTGGTCAACGGCGCCGGGCAGCGGTTCGTGAACGAGTCCGCCCCCTACGTCGACGCGGTGCACGCGATGTACGACGGCCACGGCCCGGGCACCCCGCACATCCCGTCCTGGCTGATCAGCGACCAGCGCTACCGCAATCGCTACGTGTTCGCCGGCCTGCCGCCACGCCGCCCGCTGCCGCGCCGCTGGTACGCCGCGGGCGCGGTCTACCGCGCGCCGACCATCGCGGAACTGGCCGAGCAGGTCGGCGTGGACCCGGCCGGGCTGACCAAGACGGTCGTCCGGTTCAACGAGTTCGCCGAGGCCGGCCGGGACGAGGATTTCGGCCGCGGCGACTCCGCCTACGACCGCTATTACGGCGACCCGCGCTGCCGCCCGAACCCGAACCTGGCCCCGCTGGCGCACCCGCCGTTCTACGCGGTCAAGATCGTGCCCGGCGATCTCGGCACCAAGGGCGGGCTGCGCACCGACGAGCGCGCCCGAGTACTACGTGCCGACGGCACCCCGATCCCCGGCCTCTACGCGGCCGGCAACACGAGCGCGGCCGTCATGGGGCACAGCTACGCCGGCGCCGGCGCCACGATCGGCCCCGCGATGACGTTCGGTTACATCGCCGCGCTCGACCTGGCCGGGGCCGGGCGCCTCGCGCATCCGGCTGGGCCGTAGCCTTAGCCGCCCTCACCGTGCAGCGCGTCGATGTCGGCGCGCAGCTGCGCCACGTTGAGGCTGGTCGCGTCGATGTTGGCGCCTTTGTCCTGCCCGTGGTCATAGGCCAGGTACTCGGCCACCAGCTTGTTGGAGGACTCCCACTTCTCGGTCTCGTCGCCCGCGGCGGCCTTAGCCATTCGGTAATGCTGGCGCCCCGCAAAAGTGCAGTCGCCGACCCCGTTCGGGTGGGTCGTGCAAGTGGGGTCGGGACCGTTGCCCAGCATGCCCCAGTCGATGACGCCGCCGGATACGTCGACCGGGTACACCGGCGCTGGAAGCGGGGCGGGCAGATAGGCGGAAACGTACTGGATGTTGAACCGCTCGGCGGGCGCCTTCACCGGCAGGCGTCCCCGCAGGCCGGCCGTACGCGAATTGGGCATGGCGCAACTCCCCCGCTCATCGGGCTCAGACTGACCGCCGTGATTGGCGTCGCGCCAATCTTGCCAGACTTAGCCGGCGACCGTGCAAACCTTTCCGGTCCCGTAGTACCGTCGGCGCAAACCTCAGCTCGGCAGCGTTCAAACGCCTTGATCTATATTACTTTTGATCACAATAAATGGCCGGAAATGGAGAGGCACGGCTTGCGCCGTCGGCGGTCGTAGTAGTCCGGGCCGGGGTCCTGGTAGCGGGCGCCGGGGCTGGACAGCAGCGCGTGGTAGACCGTGAGCTGGGTGTTGCCGAGCGCGACCTGGGCTTTGGGCTTGCCGCGGCTGCGGGCGAGCTTGCGGCAGCGGGCGCCCTCGCGGAAACTGACCCGGGTGCTCGAAGCAACAATCAACGGCCCCCTAACAAGCCGGCTCCCGGCGTCAGGCTAGGACGCGGCCTCCACCGCAGCCAAGATAAAAACGACGTCACGGGCGGTACCACCACCCATCCTCGCCAGCCCC
>Ga0207416_1004368_pt1 | contig 12398 bp, 10 predicted proteins | sample PaiPotPPM11metaG_FD_184107 | JGI IMG/M metagenome (GOLD analysis project Ga0207416, IMG submission 184107) | Iron sulfur acid spring bacterial and archeal communities from Banff, Canada, to study Microbial Dark Matter (Phase II) - Paint Pots PPM... ...
AGCAGTGCTCGGTGCTGATCGAGGTCGGGCGCGCGGTGGCGCCCGTGCCGTACCTCGCCTCGGCCGTGCTGGGCGCCGGCGCGCTGGCCCGGTTCGGGACGCCGGATCAGCAGCGCCGCTGGGCCGAGCCCGCGGGCCGCGGCGACCTGGTCGTGACCGCGGCCCTGGCCGAGGAGGACGGCGACGACCCGCGGGTCCCGGCCGTCCGGGCCGATCCGGCGGGCGCCGGCTGGCGGCTGAGCGGCACGAAGACCGCGGTGCCCGCCGGCCCGCGGGCCGGGCTGCTGCTGGTGCCGGCCGCGACCCCGGGCGGAACCGCGGTTTTCCTGGTCACCCCGGCCGACCGCGGCGTCACGATCGAGCCGCAGCGGATGACCGACGGCGACGCGGCCGGCCGCCTCGAACTGGCCCTCGCCGACCTGCCCGGCGACCGGCTGCTGGGCCGCGCGGACGAGGGGCAGGTCACCGGCTGGCTGGTGGCCCGGGCCACCGTCGGGCTGTGCGCCCAGCAACTCGGGGTGCTGGAGCGGGCCCTGGAGCTGACCGCGGCGCACGCGAAGAGCCGGACGCAGTTCGGCCGGCCGATCGGCAGCTTCCAGGCCGTGGCCCAGCGGCTGGCCGACGCCTATATCGACGTCGAGGCGGTCCGGCTGACCATGTGGCAGGCCGCCTGGCGGATATCCGCCGGCCTGCCGGGCGAGACCGAGATCGCCACGGCTAAGTTCTGGGCCGCGGACGCGGGTCACCGGGTCGCGCACACCGCGGTGCACGTACACGGCGGGGTCGGCATCGACATCAGCCACCCGCTGCATCGCTACTTCACCGCGGCCAAGCGGCTCGAGTTCGCCCTCGGCGGCGCGACCACCCAGCTCCGCCGCATCGGCCTGGCCCTAGCCCGGACGAGCGCGTGAGAGCCCGGAAATGACGTCAGGGGTCTATCGCACGACGCAGCGATGAGTTTCGGTGGCTTGATCAGTCAGTAAGCAGCATCGAGACCAACCGGAGGTGCAGGGCGTGCGAAAGATCGTCGTGTACGAGTTGTTGTCCCTCGACGGGGTGGCCGAGGGCCCAGATAGTTTCTTCGCCGACTGGGACGAAGCGATGGACGCCAACCTGGCCGCCGTGATCGCGACCCAGGACGCGGTCATTCTCGGCCGCCGTAGCTACACCGAGTGGGCGCAGTTCTGGCCGGGCAGCCAGATCCAGCCCTTCGCGGCCTTCATCAACGGGGTCACGAAGTATGTCGCGACCTCGACGCCCCTGGACCGGGATTGGGCCAACGCGACGGTGCTCGACGGGGGGCTGGTGGAATTCGCCCGGGAGCTCAAGCAGCAGCGCGGCGGCGATGTCGGCGTCCACGCCAGTATCTCGGTCGCGCAGGCGCTGCTCGCCGCCGGCGTCGTCGACGAACTCAGGCTCGTGATAGCGCCGAGGATCGCCGGCCGCGGGCGACGGCTCCTCGACGGCCTGCCGTCGATTCAGCTCGAATCGATCCGGGGCGAGACCTCGCCGGCTGGCTATCTGCTCGCCGACTATCGCGTTGTTGGCTAGAGCTCGTCCTCGTGACCGGAGGTCAGGCGTTCCGCCACGATCTTCATGCCCTGGGCCAGCTCGGCGGCCGAGGGCACCTGCTTGGCGTCGATGAACCACCGGACCATCACGCCGATAAAGATCGTGTGCAGGACAAAGCCGGCCAGGCGGGCCGTTTCGGGATCGGCGGCCGGGTCGATCCCGAGGAAGATCTGGGCCATCCCTTCCGTGGCGAGCCCCTGAACCCCGGCCAGGAAGCTGTGCAGCTCTTCGTTGTGCTGCATCAGGCTGACGAGCTCTAGCTGCGCGGCCCACAGCCGTTGCCCGGGGCCGCTGAAGGATTCGATCGTGCGGCCCATGACTGACTCGAAGCGCCGTAGCGGGTCGCCGTCCAGCGTGCCCTCGGCGGTCAGGGCGCGCTCGAGTTCGTCGCCCCATTCGCCGATCAGCTCGTAGACGGCCTGGTTCATCAGGGCGTCCTTCGAGCCGAAGTGGTAGCCGATGGCGGCCAGGCTCACGCCGGAGGCCGACGCGATGTCACGCGCGGTCGTGTGCGCGTAGCCCTTGCCGAGCAGGCACCGCTTCGCGCCGGCGAGCAGTTCCTCGCGGTTCCCCATGCCCACACCCTATCTGTCTGAGACCTTCCTCTAACACAGATGTTTCAGACGTTCGTACTAGACGATCGTATCAGACATGTGTACAGTCGGCCTCATGACGACTCACCAGACGCAGACCCCGCCCGCCGGCAACCCCGCTCACCCGCAGGCCGGACGCAAGGAGTGGACCGGCCTCGCCGTGCTCCTGCTGCCGCTCCTGCTGGTCTCCATGGACGTGTCCGTGTTGTACTTCGCGGTCCCGTTCATCAGCTCCAGCCTGGCGCCGAGCAGCACCGAGCAGCTGTGGATCTTCGACATCTACGGCTTCGTGCTGGCCGGGCTGCTGATCACCATGGGCTCGCTGGGCGACCGGATCGGCCGGCGCCGGCTGCTGCTGATCGGCGCGCTGGCCTTCAGCCTGGCCTCGCTCGGGGCGGCCTACTCGCACACCGCCGGGCAGCTCATCGCCGCCCGCGCGATCGAGGGAATCGCGGGAGCGACGCTGATGCCCTCGACGCTCGCGCTCATCCGCAACATGTTCCACGACGAGAAGCAGCGGCGGACCGCGATCGGCATCTGGACCGCCACCACGATGAGCGGCATCGGGCTCGGGCCGGTGATCAGCGGCATCCTGCTCAACCACTTCTGGTGGGGCTCGGTGTTCCTGATCAACGTGCCGTTCATGGTCTTGCTGCTGTCCCTCGGCCCGGCGCTGGTCCCGGAGTTCCGGGCCCCGCAGGCCGGCCGGTTCGACCTCGCCGGATCCCTCCTCTCGCTCGGAGCGGTGCTGCCCACGATCTACGGGATCAAGGAGATCGCGGCGAACGGGCTGGACACCGCCCGCGTGCTGTGGATCGCGGCCGGCGTGGTCACCGGGATCGCGTTCGTCCTGCGGCAGGCTCGCGCCCGTGCGCCGATGATCGACCTGAAGCTGTTCCGCAGCCGCGCGTTCACCGGCTCGGTCATGATGAGCCTGGTGTCGATGTTCGCGATCGTCGGGTTCGCCGTCTTCACCACGCAGTACCTCGAGTCGGTGCTCGGGATGCGGCCGTTCACCGCCGCCCTCTGGGCGCTGGTCCCGATGTCGGGAACGATGGTGGCCACGCCGCTCACGCGGGTCCTGGCCCAGCGCCTCGACCGCGCGTACGTCGCCGTCGGCGGCTTCCTCCTGGCCGGGGCCGGGTTTGCGGCCCTCAGCCAGGTGCACCTCCGCTCCCCGCTCTGGTTCCTGCTCGCCGCGGCCGCCGTGTACGCCGGGGGCGTGCTCGCGGTCATGTCGATCGGCAGCGAGCTGATCATGGGCGCGGTCCCGCCCGAGCGGGCCGGCGCCGCGGCCGCCGTGGCGGAGACCGCGACGGAGTTCGGCGGCGCGCTCGGCATCGCCGTGCTGGGCAGCGTCGGCACCGCGGCCTACCGCTCCAGCCTGGCCGCCGCCGCCCCGGCCGGCACGCCGCCCGCCGCCCTGAGCGCGGCCCGCTCCACCCTCGGCGGCGCGCTCGCGGCGGCCGGCAAGCTCCCCGCCCGGGAAGGCGCGGGCCTGCTCGACGCCGCGCGCACCGCGTTCGCCCACGGCCTCGACCAGGCCGCGGTCGGGGCGGCGGCCACCATGATCCTCGCCGCCGTTCTCACGGCCGTGTTCCTGCGCGGGATCCGGCCGGCCGCACCCGTCACCACGACGGAGCCGCAGGCCGGGGAGGTGGCGGACCGGGTCGCTGCCTGACCACGCGAGAGGGCCGCGGCGCCGTGCGCCGCGGCCCTCTCGCACATAGCGGGCAGTGCCCTAGGATGCACGCGGAAGAATCGGGCATCCCGGGCACGCCGGGGTGCTGGCGGTAGCGGAGGAGGAGAGGACGGCATGCGCTACGCGGTGCGGGAGAAGATCTTTTCGATCGGTGAGGACTTCTGGATCACCGATGAGCAGGGCAACCGGGTCTTCCTCGCCGACGGCAAGGCCATGACGCTCCGGCAGACCGTCGAGCTCAAGGACGCCTCGGGAGCCATCGTCGCGGTGGTGCGCAAGAAGCTGCTGTCGATGCGCGAGACCATGGAAATCGAGGTGGGCGGGGCGCCGGTGGCCACCGTGCACAAGGCCCTGGTCTCGCCGCTGCACCACAGGTCCACGATCGACCTGGCCGGCGGCGGGCAGCTCGAGGCGGTCGGCAACCTCCTGGACAAGGAGTTCGAGATCACCGGCGGCAGGCGGACGCTGGCCCGGATCTCCCGCGCCTGGTTCCGGCTCCGCGACACCTACGGCGTGGACGTGGCCCCCGGCGAAGACGACGTCCTCCTGCTCGCCGTGGCCGTGGCGCTGGACCGCATCCAGCACGACGAGGAGCAGCGGCGCTAAAGCGCCAGCGCCGGTCGATTACGGGCCAGGATGAGGCGGGTGGCGTGCGGTATCTCGACCTCGCCCCCGTGCCGGGCGATGATCTCCCGCACCCCGTCGAGCAGCTCGGTCCGCTGATCCTCGGGGAGCAGACGGTGGTCCGACTGGGTCATCAGGAGCTCGGCGAACGAGTCGGCGGTGAACGTGGCGGACCAGGGGTACAAGCGCTCGGTCACGTCGGCGAACCAGCCGCTCGCCCCGATCTCGTCGCCGGCGGAGCCTTCTCCGCGCCGGGTGCTCAGGCCGGGGAAGCCCGGCCCCTGGGCGTACAGCCCGGGCACCAGCCGGCGGTAGAGGCGGTCCAGCTCGTCCCGCAGTGGCTCGTCCTGCCACCGGACCCGGTGCCAGAACAGGGCCAGCGTCCCGCCCGGGCTCAGCACCTCGGCGGCCTTGCGGTTGCGGACCGCGGGATCCACCCAGTGCCACGCCGAGGCGGAGTAGACCAGGCCGAAGCCGCCGGGCGGCCCGGGCCAGTCCTCGAACGACGCCTCCGTGACGCGGACCCCGGGGAACGCCCGGCAGTTCCGCCGGGCCACCTCGGCCATGGCCGGGCTAGGCTCGAGGGCCAGGATGTCCAGGCCCCGCGCGCCGAACGCCGCCGTGGCCTTGCCGGTCCCCGCGCCGACCTCCAGGGCGCGCAGGCCCGGCCCGTCGCCCTGGGCGAAGCCGAGCACATCGTCGACGAGCGCCGCCGGGTACCCGGCCCGGGCCCGGTCGTACAACTCGGCCACCTCGCCGAAAACCAGGCGTTGCTCCCGCATATCTACATCCTGCCCGCTCGCGCGCGGGCCGCTAGAGCTGGCCCACGTCGGTGATGCGCAGGACGGCGTCGCCGGCCTCGTCGGAGGCGTCGAGGTCGACCAGGGCGCTGATGCCCCAGTCGTGATCGCCGGCCGGGTCGTCGAAGATCTGCCGCAGCGACCAGTAGTTCCGCTCCTTCTCGATGAGCAGCAGGCCCGGGCCGCGGGCATCGGCGCCGGTCCCGATCTCGTCGTAATCCTCGAAGTACGGCTCCAGGGCCTGCTCCCAGGCGGCGGCGCCCCAGCCCGCCTCGGCGTCCAGCGCGCCGAGATCGTCGTAGCGGCGCAGCGCGGCCAGCTCGACCCGGCGGAACAGGGCGTTGCGAACCAGGACCCGGAAGGCCCGCTCGTTCCCGGTCACGGCGGGCGGCCGCTCGTCGATCGCGTCCGCGGGCTCGCCGGAGGGGTTGCGCAGCCGCTCCCACTCGTCGATCAGGCTGGAGTCGACCTGGCGGACCAGCTCGCCGAGCCACTCGATCAGGTCGGTGAGCTCCTCGGTCCTGGCCTCCTCGGGCACCGTCTGCCGCAGCGCCTTGTACGCCTCGGCCAGGTAGCGCAGCACCAGCCCCTCGCAGCGCGACAGCCCGTAGTAGCCGATGTACTCGGTGAACGTCATGGCCCGCTCGTACATGTCACGCACCACCGACTTGGGCGCGATCTCGTGGTCGGCGACCCACGGGTGGCCCTGCCGGTAGATCTCGTACGCGGCCTCCAGCACGTCGGCCAGCGGGCGCGGGTAGGTGACCGACTCGAGCAGGTCCATCCGCTCGTCGTACTCGATGCCGTCGGCCTTCATCTGGGCCACGGCCTCGCCGCGCGCCTTGAACAGCTGCGCGGACAGGACCTGCCGCGGGTCGTCGAGCGTGGCCTCGATGACCGACAGCACGTCCAGCGGGTACTCCGGGGCCTCGCGGTCCAGCAGCTCGATCGCGGCCAGGGCCAGCGGCGACAGCGGCTGGTTCAGCGCGAAGTCATCCTGCAGGTCCACGGTCAGCCGCCAGCGGCGGCCCTGCGCGTCGGGCTCGGCCAGCCGCTCGACCACGCCGCCGGCCAGCAGCGCGCGGTAGACGGCGAACGCGCGCCGGATGTGCCGGCGCTGCGCCCTCGGCTCCTCGTCGTTGTCGGTCAGCAGGTGGCGCATGGCCGCGAACGCGTCGCCCGGCCGGCCGATGACGTTCAGCAGCATGGCGTGGCTCACCGCGAAGCTGGACTGCAGCGGCTCGGGGTCGGCGGCGACCAGCCGCTCGAACGTGGGCTGACCCCAGGAGACGAACCCCGGCGCCGGCTTCTTGCGCACCACCTTGCGCCGCTTCTTCGGGTCGTCCCCGGCCTTGGCCAGCGCCCGCTCGTTCTCGACCACGTGCTCCGGGGCCTGCACGATCACGTAGCCGGTGGTGTCGAACCCGGCCCGGCCGGCCCGCCCGGCGATCTGGTGGAACTCGCGCGCCTGCAGGTGGCGGCTGCGGCTGCCGTCGTACTTGGACAGCGCGGTGAACAGGACCGTGCGGATCGGCACGTTGATGCCGACGCCGAGGGTGTCGGTGCCGCAGATGACCTTCAGCAGGCCGGCCTGGGCCAGCGTCTCGACCAGCCTGCGGTACCGGGGCAGCATGCCCGCGTGGTGTACGCCGATGCCGTGCCGCACCAGCCGGGACAGGGTCTTGCCGAAGCCGGCGGTGAACCGGAAGTTGCCGATCAGCTCCGCGATCGCGTCCTTCTCCTCGCGGGTGCAGACGTTGATGCTCATCAGCGCCTGGGCCTGCTCGATGGCGGCGGCCTGGGTGAAATGCACGATGTACACCGGCGCCTGCCGGGTGGTGAGCAACTCCTCGAGCGTCTCGTGCAGCGGCGTGAGCACGTAGGAGAACAGCAGCGGCACCGGCCGGGCCGCCGAGCGGACCACGGCGGTCGGGCGGCCGGTGCGCCGGGTCAGGTCGCGCTCGAACCGGGTGACGTCGCCCAGCGTCGCCGACATCAGCAGGAACTGCGCCCCGGTCAGCTCGATCAGGGGGACCTGCCAGGCCCAGCCGCGGTCCGGGTCGGCGTAGAAATGGAACTCGTCCATGACCACCAGGCCCACGTCGGCGTGGTGGCCGTCGCGCAGTGCCATGTTGGCCAGGATCTCCGCGGTGCAGCAGATGATCGGGGCGTCCGCGTTGACGCTGGCGTCGCCGGTCATCATGCCCACCTGGTCGGCACCGAACATGTCGCACAGCGCGAAGAACTTCTCCGAGACCAGCGCCTTGACCGGCGCGGTGTAGAACGTGCGCACGCCCTGGGCCAGCGCGGTGAAGTGCGCGCCGGCCGCGACCAGGCTCTTGCCCGACCCGGTCGGGGTGCTGAGGATCACGTTGGCCCCGGAGACGATCTCGATCAGCGCCTCCTCCTGGTGCGGGTACAGGGAGAGGCCCGCCATCTTGGCCCAGCCCTCGAACGCGTTGAAGAGGTCGTCCGGGCCGGCGGTCGCCGGGAGCTGATCGGTGAGGGTCATAGCCTCACGGCAACAACGGTCCGGCGCCTTCTGTTCCGGAACAACCCGCCGGGCCGCTCAGGACGCCGAGCCGGCCCGGCGGGTCGGCAGGTGGCGCCGGAGGAACTGCTCGGTACGCTGCCAGGCCCGGGCGGCGGGCTCGGGCACGTGGAACATCGGGGCCTTGTGGTTGTGGAACGCGTGCCCGGCGTCCTCTTCGACGTGGACCTCGACGTTGCCGCGGCCCGCGGCGGCCTCCTCCACCCGCGCGACCTGCTCGCGCGGGATATACGGGTCGCTCCCGCCGAAGTGGAACATGACCGGGGCCACGATCCGGTCCAGCGCGTCGAGGTTGTCCGGGACGCCTGAGCCGTAGAACGAGACCACCGCGTCCAGCTTGTCCGCCTCAGCCTGGGCGGCCACGAAGTACGCGATCGTCCCGCCGAGGCAGAACCCGACGACGCCGAGGCCGCCCTCGACCTCGGGCAGGGCGGACAGGTGATCCAGGGCGGCGGACGCGTCGGTTACCCCCTGCTCCGCGTCGAACCGCGAGCCGATCTCCAGCGACCGCTTCAGGCCCGCCTCGTCGTGCTGGGCCTGGTAGCCCGGCTCGAGCCGCCAGAACAGGTCCGGTGCCCCGACCACGTAGCCCAGGCCGGCCAGGTCGCCGGCCACCTCCCGGATGTAGTCGCTCACCCCGTAGATCTCCTGGATCAGCAGCAGGCCCGGGCCAGTGCCGTCCTCCGGCAGCCACACGGTCAGATCGAACGACCCCTCGGGCGTCGGCACCGACTCGACACGAGCTGGCATGGGGGCACCTCCTTGCGGCGCCTCATCCTAGCCACCGCCCCCGCGTCCCGGCTGAGCGGTCAGTCCTCGAGCGCTCCGGGGCTAGCCGGGACGTCGATGGCGTGCTCGCGCAGCGCGGCCAGCGGGACGATCTCGAGGGCTCGCTCGTGGGTGGAGGCGAGCACGACGAACGCGGCGGCACCGTCGCGGTGCGCCCGCAGCCAGTTCGCCGCGGTGACGCACCAGCGGTCCCCCGGGCGCAGGCCGGGGAAGCGGAACTGCGGGACCGGTGTGGTCAGGTCGTTGCCGATCCGGCGCTGGTGGTCGAGGAACTCGGCGGTCACCACGGCGCATATCGTGTGGCTGCCCAGGTCTTCGGCCCCGGTGTTACAGCAGCCGTCGCGGTAGAAACCGGTCACCGGGTCCGTGCCGCACGGCTCAAGCTCGCCGCCCAGCACATTGCGCTCGCTCATCTCAGCAGTATCCCTTACGAGCGGGCACGCGGAACGTACGCGCGCGAGCCGCCGCTAAGCGAACTCACGCCGCACCGTCACGCGGTGGTCGTGATTACCGCTCACCTTGGCCCGGACCCGGCCTTCGGTGAATATCCCGTAGAAGTCCCTGCGGATGCCGTTGCCGCTTATCAGTATCTTGATCCCGCTGGCCGCGGCGATCAGGATTCCGGTGGTCCGCAGATCGGGCCGGCTCTTTACCGGCGGGCCGGGTATGCTTTTATCGCCGACCGTGTTGTTGGTCCCGATGTTATTGCTGATGATCTGGTTCCCGTCCATATGCTGGCCTTTGGCCCGCGAATGGACGGTTACCCCGGCCAGGCCGTTGCCGTAGATGGTGTTGGCGTAGACGCCGTTGCCGGACACCGTCTCGCGCGCGGGCCCGGCGGCGAGCAGGACCCCGGCCCCGGGGTGCCGCCGGCTCGTGCCGTCGCCGGTCAGCACGTTGTGCTCCACGAGGTTGTCGGTCACGCCCGCCGCGGCGTCCCCGGCCACGATGACCCCGCTGCCGCCCGGGTTCCCGCTGGCCACGTTCCAGGCGATCGCGTCGAAGCTGCTGCGGCCCGCGCCGTCGGTGATCAGGAACCCGCCGCCGGCGTTGGACTTCGCGACGTCGTGGTCGGCCAGGGAGAAGCTCGTGCCGTCGAAGTCCACGCCCACGTGCCCGTTGTCCAGCAGGTCGTCGCCGGTGACCCGGACCCGCGCGCTCCGGACGGCCAGGATCGCGTCGTAGCCCGCATGCACGACCTCAAGGCCCCGCACCAGGACGTTGCTGGCCGCCAGGACGACCACCCCGCTCCCGGCGGGCGCCCGCAGCCCGGGCACCGGTCGCTGGCCCCGGGCGTTGATGACCGCCCCGGGGCGCCCGGCCAGGCTGAGTTGCTTCCTGATCACGGCCTGCGTGTCGTAGGTGCCGCGGCACACCACCACGGTGCCGCCGGCGCTGACCGCGCCGATCGCCTTGTTGATGCTGGAGAACGCGGCGGTCTGGCATGAGGCGTCGTGCCCAGTGGATGAGCCGTGTGGCGATACGTAAGCGACGGTAATGGCAGCACTGGCGACATCGGATCCGAGAGCTAGGGCACTTGGCGTGAGCATCGCCGCAATTGCGAGCATTGCCTTGAAGAATGTGCGCATGGCCTATCCCCCTCGCCCAGCCCCCAATGTCGGGGGCCGCGCGGCCACCATAGCGCCGTCAGTTAACTAAGGAAACTCTGACACTCCTCGCATAGGAAATCGCACGCGGTCCATTTCTGCCCGCCGGTCCCGCCAGCGCGCCCCGGGACCGGCGGGCAGGCGCCGCTTAGAGCTGGTAGGCGCGGATGACGGTTTGCCGGGTGCTGTTCCCGGCGGCGTCGGTGAGACTGGCCGACAGCGACACGAACGCGGCGCCTGCGGGCGGCGTGACCGTGGTCGTCCAGGTACCGGCTCCCATGCTGCGCAGCTTCAGCGGTACCCAGGTCTCGCCGTCGTCGAACGACGCCTTGACCGCGATCGAGGTGATGCGCGCGGGCTTGGCGCCGCCCGGCCGGTCCGGCGCGACCGTGAGCCGGAACGGCTTACCCGCCGGCGCCCGGTCCAGGGCATCGAACGGCCCGCTGATCCGCACGTCCCACAGCGGCAGCGTGGCGGCGTCCTTACCGGCCACGTGGCCGGAACGGAACGTCCAGGCGGCCTGGGCGCTGGTGCCGAGTGTGGACCAGGGCACGCTGCGCCGCATCGTCGCGGACAGCGTGTAGCGGGTGCTGGCCGCCGTGACCGTGAACTTCGGCTGATTGACGATGGGGCCGGTGCCGATGACGGTGGCGCCGCGCCGCAGGGTGATGGTCCCGCTCAGGCCGGCCGCGCTGGACTGGGCATCCAGGGTCCCCGGCGCGGACGTCGAGTCGGGCAGGACGTCCGGGGTGATCACGTCGCCGAGGCGGCTGCTGGCGCTGGCCACCCCGAGTGCCGCCGAGCCCCAGTACGTCTGGTAGGTGCGCCCGGCCCGGTAGGTGGTGGGCGAGCCGGTCTCGATCCAGGCCGGCTGGTAGCCCGTCGGCGGCCCGTAGAAGAAATCGGGCAGCGTGTGCCACGAACCGGGCGTCACGTACTCGGTGACGGTCTTCCCGGGAGGAAGGTAGAACTCGGTACCGGGGGCGAACTGGGTGACGCCGAACGTGCCGAACAGTGCGAAGACCGGGCCGAGCGGATTGTCGATCTCGTCCACCAGGGTCATCGGCTTGCCCTGCTGGCGGAGGTTCTGCCGCACGACGGCGAGCGAGGAGTCGTGGACCCGGTACGCCAGCCGCGCGGGGATCCGCCCGAGGGTGGGGAACTCCAGCGAGTATCCGACCGTGGCCAGGCCCGGGCCATCCGGGCCGGGCACCGAGTTGTCGAGCTGCAGCTGGGCCAGGAACCCGTAGGGACGGTCCGTCACCCGCTGCGTCGGCACGGCGTAGATCCCGCCCTCGCCGGGGAGGGACGGCGCCCACAGGATGTACCCGATCCCTGCCACGGTCTCGGCCAGGGCGCCCACCATCCATCTGTTGCCTTCGTGGCGGTCGAGGGTGGCCGAGATCGGCACGCCGAGCCGGGCGTCGAAGGTGACGTGCAGGTCACGGGTGACGCTGACCTCGGGATCATCGATCAGGGTCACGTTCCGCTGGGCGGCGCCCTGCAGCGGCGTGACCAGCCCGGCGCTGAGGTCGTAGCGGCCGGCCGGGACCTTGATGGTGACCACCCCCGCCGACGACTTCTGGCCCAGCGTCAGCTTGCCGGTGGCCAGGTTGATCGCCCCGACCGACGCGGCCAGGTTGGCCGGCGTCACGGCCTGGCCGTTACGCAAGATCCCCTTGAACGTGATCGTCTCAAGCTGCACCCCGGCCCGGCCGCGCGCGGCCGGGGAGCGGCCATCGTCCGGCCGGCCGCCGGGCAGGGCGGTGATCCGGTATCCGGCCGCACGGCCGGAGTGTCCGTAGCTGAGTACGGGCCCGGGCCGCGCGGGCCGGAGGCCGCCGGGCCCGCCGCCGGCCGATCCCGCCGACGCGGCCGGGCTGACCGCGCCTGCGAACAGGGCGATTAACGTCGTGAGACCGATGGTGAGGCCGAGGGTTCGTCGCACGTGCTGTCCCCTTTCCGGGATGATGAAAACTGAGAAATAGCGTAAGAATTGCGCCCCGCCGGGGTCAGGACGTCGGCGGGACGTCCGGGATCACGTCGGCCGACTCGCTACCCCAACACCTGCTGCCACCCCGGCTCGACGTGCCAGGCGGGGTTGTCGGCGACGGCCTCCCACCCGGCCATCGAGCCCGGCGGCCGGGCCCGGTCAACATG
>Ga0207416_1004369_pt1 | contig 12396 bp, 14 predicted proteins | sample PaiPotPPM11metaG_FD_184107 | JGI IMG/M metagenome (GOLD analysis project Ga0207416, IMG submission 184107) | Iron sulfur acid spring bacterial and archeal communities from Banff, Canada, to study Microbial Dark Matter (Phase II) - Paint Pots PPM... ...
CCTTCAGCCGGCGGTATCTGCGCGATCGCGTCAGTGAAAGTCGCGCCGAGCTCATCGCGCACATCGAGCGCGCGCTCGAAGAGTACAACCGACTCTACGCGCATCCGTTCACGTGGTCATTCACCCGACATGCGATGCATGAGTGGTACCGTCAACGAACTTCGGCTACGGTGCACTAGGACCCGCCCGCCCGGGCCGTTCTTCCTTGACCTGCGGGCGCTGCCGGGTTATAATGCCCGTCACATAGGAAGGTAGTGACGGGGACGTAGGGCGTTCTGTCCGCGTTCGAGAGAGCGGCTCCTCGGGTGAAAGGGCCGCCGCGGACACGTCCGAACCCACCCCCGACGCCGCGTTCGAGGTGCGGAGCCCGCCGGTTGTGCGGGCGCCGCCGAAACGGACGCCGGGTCCGCCCGAGACAGCGATGAGTGCTCCCAACGGCGCCGCGCGGCGCGTGCCGGCGGTCCGGTGGGAGAACAAAGGTGGCACCGCGGAAGCGTCCCTTTCGCCCTTTGGCGAGGGGGCGATTTGTTTTTCCGGGGGCAACGGCCATGAGATGGTCTGGAACGATTGGATTCATCGGCGCCGGCAACGCGGTGGACGCGCTCGTGCGCGGCCTGCTCCGCCGCGGCGTGGTGACGCCGGACCGCTGTGTCGTCACCAACCGCAGCAACGACGTCCGGCTGGCGCGGATGGCCCGGGAGTGGTCTGTCGTCACGACCCGGGACAAGGCGCGGCTCGTCCGCGACGCCGACGTCATCGTCATCGCCGTGAAGCCGTCTGCGGTGCCGGACGTGCTGAGCGAGATCGCGCCGTACGTGGAAGCGCGGCACCTGATCATTTCCATCGCGGCGGGCATCCAGCTCGAAACGGTCGAGACCGCGCTCGGCTCGGTCGCCGTGGTCCGCGCCATGCCGAACACGTCGACCGCCGTTGGCGAGTCCGCGACCGCGATCTGCGGCGGCCGCCACACCGGTGACGCGCACCTGAGCGTGGCGCGCGCCCTCTTCGAGGCGGTCGGGCGCGTCGTCGAGGTGCCGGAACGCTACTTCGATGCGGTGACCGGGCTGTCGGGCAGCGGTCCCGCGTACGTGTACCTCTTGGCCGAGGCGATGATCGAGGCCGCCCAGCGCGAGGGCCTGGAGCGCGAGGTCGCCATCGAACTGGTGTCGCAGACCGTGCTCGGCGCCGGGAAGATGCTGGTCGAGACCGGAGACGACCCCGCCGTGCTCCGCGCGCGGGTCACCTCCCCGGGGGGCACGACGATGGCCGGTATCGAAGTCTTAATGGAAGGTGGATTCCTGGCGATGGTCGGCCGCGCGATTGCGCGCGCGACCCGCCGCTCCGCCGAGCTGCGAGGGTCGCCGCCCGCGCGCGTCCGCTAACCGGCCACAGAACCGTTTTCGGAACGGCCCCATCCCGAGGCGCGACGCCGACGCCCGCGCCATGACGGGTGGGGCCGTTTCATGTTCGCCTGCGCGGCCGGGCTGGCACCGCGGCCACGGAGGGCCGATCGCCGCCCGGGGCGTATCCTAGCGCCAGCGACGTGCTGCCGCGACGCGCTGTCGCCGCGGCGGCCGCGTGCTCGAAGGGGGAGGTGGTGCATGGGTCACGTACGGCCGCGTAGGTGGCTGCCGCTACTTCTGATCTTGGCGATGACGCCGCTCGGATTCTGGGGCGTCGCGCAGGCCCAGGCGGCAAAGACGCTGGTCATCGCCATCGGCGCCGATCAGACGGGCATGGATCCGCAGACCGTCGAGAACAACGAGTCCGGCTTCATCATGTCCACGATCTACGACTCGATCGTGAACTACAAGGTCGGGTCGAGCATCCCGGGCCCCGGCCTCGCCGAGTCGTGGACCATCTCGCCCGACGGCAAGGTCTACACGTTCAAGCTGCGGCACGGCGTCACGTTCCACGACGGCACGCCGATGAACGCGCACACGGTCGCGGCCGACGTGGACCGCGCGATCAATCCGCAGAACCCGTGCTACGTCTTCAACCGCAAGTCGGTCGACACGTACGACGACTTTACGTTCGGCTCGGCGAAGGACAACACCGTCGCCAAGATGGACGTCCTCGACGACTACACGCTGCGCTTCACGCTGCCGCAGCCGAACGCGCCCTTCCTGACGAGCCTGGCGATGGTCTGGCAGGGCATCGTCTCCCCGGAGGCGACCAAGAAGTACGACTGCGACGCGAGCCAGCACCCGGTGGGCACCGGGCCCTTCAAGTTCGTGGAAGCCGTCCGCAACGATCACGTCACCGTGGACGCGAACCCCGCGTACTGGGGTGGGCGGCCGAAGGTGGACCGCCTCGTGTTCCAGGTCGTGCCCGAGAGCGCGACGCGGATGCTCAAGCTCGAGCGCAACGAAGTCCAGATCCTCGCCGACGTGCCGCCGTCCGACTACTCGAGGGTGACCGGCAACAGCGCGCTCAAGCTGTATACTCAGCCGGGCCTTACGATTCTCTACGTGGCCATGAGCAACGATCTCGGCCCGTTCAAGGACAAGCGCGTGCGTCAGGCGATGAACTACGCCGTCGACAAGGATGCGATCAACAAGGGGCTCTACGGCGGCGCGCCGACCGCGACGCAGGGAATGCCGCCGGTTCTCTGGGGGTACGCCAAGGACGTCAAGGCGTACCCGTACGACGTGAACAAGGCCAAGGAACTGCTCAAGGAAGCGGGATTCGCGAACGGCTTCACCGCGGACATGATGGTGTACGCGAACCCGCGCGGCTACAATCCGATCGGAGGCGCGAAGCTGGGTGAGGCGGCGCAGAGCTACCTCGCCAAGATCGGCGTGAACGTGAAGATCACCCAGTACGAATGGGGCGCCTACCTCCAGCGGCTCCGCCACACGCAGTGGGAGGGCTTCGCCATCTGCGGGTGGTCGGGCGACAACGGCGATCCCGACAACTTCCTCGGCGATCTGTTCGAATGGAACTCGGCGAACGGCGCAGCCCGGACCAATAACTGCACGCGGCACCACAACCCCGCGTTCGACAAGCTGATCCAGCAGGGCCGGCTCGTCTCCGACCAGCCGAAGCGCGCGCAGATCTACATGCAGGCGAACCGCATCCTCCACGACGACGCGCCCGGCATCTTCATGAACTACACGAACCAGGTGCGGGCGGCGCGGACGACCGTCCGCGGCTTCACGCTCAACCCGCTGCAGATGTTCTTCCATATGGAGCAGGTGTCGCTGCAGTAGCGGCGGCCGCGTGTTCCGGGCCCGGCGCCCGCCAGGCGGGGCGCCGGGCCCGGGTGTTTTCGGCGCCAGAACCGGATCGGCGGGGCCTCCGTATGACATGGGCAGGACCTCGGAGGCCGCTCCCCGCTGCGCGGGACTAGCCCGCGGGATGCGCCGGCGTCGTCGTCGAACGTGGGCGTTGCCGCAGCGGTTCGGAGGTCCCCTGTGTACGTGTCGGAGCTCGAGATTCGAGTGCGGTACGCGGAAACGGATCAGATGCGGGTGGCGCATCACGCGGGCTACCTGGTGTGGTTCGAAGCGGGCCGCACAGAGTACATCCGCGCGTGCGGCCGATCGTACGCGCAGCTCGAGGAGGACGGATGGCTCCTGGTCGTGATCGAGGCCAACTGCCGCTACCGGCACCCCGCCAGATACGATGACGTCCTCACACTCCGCACGCGGGTCCGAGAGCTCGGCCCGGCGCGCCTGTCGTTCGGCTACGAGCTGGTGCGCGCGGCGGACGGAGTGCTGCTCGCCGACGGGTGGACGGTGCACGCGGCCGTCGACCGGGGCGGACGGGTAAGGCGGCTGCCGGAGTCCGTGCGGCGCCTTTTGGTGAGCGGGCAGGAGGCCGCGAATGCGGCCGGAGGTCCCGCGCAGACGGGGCAGGAGCGGTGAACGGTCCAGAGAACCAATGACTTCCCGGCCGCAGACGTGCCCCGCGTGTTCCCCGCCTGTCGCGGGACGGGCCGGCCGGGTGATGGAAAGGTGGCTGCTCCAATGATCGACGACAAGACGCAACCAACCTCGGGCGACGACGTCGACCTCGCCCACGTGCCGGCTCTTACCGAGCGGCAGATCGTCCAGGGCACCGTCGTCCGGGTGGACAGCGAAGGCGTCCTCGTGGACGTCGGCGCCAAATCGGATGGCTTCATCCCGCCCAAAGAGCTCTCGGCGCGCGGCGATGCCGTCGAAGGTGTCGCCGTCGGCGACAAGATCGACGTCTACGTGATGAAGGTCGAGGGCGAGGAAGGCAGCATTCTGCTGAGCAAGAAGCGCGCCGATCTCGCCCGCGCCTGGGACCGCATCGAGGAGGCCCAGCGGGACGGCGTGGTGCTGCACGCGATGGTCGTGGACAAGGTGAAAGGCGGGCTCGTCGTCGACCTGGGGCTCCGCGGTTTCGTCCCCGGCAGCCACGTCGATCTCTCCGAGGCGAAGGGCCGCCAATTCGAGTCGCTGGTCGGCCAGAGCATTCCGCTCAAGGTCATCGAGGTCGATCGCGGCAAGGGCCGCGTGATTCTCTCGCACAAGACCGCGGTGGCCGAGGAGCGGACGACGCGCCGCGGCGACCTTCTGACTTCCCTCGAGGAGGGCGAGCTTCGCGAGGGCACCGTGAAGCGCCTGACCGATTTCGGCGCCTTTGTCGACATCGGCGGCGTCGACGCGCTCCTGCCGATCAGCGAGATGTCGTGGACCTACATTAAACATCCGTCGGAAGTCGTGCGGCGCGGCCAGCGGCTCAAGGTGGCGGTGCTGCGCGTCGACCGCGAGGCCGGGCGCATTTCCCTCGGGCTCAAGCACCTGATGCCCGATCCCTGGCAGAATCTCGGGGAGGCATACCGGCCGGGCCAGACTGTGTCCGGCAAGGTCGTGCGGACGGTCGCCTCCGGCGCGTTCGTGCGCCTGGGCGAGGTGGACGCGTTCATGCCGATCTCGGAGCTCGCGGACAAGCGCGTCGGCAAGGTCGAGGACGTCCTGACCGTGGGACAGACGATCGAGGCGCTCATTACGGAGGTCCGCGTCGAAGAGCGCCGCATGATCCTCAGCCTGAAGCGGCTCGCGCGGCAAAAGGAACGCCAGCAGGTGAAAGACTACATTTCGAGCCAGGAACCGTCCGGGCGCGTCACCATCGGCGACATCGCCGGCGATATGCTTCGCCGCGCCGTGACGACTCCGGAGCCGGGCGCGCCTTCGAACGCCCCTGTGGCCGAGACGCCCGCGTCACCCGACAAGGCGAAGGCCGGCTAGGTGCCGACGCCTCCCGACCGCGAGGCCGCTCCGGCCGCATCGGCGCCCGCGGGGACGTCCGCCGCGGCCCACATGCTCTTCGAAGTCGAGGGCGGGGTGGCGCGGCTCACCGTCAATCGCCCCGAGCAGCGGAACGCGATGACGTGGGCGATGTACCAGCGTCTCGTCGAGATCTGCGAAGAAGTCGATCGCGACGACCGTATCCGCGTCCTCGTCATCACGGGCGCCGGGGGCCGCGCGTTCATCTCCGGCACCGACATCTCCCAATTTCCCGCCTTCCGCGGCAACCCGCAGGCCGGCATCGATTACGAGGAACGGATCGACGCGGTGACCGGCCGCCTGGAGGTCGTCGGCAAGCCGACGATCGCCTCGATCCGCGGCTTCGCCGTCGGCGGCGGCATGGGGATCGCCATGACGTGCGACCTCCGGATCGCCTCCGAGGATTCCCGGTTCGGCATTCCGGTGATCCGTCTCGGCAACTGCCTGTCGATGAACAACTACGCCCGCATGGTGGCGCTGATCGGACCGGCCCGCGCGAAGGAAATGATCTTTACGGCGCGCCACGTCGACGCGCGCGAAGCGCTCGGCTGGGGCCTCGTGAACGAGGTCGTGCCGGCGGAAAACCTGGACATGCGCACGCGCGAGCTCGCGGAGGCCGTTGCCGCGGCGCCGCCGTTGACGCTCCGCGCCAGCAAGGAAGCCGTCCGCCGCGTCGTCGACCGGCTGATGCCGGAGAACCGCGGCCACGACCTCATCGGCATGTGCTACAACAGCGCCGATTTCCAGGAGGGCGTCGCGGCCTTCCTCGACAAGCGCGCGCCCCGCTGGACCGGACGCTAGTCCCGCCCTACGGCGCTGCGCCGCCGGCTCCACGCGCACCGATGGAGGGAGGCGAACGATGAGTGTCGTGCATCTCGCCCGGGCCCGCGTCTATCAGGAGAAGCGCCCCAACCGGCGAGCCTACCTGGGCGATTTCCCCGAACCGATCCGGTACGGCGTGAACACCGGGATCAAGGACTTTTATAAGATGGAGCCCGAGGAGGAGCTGCCGAGCACGCTCGACCACCTCGTCGGGGCCGCCGCGGGCTGACTGACCGGCACCCTCGCGGGCGCGCTGGAGGCGCGCGGGATCCCAAGCCACCCGGACAAGCTCTGGACCGAGGCGGAAGGCACGATCGAAGCGCCGGACCGCGTGATGCGGCTGACGACGATGCGCGTGACCTATCATCTCCGCGTCCCGAAGGGCAAGCGCGCGGAGGCTGAGCGCGCGCTCGCGGTGTTCGAGCGCGGCTGCCCCATCGCGCAGACCCTTAAAGGGTGCGTGGAGATCTCGCACGCCTGGGAGATCACCGAGGAATAGGGCAGAGGAGAACCTCTGCCGGCGGACGAAACCGCAGATCGGTAACGGGAGCACATTCGAGGGACGGTGATCGCCGATGACGTACGTGTTTCGCTGCGCGTCCTGCCGCCACGAGTTTGAGATCGTCGCGACGGTCGCCGAATACGAGAGCCGCGGACTGCCGGCCTGTCCGAAGTGCGGTAAGGCCGCCGCGAAGCGCGTCTTCACGCCCGTGATGGTGATGACGGGGGCGCGCGCGGGGTCGTCCGACGCCGGGGATCTTCCGTCCGGCGGCGGGTGCTGCGGCGGCGGGGCGTGCGGCTGCGGGCACGTGCATTAGCGGAGCCGAACGAGTTCACGTGACGGCATAAGCGCCTTGCGCGGCCGGCTGGCATCGCCAGCCGGCCGCGTCGTCTGTCCGCGGCCGCCCGCCGGCGACCGCGGCGCGCTGCCGGCGATCATGCCGGGGAGGCCCGTATGTTGAGCGAACGCCTGGCCGCCCGCGAACGAGACGGCCGTCCAATCAGAGTCGGCGTGGTCGGCGCCGGCCGGTTTGGGACGATGATCATCTGCCAGCTCGCCGCGATGCGCGGAATGCGCCCGTCTGTCGTCGCCGACCTCGACGCGGGCCGCGCCCGCGCGGCCCTCGCGCACGGCGGCGTTGGAGACGACCACATCGTCGAGGCGGACCGCGCCGGCCGCGCGAACCCCGTCATCGCGCGGGGGGATTCGGTCGTGACGACCGATGCCGCGGTCCTCGTCGAGAGCGACGTGGACGTCGTCGTGGACGCGACCGGCAGCCCCGAGGCCGCCTCCGCCACCGCGCAGGCGGCGATCCGCCGCGGCCGCCATGTCGTGATGGTGACGGTCGAAGCCGACGTGCTCGTCGGCTCGGTGCTGCGCCGCGCCGCCGGCGAGGCGGGCGTCGTGTACTCCGCCGCGTACGGCGACCAGCCCGCGCTGATCTACGAACTGTACGACTGGGCGGCCGCGCTCGGGCTCGAGGTCGTCGCGGCCGGGAAGGGCACGAAGTACCTCCCCGCCTACCGCAAGGGCACGCCCGACGACATCTGGGAGCGCTACGGCATGCCCGGGCACTCCGGCGCCGGCCTCAACCCCAAGATGTACAATTCGTTCACCGACGGGACGAAGTCGGCGATCGAGATGGCCGCGGTCGCCAACATGACGGGCCTGCGGCCGGACGTCCGCGGGATGCACTTTCCGCCGGCCGGCACCGACCGGCTGCCCGAGGTGCTCAAACCGCGGGAGGACGGCGGCATCCTCCATCACTCCGGCGTCGTGGAAGTGGTGAGCTCAATCGACCGCGAGGGACGGCCGGTGCCGAACGACCTGCGCTGGGGCGTCTACGTCGTCTTCACCTCGCCGCGCCCGTACGTGCGCGGCGCGTTCCGCGACTACGGACTCGCGGTCGACGCGAGCGGCCGCTACGCCTCGTTCTACCGCCCGTACCACCTCGTCGGGCTCGAGCTGCCGGTCAGCGCGGCGCGGGCGGTCCTCGACGGCGCGCCGACGGGCGCGCCGCGGCCGGTCCCCTGCGCGGCGGTGGTGTCGGCTGCCAAGCGCGCGCTGCGGGCCGGCGACGTGCTGGACGGCGAAGGCGGCTCGACGGTGTACGGGCTCGCCGACGACGCCGTCGCCGCGTCCCGGGAGCGCCTGCTCCCGATCGGGCTCTCGCACGGCGCGCGGCTGACGCGCGCGGTGTCCGAGGACGGTCTCGTCCACCTCGACGACGTGGCGCTCGACACCTCGACGCCTCTCTACCGGCTCTGGCAGGAACAGCAGCGTCTCCTCGACGCGACGTCCCGCTGACGGGCGACGGTCCCGGGAACGCGTCACTCGATGGTCAGCACGAAGGCGACGATGTCGTTCGCCGGCGCGCCGGACGTAATGTTCTTGACGTAGAGCAGCTTCCCGAGCAGCTCGGGCGTGTCGATGATCCCCAGCCCGTCGCGGACCTGTCCGCCCGCGTCGCGGCTCGAACTGGCCACGGGTTGCGGGCATGCGCCGGACGACAAGTCCGCCTGGGACCCGAGGCACAGCAGCACGATTCTCCCGGCGGTGCTGACGCGAATCCTCAGCTTGAACACGGCCGGCGTTCTCGCCGTCCCCGCGACGCTGTAAATGCCGCCGCCCGTAATCACGGTCGGCCGCGGACCGACGGTGATGCTCTCGACGTCGAGGCCGAACGCATTCGGCGCCGCCAGCGCGACCAGCAGTACGGCCGTCCCCACGCTCAGCAGCGAACTTCGTAGGCTGAACACCCTCATCGCGATCACCTTCGTCTGCGGTCATTCGACGCGCCGGCCTCGCCGCCTCGGCGCGCGCCGGCGGGGGAGGAGATAGAACCGCCGCGGCACGAACCGAATCCGCGGCACCGGTGGACTCGACGCGTGGTGACCGGAGGATGTGCATGGCCGAGTGGTCCGGCACGATGATCAAATGCCTCACCGACCGGGGGATCCGGCTCGTCACCTATGTGCCGGACAAGGTGTTGATCCCGCTGGTCGACGGCTTTCGGGCGCATCCCAACGTCACCGCCTTCTCCGCGACGCGGGAGGAGGAGGCGGTCGGCATCGCCGCCGGCGGATCGCTCGGCGGCATGCCCTCGGCGGTGTTGATGCAGAGCAGCGGTTTCGGCAACATCCCCAACGCGCTCGCGTCGCTGCTGGTGCCGTACCAGTTGCCGGTCGTGCTCGTGATCTCGGAACGCGGCGTGCTCGGCGAGTTCAACGCGGTGCAGGTTCCGATCTCCCGGGTGATCCGTCCGGCGCTCGACGCGCTGGGGATCCAGCACGTCACGCTCGAGCGGGAGGACGAGGTCGAGTTCCTCGTCACCCGCAGCGTCCATCAGTGCCACCGCACGCAGCAGCCCGCGGCGCTGATCCTGTCGCCCCGGCTGACCGGCGGCAAGATGGAAGGGTAGGGGGGCGCGATGGACGCCACAAGCACGGACGCGCGCGGCAAGATAGGCGGCAAGATGATGAACCGGCTCGATCTGACGCGGCGGCTCGTCGGCCGCCTCACCCACGGCGAGATCGTGGTCGCCGGCATCGGGAACGCCAATTTCGATCTGTTCGCGGCCGGCCCGCGCCCAGAGAACTTCTACATGCTGGGCAGCATGAGCCTCGCCGTGCCGATCGCCCTCGGCGTGGCCCTCGCCCAGCCCTCGCGCCGCGTGTTCGCGATCGAAGGCGACGGCTCGGTGCTGATGAGCCTCGGCGCGCTCGCCACGGTCGCGATGGTCGCGCCGCAGAACCTGACCGTCATCGTCTGGGACAACGGCACCTATCAGATCACCGGCGGGCAGACGGCCGCCACCGCGGAGGCGACCGACCTCGTCGCCGTGGCGCGGGGGGCCGGCATCGTACAGAGCGCCTGGGCGCGGGACGAGGCGGACTTCGAACGCCTCGTGGGCGAGGCGATCACGGGGCGCGGTCCGCGCTTCATCGGCGCCCTGGTGAATCAGGAGCCCGGCGCCGCGCGCCCGGAGCGCGACCCGGTCCTCGTGAAGGACCAGTTCATGCGCGGCATCGGCGCGAAGCCGTCCCGCCCGGCGTAGGGCGGGGCCACCCGACGATGGCCGTGCATCGATTCGTCCCGCAGGCCTACCACACGACCATGGCCACGCGGGAGGCCGCGCTCACCGTCGCTTCCGGCGACACCGTCGTGACGACCACCGTCGACGCGCGCGGTCAGGACGCGTCGGGCCGGCAGGTCACCGGGCGCGGGAACCCGCAGACAGGGCCATTCTTTGTGGAGGGCGCCGAGCCGGGCGACCGGCTCAGCGTGCGCCTGGAGGTCCTGCGCCCGAACCGCCGCTGGGGCTGGAGCGCCACGGCGATCGCGCCGAACGTCCTCGATCCGGACGTGGTCGCCGAAGCGCCGCGGCCGGTCCAGGGGCGCTGGGACGTCGACGTGGAAGCCGGCACCGCGACGCTGCTCGAGCCGGAGACGGGTCTCGGCCGTTTCACGCTCCCGCTCGATCCGATGGTCGGATGCTTCGGGGTCGCCCCGGCGGGAGGTCAGGCGATCTCCACCGCCACGTCCTCGACGCACGGCGGCAACATGGATTACCGCGGCTTCGTGGCGGGCGTGACCGCGCACTTTCCGGTCTTCGCGCCGGGCGCGCTGTTCTACATCGGTGACGGCCACGCGGTCCAGGGCGACGGCGAGATCGTCGGCACCGGCGTCGAAATCTCGTTCGACGTGCGCTTCACGCTGACGCTCACCAAAGGGGCGCCGAGCGAGTGGCCGCGCGGCGAAACCGCCGCCGAGATCTTCACGCTCGGCAACGCGAGGCCGCTCGATCAGTGCGTGCAGCACGCGACGACCGAGATGGTGCGCTGGCTCGTCGACGGCTACGGCCTCGACGCGCGCGGCGCGCACCTGCTGCTCGGCCAAGCCGCGCGCTACGACCTCGCCAACATCTACGATCCGGCCTATACGATGGTGTGCCGTCTGTCGAAGCGCCTCTTGCCGCCGGCCAAGATCTCGTGAAGATCGCCCGCGTTGAGGTCTACGGGTACGACCTCCACTACGTCCACGGCACCTATGTCATGTCAGGCGGGCGCGAGGTCGCCGCGCTGCCGAGCACCGTCGTTCGCGTGGTTGCCGACGAGGGGGCGGAGGGGTGGGGCGAGGTCTGCCCGCTCGGGACGACGTATCTTCCCGCCTTCGCGGACGGCGCTCGGGCGGCGATCCGCGCGATGGCGCCGTCGCTCCTCGGCGCCGACCCGCGCCATCTGGGTCCGATCAACGACCGGCTGGACGGTGCGCTGGCCGGCCACGCCTACGCGAAGAGTCCGATCGACACCGCGTGCTGGGATCTCCTCGGGCAGGCGGCCGGCTGTCCGCTCGCGACACTCCTCGGCGGCCGCCGCCAGGACCGGTATCCGCTCTACTTCGCGGTGCCGCTCGGCACGCCGGCCGAGATGGCCGCGTACACCGCGGCGCGGCGGGAGGAGGGGATCCACCGTTTTCAGCTCAAGGTCGGCGGGCGGCCTTACGAGGATTTCGCGCGGGTGCAGCGCGTGCTCGAAGCGACCGGCGACGACGACGTCGTGATCGCCGACGCGAACGGCGGCTGGACGCTGCAGGACGCCATCGTCGCGGCGCGCCTGCTCGAGCCGCTGCCGCGCGTCTACATGGAGCAGCCGTGCGCGACGCTCGAGGAATGCCTCGCGGTGCGCCGCCACACGACCCTCCCGATGGTGCTCGACGAGGTGATCACCGACGTGCCGTCGCTGCTGCGCGCCGCCGCGGCCGGCGGAATGGAAGCGTTCAACCTCAAGATCAGCAAGGTCGGCGGGCTCACCAAGGCGCGTCTCATGCGCGATCTTGCGGAGTCGCTCGGGCTGCGCGTGACTCTCGAGGACACGTGGGGCGGCGACCTCGTCACCGCGGCGGTCAGTCACCTCGCCGCGAGCACCTCGGCCCGCGCGCTGTTTACCGTCTCATTCATGAACGATTGGGTTACCGAACACCTCTGCGGCCACGAACCACGGTCGCAGGCCGGGTTCGGGCAAGCGCCCGCCGGGCCGGGCCTCGGCGTGCGCGTCAACGCGTCGCTCCTCGGATCGCCCCTCTTTACCGTCGCGGCGTAACCGGCCGCGCGGTCGTCCCGTAGTCGCACCACGTCCGGATCGGACATATTAACCAGAGCATAAAATGTTTGACATCCCGGCGTGAATCTGCTATGCTGGGTTCGTGGGGGAGACCGACGCACGGCATTTGTCGCCCGCGGCGCTGGACGCCTTGCGGGAGCGGGTCATGCGCGCGGTCGCGGCCGGCATGTCCCACGCCGAGGCGGCGCGGGTG
>Ga0207416_1004370_pt1 | contig 12394 bp, 17 predicted proteins | sample PaiPotPPM11metaG_FD_184107 | JGI IMG/M metagenome (GOLD analysis project Ga0207416, IMG submission 184107) | Iron sulfur acid spring bacterial and archeal communities from Banff, Canada, to study Microbial Dark Matter (Phase II) - Paint Pots PPM... ...
CGAGGAGGTGAAACAAAATGAACGTAATGCAGAAGGCCATCACAGGAGCGGCGGTCGCCGGGTCGTTGCTGACCGGCGGCATCATCGGTGCCACGCTGGCGGGGCCCCTCGGCGCGAGCGCCGCGACGACTACCAGTACCGGCACCACGGCGGCGGTTGCTGCCACCTCGGCAGCTCCCTTCGTTTCCAACGAGAATGCCACGCATGAGGCGGGCGAAAGCGCCGCCCGCGAGGCCCAGGAGAACGCCGGTCAAAGGCCGACCGTACCCTAACGTCGAAGCCGACCTGGGAGGGCCGGTCGCTCCGGCCCTCCCCGCACCCCGTCGACTGGGCGGCTAGAAGACCGGGTCTCGCTTCAGTGCCCTGTACTCAGAGGCTCGGCGCCGAATGCCGTCCTCGGTGACGATGCGGCGATTGATCAGGACGGTCTCGAGGGCACCGAGCCAGTTCTCGTAATAATCAGGATTCCCGCCGGCTATCTCGGTGACCAGCTGGACCCGGAATTCGTTCCAGGGATAGGCGCGCTTCTCGTTTAGCGCCACCGCCAGGCCGAAGGCGCGACCCTCCCGCGGCGCCTGGAAGACGAGTTCGCCGTTCTTGCGAGGCAGCGCCGCCTTGCCGTCGAGGGTGGCGATCGCGGGATCGATCTCATTCATCCTGTGACCGCCATTCGAGGGACCTGTGGACGGGCGACGCCGATCATGCAGTCTCGCGTGACGATCGCCGCCAGCTCCTCTTCCGTCCAACCCTCGGTGCCGTCAGGGCGCTCGGGCAGCACCATGTAGCGCAGCTCCGCGCTCGAATCCCAGACGATGATTTCGACCTCATCGGGCAGCTCAAGTCCCAGCTCGAGCAATACCAGCCGCGGCTCACTGACAGCTCGTGAGCGATATGGCGCCGATTTGTACCAGGTCGGCGGCAGCCCAATCACCATCCACGGATAACAAGAGCACAGGGTGCACACGATCATGTTGTGAATGCCTGGCTGGTTGGCGACCACGACCAGCCGTGTCTCCGCTCGATACTCGTAGCCGCGTTCGCGCACGGCCGCCGGCGCGTCGGCAAGCAGGAGCTCGCGAAAGTCGGGTTCGAGCCAGGCGCGAGCCACCAGGTGAGCCCCAATCATCGGGCCGATGTCGTGCTCGTAGGCGGAGATCACCCGATCCACCTCCTCGGACGTCAGGAGGCCCTTCTCGATCAGCAGCGACTCGAGGGCGAGAGTGCGAGCCGCGACGTCGGACGGGGCCTCGGGATGATGGTTGTGCTCGTCGTCGTGATCGTGATGCTGGTCAGTCATGCGGTTGTCTCCGGTTCAAGATACCCCTCCCAGAGATCGATGCAAACGCGGTCGCCGTTATGGGCATCAGCGCCCCAGAGTTCGGCGCCATGGAATTCGACAACGTAGCACGCCTGCCAGTCAGGGCCCTTACCATGCGCGTTGGAGTCGGGCAGCGGGAAGGGACCATTGACCTTGCGGATGACACCCCGCTTGCCGCGCGCATATCGAGGGAGTCGCGTGTGGCCCTTGGGGTTCAGGTTGCGTGTCACGACTCTGTCTGCGACTTTGAAGCGTGGAGCTAGCGGTGGCGGTTGGCGGGGCCGAGCGCCTGGGGCGGGAGCCGCAGCGGAGGACGACCCCGTGGCAAGCTCTTGTTCGCTCACGACTCCCTTCTCCTTGAGTATGGCCTCGATCGCATAAAGCCATTTCTCGTAGTAGCTGGCCCGAAGATAAGCATCAGGTGGCATCCGTTCCATGGTGCGGCGAAACTCGTCCAGGTTGTAGAAATGGCCGCTAGTGCGCTCGAAAATCGCACGCACCGTTCCTTCCCAGCGGGCGTGGAACACGGGCTCGTCTTGCTCGGCGAGCACCTTGCCGAAGCCGTGCTTGCCACCCATGTCGTGGACGCCGTTCACATCCCACCCATTATGGACGCGTGACCGTTCAGGCAGAGTTCAAAGCCGACTGGCCCAGCCATCGCCTTCAATGAGGCTCGGGATCCGAACGGAACGAGCTGGTCGCGGATCGAATGGCCTACAAGGCGAGATGCAGTCGCAGCGCCTCGTCGATCTGGAGCATTATCGCGGCCGGAACTAAGCCTATGCGCTCACCTAGGCGCTCCACGGCGACTGACCTGACTTGCTCTGCTTGGGCCTTCGAGTCCTGACGCAGGCCCGTAGCCGCAGCCGGCAAACGAACCTGAAACGGGTAGATCCGCCGAATGTTCGATGTGATTGGAAGGACCGTGATTACGGCGCGCCCAAGGCGCGCCGCAACGGCATTGGCGCCCTCGTTGCTGACGATGATCACCGGACGACGCCTACTCGCTTCCGAGCCGCGGCCAGGATCCAATTCGACGACTCGGATCTCCCCTCGTCGCATTAGGAAGGAAGCCCATCAGCAGAGGTGGACTCCCACACCTCCTCCTCGCCGCTCGCCGCCCATTCACGCCAGGCCTCTTCATAGGCCCCGCCCAAGCCCGAAGCGCGCAGTAATCTCACCGCCTTTTGGACGACAGCCGACCGCGATTCGTAGCCCTCCTTTTTGGCGTACTGATCGAGGAAGTCAACATCCTCCTCAGGCAAGCTAACGCTCACTTTCATACTATGATACTACCATTGGTAGGACTGAAGTAGCAACCGGGCCCTCTCCCTTGGAGGTCGCTCAAACGGGCAGGAGACAGTCGACTGACTTCCGGAGGGCGAAGGCGATCTCGGAGAGCAGAGTTGCCAAACCTGACCAATTGATGTCATGAAGGAGCGGGGCCGCCAAGCTCTCTTCCGAGAACGTTCTAACAATCAGCGAGACCTTGATCGGGCCATCACCCAACTGCTGCTGCTCAGACCGGTCTCTCGCCGCGGTGAGCCTGACGCATCAAAATCAACTATGTTGAGTCGCAGGCACGGCAGTACGAAGGCGAGACGGTAACCGTGAATCTCACCTGAGAGGGCGGAGACCCGCAAGCTCAGGGCTAATTTGGGCGTAGCTGATAACCGTCGTCGCTCCGACGGCTTGTCAATGGCCAAGTGAAAGTCCGCGGTTTTGGCCAACTGAAAGTCCGCACCCTGAGCTCATTTCTATGGGCGATCACCTCCTCGTGAGCGGGCTTCGCGCATCCTGAAAGACTCGCCCTGGGTACCACCACGACGCTGTGGTGGAGCAGGCGATCGATCATTGAGGTAGCGGTAACGGGCTCGGGCACCATGGACCCAGCGAGGTCCGAATAGATGAATGGTTCCGGCAACCCCAGCGTGGTGCTTCAGCGGTCGCTTTCGTCGGCAACCGCCCCTGCGACCTCGGAGATTGACCAGATGACTTGACGGGCCGCTTCTTCATAGATGACCCAGCGATCGCCTTCAACCAGAAGGCGGTCCGCGGAGCTATCTCTGAAGCCCCAGGGCAAACCTCAGAGCCGCGTCGACCGCGGCCATTTTGGAGCGCGAGAGGACTGTCAGCCGTTCTCTTAGGGCATCCTTGGGAATGGTTGTGACGGTGTCGAGATTGGCGACACACTCTCGGGGCATCCCATCTTTCGGGCCGAGTGGTACCTCGACAGGAATGTCGCGAACCCGGGTTGTGATTGGCGCGATTGTGACGAGCCGGCGCACCTCGTAAGCCTCGTCACGAGAAAGGAGGATCACCGGGCGGCGACCGGCTGGTCTTGGGAGCTCAGCCCACCAGATCTCGCCCCGCTTCACTCCCAGGGCTCGGCGGCCAGACCCTTCGCAGACGCGGCTCTGGCAGCCTCCACTTCGCCAGTCGTCTCGGGCTGGCCGGCGTAGCCACGGACGTACCGATCGATATCCTGGTCGCCGCTGAGACCAAGCAAATTGGTGGCCGCTTGCCGAAAGTACTCGCTGCGGCTCACCTTGCGCTCCCTGCGGGCGCGGTCGACTCGATGGAGTAGGTCGTCGGGCAGGCTTATCGCAACCTTTACCGCACGTTTCATACCAGAATCATACCATGGCGGTAGCCCGCGCGCCGGTCGCGATTTGTCTACACTGCGCCTGATGCCGGATCCGACCCTCCAAGAGGCTCTTGCCCATAGTCGCAAGCACCTCCCTCGCGGTGAGGCCGTGCACTTTCATGCTGTTGCCAATGACCCGACCGAATGGCATCGCGAGAGTCTCTTTGTCACTCCGCCGTACGCAACGGACGAACTGGCCCGCGCGACGATGGGGCGCCCGCCGTTCACTAACCGATTCGAACTTTACGAATTAGCTGTGGTGCAGTGCGACTACGCGTGCCCTAGGAGCGGGCTCGGCGACTTCGGCTGGCCAGAATCATCGTCAGCTTGACCCGGCGGAATTCGACGAGCCTGGACGCCGCTGACCCCAGGAGAATGATCGAGGCATCGCTGTCTCCCTTCTCGATTATTCGAGCCAGCCCATCCATCTGCGGACGTACGTCGAGGACTTGTCCGGCGGCGGCAACCACCTCGATATCTTCAGTGCGACGAATGGGATTGCGGAATGGCCGGTCGGGTGGCGGGACGGCGACCTGGTGGTCGCTGTTGGTCCAATCGCTGTGCAGAACGTTTGGCCGAATCCCTACAACGCCGGGAATAGCGGAAGACCAGGACCGAACTAGAGCGCGAAAGTCGTGGGATCCACCAAGCGCGGAATCAAGCCGCCTCTGGAGTTAATGGCTGGGGTTCTGAACGTGACGCGGCGGCCTGCGCCGGCGCCGCCAATGCCGCGATGCCGGCCGCCAGCAGCGCGAGGCAACCGGCGCCCGCCACCGCCATCCAGGGCCACCAACCGAGTGGCGGGGTCCACTGCGCGTTCGAAATGAAGTCGACCGGCCCGTTGACGCCGACGGCGTAGCGCCGGGCGTTCGCGAACCATCCAACTGCCTGGACGGCTGCCGCCAGGGCGGCGAACGCCACGAACCAGTGACCGGCCGCGATGCGGCGCAGGCGGCCTGCCCGGCGGTACAGGATCTCTCCCGCGAACAGCGGCACCGCCACGGTAAGCGCCAGGACATGCCGCCCCTGCAGCCCGAACCCCAGCGGCAGGACGAACGCAGCGGCCAGCACCACGGTGACCACTACGCTCAGCACGACCAGGCTCAGCAGCACCAGCCGGTCCCTCCAGCTTCCCAACGCGGCTGCGATGGCCACCAGCGAAAGGACCAGGATGTACCAGGCTGAATAGGCGAGCGCCGGTAAGTCTGTATCCAGCCAGCCAAAGATGCCGATCTCGCCGCGCAACGTCTGCGAGAAGCTGGCCAGGGCAGCCGGTAGAAACGCGACCGCCTCGCTGAGGCTGGCCGACCGGTGCGGCTCGAAGGCAGCCTCCCAGCCGAACCCGGCCCCGGCGGCGAGGGTGACGATGCCTAACGCCACTAACGCGGCGATCCCACCCGATCGCAGTCGACGCCAGACCGATGGCGGTCCAATAACCAGAGTCAGAGTCAGCCCGCCCAGGGCAACCCAGAACGCTCCTAATGGGCGGCTCAGGGCGAGCACGCTACCGCTGAAAGCGAGCGCGGACCAGTCCCATCGGTCGATCCGATTGGGTTGGGCAATGCGCAGGACGACTGCGAAGAAACAGAGTCCCGCGCAAATCTCCGGTCCGCTAGCAGAGACGCTCGCTGACGAAAAAACCACCATCGGCGTGGCGGCAACGACGAGCCCGGATAGAGCGAGCGGGTTCCTGCCGCCCCGGACCAGCAGCCAGCTTGCCAGGCCGATCAGCCCTAAGCAGAGCAGGGCGATTCCGAGCCGGGCCAGAATCAGCGCGGTCCGGGCATCGTTCGCGAACAAGGTGAGCAAGCCGGACGGCAAATAAACAAAGGGCTGGTAAGTGCCGGCGTAGGTCGGTTGGTCCGTCGATGTCGCTTGAGGAAGTCCGCCTCGCAGACAGCCCGCCGAGAGCGCAGGGCGAAAGGCGTTGCAGGCAAATCCGGCCGGGACCAGGCGAAACGGTATCTGCACCCACCGGGTTGACAGGCTGGCCCGGGCCAGCTGCGGACCCGTCAAGCCGAAGGCGGCGCCGGTGGCCTCGGGGTAGTTCCCCGGCCGTCCCAGGAGCTGGCCGCTCCCAATGGCGACTGTCTTGATGTAGTTGGAGGGCTCGTCCGGCGCGGCTCCGGGAGGGTTGGAGAAGACCCAGGCCAAGACCAAGAGGCTATATCCGGCCACCAGCAGTCGGGCCGGAAGCGATTTCGCCACACAATTCCAACGGGAGGGTCAAAAGAACCCTGTTGCAAGACTCCCGGGGACTACCCGTTGCACTAACCTGGCCAGACTACTGTATTCGCCGCGTATTCGAATCGCGGGCCGGGCAATCCCCCTTCCGTCGTTGGCTCTCGCGGCGGCGATGACGGCCACCGCCATCCTGATCGCCTTCAACATCTGGGACGACATCGTCTTCACCAACCGGGCCCCGCGAGCGACCGACTTCTACCTTTATTACCTGGCCGCCAAGATCGCCCAAGGCCTGGGCACCGCCCAGGCCTACGATCCGATGGTTTTCCTCCCGGCCCTATCGGCCTCAAGCGGTCGAAGCGTGCCGTACCTCAACCCACCGCTGGTCGCCTGGCTCGTCACCCCGCTAACAACCCTGCCCTTTGAGGCTGCACTCACCATCTGGCGGATCGCCCTGGCGAGCGCGGCGCTGCTAACGTGGCGCCTGGCCGCCCCGGGCACTGGTCTGCGGCGTTGGGCGCAGCTGTTCGCCGCAGCCAGCATTTTCATCGTCTACCTGAGTTTTCGACTCGGCCAGGTCACGCTGATAGTTGTCGCGGGGCTGGCCGTGTGCTGGTGGCTTATCAGACACAATCGGCAGGTGCTCGCGGGCGTGGCACTCGCAGCCATCACCTTGAAACCCCAGTTCGCCTTCCTGGTGCCATTGACCCTTCTCGCTGCCGGTTACCGGCGGGTCTTCGCCGGGTTACTGCTGGCCGCGGTACCGCTGACGGCCGCCTCATTGGTGGCCATGGGCAGCAAAGGGATCCATGACTTCGTCACCTCGTCGAGCCTCGCTCACGACCTGGTCGGAACTCATCAGGTCACGGTGGTGAATGCGGTGGGATGGCTCCCACTGACCGTTGCGATATCCGCCGCGGCCGGGTTGATCGCCCTTGTCACCGCCTATAGGAGTCGCCACCAGGGACCCGAACTGCCGATTGCCGCGGGCATCATCGGCACCTTGCTGGTGAGCCCGTACATCAACGGCTTCGACCTGGCCGCCCTGGCACTGGCGGCCTGGTTGGTGCTGCGGACCGATCCTCCGACCTGGCAGAGGGTGCTGCTAGTGGCCGGCTACCTCGACCTCGCGCTCTATTTGGTCACGGGCGTCGGTCTCACCATCGCATTGGAGTTCGTCTGGCTGCTATCCCTGCCGCTGCTGATCAAGCGGGAAAGGCACGAGGTCCGTACGTTTCCGACGCCCGCACCCAGGCGATCCAAACGCGTTGTGGTGCTACCCGCGTACCGCGCAGAAAAAACGCTACGCGACGTGCTTGCGCAAATCCCCCGGGGCGAGGTGGATCGGATCCTGCTGGTCGATGACGCCAGCGCCGACCATACCGCTGAGCTCGCACTCGCGCTCGGCGTCGATGTCATCAAGCATCCGAAGAACCTGGGGTACGGCGGCAACCAGAAGACCTGTTACACGAACGCCCTGCTGATGGGCGCAGAGGTGGTGGTGATGCTGCATCCAGACGGTCAGTATGACCCTGGCCTGGTGCCATCGCTCTGCCGGGCGGTCGAGGAGGGGCGAGGCGACCTCGTCATGGGATCACGCTGGCTGGGCATTGACCCGGCGGCCGCCGGGATGCCCTCATGGAAGCGCCTGGGCAACCGATTCCTCACCTGGGCGGAGAACCGGGTGCTCGGGCTGAACCTTTCCGAGTATCACACCGGCTATCGGGCATATTCGCGGCGATTTCTCGAGACCGTCCCCTTCGCCGAGAATTCGGACGACTTCGTTTTCGACACCCAGGTGATGGTGCAGGCAGCCGCCTTCGGCTTTCAAGTGCATGAGATTGCGGCCGTCGGACGCTATTTCAAGGATGCGAGCTCGATCGGGCTGCGGACCTCGATCGTTTATGGCGTTAAGACGCTGATGGCCCTGGCGCTGTTCCTCTCGCACCGAGTTGGCTTGCCCTGCCCGTGGCTCACCCCGCATGAGTTAGGAGCGACCGAGAGCCGGAAGCCATTAGCCGCCTGAGATCCGTGGCTGGGCACTAGCGCACCATAAATGAGCGCGCGGTCTGCCCGAAAAGGCCCTCTAGTTCTGGACCGGCTTCCCGCCGCTGATGAACGCCTTCTCGGACTTCGGGTCGAAGAGGTGGATGTGCTGGGTGTCGACGGCGATCTCCGCCGTCTGGCCCGCCTGCAGGTCTTCGCTGCGGGGATCCATCCCCGAGGTCGCGTCTTGCCGCCGATGTTCAGGTAGACGAAGTTCTCGCTACCCATGCTCTCGGTCACCTCGGTCTTGGAGCGCAGCTTGGGTAGATTCTCCCGGCCGGGGAAGCGGGCATCGTTGAGGCGCTCTCTCACGAGATGGTAGTCGGCTTGCGACAGACGGGCAGATTGTCACCCTGGCTACTGAGGGCGAGCGCACCGCTGCCCACGCCATTTACCCCGGTCGCCTGGCTGGGCCCTAACGACGTGATCGGTACTGGCTTTGTGCGGTCAGCTCTGTCCCCATGCGGGGACGAAACGGTAGGCGTCCTCCACCTGACCTCGCGCCCCCCGCTAGAGGACTGGGGTTTCTCCGGGTCAAGTCGTCGGCGTCGTTTTGCCATAGCCGCCAGCGTGCGACTAGCCGGTTCAACGATGATGCAACCAGGTCTGGAACATCCGTAACGAGAGGTGCTAGACCTGACCAATTGACCCAGCCATCGCCTTCAACCGAGGGGTGTCCGGAAACCTGTCCCTAGATCCCTAAACACACCATCGAGCACGTGTCGACAGCGATATCTCGAATTTGCGGCAGGCCGAACTTGACGACACGCGATATTGAATGTACTATGCATTCAATTAAATGGCACCACGAGCTTACAAGATGGAGCGGCGGGCAGAGGCAAGCGCCGAGACCCGACGGCGGATCGTGGATGCAGCGATTGCCCTTCACGCCGAGAAAGGAGTGCTCGGCACCAGCTGGGCCGATATCGCCCGCCAGGCCGACGTCGCCGTGGGGACGGTGTATCGCTATTTCCCAACTCACGACCAACTGGTGCCGGCTTGCACGTCCGAAAACGCGCGGCGCACCAGGCCGCCGTCACCCGCGATGCTTGCCGGCGTGAGAAGCCTCGACCGGCGGGTTGGGCGCCTGGTCGCTGAGATCTTCGCCTACTATGAGCGGTCCGCCCCCTGGATCCCGCGAGCCGGTATTGACCGGCGCGAGTTGCCCGTCCTCGACGCGATTCTGAGCCAGCGTGAGGGGCGGTTCCAGGCCCTGGTTGCGGAAAGCCTCGGTCCTCTGCGGCGCCGCCGATCTGCGCTTGCGGCTACGATGGCGCTCACGGATTTCGGCGTGTGGAAGTCGTTGAACGCGGCCGGGCTGTCGACGCGAGCCGCAGCTGAACTGATTACCGACATCCTGATGAGCTGGTTGAGAGCGCGATCCACACACCGATAGGAGGAGTGACCATGGCACCAATCGAGACGACTCAACTCGCGGTCCCCAGCGGAGCGCGGCGCGGGAAATCCTTTGAGGCCGGCGGCTTCGGAGTGATTTTCAAGATCTGTGGCGAAGAGACGAACGGTTTGCTATCGGTGGTCGAGCACCCGATCGAGCCGGGTATTCTCATTCCTCCTCACATCCACGAGGTGGAGGATGAATATTCCTACGTGCTCGAAGGCGAGATCGGGGCGCGCATTGGCGACCAGGTCCTGCGCGCGCCGGTGGGCACCTACGTCCTCAAGCCGCGCAACGTCTGGCATACGTTCTGGAATGCCGGACCACAACGGGCTCGTATCCTGGAGATGATTTCCCCTGCCGGATTCGAGAAATTCTTCGAAGAGCTGGGAGAGCTGTTTCGAAGCGGCGAGGCCACGCCGGCGCGCCGCGAGGCGTTAGCCGCAAAGTACCACCACCGCTTCAGCATGGACTGGGTTGAGGAACTCAAAGGGCGATACAACCTACGGCTGCTTGGGGAGCCGCCTTCCGCCTGAGCACGCCCAGGTCGCTGAAGCTGATTTCGGGCTAAGGGGTGCCATAGAAGCTGTCGAACCCCCGGTCGGAAGGATCGGGTTCGTTTAGCAGACGGCCCACGCCACCCTTAAGGCTCCGGCCGGCCGCGCTCATCAGAGTTGCCAGACCTGACCAATCGACCCAGCCATCGCTTACGCTGCGCTCGGTGGCGCAAGTCGCATCGGGGATCCGGTACAAAATCGGCGCCAAGCGGTACCCGACGTCTGTCCTGACGCCCAAGGGGACAAAGGTCACGCCGGCAACAGAGCAGTGGCGCAGCCGGATCCGAACAAGCATCCAAATTCAGTAGCGCCATTGCCAGGGAGGGCCTGCTCAGGAGGAGTTCTGGAGCAGTCGCCCACTCGGTACGCAGGCTAGGCGGCGCATCTCCTTAGGCTCGGCATCCGCGTGGCCCGTGGTCATTTACTTTTGCTCAGATCCGCAGTCTTGGACCGGACTTCAGGGCTGCGAACCGGCGTCTGCCGGAATGAGCGGCAGGTTGCTTACTTTTCGAAGCTGTTTGCCCACGGAGTACGCAAACTGGCCCTGGCGCGTACCGAACCAATTCGTGCTCTGCTCGAGCATTCCTCCGGCGAAATACCGTACCCCTTCAGACTGGGCCACCCACGAACCGAGCTCTTCAGCCTGATCCGGCGCCAGGACTCGGTCCAGCCTGACGCTGTCACCGATCCACAGCTCAACCAAGGGATGGCCGCCGCCATCCACGCCGACGACGTCAGGTCCGCGGCAGGCCGAGCCGCACGGTGGGATGACGGCCAACCAGGCCGCGCTGCTGCCATCACGCAGGCCCACGCGCGTGATCTCAAACTGGGGTGTAGATGAAGACGGCGCCTGATTGACAGCGGTCCACGCTGATCCGCTTACGATCATCCAGCCGCCGCTTCCTTGGAGGTCTGTGATCTTCGTGATAGCCCCACTCTGCGGATCAAGGCGCCAGAGCTTATTGGCGTCCGGGGGGCAACCCTCTGGGCACCCCGCGGTCAGATAAATACCGTCAGCCTGGTAGCTGACCACTGCCACCGCGATCGGGAGAGACGCTGAGGGCAGGAGGCGGTCTTGTCCCGCCGCAGGATCGACGACGTGAAGTCGCTGCAAGTACATGACCGGCCCCGTGCCAGGCGTTACCCCAGGCGGCAATGTGCGGTCTTCGTACACATAATGGGTGCCGTCCGGCGAGACCTGGGAGGCCGGAACCGGAAGCCACCGTCGCAGCGTCCTGTCATACGATGTACCCCCGTCCCCGACCAGGACCGGCTGCGCCAAAGTTTGCCAGACATCAAGCCGGTGCGGATCGGTCAGCGGGGTAATCTGGGCCGCTGAGTCAGCCGAATATGTCGCGGACGGAAACCTGAAGAATCCGCCGCCGTGGGCGGAATCCAGCTGTCCCGGAGCTGAGGAGGAGAATTCTGCTACCGCGAGCTCGCCGGAGGGTGACCCCGCAGACGGCGCGGCCGTTCCCGAAGCTCGGGCAGGAGAGGATGCCGGTGAGATCGATGTCGTTGGGCCGCACGCGCTTATCAGTACGGAGACGCTGAGAACCGCCCACGGGGCGATACGCTTCACAGCAACTGAACGGATCCGATAGGTGGTAGGTTCCGAATTTGGTCCAGGCGGGGGCCGCCCGTTACGGACGCCGGGTGTTTCGCGCTGGAGTGATGGCTCAACGCGGATCACCTTCTGCTTGACGCCTCCTCGTGTGGGAGCGATGCAACCCTGCCTTTCTCTGCTAGAAGGCTGGTTTCGATCGCTGCCCGAGGTCAGCTCTTTAAGGTAGGCCGTCGCCTCCTGTCTTATCCACGATGACGTGGGCTTGGACCGAAGCTGGGCATGGTACCAGGCAATGGCATCGCCGCTAGCCGGCCGATCTCCCAGGTCCATGAGAGGTGGATAAGGGTTCTTAATGAAACCGACAGGAATCCTCCGCCACAATGACGGCATGTTCCCGCTGCGGCCGTTCCGTTCGCGCCGGCAGATGCTGATCGCGGGCGGCGGCGCGGCAGGGCTGGTGGTCGTCGCCCTCGCGGTCTTATTCTTGCTGGTGCTCCCTACCAGCGCACCGCAGAAGCTTGCTATCAGTGCCAGCAGCAGCGCGTCGAGCTACCCCGTCGCCAGTGGCCAGGCAGCGGGATCCTGGACGATTGCTAAGAACTCAGTGGCCGGTTATCGAGTCCGCGAACAGCTCGCCTTCGTCGGCGCGCCGAGCGACGCCGTTGGCCGTACCTCCTCC
>Ga0207416_1004372_pt1 | contig 12387 bp, 8 predicted proteins | sample PaiPotPPM11metaG_FD_184107 | JGI IMG/M metagenome (GOLD analysis project Ga0207416, IMG submission 184107) | Iron sulfur acid spring bacterial and archeal communities from Banff, Canada, to study Microbial Dark Matter (Phase II) - Paint Pots PPM... ...
GCTTCCTTGCTCTTTAGATGGGCTTTTCTGAAAGTGATGTATCGCTAATCTCTACATCGTCCGGGAAATCTTCGTGCGCCGGAGGCAACTCGAGCCTGACAGTCGTACCCTGCTCAGGTACACTGGCAAGCGTGAGTTGACCCCCGTGAGCGAGCGCGATTCTTTGCGCAATTGAAATGCCGAGGCCGGTGCCTCCCGCCTCGCGCGAGCGCGCCTTGTCCACGCGGTAGAAACGCTCGCCCAGGTGTGGCAGATGCTCGGCTGCGATGCCGATCCCCGTGTCGCGTACTTCCAGGAACGCTTTCCCATCTTGCTCTCCAGTACGCGCGATCACATGACCACCCTGTCGATTGTATTTGATTGCATTGTCGAGCAGCACCAGCATGGCCTGTTCCAATAGCACCGGGTCTCCAATCACATAGGTATCGCCGCTGCTTTCCACCTGCACCGCCACGCCGTGTTGTTCAGCGAACGCCTGCGCGCGCCGCGCTCCCTCCCCGGCCAGCGCTGCAAGATTGACCACCTCGTGTTCTCGATGAATAGTTCCGGTATCCAGCCGCGCCAGTGTCAGCAGGTTGCTGGCCAGGTTCGACATATGGTGCGTCTCCGCCACGATATCCTCCAACAGCGCAGCATCCTCCTCATCCAGACGCTCGCGGCCTCGCAGCAGCACCTCAGCATCCGCGCGCAGCAGCGTCAGTGGCGTGCGCAATTCGTGCGCTGCATCAGCAATGAAGCGCTGTTGATTGGCCCAGGACAGGCGCGCCGGGGCCAGCGCACGGCGCGATAGGAACAACCCGCCCACTCCCGCGCCGAGCAATGCCACTCCACCAACACCCAGCAAGAGATTCAGCAGCAATGACAGCGCCGATTCCTGAGCCTGGAGAGGCTCACCAACCAGCAACACACCGAGAATACCGTTCCCCGTCGGGTTGGGAACGATCAGCGCGTAGCGATAGATTTGCCCGGTCGAGCCTCCCGCGTCAACGATATCCTCAGCAGGCTGGCCCGTTTGTAAAGCCGTCTCCACCAGCGTGTTAGTCAGGAAAGCGGGTGGAAGCTGCGAGGTGTCTTGACCTGGCAATAAAGAGCCGTCCGCAAGGAAACACGCAACATGCTCAGGCATCTGGAAGCCCTGGCCCTGACCTGGCCCTTGACCCTGACCGGGAAACGAGCCACCTGGGCCTGGCTGTGGAAGCAATGGGCAGGCGTCGGTAATCCTATCTGAAGACCATGCAGTCTTATGCACACGAGCGTGTGCCTGGGCATCACCCGCAACAGGCGTAATCAGAAAGTGCTGTGTTCCGAAGTATAGCGCTACTCCAAATAGTATCAGTGCCGCGCCCAGCACTCCACAATACCAGAGCGTCAGGCGTGTGCGCAGCCCCTGGAACAGAGCTGCGCCCGGTTCTTGTGACAGGCGGCCTCTCCTGAGATGGGGCCACCAGGCAGGTCTATTCCAGTTCATACTCTCTTCCGTCCTTACTACTGTGTTATGCTTCGATCTTGTAACCCACGCCACGCACCGTCTTAATCAGCGGACGCGCAAAGCCCTGGTCAACCTTGTCGCGCAGGTAGTGAATGTAAATATCCACCACATTCGAGAGCGCCTCAAGGTCATACCGCCAGACGGAATCAACAATCTGCGTGCGTGTAAGCACCCTGCCGGGGTGACGCATCAGATATTCCAGCAGGGCAAATTCTTTCGCCGTCAACTCGATCACTCGCCCCGCCCGCCGCGCCTCGTGTCGCACCAGGTCAAGCGTCAAATCACCTACCGCAAGCTGGGGCGCTTCCTCGAAGTGTCGATCGCGCCGCCGCAGCAGCGCATTGATGCGCGCCAACAGCTCCTCCATCGCGAAAGGCTTGGTCAGATAGTCATCCGCGCCCACGTTGAGACCCGTCACACGATCCTCGACGGCTCCGCGCGCGGTCAGCATCAGTACCGGCGTCACGATGCGCTCGGCGCGCAACTGGCGACAAATCTCCAGCCCGTCAATCCCCGGCAACATGACATCCAGCACGATCACATCATAAGTATCGGAGAGGGCCAGGTTAAGGCCCGCGTTCCCATCATGCGCCAGGTCAACTGTATGGCGCTCCTCCAGCAGAACCCTGCGCAGCAGATGCGCCAGCCGCTGTTCGTCTTCTACAACCAGAATATGCATTGCTTTTTCCCCTGTGTCTCTTCTATCGGAAAGGCTATTCGCTCCCGACACTTTGAAGCATACCATCGATTTATTGAAACTAAATTGGAAGCAGATGTGAAAATTCCAATGAAACCATCATAGCATACAGAAGCATTCTTATTATTGCACTCTCCCTGAGCGCTAGCCTCCATAGCAGCAAACAGACCCTGACCCTGGCAAGAACACATATACCCATGAGAATTTCCTCATCTTCCTCCAATTTCCTTCTCATCAACACCTGCTACGCTAGCAAACATAAGGCATCCGCCAAAAATAAAAAAACCTTTTTAAATGGATAGACAACTTGAGAGGACTCCTGGCACTCTTCACTGTCATCCTGAGCGCAGCGAAGGACCTCTTCGTCGGCGAGCCAGATCCTTCGCTGCGCTCAGGATGACAGCCAGCATTTTCAGTTCTCTCACGAGAAGTCTTTTCTCCAAAGTCTGTTGAAAGGATTAGTGTGTTGACAGAAACAGTCACTTTTTATGAGAAAACAGCGGCTGACATCCTCAGCCCCGACCATAACCGCCCCGTCGGACCAGATATCCAGGACCGGGAGGCAAATTATGTACCCACACGTGGTCGCTTCCATACATTCAAGCAAATGCTGCGCTTTGCGCTGGCAGGTGGGTTGAACACCCTGGTAGACCTGTTGATCTTGAATGGCCTGCTATGGCTTTTCCCTACGAACAGCTCCAGTATGCTCCTGGCATTCAATTCACTCGCCTACAGTATAGGCGCCATCAACAGCTTTCTACTCAATAAGTATTGGACCTTCGGGCAAAAACAACGCACCACGCGCGCGGAACTGGCACGTTTCACCCTCGTCACAATGTGTGGCATTGCCTGGAGCAGCGCCATTCTCTGGCTCGCCAGCCGCGCCCTCCGCTCCTTCCTGTTCAATGCGACGGTATGGGCCAACGCCTCGAAGCTGGTAGCCATCGCCGGTACCGCGCTCATCTCTTACCTGGGAATGCGCCTGTGGGTCTTTGTCAGCAAGCAATCAGAAAAGCAGTCCATGCTAAATGGCGCCGCGTCAGCGCTCGACCATACCCGTAATGCTAAGCGCTGGTTGCCGGTATCTATGAGACAGGAGACCATCACCGCACGAGGAACACAACATCCAGGCACCAGCGAAAATGCGCGCGCCAGCAGTCGCAGCCTCTCGGTAGTCCTGCCCGCTTATAACGAAGAGCAGATCATCGGTCACACCGTCTCTGCTGTCCTGGACACGCTCAGCGCGTGGCGTGTGGATGCCGAAGTGCTGGTTGTCAGCGATGGCAGCACGGACCGCACGGGAGCCATTATTGCCGCGCTCGCCGAAAGCAATCCGCGCGTCCGTCTCGTCACTCATCCCACCAATCAAGGGTATGGAGCAGCCCTGGTAAGCGGCTTCGCTGCAGCCACGAAAGATCTCACCCTGTTCATGGACTCCGGCGGACAATTCGACATTCGCGACCTGCAGCGCTTTTTCCCGTTCATCGACGAATATGACGCCGTCATCGGCTACCGCCTGCACCGCCAGGACTCCTGGATGCGCAAGCTCAACGCCTGGGGCTGGAAGCAATTGATCGGCTTCGTTTTAGATGTTCACGTGCGCGACATCGACTGCGCCTTCAAGCTCCTGCGCACCAGCATCCTGCATCAATACCCGCTCGAAACGCGAGGAGCCATGATCAACGCCGAATTGCTCTACCGCCTGAAACGCGCTGGCTACACCTATCGCGAAGTCGGCGTGCAGCACCTGCCCCGCCAGGCAGGACGCGCCACCGGAGCCAATCCGCGCGTCATCGCCCGCGCCTTCAGCGAACTCTTCATCTACGCCCGCAAGTGGCGGCGCGAGGAACGAAGGCAAACCCGACCTCTGCGCATTTCGAAGCGCCATCCATTTTAAGAAAGGATTACATGAAAAAAATTCACATTTTTTCAAACCGGATTTCAACGCAGCGAAGATACGTTCGAGCAGAGTGAGACGAATTTTACAACCTTTTTACAAATTGCATAATCATTTCTGATAGAAACTCTGTATACTGCCTGAGAACCCTGAGGTCTTTCTTTGATTTCTACCGGGAAGGCCTGATTGGCGTTCTCACAACCCGAAAGAATGAAGGATACAGAGTACATGGATACTGTCTTACGCGGCTTGAGAAATGTCCTGCGCAACCCGCTGCGCCTGCTCCTGGTAGTTTTCCTGCTGGGAGCGAGTTTAATGCTTGTGGCTGCAATGGTCAGTCTGAATACTAGCGCGCAGCAAGAACTGGCGAGTGTGCATCAACAGGTGGGAACGGCCATCACTATCAATTATGCGACGAACGATAGCCAGAGCGCCGGACAAAGTACAACCAGTGGCACAGCGCCGGGCGGAGGCTTCTTTTCCCGCATCACTGTGACTCCTGTTCCCAATAGCCTCGTTACGAAAGTCAAGAATCTGCCGGGCGTGGCCAGTATCGAGGAGAGCTTGAGGCGCACCGACACGCAGAGTACACTCCAAACCAGCACTATTCAAACACCCGATGGGCGATCGATCTCAATTCCGCCCACGGTCAACGGCATTTCAACCGGCGCGACGCATTTTACCCTGACGGGTGGTAGTACGCCTACTCTTGTGTCGGGGCGAACCTTCCAGGCAAGCGATGCCACGAGCTATGTCGCGATGATGAGCCAGACACTTGCACAGAACAATAGCCTGACAGTAGGTTCAACCTTCACCTTGAAAGGGAAAACCTTTACCATCATCGGTCTCTACACCACCGGTCAGCAGTTCGCCGATAACTCGTTGGTCCTACCCCTGGCAACGATGCAAAGCGTCTTCGCGGTCAATGGTGTAGATTCAATCACGGTCTATGCGCAGAGCTATGAGCAGGTGAATGCGCTGGCAGGCAGGCTGCACAGTACTCTGGGCAAGGCCTACGATGTTGTGACGCAGGCATCTACCTATGCCAATACGATTAACGCGCTGAATACTGCTCAAAACAGCATCAAGCTGGCGCTGATAGTGGCGATTGCGACCGCGACGCTGGTGATTATTTTTACGGTCTTTATCACAGTACGCGAGAGAACGATAGAAATCGGCACGCTCAAAGCTATCGGGGCATCCCACTGGCAGGTGATCCGCCAGTTCTGGGGCGAAGTCCTGGCGCTCAGCGCGGTTGCAGCCGTTATCGCGGTGGGCTTACTGGCGACGCTGGGGCCGGTGATCTCGAATGCATTCAATGGTTCCATACCAACCTCGGCGTCGACAACCGCTGGCCAGCCTGGAGGCGGAGCCTTTGGCGCGGGTCGTTTTCTCTTTGCGTCCCGGGCGACGAATCTCAATGTCCATTTGTCTTCCGCTACGCTTAACGTCCAGGCTCTGCTCATCATAGTAGGCCTGGGCATGGGGCTGGCGGTGCTAACCAGTGTGATTCCTGCCTGGTATGTCGCACGCATCAAGCCGGCTGAAGTATTGCGCCGGGGATAATGGATCAACCCTAGATTGAGGAGAGCGAACATGGATACAGACCTGACTCCTGTAGAAGACGCAAGAGAAGATGAGGTATTCGAGGAGACGCTGGCGCCGTTCCAGCCGGCGTCCATGCAGGATGGGAAAGCGGTGACGATCGTCGCCGAAGGGTTAAGCAAATACTTCACCTATCAGGGCGGGATCATTAAGGCGGTCGATGGGGTGAGCTTCATCTTCACCGAACGCCAGTTTATCACGATCATGGGTCCCAGTGGATCGGGCAAATCTACCTTGCTCTATCTCCTGAGCGGGTTGGACCGGGCAACTGGCGGAGAACTGGTGGTGGACGGAGTGGACGTGAGACATCTTTCTGAGGAACGGGAACATCTATTCAGGCGCGAGAAGCTGGGCTTCGTGTTCCAGTCGTATCATTTGCTCCCCACTCTGACGGCGCTGGAGAATGTGATGCTGCCTATGCAGCTAGTTGGAGGGCAATCTTCAGCGCACATACGCGAACGGGCGCGCGCCCTGCTGCTGGAGGTTGGGGTCAGCGAAGACCGGCACAACCATAGACCGGGCAAGCTCTCGGGCGGGCAGCAGCAGCGTGTAGCGATTGCGCGTGCGCTCGCCAATGATCCCAAAGTGATCCTGGCCGACGAGCCTACCGGCAACCTCGACTCCCGCATGGGCTTACGCATCATCACGTTACTGAAAAAGCTCTCAGAGCAGGGGAAAACAGTAATCGTGGTCACACATGATCGCAGCGTTGCCCGGCTGGCCGATGTGCGGCTGGAAATGGCCGACGGGAAGATCATGCCTATGCCGAGATTCGTCGGCGCAGGCGATTCTCCTGTACGAAAGAAGGTAGTAACATCCTGGGAAGATCAACCGGTGACGATTACTGCCGAGGGATTGAGCAAATTCTTCAAGTACAGAGGCCAGGTAATCAAAGCTGTAGACAGGGCAAAATTTACCTTTACCGAGCATCAATTTGTCACCATTACCGGCCCCAGCGGCTCAGGCAAGTCGACCTTGCTCTATATCCTCAGCGGGCTGGATAAAGCCACATCGGGAGAGTTGCAAGTCGATGGAGTGGAGGTGCAGCGACTCTCCGGGCGAAAAGAGAATCGTTTCAGGCGCGAAAAGATCGGCTTTGTGTTTCAGTCGTACTACCTGATTCCTGATTTGACCGCCCTGGAGAACGTGATGCTGCCCATGCAATTGCTGGGCGGCAAATCCCAGGAGGAGATGCGAGAACGAGCGCGTCTGTTGCTTTTCGAGGTGGGCATCAATGAAGACCGGCATAACCACAGGCCAGGCAGACTCTCAGGTGGGCAGCAACAGCGCGTCGCCATTGCGCGCGCAATGGCGAATAATCCCAGGGTGATCCTGGCCGACGAACCCACCGGCAACCTGGATTCTCTTAACAGCAGGCGCATCATCGAATTGCTGGGGCAGCTCACGGAGCAGGGGAAAACTGTGATCGTCGTCACCCATGACCGCAGCATTGCGAAGTACGCCGATGTGCGCCTGGAAATGGATGATGGCAGGATCAGAAGCACGGAGACCTCTATAACACCCGCACTCTCGCTCGCCCCGGTACGCAAGAAAAAGGGAAAAAAGAAGTAGCTATTTAGAAGTGCATCATGAGTGTTTTCTCATCACCCTGCAATGCTTTTCTCATGGTGTCTTGCTACACTCACGAGTACAAAGTGATTCACGATGAATCACAACTCATCGTATGAGAAGGAGAAAAGCAACATGAGTACTGCACTTGAACAGAAACAACAGCCCCTCCCGCAGGTCGTCATCACCGGGGATCTTTGCCTTTCAGTGACCGAATCGGAAGCCGCACATGGGCCAATCACAGGGCACTATAGCATCAACACCCGGCAGATGCAGGAACCATTCTGGGTACTGTGGGGCGCAGAGGGGCAGGTGTGCAATCGCCAGGCCAGGACAACAGATATTGCCTTTGCAATGCCCCAGGCCCATGCAGGTCAGAGGTGGATATACCCCGTGCAGGCGCAGGTCACGGATCAGCGAACGAGCATTGTGACCGGGGTGTTCGTCCTCATCCACGTGACCGCCGATACCCTTCCTCAACTTCCCGCTTCCGCCTGATTCTCCATGAGAACCCTCTCATCTCTCTCCAATGCAGCCGCTTCGATTGTTCGCCCACTCTCCCCTAAGAGTTGGGCGGCGCGCGTGCGGGTGTCCAATGTAAGTGGGTGCTGCAGACCCAATTGCTGTTCTCGAATGGTCAGAGCCTGCAGGTAAAACGCGAGAGCCTCCACCGGCTGTAATCGCACCTCGTGGAAGCGAGCGAAATCATAAAAACTTTCTGCCGTTTCTAGATGATACTCTCCTCGCTGGTGTTTGCGAATGGTGAGCGCGCGCTGGTAGAGTGGTTCCGCCAGTTCATACTTGCCCTGCTCCCGGTAGATATTGGCTAATCCATTGAGGGGGTAGGCAACCAGAGGGTGCTCCTGTCCCAGCACCTGCTCAAAGATGCGCAGTACACGCTGGTAAAGCGGCTCGGCTTGCATATACTTGCCCTGGTTCAGGTAGAGTTCGGCCAGATTATTGAGGGGGTAGGCAACCAGGTAGTTCGGCCCCTGCTCAAAGATATGTAACGCACGTTGAAGGAGGGGCTCGGCTTGCGCAGACTCGCCCTGATTCAGGTAGAGTTCGGCCAGATTATTGAGAACTATGGCAACATTGGGATGGTCCTGACCCAGCGCTTGCTCGCGGATGTGTAACGCGCGACGGTAAAGCGGTTCGGCCAGTTCATCCTTCCCCTGATCTCGGTAGAGTTGGGCCAGAGCGTTGAGAGTAGTGGCAACATCGGGATGGTCTTGACCCAGCGCTTGCTCACGGATGCGCAAAGCGCGACGGTAAAGCGGTCCCGACTGCTCATATTTGCCCTGGTTCCGGTAGAGTTGGGCCAATCCGTTGAGTGAAGTGGCAACATAAGGGTGTTCGTGCCCCAATGCTTGCTCAAAAATGAGCAAAGCGCGCCGGTAGAGCGGCTCACCCTGCTCATATCTCCCCTGCGCATCGTAGAGCAAAGCCAGCTCATTGAGAATTTTCCCTACTTCGACGTGACTCATCCCCTGTGCCTGTTCGCACATGACCAGTGCGCGCTGATACAGCGGCTCTGCCTGCCCGTACTTGCCCTGCTCATAGTAGAGTGACGCGAGTCCACTCAGGGTTTGCACTATCTCTGGATGGTCCGGTCCCAGTAAACGCTCGTGCAGCGCCAGCGCGTTTTGATAAATTGGCTCTCCTTCTGCATATTGGGCGCGCGCCTGTAAATACTCTCCCATCCGATGCAGCAACCGCACCGCTTCAAGGAACTCCATCTGCCACTGATTGATCAGCGTAACGCAGATCTGCGCGTGCGGGAGGTATTGCTGGCAGGTATCCCATGTTGCAAACTCCACCTCTGGAAACACCCGGCTGATGCTTCGCACCGTCCGTTCTGCCCATTGTCTTTGTGTCGCGCTCTCCATATCATCCCAGATCACAGCTTGCACCAGCCGGTGGATGACGAGAATCTTCTTGTCCGGGTCCCGCTTGATCAGGGAATATTTGTGGAGATCTCCAATGGCCTCGTTGAAGTCGAACTCATCCTCCACTACTGGCTGTAGAACCGGACCAAGTTCCGCCGCTGCCGCGACCAGCATCGACTCCGGAATGCTATCGGGATGCAGCAAGGCCAGGAAGCATAGCAGCTCAGTAGCGGCAGGATTGGCCTGCTTGATCTTCTCCAGGGAGAGGGACCAGGTCGTTGCTACGGGTTCTGGATGCCCCGCTGCATCCTGGCCACGCAGGCGTAGTAATCGTTGGCGTCTTGTCCGGTACAGCTTGAGATAGTCGCGCAGGCTGCTCCTGGTTTCCTCAATATAGGCTCCGGCCTGATCGAGGGCTAGCGGCAAGCCATCCATGGCCTCGACGATGGCGTGGGCCAGGCTCCACACGCTCTCCGGGATGCTTTCGAGTGGAGTATTCGTCCAGGTGTTCTTGATACGACGCAGTAAGAAGAGCATTCCCTCCTCCACTATCATGGTTTCCAACTCAATGCGCCCGGCAATGGTGCCAGTTGAAAACGCCCGGGTTGTGAGCAACACCTGTCCATTCCCCGAGGAGGGAATAAAGGCGCGTGAGGTTTCCAGGTGATCGGCGTTGTCCAGGATGAGTAACCAGCCTTTATGCATGTCAAACCAGCGCAATACCGCGTTGACAATCTTGCGTTGATCTTGCTCGTTTTGCTCAGGCAACCCCAGCAATACAGCGATAGCCAGAAAATCGGATATGAGCAGGTCAACCGACTCCGCCCGTACCCAGAGTACGGCAGCGTAGTCAGCGCGGTAGCGATAAGCATATTCGATGGCAAGTTGGGTTTTGCCAATACCGCCCAGTCCGCTAATGGCCTGTGGCTGGGTGATGGCAACGGTGTGCGTATGCGCCGTCAGGGCAGCTCGCAGGCGTTCCAGCGCCTCCTCTCGGCCAGTGAAGAAGCTATTGCGCCCGTAGGGCACATTCCATACTGGCAGACCTGGAGCATCTGAGGCGGATGTCTCGAAGAGGGATGCTCGCTGTTGCTGTTGTAGTGTGAGTTCACCAGGTCGTTCCTCGATAAAGCCGAGTTCGGAGGAGCTTTTCCCGAACACCTCGCACAGTTGCTGCCGGAAGTAGGGACCCGGCGCTGTCTCACCGCGTTCCCAACGACCAACATTGTTGGGAGTTGTGCCCACTCTATCCGCCACGTCTTGCTGCGACCAGCCATACCGTATGCGTTCATCCCGTAATGCCTGATTGGGGATGAGCTTTGCTTCACTCATACGATCCCTTTTCCCTTCACGCTCTTCTTAATCCTCTCGCTGCATAATCCTCTCGCTGCATATTTTATCACAGCCATTACCTATCCTGTGCCTCTACTTAAGAATGTCTGGGATAATCGAAAGATGATGTGTAAATGGTGTGTGATGATGTTCTCATCTGCCCTCCATTGACCGCATACTCTAAACATATGGTGGTTGATACCACTCTCAGGCTGTATGGAAGACAGAAGAGCTGGCACATCTTCCCTGCATGGGGTCACGTCTCGTTTGCAAGCGCACCCTGAGCCGATACACATGTTTCTAAACTGTCGTATTTCCGTATGCAAGCTGTTTTTTGAAAGGAGTTTCTCACATGCGTCGCCTATACTACCGCTGGCTTGTTTCTCCATGCATGTTCGCACTGATCTTCATACTGGCAGCATGCGGCGGGGGCAGCACTGGCCCGACAACCGGCTCAAATGGAAATGGGAGCGCTAGCCCCACAACCAGCACCGGCAACACTACTTCCACCCCTACCCCTACTCCTACCCCTGTGGGTACGAGTACCGTCAGTTTCACCGCTTCAGGGGGACTGAGTGGTGCGAATGTGATCACCGTACCGGTTGAAAGTAATGACAACCAGCTCATCACAACTCCTAAAAACAAAACATTCAAGATAGTAGCTATAGATAATCTGATGATTTTCTCTCTCACCGTTTTACCCTACAACGGTCCAGGGTCCTACACCCTCTCCAACAAGTATTTCCCGGACAACTCCCAAAATGAGACGCTAACTGTCCAGTCCGGCCAGAAAGCGTGGGGAGGGTACAAACGGTTATCGCCAAGCTGGACATGCCCGTTGACCATTGCCAGTGACACTGCCGCAACCATCACCGTAGCGGGGAATCCACTGCCCGTCCACGAGATAAAGGGAAGCTTTTCTTGTTCAATGCTACTCTCCGCGCTCAACACCGATCCACCGGTCAGCCTCAGCAATGGTCAATTTGATGTGTTTGTTCTACACCTGCTAAATGAGAGTGCGTAAGAGGTGTAAGTATCGTTTGGAACTGCATGCATGGGTAAGCCATTCGGCCAGGTAGCCGCTTAATCGCAGCTATCTGGCCGAATTTTAATTGTTACCATCAGGATGAGAAATCTCTCATGTGCTTCCAACGAAAATCCAATGGCAGGGCTGTAAGCTTAGACGCAAAGGGAAAGATCTCTTGAATAACCACAGCTTAGTACATAAAAGAGGGAAACTATGTCCGATACTCTAGAAGTGATCACCCCTGATCCAGCTATTCCGCCTGAAAGCGTAGAAGAGCACCGGAAGGCTAGACCATCCCGGTTATGGCAGCGCCTGGGCCTCGGGGCAGTGATGCTCATCTCGATCTTCATGAACTTTTTTCAGTTAGGGCAAAATGGCTTCGCTAATCTCTATTATGCCTCTGCCATCAGAAGTATGCTCGACAACTGGCATAACTTTTTCTTCGTTGCCTTCGACCCCGGTGGCTTCGTCTCGGTAGACAAGCCGCCCCTGGGTTTCTGGCTACAAGCCGCCAGCGCCAAAATTTTCGGTTTCACGCCTTTTAGCGTCTTCTTGCCCCAGGCGCTGGCCGGAGTGCTTTCGGTGCTGCTGCTTTACCACCTGGTGCGGCGTCATTTCGGCGTCGTGGCCGGGCTACTCGCAGCACTGGCCCTGGCGATCAGCCCCATCAGCGTGCTGACCAACCGCAATAATACCATCGATAGCACGCTGGTACTCGTCATGCTGCTGGGAGCCTGGGCCGTGTTACGCGCGGCGGAGAAAGGCAAACTGCGCTGGCTGCTGCTCTGCGCCGTCTTCGTCGGCCTTGGCTTCAACATCAAGATGCTGGAAGCCTACCTCGTCGTACCTGCCTACGGGCTGCTCTACCTGCTGGCCGCGCCC
>Ga0207416_1004373_pt1 | contig 12378 bp, 13 predicted proteins | sample PaiPotPPM11metaG_FD_184107 | JGI IMG/M metagenome (GOLD analysis project Ga0207416, IMG submission 184107) | Iron sulfur acid spring bacterial and archeal communities from Banff, Canada, to study Microbial Dark Matter (Phase II) - Paint Pots PPM... ...
GTGGATGTCGCCAGAGTCGGCGCACGCCGTGTGCATGACCGGCTGCCTGCTGAAATCCGCCAACGTCTGGGTGAAGAGCTGCGAGTCAAGCTCACCGGCTCGTAGCCAGCCGCACTCGTCTCCAATTACTGGATGTGGCAGGTCGCTAGACCGCGTTTCTCCAGGTACTGCTGGTGGTAATCTTCCGCCTCGTAGAACGTAACCGCGGGAACAATCTGGGTCACAATCGGACGGCTGTACTTCCCGGATTTCTCCAGCTCGGACTTCGACTTGCGCGCGGCCTGCTCCTGCTCTGGCGAGTGGTAGAAGATGGCGGAGCGATACTGCGTGCCGTAGTCAGGGCCTTGCCGGTTCAACTGCGTGGGATCGTGGTTCTCCCAGAAAACCTGAAGCAGGTCGTTGTAGGCGACTTTCGCGGGATCATATTCGACTTCGACCGCTTCGGCGTGTCCGGTGCGGTCGCTGCAAACGTCTTTGTATGTAGGATTTTTAAGCTCCCCGCCGGTGTAACCCACGCGGGTTGAGCTCACGCCGGGAATCTGGCGGAAGGTGGCTTCGACGCCCCAGAAACATCCAGCGGCAAATGTAGCTTTGGCCATGGTTGACTCCAGTCTTATTACACTACCAATACGATGCGCGAGGGCCCGGAAAGTGACAGCTTACAGGGTCATGGCCCCAGTCAGTTCGGCGAGGCGGCTGACCTGGTGGTGCTCGCACCAGTCGCGCAATTCGGTAACAATCTTCTCAGTGGCACGCGGGTCCCAATAGTTGGCAGTGCCGACCTGGACGGCGGTCGCGCCCGCCAGCATGAATTCGATGACATCCTCAGCGGTCGAAATTCCACCCATGCCAATGACCGGAATCTGAACGGATTGGGATGCTTCATAAACCATGCGGACAGCAATAGGTTTGATTGCTGGCCCGGAGAGGCCGGCGGTGACGTTGGCAATGCGGGGCTTGCGAGTTTTAACGTCGATGGCCATAGCGACAAAAGTGTTGACCAGTGAAACCGCGTCCGCACCGGCTTCCTGGGCGACATGTGCCATCTGGCCGATGCTGGTCACGTTTGGCGAAAGCTTTACGATAAGCGGCCGCTGCGAAAAATGCTTTGCCGTGGCTACCACTTCGTCGAGGCACCTGGGATCGCTGCCGAACTGAATGCCGCCGTGCTGCGTATTCGGGCAGGAGACGTTTAACTCGTAAGCGGCAATGCCTTCGGCTTCGTTAAGAATTTGAATAGTGTGTTCGTAGTCTTCGCGCGTGTATCCGAAGACGTTCGCGATTACCACAATATCTTTGATCTCGCGCAGCTTGGGAAGCTTCTCGTCGACAAAAGCGCGGGCGCCAATGTTCTGCAGGCCGATGGCATTCAGCATTCCGGCCGCGGTCTCATAGAGGCGCGGCGGCGGATTGCCAATCATGGGCTCACGCGAGAGTCCTTTGACTACAAACCCGCCAAGCTGGTTCAGATGCACCACATCTTCGAACTCGACGCCGTAAGCAAAGGTGCCGCTGGCGGCGACAACGGGATTCTTGAGCTCGATTCCGGCAAAACTGACTTTGAGATCTGGGGTCATGAGGAAGCCGGGGTCGAGTGTGATCTGTGGAGCATAGTGCGATTTAGTTTACACGCGCAGAAAGTGAGTCCGGCTACAATCGCGGAATCGTGGCCACCGCATTGAACAGACTGCGCCTGATTATTGCAGTTTCGCTTTATGCCGCATTGTTGGCCGGGCTATGGTATGGGTTCCGAAACTCGGAGCTTGCGATCTCGCTGGGTGGCGAGTTCCAGCGTGCGTTCGCGAGCTTTGCCCTGCTGCTTGCGCCATTGTGGTTCTTTGGCTTCGGTGCGGGTGAACCGCTGAAGCGAATGGCAGTCTGGAGCAAGATCGCCATGGCCACACTGCTTTCGCTTCCCTACTTTGTTTTCGCAGCCGGAACGCCCGTATTCAGTTGGCGAGTTGCGCTGATCGTGGTCGCCTTCCCCATGCTGATGGCTGCGTTTCTGGAACTACCCACGTTGCCGAAGCGAATGACGTGGCGCGACGGCGCAGCGCTGATCATCATCGCAGCTACGTATTACTTGAAATTGCTGCAAAGCGCATGGCCTCCGGAGCTGGCGTTTTTGCCTAAGCTTTTTCTGGCTGACGTTACGCTGTACTGTTTTCTGGTTATTCGCGGACTGGAAGGAGCTGGTTATTCGTTGACTCCAACGCGCTCCGCATTAATGGTTGGGTTGCGGGAGTGGGTGTTTTTTCTGCCGATCGCCGTAGCTTTAGGCGAGTTAACTGGATTTATCCATTTTCATTCAAACGTTCCGCGGATCGGCCATGGGATTGCCGATATCCTGCTCACTTTTCTGCTGATCGCAATTCCCGAGGAGCTCTTTTTTCGCGCCATCCTGCAGAATCTGCTTGAGACCAGAATTGAAAGGACAGGAGCGTTGCTAGTAGCGGCGATCTTGTTTGGGCTATCGCATTTCAATCACGGCGTTGGATTCAACTGGAGATACGTTCTGCTGGCCGGCATTGCGGGAATTTTCTATGGTCGTGCATGGCGCGCCGAGCGGCAGATTTTTGCGTCGATTATGACGCACACCGCGGTGGACGTGGTGTGGTCGCTGTGGTTCCGGTGAGACAGCGGCGAGCTTTCGATGCTCAGGGCTATCGAGTTACAAAAATCGCCGGTCTAAACCAGCTTGACATTTCTTCCGAAGAAGCGTAACCAAGAGAGGCATCGCTTCTGGTGCTGTTTTTGAGAGCTCAATAGGGAAGCCGGTGAAAATCCGGCACGGCCCCGCCACTGTGATCGTGGAGGGCTGGCCAAAATGCCACTGACCGAGATGAGACGCTCGCTTCGACACGAAGCCAAGGCGTGCGGTCGGGAAGGCGGCCAGTCCGCTGAAACGAGAGTCAGGAGACCTGCCAGAAGTAGGATGAGTGAGCCTTCTCGGGAAGGTGAACACGACAATCCAGCTTCAGGAATCTTCGCTTCGTCCACGCCATTCTCCTGAACGTCTGTTGGCCTTGTTCTTTCCTGACTGAATGCACCTCGTCCTGTAATTCAATACTCCCCTTCGCGGGACAGGAGGAGCAATGCGCATTTCGTTTATTTGGGTACTCTTACTCTTCTCCAACAGCGCTCTCTTGTACTCACAATCATCCGAGACCATTCGCGGAGTCGTCGTAGATCCTGACCAGGCCGCGGTTCCGAAAGCGTTCGTGCATCTTCTGGCGTCGGATGGAATTGAGACGGCGCACACCCTTACCGACCAGCAAGGCAGGTTTTCCTTTCAGCAGCACTGCGCTGACTGTTCTCTCGAAGTCGAGCTCACCGGATTTAAAACGAAACGAGTGCCAGTATCGCGAGAAGCGCAGCCGATCGAGTTGCAATTGGCGCCGGTGCAAGAAAGTATCGTAGTCACGCCTAACCGAAGCGAAACCCCGGCCAGCCTCGTCGGCAGCACAACTAGCGTGATTACTAAAGAGAAAATTGACGCCCGGCAGGAACCGATGGTGAGCGACCTGTTGCAGACGGTTCCTGGGGTAACAATCAATCGTAGCGGGGGCTATGGTGCTGTGACGTCTCTATTCATGCGAGGCGGGGACAGTGACTACACCAAGATTTTGCTGGATGGAATTCCACTCAATAAGCCCGGCGGGGCTTTCGATTTTAGTAATCTCGTCGCGGCGAACTTAGATCACATTGAGATCGTTCGCGGGCCGCAATCTGCGTTGTTCGGCTCAGACGCCATGACCGGAGTGGTGCAGCTTTTTAGCCGGCACGGTGAATCCGAGAATGGGCGTCCGCAAATTTCTTTGAATTTGGACGGCGGCAATTTGAGCACGCTGAATGCCGGGGCTGACCTGAACGGCCGGGCTGGCCGGTTCGATTACGACGCGTTCTGGTCGCGCTTCAGCACTGACAATGAAGGCCTCAATGCGGCTTTCACCGATTCAACGGCGGGCACCAACCTGGGGCTGGTTCTGGGGAAAACCAAGATCCGCTGGATTTTACGCGATGATTTGTCGCGTGCGGGAAATCCCGGCCAGACCGCTTTCGAACCTGCGATTGACGACGCGTTCACTCACCGAGGCGACGGCTATACCGGCGTGAGCTTCGATAATCAGTCAACAGAATTCTGGCATCAACGTCTCGCTTATACCTTTGATCGATCGCGCGTAGTCTCTCGGGATCTCGGCCTCGATGCTCCGTATACCCCGACTTTCGACGGCCACACTTCGCCGTTTCAATTTTTTGATTTCCTCTCGGATTTCGTCGATGACACGCGCCGTCATCATGTTGATTACCAGAGCGATGTAACCTTGGGATCGGGCACTCACGACTGGGGACAGCATAATTTCACGCTGGCCTTTTCCTGGGACCGGGAACTCGGATTTATTGGTGACCGTCTTTCGGGCAGTCTGCCAACGCATCACGGGTTGGATGATTTCGGCGGCATATTTCAATATCAGGCGATCATCGGACGCCTTTCGCTGACCAATGGATTCCGCGTCGAGGACCACCTCCGGTTCGGCCGAACTGTGACTCCGCGAAGCTCTGCAGCGTATCTGCTGCGGCAGAGCAGTGGCGGTGTCGGCGCCACCAAGCTCAAGTTCAATTTTGGACTCGGCTTTAAAGAACCTTCGCTGGTTGATCTGTTCAGTCCGGAGCCGTCTTTCTTAGGTAATCCGCATCTGCGTCCCGAGCGCAACCGCAGCTTCGACTTTGGGGTCGAGCAACGGTTCTGGAATGACCGCGCGAAAGTGGAAGTCAACTGGTTCGCCAATCGCTTCCGCGACCTGGTGGAATTCGAAACTATTAGTTTCACGCCCCGTTTCGTCGGGACCTTCATTAACGTAAATGCCGCCAAAGCGAACGGTGCGGAAGTAATTGTGGAAAGCGCACCCAAGGCCGGTCTGAGGCTGACAGCGCAATACACCTACCTGAATTCGTTGATTACCCAAAGTTCTACTCCCAGCGATCCGATCTTCGGGGTGGGCCAAGGTCTGCTCAGGCGTCCGAGGCACTCCGGAAGCCTGGGCGCGATCTGGAATTGGCAAAAACTGACCGCCAGTTCCACTCTGACCTACGTGGGGCATCGGGTTGACAGTGACTTTGAGGGTCTGGTGCCGCCGTTGACGAGAGATAGTTCATTTAGTCGATGGGACCTTGCCTGGACGTACCGCTTGTCGAAGAGGCTTTCTTATGTCGGGGCGATCACCAATGCTCTCGACCGCAGCTACATGGAAGCTCTGGGCTTTCCCGCGCTGCCGATTGCGTTTCGAACCGGAGGGCGGTTTACGTTTTAAAGTGTTTCGCGAATCTTTAGTGACTACAAGAAGGAGAATGACATGGTGTACTTGATCATCGTTTTAGCTGTTCTGGCGCGCTTCATCCCGCACGTATGGAATTTCTCGCCAGTGTACGGAGCCTTGCTGTTCGGAGGTGCAAATATGAGGAAACGCGATTCGATCTGACCCGGTCCTGCTGCTGGGAGCAAGCGACGTCGTGCTGAGAAATCTCGTTTATCACATGAATATTGGTTGGGAAGAGCTAATCCAGATGGCGGCATTCGCCTCGATCGCGATGATCGGCTGGACGTTGCGCAAGCGCTTTACGGTTACACGTCTTGCTTTCGCCTGTTTATCGGCCCCGCTCGCGTTTTATCTGATCAGCGATTTTGGCGTGTGGCTCGGGTTCAACACCTACCCCCACACCTGGAATGGTCTACTGGCCTGCTACGTGGCCGCTATACCTTTTCAGGGTCGCACAACCGCCAGCACAATATTGTTCGCGGGAATTCTGTTCGGCGCGCAGCGTCTTTATGCCTCGCGTTACGGCCAGAACGTGCACGCGATCACGAGCTGACGCGTGGAGAAGACAAATGAAGATCTGTTCATTTCTGCCTTCGGGAACCGAAATCCTGTTTGCACTCGGACTCGGCGATTCAGTTTGTGGCGTGACGTTCGAGTGTGATTATCCTGACGAAGCGCGTTCCAAGCCGGTGGTGGTATTCAGCAAACTGCCGCACGGTCTGGCGGAAGATGAAATTGACCGTCAGGTCAAGGATTTTTCTAGCCAGGGCCACAGTCTTTACCGGCTCGACGCCGACAAGCTGCGGGAGATTCAACCCGACGTCATTGTCACGCAAGATCTCTGCCATGTTTGCGCGGCCTCGCCCAACGACCTGGGCGCGGTGCTGGCCAGTTTTGTGCATCCTCCGAATGTGCTGGCATTGAGCCCGCGCACCATCGAGGAAGTGTGGAGTGACATTCAAACTGTTGGCGATCATTGTGAGCGCCCGGCAGAGGCGCGCCTATTGGTCTCCGGGACAAGGCAGCGGCTTGGCGCGCTGAAGCCAGAACAGGTCGATGCTCCACGCGTGCTCTGTTTGGAGTGGCTGGATCCACCTTTCGTAGCTGGCCATTGGGTCCCGGAGATGGTGGCCCTTGCCGGCGGAATCGACGTGCTGGGACAGGTCGGCGCGCCGGGATATGAAGTTGATTGGAAAACAGTCGTCTCCTCTGATCCTGACGTCATTCTGGCAATGCCTTGCGGTTACCACAGGCACGAGATAGAGAAGGAACTTGAGGCGGTCCCATTTTCTGCGGCTTGGCATTCGTTACGAGCCGTTCGCAACCGGAGAGTGTTCGCCATGGACGCGAGTAGTCATTTCTCGCGGCCTGGGCCCAGGATCGCTGATGGAATCATCGAGATGGCGGAATTGTTTACTCGCCTTAAACGAGAGTCAAGGAAGAGTGTGGTGAGCGTTGTATCCGCCCCTGCGGCGAAACTAAGAGAGCGGAGATGAAGCGCATTCTGCTTTCCTGGAGCAGTGGCAAAGACAGCGCCTGGACTCTTTATAAGCTACGACAACGCCCAGAATTCGAAATCGCTGGCCTGCTGACTACGTTTAACCAAGAGGCTGACCGGGTCGCCATGCACGGTGTGCGTCGGACCTTGGTGGAACAACAGGCAGCAGCGGCGCGCCTTCCGCTTTGGGCCCTTCCCCTGCCCTGGCCTTGTTCCAATGAACAGTACGAATCGTTAATGGCGGAGACTTGTGCCAAAGCAGTCGCTCAGGGAATTGAAGGAATAGCGTTTGGCGATCTTTTCCTCGAAGATGTGCGTGCTTATCGCATTAGGCAGATGGCAGGAACGGGCCTTGAACCGCTGTTTCCAATATGGGGCATACCCACGAAAGCGTTGGCGCGGGAAATGGTCGCTTCTGGTCTGAAAGCAATACTGACCTGCATCGATACACGCAAACTCGACGCTAGTTTTGCCGGTTGCCATTTTGACATGGAATGCTTATCCGGCTTGCCCGACGGAGCTGATCCGTGTGGTGAAAACGGGGAGTTTCACTCCTTTGTATATGCCGGGCCGATGTTCGAATCTGAGATCGTAGTCGTCCCAGGAGAGACAGTGATCCGCGATCAATTCGCTTTTGCCGATTTGATTCCAGCCAGCTTACCCATCCCAGTTAGTTCTGTCGGCAGGTCGTAAACCGCGCGACCCTTGACGCCAGAGGCGATTTGAGACCCGAAGATACGGATTGATTTCGCGCAGGCATGCGGTTCAGGATCGGAGGAGAGTAGACTCTCTATCCCGCGACTCGTCGGAGAATGCCGATTTCTTTTGCCGCCGGGCTCCGCTGTTGCCATTGCCGTTCGAGGAGTGAACGGGCATCGGCGCGGCAGAGTTCACCGCCAAATATTTATTCCGTGCCGCAATCAATTTGTCCAGCTCCGCGCAGTCGAGAAGTTGCTGTTTGCCAAGAATATGCGTGATCAGCGCAATCTGCGCAAAGTGCTCGACGGTCTCCATTTTCATGTAGGCGGACCGCAGATCAACGCCGTAGGTCACTACGCCGTGATTGGCCATAAGGACGGCGTCATATTGCGGCACCAACGGTTCCAGAGTGCGGGCAAGTTCCGGAGTGCCCGGTGTTCCGTAGGGGGCAAGCGGAATCTGGCCGAGTCCGATCACGACCTCGCAGGCAAGCGGCTGGTCGAGAGCGATGCCGGCGGCAGCGAATCCAGTAGCGGTGTGGGGATGCGCGTGCACAATTCCGTTGACGTCCGGCCGCATGCGATAAATCAGCAAGTGCATGCCGATTTCGCTGGTCACATCGCGGCGACCCTTCAATTTGCGACCTGACATGTCAACGATGACGAGGTCCGACGACCTCATGCTGCCCTTTGACATGCCAGTGGGGGTGACCAGCACCTGGTTCTTGCTCAGCCGAACCGATAAATTACCGTCGCAAGCGGCGATATAGCCGCGCTGGTGCAGCATTTTGCCGGTTTTTACGATTTCAGACCGGGATTGGAATTGGCTCGGCATCCGGAAATTCGCAGCCCGCGTATGTTAGCGCAGGTTCAGAGCGGAAACAATCGGAATTTCGCTCTAAAAATCTAATTTCGCCGGGAGCGTGTACCCAAATTGGGCCTGCGGACGGCCCGTCGGCGTGGTTCTTATAATGCTGCAGTGCTTGTTTCAGACTTTGATTACCGGCTTCCCGAAGAGCTGATCGCGCAGGAGCCGCTTGCGGTCCGCGAAGCCTCGCGCATGCTTCGCCTGGACCGGCGTTCGGGCGAGGCCCAAGATCTTTGTTTTCGTGATTTTCCCGAGCTGCTCCGCCCGGGGGAGCTGGTCGTCTTTAACAACACGCGGGTTTTTCCGGCGCGATTGTACGGACGGAGAAGCGGGTCAAAATCTCAGCCGCTAAGTGCGCGTAACCCGGCATCGCGGGATTTCCTACAAGGAAGAATCGAGGTGCTGCTTACCAAGCAAATCTCGCAGGAACCGAATGAGTGGGAGTGCCTGGTGCGTCCGGGACGGAAGATCGGAGTTGGGGAAAAGCTTTTCTTTGGGGAACAACAGGAACTCGTGGCCGAGGTCGTGCATAGGGGAACATTCGGGGAACGCCGGGTCCGGTTTGAGCCGATTCCGAACTTCTTTGAATTAATTGAAAAAATCGGTCACGTGCCTTTGCCGCCTTATATCTCGCGTGAGGACCGCTCAGCTGATCGCGATCGCTATCAGACGGTGTATGCGCGTGAACGCGGCTCGGTGGCGGCGCCAACTGCCGGACTGCATTTCACGCCGGAAATTTTGTCGCAAATGAAGCGGCGTGGAGTAGAAACTGCGGAGATCACACTACATGTCGGCCTGGGAACGTTTCAGCCGGTGCGGGTAGAAAAAGTTGAGGAGCACAAGCTGCACTCGGAGGCCTACAGCATTTCGGCTGAAGCTGCGGAAAGTATAAATCGCGCTATGGATGAGAATCGCCGGGTGGTTGCGGTGGGAACCACGACGGTGCGAACTCTGGAATACGCGGCGAGAAATTCGCCCCAAGTGCCAGCGGGCCGGGGCGAAGCTGATCTGTTTATTTACCCGGGATTCAATTTTCGAGTCGTAAGTGCAATGCTAACCAATTTCCACCTACCACAATCGACATTGCTGATACTGGTCTGCGCTCTCGGCGGCAAGGAGCAAGTTCTGGCCGCGTACCGGCATGCGGTCGCCGAAAGGTACAGATTTTACTCGTATGGGGATTGCATGTTTGTGGATTGAGCTGCCAGAGGCGATCTGCGGCGGCTATACTGTGTGGTGGCGGGAGTCGATTCATGAGCACCCAGGTCATTCCTAAACAGCTTTCCATCCGGGACTTCATCTCCGAGCTGCACAAGTTTCCGGAAAAGTCATTTGTTCATACCGGCGAAATTCTTGCCTTCCTTGAAAGGACATCGGTAGCTCCCGAAACGCTATGGCCGTATCTCAATTGGGACAGCCAGCATTACACCCGCAATCTGATCGACAAAACTCCGCTTTATGAATTGATTGCGATTTGTTGGGAAGTGGGCCAGGCCAGCTCGGTACATAACCATCGCGACCAGAACTGCTGGATGTCAGCACCGATCGGAAGATTGCAGGTAGAAAACTTTCATTTGGTTTCGCAGGACGTTGACCACGGCCGCTCTCAACTCACCCCAACCGATATTGTCGAAATGAACTCCACGCATCCCTGCGCGGTAAACCCGGCTGATCCGGTTCATCGCGTGGTCAATCCAAACAAGTTTGGCGAGCGCGCGGTGAGCCTGCATATCTATTCGCGGCCGTTTGATTCCTGCGTTGTCTATTCGCCGGAGCAAGGGACGTGTGGAGTGATCAAGCTGCACTACACCACGGTGTTCGGGAAACCGGCGTAAACATAAGCCACATTATTGAGGCGGCTTGGTGGCGATGGTTGCTCCCCATTCATCGGGGCTTAGATCGCGCGCATGCCGCGAAAACAGCCAGTGGTGGCCATCGAGGTCCTCGGCTCCATACTGGCGCTCGCCGTACATAGTTTCGTGCAACGCTTCCACGATCTTGGCTCCTGCTGCCTTGGCTCTGCGATAGTGGGTGTCCACGTCTTCGACAAATACTGTCAAGCTTTGAGTTCCATAGCCGAGCTGGGACGGACTATTCTGCCCCGGCTTCGCCGGTCTGACCATGATCCAGGCTGGGCCGAGAAAGAGTTGCGCGCCCGAGACGGGTTCGCCATAACGGTAATGCTCAGTAAAGCCGAACACTCGCATCAACCAGGCAAGCGCCTCAGTCAGGTTTTGGTAAGTGACATGTGGCAGCACGGTCTCTGCCGGAACCGAACGATTCCTAATCATTAATTCATTTTAGCGAAGCCAGCACCGGCCATCCCCAACGGCTGAATGCTGCGTGTTTCCTTGCTAGACTTATTCCTTGCCCCCAAAGAGAAAATCTTCCCCAGTGGTCGAAACTGACGGAGAGGCTCCCATTCCAGTTGGGAAGCCTTCAGTCGTGCCGCGCTTATCCGATGACCGCGATCGTATCTTCCTGATCGATGCCATGTCGTTTATCTTCCGTGCCTATCACGCCATGGCGCGGCAGCGGGGGATGTCCACGCGCAAGGGGCTGCCGACGGCGGCGATCTACGTTTTCGTAAATATGCTGCGGAAGTTGCGCGACGATTTTTCGCCGCAATATCTGGCCGCGGTGTTCGACGTTGCTGCGCCGACTTTTCGAGACCAGCAATATAAGGAATACAAAGCCAATCGCAGCGAGATGCCCGGTGATTTGGCGCAGCAGATTCCGTACATCCGGCAGGCGCTAGAGGCGTACCGCATCCCCATCCTCGAAGTTCCCGGGTTCGAAGCCGATGATGTGATCGGGACCCTGGCGACCAAAGCGGCTGCCCAGGGCCGCCACGTGTATGTGGTGTCGAGCGACAAGGACATGCTGCAGTTGGTGAATGATCAGGTACTGGTCCTGAATCCGCCGAAGGACAACCTGGTTTGCGACGCAGCGAAGGTGGAGGAAATTCTGGGAGTGCCGCCGTCGCGCGTGATCGATGTTATGGCGCTGCGCGGCGACTCGATTGACAACATTCCCGGAGCGCCAGGAATCGGCGACAAAGGTTCCGTGGAAATTATCCGCCGCTTCGGCAGCCTGGAAGCCGCACTCGACCACGCCGCCGAAGTCGAAAGAAAAACTTACCGAGAATCACTGCAGAACAATCGCGAGCAGATCCTGATGAGCAAGGAGCTGGTGACGATCAAGTGCGACGTGGACATCGAACTCGACGTTGAAAAGATGCACGCCGGCGAGCCTGATATCGACATTCTGCGCAGTTTGTTCACCGAACTTGAATTCACCTCGCTGCTAAAAGAGCTGCTCCCGGTGGTTGAAGCGCCGGCGGGAAATTATCGTGAGGCGAAGTCCGCGGCTGATGTGGAACGTTTGCTGAAATCGCGCACGAAAGACGCGCCACTTGCGGTGGCAGTGGCGGCGGTGCTAGAAATATCGAAGAGTGAAGAAGAAGACGAAACCGAAGATGAAGTTCTGCCGATCACGGCACAGCAGTCGTTTTTCACGGGCGACGGCCTTGGCCCCACACTAAAGCAGGTGGAAGCTCCACAGATCGCGATCTCGATCGAGACCGGTTCGGCGCTAGTCGTTTCTTCGGACTCGCCTGGGGCCGCTGCCCTGAACGCGGCCCTGGCCGACGAGGAGATATCAAAAGCTATTCATGACTGGAAGACGGCTGCGCACGGGCTAGAAACGACGGCGCTGGCCGGAGTTCGGCACGACACCCGGTTGTATTCGTATCTGCTCGATCCCACTTATTCGTCGCACAGTTTGCCGGAAGTTGCGCTTCGCCGATTCAACTTGAAGCTTGGAGGATCTCTGGCTGAGGCCGCGGACCTAACCGGTCGCCTGGCGGCTGTTTTGCGGAAGGAGGTTGAACAAGAGAATCTGCTGAAGCTGTATGAAGAAATCGATTTGCCGTTGGTGCCTGTGCTCACGCGCATGGAGGAGGCCGGAGTCGCCATCGATCGAGCGGTGCTGGCC
>Ga0207416_1004374_pt1 | contig 12371 bp, 9 predicted proteins | sample PaiPotPPM11metaG_FD_184107 | JGI IMG/M metagenome (GOLD analysis project Ga0207416, IMG submission 184107) | Iron sulfur acid spring bacterial and archeal communities from Banff, Canada, to study Microbial Dark Matter (Phase II) - Paint Pots PPM... ...
AAGCCGGGTCCGTCCGTGGCGATCTCGAAAAGCACCCCGCCCGGCTCGCGGAAGTAGATCGAACGGAAGTAGAAGCGGTCGATCACCGGCGTCACCGTCGGGTTGACCTCGGCGACGCGCTCCCTCCACAGGCGATGTTCCTCCTCATCTGGCGTGCGGAAGGCCACGTGATGCACGCCGCCGATGCCGACGAAGCGGTGAAATGGCAAGGTCGGATCAATCTCTATGTGAACTTCCGTACCCGCGCCGCCGGGGCCAACCTCGAACACGGTCACGGTCGTTAGCTCTGGGGTCTTGTACTCGCCGCTGCGTCGGAAGCCCAGCGTCTCCGTCATAAAATGCTCCGAACGTTCGAGATTGCGCTCGGTGAGCCGCACGGCGTAGAAGCCGTGAATCATCATCGCGAGCGGGATGGGGCTCTTGAGCCAGGGCGTAATCGCCAGTTTCCCGCCATCATCCACCAGTTCGAGGCGCTGCCCTTCGGGGTCGCGGAACGGCAGCACGAGTTGCTCCTCTGTGCCGCGCTTTTGCAGGTCGTCATGCTCAACGCCGAGATCATCGAAGCGTTTGCGCCACCAGTCGAGCGCGTCCGCGCCGGTGACGCCGAACGAGATACGTGAAATTGTGCCGACGCCCGGACGATGCTGGCCCGCGTCAGGCCAATCAAAGAATGTCAGGTCCGTGCCTGGATGGCCCAGTTCATCACCATAGAAAAGGTGATAAGCCGAAACGTCGTCCTGGTTCACCGTCTTTTTCGTCAAGCGCATTCCCAACACCTGCGTATAAAACGCGACATTGCGCGACGCATTGCCGGTGACGGCGGTGATGTGATGAATGCCGCCTAGCTGCATCATTGGTGTTCTCCTTGTATTATGTACGGGCAGATAAATTGCGCCCGCGTGCATTATGGGTTTTACATTTCTATAGGAAATAACCGTTTTGACCAGGGTGAAAATTCCCCGAAAAAGGTATTGTCAACAATCGCAAGATCATGTATAATGATCCACGTCAGAAGAGCAAACATATTCCTCGATAGCTCAATGGTAGAGCGTCCGGCTGTTAACCGGGATGTTCCAGGTTCGAATCCTGGTCGAGGAGCCAGAAGCCCAGGAAGCCAGTTCCTGGGCATTTTTCAAAAATTATGGTATGAACTTGACTTCATATGAATTGTAGTTTATAATTAGGAGCAGAGGGATGGCATGGGACATTGAGTATACTGACGAATTCGAAGACTGGTGGGATGATCTCACTATCGATGAGCAAGATGCAGTTGAGGCGTGCATCCCGTTCCTCCGTCGCCACGGGCCGGCTCTTGGTCGTCCCCTGGTGGACAAGGTCAAAAGATCGCGCCACTCTAATATGAAAGAGCTTCGACCGCCAGCAACGAACATACGTATTCTCTTCGCCTTCGACCCTCGACGAGTCGCAATCCTCCTTATTGGCGGAGACAAGACGAATCGTTGGCAGGAGTGGTACGACGAGTATATCCCTATTGCAGATGCGCTCTATGACGATTATCTAGAAGAGCTGCGTAAAGAAGGAGAATTACCATGAGTGGACATAAACCCTGGAGCAAAATCAGCGCGAAGGTGCGGGCCGATCCGGAACGCCGCGCCCGGATTGAGCAGCGCGAGCAGGCTATCGAGGCTGAATTGACCATCAGCCAGCTTCGCGAGTCTCGCGGCGCTACTCAAGAGAATGTTGCCGAGAGGATGAACGTCACGCAGTCGAATGTGTCACATTTCGAGCGCAACCCCAACATCTTCCTGCGCTCTCTCGCCGGCTACGTTGAAGCGCTCGGCGGTCGGCTGGAAATTCGCGCAGTCTTCCCTGACCAGGTTGTAACTCTTGCTATTCCCGGCCCTCAACGACAACAGCTCGACCCATCACAGCACGAACAAGCCGTTGGTTTCTGAACGTGGACACAGACGAAATGGCTGTTAACCGGGATGTTCCAGGTTCGAATCCTGGTCGAGGAGCCAGAAGCCCAGGAAGCCAGTTCCTGGGCATTTTTGTGGCTTATAGCGCCGAGGAAACGAGGCGCTTCACGAGATAAGCCACTGTGGAGGTTGAAAAGGCGCTGATTGTTTCCCTGACTGCCTGCTATCAACTGTCATCTCTGCGGTTATCGGTGCAGGTAAGGGTAAGATGACTGAAAACGCGCATCCCGCCCCCGTGCCGTTTTGCACTTCGATGCGCCCACCGTGCCGCTCTACCATCTTCTGTGCGAGATACAGTCCAAGACTTCCCTGAGCAGGCGCGCCTGCTTGATCTGCCGCTTCCCTATTGGCATAAAATTGTGTAAATGACTCAGGTATCGTCTTCTCTGGAATCTCCTCTCCAGTATCAGTCACGGTAATGACGGCCTCATCTCCCACTTGCTGGAGCATGACGGTAATGGGAGAACCTCTGGGCGAACACTTGCGGGCGGTGAAAAGAAGAGTGATCAGCGCCTGGCAGATACGGTCACGATCAACCTCAACTTCCAGCGACTCCTCGGTCGAGGTGAAGGAGAGCGCGAGCCCTGCTCCTGCCGTATAGGCATGGAGTACTTGCTGGCATAACTCGATCAGATCACAGCGCGTGGGGTGAAAGAACAGTCTGTCAGACTCGATAAGTGAGATGTCCAGCACGTCGCGCACAAGCATCTCCATCGCTTCGCTGGCCGCCAGCAATTCACGGGTGCGCTTTTCGACCAGTTGCTCCAGGAATTGCGCGTGCTGTTCTAACGCTCGCTGTTGCTCCTGGACCTGGCGGCGGAGCTCCCGTGTTTGAATAGCGCGATGTAAAGAAGCCACGAAATACACCCGATCAATCGGCTTCTGAATGAAATCATAGGCTCCTCCACGCAGCGCCTGAGTAAGCAGCGGCTGATCGGCGTGGCCGGTAATCAGCAATGTGGGAACCTCTGGCCGCAGTTCTTGTATTTTTGCCAGCAGTTCTAATCCATCCATCCCTGGCATTTTGATATCACTGACGATGGCATCGTAATCCTGTGCCTGGATCTGCTCAAGCGCTCTCGGCGCGTTATCGGCGGTGTTCACCACGACGCCATGAAGCCGCAACGCGACCATGTGAGGCAGCGCTTCCAGAAGTGCAAGGTCATCATCGACCAGAAGGATGCGTGGTGTATGCAAGCAAGTTCTCCTTAAAATTTTCGTAATTGTTCGTAATTCTTCTTTTCATCATGAACGAGTATAGCATAGTGCGATGTTTCTCATGTGGACGAATTACCAGCCCCAGAAATAACACGAGTGTATTCGTAAATATGGATACAACGCCTTCTAGCCGGTCAATTTCTATGCCCTCTAACTTTTTGCCAGCTTCCTCAAAACGCTCGTGCTAATAGGACTTCATTCCAATTTTTCTTGCCAATTTTTCTTGCCAATTTTTCTTGCCAATTTTTCTTGCCAATTTTTCTTGCCAATTTTTCTTGACAGAAGGAGAAGATCGCTATACCATTGTGAGGGCTGGTTAGTTTATTGAAGGACAAAGATTAGGAACTCAGGCTATGCCTCCTCTTTTCTAGCAGGTAGGAGCAGATCATGACGCAGGTGCGCAACACTATCCGACCGCTGCGGTTGACCGACGCGGGCGATATCTACGAACTCATGCACATGCCGAATGTGCTATGGGGTACGGCGCGGCTGCCCTCGAAGTCTATTGATGCCTGGCGCGCGACCGTCGAACGCTGGGTGCATGATGAGCAGGATCACATCTTCGTGGCCGAGCGGCAGGAGAAAGTGATCGGCATAGTGAAAGTGCAGTCCGGCAAGGGACGCAGGAGCCACAGCGGCGGCCTCGATATCGCCGTGCATGACCAGTTTCAGGGACAGGGCATCGGCAAAATGCTGATGATCACGGCCATCGACCTGGCCGATAACTGGCTCAACTTGCTACGACTCGAACTGGCCGTTTATACCGACAACGAGCGCGCTATTCATCTGTACCAGCAGTTCGATTTTGAGATCGAAGGCCGCAAACGCCTTGACGCCTTTCGCGGCGGATCGTACATTGATAGCTACATCATGGCGCGGCTACGTCCCCGCCAGCAAACCTTCGACACGCATGTCGAAGCGATGACCAGCCTGCCGCAAACCAATGCCGCGGCAACAACCGTGGAAACCCAATAAAAATGTAGCGATGCCCCTTGTGGGCATCGGGAATACCGGGTCCCTTGTGGGCATTGGGTGCGCCCAGCCCCTTGTGGGCATCGGATACGCCCAATAGATGCCCCTTGCAGACACCGAGTTCGTCCAATACACCAGGCGCGAGGTATCCCTTGATCGCTGACAACTCCATCGACTATCAACAACTTTTGCTCGACACGCTGGAAGCCATGCCCTGGCCGGTGTTGATTGTTGATCGCCACATGGTGATCCAGATCGCGAATCAACGCGCGGCCCAACTGGCAGGAAGCAAGAGTAGCTTGCCGGGAAAGCTGTTGGACTCCGTGCTTGATGATCCGCGCCTGCTGGACCTGTGCCAGGAAAGTGTGGAGAGCGGGCAGCCCCGGCAAGACAAATATGAAAAGGACAGCGCCGGAACCACCTGGAAAGTTTCGATCACTCCGCTCGCCCATGTCTCCACGGACGCGGTGTCCCAAGAGGATCAGGGAGAGCAGCATCCGCGAGAAGCGTGTTCTCTCTTCGCGCTGGCGATTGAGGATCTCAGCGAATTGCGCCGTGTGGAGCGCGTGCGCCGCGATTTTGTCGCCAACATTTCTCACGAGCTGCGCACGCCCCTGGCCTCGGTGCGCCTGCTGGCCGAGACGCTGGAAGATGCGATCGACACCGATCGCGACCGGGCGCAGGTGTTTCTGGGCAAGATCGAGACGGAAGTGGAGTACCTGACGGGTTTGGTCTCTGAATTGCTGGAACTTTCGCGTCTTGAGTCGGGTCTGATTGTCATGAATCGCGAGCCGGTGGGCGCGGAATTGCTGGCGCGCGAGACGATGGCGCGCATGTTGCCGCTGGCGCAGCGCCACCGCGTCACGCTGCGCACGGAGATACAGCAAGGAAACAGGCTGGTCGATGCCGACAGCAAGCAGGTTTCGCGGGCGCTGGTGAACCTGGTTCACAATGCCATCAAGTTTACTCCTTCCGGCGGGGTCATCACGATTGGGACGATGCCGCAGGAAGAGGGAACATTCCAGCGTTTTTTCGTGCGCGATACCGGTGTGGGCATTCCCGCCGAAGAACTGCCGCGCATCTTTGAACGTTTCTATAAGGTGGATCGCGCCCGCGCAAAGGCCGATTTCATCGGGCCGGGCGGAGGCGGCAGCGGCCTGGGGCTGGCGATTGCTCGCCATATAGTGGAAGCGCACGGCGGCAGCATCAGCGCCGAAAGTGTCATCGGACAGGGTAGTACCTTCGCTTTTACCCTGCCCCTGGCGAAGACGCAGGGGCGCAATGCCGATGTCTGATGTCTGATGTGGCAGCGCAATTCATTGCGCCAGTCAGCCGCAGCAACGGGATCGATTCTGGCGCAATGAATTGCGCCGCCACATTTCCAGCAGCCGCCACATCGCAGCGCCGGATTTTGTTGTGAAACCTGATCATACGGTTACATTGTAGCAACATGATCATTTTACGGTTACATTGTAGCAACATGATCAATTTTAAGATCATTTTCATGTAAAATGCGTTGTATTTTGCGCATCCCTATGGTACTATTGTTAAGGGGTACAATCTCAGGAATAGAACACATGGTTGCGTTGAGATCAAGATAGCCGGGGAGGGCGACGATTCGGTTCTCTTGCCTGGCCTTTGTTTGTCAGCGCAAGCGGTGCGTACAGTTGTGGATGTGGTTATGTAGTAGTGGGAACTCGGAAACGAGAGTTAGGAAACGAGGAGAGTACATGAGCAAACTGGTCATGATTGTTGACGACTCTATTACAGTGCGTAAGATCGTGGAGACCAGCTTGAGGCGCGAGGGCTTCGATTACGTTAGTTTTGCTGACGGCTTTTCTGCCCTGCGGGCGATTACGGAACAACAGTTGCCAGGTATCCCCAATCTGGTAATTCTGGATATCGGGATGCCGAAAATGGACGGGTACGAGTTTGCCCGCCGCTTGAAAACCAAACCCCAATTCGCTAATACAGTGATCATTATGCTGACCAACCGCGATGGCGTGATTGATCGCCTCAAAGGTCGGCTGGCAGGCGCTAAAGAATATATTATCAAGCCGTTCAGGACGCAAGAATTGATGTCAACCGTCCATACCTATCTCGGCATTCCCTCGTATACTTAACAGGCATGGATGCAGATTCTTCATCTTTATTTATTGCGGACGCGGCCTACGTTCAGAAGCTTGCGCAGTTGAGCGACGAGGAGTTCTGGCGCGATGCGCAAACGCTAGCGCGCCAGGAGCCGCCGCTCGTCGCGGCACGCGAATATCTCGAATGCGAACTCTCGCAACACCGCTGCCTGTTGCCGATGGTTGCGCTCAGCGAGGTATGCCTGCCGCCGCGCCAGTATAGTCGCTTGCCTGCTTTGCCCTGGTGGATGCGCGGCCTTGCCACCTGGCACAGCGAGGTGATTGGCGTGGTCGATCTTGACGCCTATCTCTCCGCGCAGGCGGCACGGTCCTCTTCCTCCGAAGGAATGCTGCTGGTCGCTCTCCACAATGCCATACCGATTGGCCTTCACGTGTGCGCCATTGGGCAAACCAGGGCCGTTGGGCCGGAAGTTGCCGCGGGCGCGGCACAGGATAAGGACGCCGCCGCGTGGGTCGCGCCCGCGCGGGCCGCGCTCGTGTCCGGAACGCTGGGCGATGCCGTGATCCTGGATCTGCCCGCGCTCCTGGCCGCCGTTATGGGCGCGATTATTAGTACCTCTCTCCCAGAGAGGCCGCTGGCCCCTACGCAGATAGAAGCTGCTCCTCATGGATAATGATACTTTCGATAGCTTACCCGAAGATGAACTGACCGACGAGGAACGCTCGATTCTCGACGCCTTTGACGCCGCGGACCTGGACGCGGCGGCGGATACAGAAGAGGTCGCGCCTTTCTTGCCGGCGGCGGAAGCCGAACGGGTGCCAGACGAGGACATGCAGGCTATTTTTGTCGAAGAAGTAGCTGCTGATTGCATCACGCTCGAACAGATTCTCGGACGGCGAGCGGTCGCTGAACGCTCCACTGAAGACGCGGCGCAAGGGCAGATCATCCAGCGCATCGCTCACAAGCTGAAAGGCACGTGCGGGGCGATGCACTGTACGGCGCTGGCCGCTCTTGCCCTGCACACGGAAACGCTGGCGAAACTCATCGAGCAGAACGCCGTCGCGCCGCAGATCGGATGGCAGGCGCTGGATCGCTCCCTTCACGCGCTGGAGGTGACGCTGGAGGACTTTGCCGCCTCCGGGCAGGAAAGCCCCACTTTCCTCGCAACATTCGAGGCCGAATGCCACTCGCTCGGTATTGACTTGCACGCTTCTCTGCCCGCGCTCCAGACTCTGCCCGCGCGCGAACTGCTCGCTGCTCTGCCTTTTATGCGCGTCGATCTTCAGCGCTTTGACGAACTGCTCCAACACACAGAGCGACTGGCGACATTGGGCATGGCGCTCATGGAGGCCCAGGCAGGGCTAGAGAGCGCGTTCCAGGAATTGCGCGCCGCCGAAGACCGCCTGCGCCGCCTCGAAATTCGCCTCACCAACCATTTGACCCTCAAAGGCCAGCGGCAGGACGCCAGGCAGGAAGATAACGAAGAGCGCTCCACTTCCTCGCTCGTCGATCGCATTCTTAGCGAGGCGACTCGCCGCACAGGCCGCCTCGTCCCGCGCCGCGCTATCTTCCAGGCGCGTCCGGAGCAGTCGCGCGAAACCATCGACTGGGATGAACTGGAAATGGATCGTTTCAAAGAGGAAAGTATGCTGGCCCTTTCCTTCAGCGAGGCCATCGCTGATGTCTCTATCGCCGCTTCGCAACTGCGTATTGCTTTCACGCAATTGACGCGCCTGCTGCGCGAGCAGCAGGCGCAAGTGATCGCCGTGCGCGATGGCTCCCTGCTGCTGAGCCTCACTCCGCTCGATATGCTGCTTAAGCGCATCGAGCGGGAAATGGCGCGCGAAAATCGCAACCGGCTCTATCCGATCCCGTGCGAGGTGACGGGCGAGACAACCGAGATTGACCAGGAGATGGTGGAGCAGTTCACGCCCATACTGCTCCAGTTGATCCGCGCCTGCCTTGCCACGTATGTGCCGCTGCCATCCGGTGAAACGTCCGTCCCCCCGCGCATGTGGCTCCATGTGCGCGCCGTCGGCAGCGCCGTGTTGATCGAAGTCGGCTTCTCGATGGACGTCGCGGGCGGCGCGTTCGAGGAAGTCGTGGCCGGCATTCGCGCGCTGGACGGCGCTATCGAACCCCGGCGCAATGCCCAGGGCGGCATCAGTTATCACCTGCGCCTGCCGCGCTCCCGCGGCACCGTCCACGCCGTCATCTTGCGCGAGCGCGGCCACACCTTCGCGGTTCCGCTCTCACAGGTGCAGCACGCCATGCTGGCCGCATCCGCTAGGGGCAGGGACAAGCCGCTGCCTCTACCGGATTCCCCCGCAAGCCCCGCCGCGCCGGTGATCGCACTGCATGAATTATTGGCTCTGCCTGCGGAACCGACGGGCGCGGCGAGAGAAGCAGCCGCGCCTGCGGCGATAGAGTTGGTACTGGCCCCGGATGGGCATGAAGAGAGCGCGCCCGCGCTGCCGCGTATCATGGTCGATGAAGTGATCGGGGATGCCGCGTTGATTGCGAAACCTTTGCCCGCGCACTTGCAGCGTCCCGGCATCGCCGGAGCGGCTATCGACGGCGCCAATAACGTCCTCTTGTTGCTCGATGTGCCGGAGCTGCTGCGGCAGCGCGATCGCATCCACGCCGCCAGGCAGCGCGGCGAGCAAAGCCTGCCGCCCGCGCCGGCTGAACCACGCCCGCTCACCGCGCTTATTGCAGATGACTCCGTCTCGATACGGCAATCCCTCTATCATTCGCTCACGCACGAGGGCTACAAGGTGTTCGACGCGCGCGACGGCATCCAGGCTCTGGAACTCTTACAACTCCACGTTCCGGACGCGCTGATCCTTGACGTTGAGATGCCAAACTTGAACGGCTACGACGTTCTCAGCATGATGCGTTCTTATCCTGAACTGGCGGGCGTCAAAATTGTGATGCTGACCTCGCGCTTCACCGATAAGCACCAGGCGCGCGCCAAAGAACTGGGCGCGCACGCCTATCTCACCAAGCCCTGCGATCCCGAAACCCTGCTGGCAACCCTGAAACGCATTCTTACCGTGTGACCGACTTGACCTTTCTTGTCCTTTGCACGTCTCACATTATAATAGATAGAGAACAATGTGTATGCTGTGACGCGACAATGATACATCTTTGTCTGATAAGGTCGATTACCCGCCCGTGAGCATTACCAGGAACAAATGTGTTGCATGTCATTGTTTATATGTACGAGAGCATGAGCGACAAGCGTAGAGGACAGTACGTGATGACCATTGAACCAGAAAAATCTCTGGCAGGCCCACAAGTGAATAATACCCTGCAAGATCTGCTCGCGGAGACGGCGACCTACCTGGCTCCGCAGGATTTAGAGCGGATCGCACGCGCCTATGACCTGGCGAACCTGGCGCACAGGGATGTGGTGCGTCGTTCGGGCGAACCATACATCCAGCACCCGCTGGAGGTGGCGCTGCTGCTGGCAGATATGCGCATCGATGCCGATGGCATCGCGGCTGCCCTGCTGCACGATGTTGTTGAAGATACCGACTATTCCCTGGACGATATCCGCGAACATTTCGGCGAGGCCGTGGCGAATATTGTAGACGGTGTCACCAAGTTCAACGCCCTCGTCCCGGCGGCGTCTCCCGCGAACGGAGACGCGGCCATCGATGAAGAACAGCGGGTGCAGCAGGCGCGCGAACTGAAACGGCGGCAGCGTTCGGAGACGGTGCGCAAAATGCTGCTGGCGATGGCGGAAGACCCGCGCGTCGTCGTCTTGAAGCTGGCCGACCGCCTGCACAATATGCGCACGCTCAGCGTGATGAACCCCACGCAGCAGGAAAGCAAGGCGCGCGAAACCAGCGAGATTTACGCGCCGCTGGCGCGCCGCCTGGGCATGGTGCTGGTACAGGCAGAACTGGAAGACCTGGCCCTTTCATACCTGGAGCCGGAGAAGTACGCGCAATTGGCCCGCGAGGTCGCCGACGAACTGCGCCGCCGCCAGCCCTACGTCGATGAAGTGTGCGACACCCTGCGCGAAGAGATGGGACGGGCCGGCATTCACGCCGAAGTCCTCGCCTGGCAAAAACACCTGGCGAGCATCAAACGGAAACTGCAACAAAATGGCGGCGATCTGAGCCAGCTCCATGACCTGATCTCCTTCCGCATCCTGGTGGATAACGTCCAGGACTGCTACCTCGCACTCGGACACATTCACGCCCTCTGGCGACCGAAAGACGGGCGCATCAAAGATTTTGTCGCCACGCCGAAGTTGAACGGCTACCAGTCGCTGCACACTACCGTCTTCTGTCTGGAAAATCGTCTCGCCGAGATACAGATTCGCACCGGCGACATGCAGCGCACGGCGGATTATGGCATTGCCAGCTACTGGTATCTCAAGGAACGCGGCGGCTCGCACCTCTCTTACCAGGAGATGATCGCCTGGATCGAGCAACTGCGCGACTGGCAGCGCGAATTGCCGCAGAATGCCGATGAGTTTGTCGAGGCCGTCAAAGGCGACATCTTCGAGGAGCAAATTTTTGTCTTTACGCCCAAAGGCGAGGTCAAAGACCTGCCCAGAGGCTCAACGCCGCTCGATATGGCCTATCGCATCCACACCGACATCGGCGATCACTGCACCGGCGCGCGCATTATCACCAACCTGGCCGATAGCGGGCGGCTCGTCACGCGCCTCGTTCCTTTGGATTACGAGTTGCAGGGCGGCGAGATCGTCGATATTATGACCACCAACAGCGCGCATCCCACTCGCGACTGGCTCTCGTTCGCGCGCACAACCACCGCGCGCACCAAGATCCGCCGCTATCTCAAAACGTATGAGCGCGAGATCAATGTGCAATTGGGGCGCGAACGCCTCGACCTGGCCCTCAAGGCGGCTGGCACGCGCGGCATTGAGGTTATCCATGACGATGATTTCGCGACTTTCGCCGCGCTGAAAAAATATCACTCGCTCGATGATGTCTACCTCGCGCTGGGGCGCGGCGATGTCTCAGTGGAAACGGCTGTGGATTATCTGTTGCCCCGACTCCAGCAGCGGGGCGATACGACCTTGCTCTTGCTGCCAATTGAGCAGCCCGTGGAGAGCGACCCGATCATGTTTCAAGAGGCGGCAGCGTCCGAAGCCACGCTGGGAAGCACGGGCAAAACTGCCGCCCCGCATGGGCATGGACTGGTCAGGCTGGCTCACTGCTGTTATCCTCTCCCCGGCGATGCCATTGTCGGCGTGATGCAGCCGGGCAAGGGCGTCTACGTTCACCGCCGCGATTGCCGGATGCTGCGCCGCTCCCGCCCGCGCGCGCAGGAGCGCCTGGTTGAGGTCAACTGGCTCCAGATCGAGCCGCAGCGTTATCTCGCTCCCATCACTATCATCGCGCGCGACCGCGCCGGCCTCTTGCGCGACGTGGCAGCGGTTGTCTCCGACGTTGGCATCAACATGACCACCGTTGCTTCCAGTACGAATGCCGCCTCGCACAAAGCCGTCATCAGCGCGACGTTAGAGATCGATTCTCTCGATATGCTCGACCGCATCAGCAAGCGCCTGCAACAGGTGCGGAACGTGATCAGCGTGGGACGCACTCCCTTGAAGAGTACTTCTGCCTCAAATCGTCGCGCAGACTGAGCGATCAGTGTATAATGATGTATGGCGATAAAAACGGTGCAGCCAGATTATTTTGTGAAAGCTCATGATCTGGCCCCTGCGGATAATAAATAAAGAATACGACTATGATATACATGCCTGTAGATGAACAAACTGCTATACAACATAGCGCGCATGAAGCCGCCCAGCGCTTGCTCCAGACCATTCGCCAGTATATGGCTGACGCCGAGGTGGAGCAGGTAGTCAGAGCTATTCAATTGGCGCAAGCGACCAGCGGTGCGGTGCGCGAGCATAACCAGGCCACGCTGCAATGCCTGCGCCAGCTCCCCCCGCTGGAACACGCGCTGGCCGTCGCCACGATTCTGGCCGAGACGCGCATCGACACGGTCGGCGTGGCCGCCGGAGTCGTGTTCGAAGCCGTGGACGCCGAACTGCTCACCCTGGAGCGCGTCGAGGCCGAACTCGGCAGCGTGGTAAGCCGCATTGTCGAGAGTATGCTGAAATTGAACATCCTGGAACGCAAGAAACAGGCCGGGATGCAA
>Ga0207416_1004375_pt1 | contig 12368 bp, 7 predicted proteins | sample PaiPotPPM11metaG_FD_184107 | JGI IMG/M metagenome (GOLD analysis project Ga0207416, IMG submission 184107) | Iron sulfur acid spring bacterial and archeal communities from Banff, Canada, to study Microbial Dark Matter (Phase II) - Paint Pots PPM... ...
ACCAGCCAAAAAGAATCTTCTAAGGACGAAGCCTTGGAAAAAGCCCCAAGGCTTCGTCCCAGGCCCAGGAGGGGCGAGCCGTTCGCGGCGTCAAGGGTCTGCGATGAACGCCCCGCTTCGCGGGGCGCCCTTGACTCCGCTCCCGGCTCGCACCGGATACGTGTCCCTTGACAGAGCCGACGCCGTTATAGACGCCGCTACAGCAATCGCGCAATGATTTACGTCCCTCCGTATAGAAGAACAAATTGATTCAAGCTGACTGCTGAGAGTCGATGGCTTTTTCAGATGACCAAGCGTTAGAAAGGAAAAAAGGAAGACCTGTGCCTGTGACTGAACAACCCGCCAGAACCGAAGCCAAACCCGAAGGAGGCTTGGGCAAGAAAATCCTGCTTATCATCTTTTCGAACCTTCTTGCCTTTTGCCTGCTCTTCATCCTGGGTGAGTTTGCGCTCCGCCTGCTCGTTCCTTTTATGGGCCATTACCGCAGCGCCCCGTTCCGGCGCTACGACCCCGTCCTGGGCTTGGCCTTGATTCCCAACAAGGACGTCATTCATTCCCGGGGATGTTTTGTGGGAGAAGTCCGGACGAACCGCTGGGGCATGCGGGACCGGGACCGCTCCATTGCCAAAAAGCCCGGAGAATACCGCATTGCCTTGATGGGAGACTCGGTGGTTGAAGGCGTGCAAGTGAAACCGGATCAGGTCATGAATATCCGCATGGAAAAGTTGCTGGCCGGCGAAGGGTATCCCAACTCGGAAGTGCTCAATTTCGGCTTGGGTGCAATAGGCACGACGCAGGAATATATCATGTACAAGACCCGGGTCCGGCGGTTCCATCCGGATCTGGTAGTTCTGATGTTTGTGGACAACGACGTGATGAACAATTCGTCCGTCATCCAGCCCGAGGTTTACGGTATCCACACCTGGTACTCGCCCTACTACAATCTTGGACCCAATGGCCAGTTGGTCTTCCAGCCCGTAGAGCGGAGGACGTTCAATGGCGTTCGAACCTTTTTTGAGAATCATTCGCTTTTGATGTACTACCTTGCGCGGATTTGGTTCCATTTTGATCCAACTACGCATTATTGGCAGGGTGTCGGAGTTGAATGGGGAGTCTATGGAGATCCCCTCGATCCCCAGTGGCAACAGGCATGGACGGTCACGGACAGGGTCCTTACTTTGTTCAAGAATACGGTGGAAGCGGACGGGTCCAAGTTTGCGGTGGTGGTTCCACCCAAATTCTTTGACATTGATCCGGGATGGCGGCAGAGATTCATCAAGCAGGAAGGCAAAATCCCGCCGGAAATGAGGGTTTCAACCTTCGACGAAAGGCTGAAGGAAATTGGTGCGCGTAACGATATTCCCATGGATTTTCTGAAGCCCTATTTCATTCATTACCGGGACGCTCACCATCTCCAATGGCCTTATTTCTCTCTGCCCTGCGATCCTCACTATTCGCCCCTGGGCCATGAGGTGGCGGCGGAAGCGATTCTCCAGAGTTTGCAGGAGGATCATCTTGTTCCTTCTTCCACGGTATCCGCTTCAAATTCTCCTTCATCTGCGGCGAGTCACTAGAAGAAGCGCGGGGACCGGAAAACAGGCGCCGCAATTTGTTGTAGCGCGGGTGTCCTCACCCGCGCATCGGATTCTGACGACAACGGTCGGACTAAATCAAACGCCGGTGGGGACACCTGCGCTACAAACTATCGGTAGTGGGTCAGTTTGCGGTAGCGGCAGCTTTATGCCGCCATGTGGCGAGGTAAACTCGCTGCTACGCCGGCCAAACTGTACCACTACCCATTTTTCGTGCCGCTTGCGATTCTGTCTGGATTGAGATAATCTGGAGCCAGATAAACGGGGCCATTTTTCAATAAGACAGGGGCTAATTTCCTGGAGTAGCCGTCTGCAATTGAACCCTGCGGACGAAGCGAGGGGGAAGGCTCATCGTAGCCCTTCGAACAGAGAATCTCAAAAATTTCAACTGAACAAGGGGGGACGGATCTGTGCAGCCACGCGATGTAGTTCACTGCCCGGATTTGGGCGGTGCGAAAGGCTGATCCGCGAGTTTTTAAGGATGCTTTCCCGGGGCTTTCCGGCTTTACACCGATCCGCGACGGGCTAGGCGGGATCGCTCCCGCAAACAATGGAGGGGGTTATGAACATCAAAGGAAGCTTAGCATTTGTTATTAAAATGCTGGCGCTTGCCGCCGTTTCCACGCTGGCATTCATTCCACGAGCTCACGCTCAGAACTGCTTCACTGTCACGCCTTTGAACTTGCAGGCTAATTTCCAGAGCGTTGCCGTTGGAACCCGGAGTGCGCTTCAACAGGACATTATCGTTATTAACAATTGCACGACCAACTTGACACTTCAATCCTTCAGTATCACGCCCGGCGAGTTTCATTTGACGGAGGGGTGGCAACCTTCCGTAATATCACCCAACCACAAAATGACATACTCCATCATCTTTGTTCCTGACTCTGCACAGACTTTCAACGGCTCCTTCACCATCAACATTGCGGGATATAATCCGGTGGTGGTTTCCTTATCGGGGACAGGTTTCATTACTGGCGCCGTGGCTAACCTGACCCCCGCCGCTTTGACTTTCGCAAATCAGCCTATTGGAAGCAGCAGCCCCACACAGACCGTCACTTACAAAAATACCGGCACGGTGGGATTCCAAGTGCAATCAATTTATGCCGACCCGCCGTTTTACGTGACTGGATTCACAAAAGCCTTCAGTTTGTACCCTGGGCATTCATTCCCCGTCCAAGTTGCTTTCATTCCCACTGCGCCTGGAACCTATACCGGAGCCTTGGTAATGACCAGCAACGTACTTCCACCCCATGCGGTTACCCTGAGCGGAACCGCAATCGGCACAAGCGTCTTGTCTGTGGCCAATTTCCCTGCGCTCCCCAGCGGAACCAGCGGTTTTGCATACCAGCTCGCTTTGCTTGCAGCGGGGGGAACGAGTCCTTACAGTTGGACTCTGGCCACCGGTTCGCAACTCCCATCCGGTCTATCTCTTTCCAACTCGGGATTAATCACGGGCTCCATTGCTTCCACGGTTGGGGTAGGGAATTACCAGTTCACTGCGCAAGTGATGGATTCCAGTACGCCCCCGAATACTGCGACGTCGCTGCTCACAATGTCTGTCGCAACCCCTAACGGCGCCTCATGCAATAACATTGTTTTCGATGTCCTTGGGACGAATACGCCCATCCTGCCTCTCGACGACCTCGGATCGGGTTACTATGAGGGCGTCCAAGGCGGACTCTATCTGAACGGCAGTAATATGATGCCGGCCAGCCATGATGCTGACGGCGTGAGCTTCGCCCAAGCGATTCAGCCCCTCGACGCAAATGGCAATCCTGATCCCAATGGAAAGATGGGGCTCATCTCAATTGGCATATCAAACGCTGAAAATACGTTCCACCAGTTCATTCAGGATGCCTCGGGCGATCCTTCCGTTAACCCCCAACTCGTGTTGGTTCCTGGCGCGCAACCGGAACTGGGCGCCAAGCACTATGCGAATATCAACGATCCCGCTTGGGGCGCGGTTTTAGACTTCTTCTTGCCGCAAACCGGTCTGACAGCCAACCAGGTTGTTACCGCATGGGTTGAGGCTGTGGACGGCGGTCCCTCCGGAACCTTTCCCGGCGATATCAACGGTCTTGAGAGCGAATATATTTCCATTGCCCAAAACATGCACACGTATTTCCCAAATCTCAAGCTACTGTATTTCAACAGCCGGTATTATGCCGGTTACTCCAATGGTACCGGCCGGGGGCCCGATCCTGAGACCTATGCCTATGAAGACGGCTATGCTGTGCGAGATGTGATTCAAGATCAGATCAACGGAAATCCGGCATTAAATTACAATCCTGCCAATGGCGCGGTGATGGCTCCTTGGCTTGCCTGGGGGCCTTATGATTGGGCCAATGGCATGTTGGGGCGGAGCGATGGTCTGGTGTGGACTTGTAACCAATTCACAAGTGACGGCACGCATATGGTCCCTGCAGGACTCGAGCCGGATGCTAACATGCTCCTGAATTTCTTCAAGAGCACGGACACCACCATGCCTTGGTTCCTTGCGCCCACGCAAAGACCCACCCACAAGTTACCGGCCCGCATCAACAAAACGCGGCGATAGTCCAGCATCACCAAGGAAAAGGAAAATACTATGCAGGCTTTCGGTCGAAAGAGTGAAAGAGTATTGGGTTTTGCCGTTCTTGGAATTTTCTGCGTAGCCGCCCTGCTGACCCTCACCGAATTCAGTAGCGGCATTCAAACCCAAAGTCCGGCGCGGCCTGCCCCACCGGCTGGCATCACCCAAATTCAGCATATCGTTTTCATCATCAAGGAAAATCGTAGCTTTGATAACTACTTCGGGCAATTTCCAGGCGCAGACGGCGCGACCACCGGAATCACTTCCACCGGGCAGGTTATTCCGCTTCGGCACACTCCCGACCAGGTGGTGGACATCGGGCATGACTGGCCTTCCGCCATTAACGCCATGGACGGCGGCAAGATGGACCGCTTTGATCTGATCGCTAGCGGTAATGTGAACGGAGAGTATCTTGCCTACTCCCAGCTTACTCAGGCAGACATTCCGAATTACTATACATACGCCCAGCAGTTCGTCCTGGCTGACCAGATGTTTTCCTCTCTGCACGGACCGAGCTTCCCGAATCACTTGTATACCATCGCGGCCCAGTCCGGCGGGGTGATTAGCATCCCCCTTAACAACACCTACAGTTGGGGCTGTGATGCCCCGCCCAGCGCCGCCGTCCAGGTCTTGGACGGCTTGGGAGACATCTCAGATGTCTTCCCTTGCTTCGACTTCCCGACTCTGGCGGACAACCTTGATACAGCAGGGATCAATTGGAAATATTACGCGCCACCTGCGAACGCAAAGGGCTATCAATACTCAACTTATGACTCCATCAACCACATTCGCAATTCATCGCTCTGGACCGAGCACGTGGTGCCGGACACCCGCTTCATCACCGATGCAATGAACGGCAATCTGGCCCCGGTGAGCTGGCTGGTGACCGGTCCCAATAGCGAGCACCCCCCCAACAGCACTTGCCAAGGAGAGAATTGGACCGTGGCGCAAATCAACGCTATTATGCAAGGCCCGGCTTGGAACAGCACTGCGATCTTCCTGGTGTGGGATGACTTCGGGGGTTTCTATGACCAGGTCCCTCCGCCCAATGTGGATCAATATGGCCTGGGCCCTCGCGTGCCGATGATCATCATCTCGCCCTACGCTAGATCCGGCTACATCTCCCATACCCAATATGAATTTTCCTCGGTGCTCAAATTTATCGAGGACCGTTACAATTTGCCTTCCCTTACGGAGCGGGACGCGGCCGCCAATGACACCACGGATAGCTTTGATTTCACCCAACAGCCGCTTGCGCCGGTGATCCTCAATCCGCAGACCTGTCCCATTAATGCGGCTTCGGACATCTACTACGGCGGCCAACAGGTTGGCACGGTCAGCCCGGGTTACGCTTTAATGTTGACCAATATCCGTACAAGCCCGATCACTGTTTCCAGCATTGCTGCCACCGGGGACTTCAAACAGACGAACAACTGCAAGACGCTTAAGGCGGGCGCCACGTGCAAAATCAATGTGACCTTCAATCCCGCTCAAACGGGCCCGCGGACAGGAACCCTGACCATCACGGATACTGACGTCACCAGCCCGCAAATCGTCAACCTTTCGGGAACAGGGGGCGAGGTCACCATCTCGGGTTCTGCCTATCCCGGCACCAACCTTGGAACGGTGCTTCTGGGTTCAAGTTCTCAGCCCCACCAAGTGAGGCTGACGAACGGGGGAACCTCGGCTCTGTCCATTACCGCCATCAACACGGTTGGGAACTTTTCACAGACGAACCTCTGCCACAACAGTCTTGCGCCCGGTGCTTCCTGCATGATCTCGCTTACCTTTGCGCCTACGACTACGGGCATCCTGTATGGGAATCTTCAGGTGGCCGACAATGACCCGTCAAGCCCTCAGACCGCCCGGCTTCGCGGCATCGGCACTCAGGTTTCCTTGAATCCTCCGAGTTTGGGTTTCGGCAGCCAGACTATTAACACCACCAGTCCGCCGCAAACCGTCACCCTGCAGAACACGGGGTCCAACGCGCTGAACATCGGCAGCATCGCGCCCAGCGCCGACTACGCTCAGACTAATAACTGTGGCACATCACTTGCGGCGAAGGGTATGTGCACCATCACGGTCACCTTTACCCCGACCCAAACGGGCAGCCTGCCCGGCACACTCAGCTTCATTGACAGTGATGGAACCAGCCCGCAGACGGTGAATTTGTCCGGGACGGGCGTGAGCGCACCCACCGGCGGCGTCCAGTCGCGTTAAGTCAGCTCCAACCTTTAGCATGAAAAGCTGCGGCACAAAGCCTGTGCCGCAGTTTTCCCCCTTGAAGACCACACCCTCCCCGCGATAAATTACCTGTTCCTGATTTTCCCATTGGGTACTTTGGCAGCGCCTTATTTAAGGTGAAGGTTCAGTTTGCTGTAGCGGCGCTCTATGAGCGCCGAGCTTGATTTCCTAGTAGTTTTCGGCGCTCATAGAGCGCCGCTACAGCAAACTGGCCTGCGACTTTATTCAACGAGGAGTTCACGCCGTGCAAATTGTCGACACGCATCAGCACTTGTGGGATACGGAGCTATTTCCTTATCCCTGGTGCAAAGGAAATCCCGTCCTGGATCGCCCGTTTCGATTGACCGACTATGATGAGGCAGTCCGTGGCCTGGATGTGACGAAGTCGGTGCACGTTGAATGCGATGTTGACGAGCCGTACATGCTACATGAGACTCGGCATATCCTTTCGCTTGCGGAGCAGGAGAACCGCCTGGCGGGAGTGGTGGCTTGCTGCCGTCCTGAAAAGCCGGGCTTCGAGGATTACATCAATAAGATCGCGGGCCATCCCAAGCTCAAGGGCCTGCGCCGGATTTTGCACACCCAACCCGACGATTTGGGACGGCTGCCGCTTTTCATCAGCAATGTCGGGTCGCTCGAGCGATGGGGACTATCCTTCGATCTTTGCGTCCTGGCCCGGCAGCTACCCATCGCCATCAATCTGGTCCGCGAATGCCCGGGAGTTTGGTTCATCCTCGATCACTGCGGCGTGCCGCGCGTCAAGGAAAAGGAACTCGATCCGTGGCGTGCGCACATCGAACAAATTTCGGGTCTCCCGAACGTTGTCTGTAAAGTCTCCGGGATCGTGGCTTACGCTGACCCGGAGCATTGGACCGCCGAAGACCTTCGTCCCTACGTGGATCACGTCATGGGTTGTTTCGGATGGGACCGCGTGATGTTCGGAAGTGACTGGCCGGTGTGTACGCTGGCTTCAACTCTGCGGCACTGGGTGGAAACGTTGGAATCACTGGTCAGTAATCAGCCGGAGGAGAACCGCCACAAGCTTTTCCACGATAATGCCGTTCGAGTTTACCGGCTGAAGTGACGCCGCCCGTAATTGGTAGCGTCCGAAAGTTTCCCATACCTTGGCCTCTCTAAGTTCTTATGACTAAGAGACTTGCTTAATGACGGGCTTTTTTGCCTCTGCCCGATGATCCCCAGTGAGGGCAACCTCTTGTTCCCTGTCATCATCTGGGCTATTATCATCCCCTTGAGATAAGGAGGTCTGTATGCGACTACGCATGCTTATCAGGATTGTTACCGGATTAACCCTGGGAACGGTAGTTGCGGCTTCGGCGTTTGCCCAGTATGGAGGCGGAGGCACGGGTGGAACAGGTTCAGGAACAGGTGGCTACACGCCGCCCAAAGGCGGTTATAGTTCGAGTACTGGAATTGCGATTGGCGCGGCAGCCGCAGCCGGGGTTGCCGTGGCGGTTCTTGCGTTACATTACCGGGGCACTGTCGAGGGCTGTGTTGAGCCATCGAGCAACGGCTTGAAGCTCCTGAATGAGAAGGACAAGAAAACCTACTCGCTCGAAGCCAACAACTTGGGCCTGAAGGCTGGAGAAATGGTGAAGGTGCGAGGAAAGAAGGAGAAGGGTTCGGCCGGCCAGCCTGCTTTCCAGGCGAAGAAGCTCGTCAAGAATCTTGGTTCGTGCAAGCAGGAAGCGGCGCTGCACAAACCTTCGTCACAATAGCTCGACTGCACCCGCCCGCGCAGTGGGCTGAGGTATAGGAGTTTGTGTGGGGGCGGCCCTTGTGTCTGTGCGATGCAGTGTGTTTGCGCCGCCATGGTGCTTGACTCCGGAGTGTCTTGTTTCTTTCAGATTTAAGAGTATGACCCGTCACTGAAGCCCGTGTATGATAATGTCTAAACTGCTGACCCTCAAGTGTGTCCTCTCGAAGTCCATCGTGGCGCAGCCAGCCTGAACGTAAGGCGAATTATTGGCTGAAAATTGACGGCTCAATTTCTCCAGCCGGTGTTTCACTGTCTCCAAGCGAATCTCAATCCGGCCGCACGCCGGGAATAAGCAAGTGAATGCGGTAAAGCCCGGTGCGCGCCGTCATGTAGAGCGTTTTGCCATCCGCGCCGCCCCAGTTGCAATTGGCAGGAATTTCCGGGGGCTTGATGGTTCCCAGGTGTTTGCCATGAGGCGAGAAGATCCAAACACCGCCAGGGCCGGTGGCGTAGACGTTGCCCTCCACATCCACCTTCATACCATCGGGATTGCCGGCGTCGGGAGAAGAAGTGACGTCGTAAAAGACTTTGCCGTGGGCCAGCGTTCCGTCGGGCATCACTTCATACCGCATGTAGAGCTTTTGCGGCTCGGAATTATCTACGTAGAGAAATTTCTGATCGGGCGAAAAGGCGATCCCATTGGGGCGAAGCAGATCCTTCACCAGCAACTCCAACTTGGCGTCATTGGGAGGTGTGCCGGGCTTTTGGTCGAAAGCGTGGGGAATGCGATAGACTCCGGCGAAGGGAAGTTCCTTCAACGGGTCAGTTTCCTTCTGCGTCGGCAACCCGTAAGGTGGGTCAGTAAAGTAAAGCGAACCGTCCGAAGCGTAAACCAGATCATTGGGGCTGTTCAGGCGCTTGCCGTGGTAGCGCTCGGCGAGAACGGTGATGGAGCCGTCCTTTTCCACGCGGTAGACGCAACGCCTGGCATGTCCCGCGACTGTGAGGCGGCCTTCTTTGTCCAGCGTCATGCCGTTCGAGCCGGACTCTGGCCCTGTGTAAGGCTTTTTCCCAAGATAGCCACTGGGATGCATATAAACGGAGACCGTGCCCGGCAGCGACCCGTCCGGTCCCGGAACCCACTTCATGATACGGTTGTTGGGGATGTCCGCAAAGAGCAAATAGCCGGGCTTCAGCCAAATGGGGCCTTCGGTGAATTTGAATCCGCCCGCAACCTTTTCAATGACGGCGTTCGCGGGAACGATTTTGGCCAGTGCAGGATTAAGCCGTTGGATGGATCCTACATTCTGAGCCCGGGATGGCATGGTCATGAGGACACCTAAGAGCAAAGAGATGGCTATAATTCGCGTTTTCATGGGCCAGATTGTACTACCAGCGTCAAGGGTTGGGCAATCATTTCGGGTCGTGCTGCAATTCGGGCCGACTATCGAGGTGCTAATTCCACCCAGAGGACATACAGATGTAGGGGGTGGCTCTTGTATCCGACCTCTGCCGGGCGACAACACGGATCGCCTACGCCGAGGTCATAACCCTGCCGCTGTTCATTTCCGGACACAGCTATCCCATACCCGAACACTGCGCCACAATTTATGACTTGGCGTTTATGGCACATCCTGTTGATAATAAACAATATGCCCCGTAGGGCAGGACTGGCAAACCGCTTGCGATAGGAGTAGCTGCGGAGACGATACAAAACATGGACGTGCCAAGAAAAGGCGCCGCGCGAAAGCGGCGAATCAAGATGACGATTTACGGCGTGGTAGCGCTGGTGGCCGTGGTGCTGATCAGCATGGGCCTCTCGCGCCTGAAACCGGCCCCTCCGGGCGTGGACCGCTCCACTCTCTGGCCCGGGACGGTACGGCGGGGGCCAATGGACTTGCAGGTACGCGGCTTGGGCACACTGGTCCCGCTCGAAATCCAATGGATTGCTGCCACCACGGAAGGGCGTGTGGTCAAACGCCTGGTGCTGCCTGGGACGGCGGTGAAGCCGGATACAGTGCTGATTGAGCTTAGCAATCCACAGCTTCAGCAGGAAGCTGTGGATGCGGAATGGCAAATGAAAGCCGCGGAAGCAGATTACCAAAGCCTGAAGGTTCAGCTCCAGAGCCAGGAGCTTGACCAACGCTCGACCTTAGCCACCGCCCAATCCGACTATCGCCAAGCTCAGTTGCAAGCGCAAGTGGATCAGAAGCTCGCCAGCAGCGGCGTGGCTTCGCCACTCATTGCCCAGCTTTCTGAGGCGAAGGCCAACGCGCTCGACACCAAGAGCCAGATTGAAGGGAAGCGATTGGATATCAGCGTGGAATCCGTGAAGGCGCAACTTGCGGCCGCGCAAGCCAAAGTGGAGGAGCTTCGAGCCCTTTACAACCTCAAACAAAGCCAGGTGGCAGGGCTCCAGGTCCGAGCCGGAATTAGTGGAGTGCTGCAAGAACTTGATGTCGAAGTCGGGCAGGAGGTAACGCCAGGAACGGTATTGTGCAAGGCGGCGGATCCGAAGCAACTGAAAGCTGAGTTAAAGATCGCGGAGACCCAAGCCAAAGATATTCAATTGAATCAAGGCGCCTCCGTTGACACCCACAATGGCATCATCCCCGGGCACGTGATCCGCATTGATCCTTCGGTGCAGAATGGAACGCGAACCGTGGACGTAAAGCTGGACGGCGCATTACCTGCGGGTGCCGTGCCCGACCTGAGCGTGGACGGCACCGTTGAAATCGAGCACCTGGATAACGTCCTTTATGTCGGCCGTCCCGCTTTCGGGCAAGAAGACTCGACCATCAGCCTCTTCAAAGCTGTGCCCGAAGGAGTTGATTGGAACACCGCGAAAGAAGCGGTGCGGACGCAGGTAAAAGTGGGCCGGGCCTCCGTGAACACGGTCGAAATTCTTCGCGGATTAAAAGTCGGCGACGTGGTGATTCTCTCCGATATGTCACGGTGGGATTCATTTGACCGGATCCGGTTGCAGTGAAAAGCCGTCAGCGATCAGCGTTCAGCAAGGGCTCTGCGAATGTGATGAGGGTTGCCGAATGAGGATCGCTGAAAGGGCTGTTCCTGACACTCGAAAGCTGAATACTGAATGCTGATAGCTGATCGCTTGAGGTGATTTATGGGCGCGCTGTTTCAGGACCTAAAATTCGGCCTGCGCATGTTGGCGAAGAATCCAGGCTTCACGGCGGTGGCCGTCATTACGCTGGCGCTGGGTATCGGCGCGAATACAGCCATCTTCAGCGTGGTCAACGCGGTGCTGCTCCGTCCGTTGCCGTTTCCGGACAGCAGCCGGTTGATGGCCATTGGGTGCTCCACTTCGGGTGAGAACGCGCCCGGCCATTGCTCGTTTCCCGATTATCAAGATTTCACACGACAGAACCACTCCTTTCAAGCAATAGGTGTTTACAGACAGTACGCTCTAACCTTGATCGGGCACGGGCAGCCTCAGGTTCTGGGCTGTGCTTACTTTTCCGCCAGCATGTTTGATGTGCTGCGGGTTCGGCCGGAGCTCGGGCGCAGGTTCGATGCCCAAGAGGATCAGCCGGGCGGCAATCCTGTGGTGGTTATCAGCGACAACCTTTGGAAGAAAACCTTCGGGGCGGATCCGCATGTCATTGGCGAGGCCATCCGCCTGGACGACCAGTCCTATACCATCGTCGGTGTGACGCCACCAGTGTTCGAATTTCCATTGAATTCGGGAGTCGAAGCCTGGATCCCGGAGACGCATGACACATTCCTGGGCGGCAAGCTGAGGGATATACGGGGAGCGCAAGCTCTCAGCGTGCTGGGCCGCCTCAAACCTGGCGTTCGCCTGCAACAAGCGCAGGCGGAGATGACGGCCATCGCCAGCCGGTTGGAGCATCAGTATCCCAAGGATGACGCGGGCATGCGCATTCGCGTCGTCGGGTTGCAGCAGTTCCTGGTGGGCAATGCGCGAACGATGCTTTGGGTGCTGTTGGCAGCGGTGGGGTTTGTCCTGTTAATCGCGTGCACCAACGTTGCCAACCTGATGCTGACGCGGGCGGCCGGGCAGGAAAAGGAAATTGCCATTCGCGCGGCGCTGGGCGCGAGCCGCGGCAGGCTGATCCAGCGGGCGCTGGTGGAAAGCCTGGTACTGGCTGGATTGGGTGGAGCGCTCGGATTGCTCATCGCCACGTGGGCAATTACGCCGCTCACCCTTTTCATTCCCACAAACATTCCTGGATTGAAGAATGCTCACTTGGATTGGCTG
>Ga0207416_1004377_pt1 | contig 12367 bp, 10 predicted proteins | sample PaiPotPPM11metaG_FD_184107 | JGI IMG/M metagenome (GOLD analysis project Ga0207416, IMG submission 184107) | Iron sulfur acid spring bacterial and archeal communities from Banff, Canada, to study Microbial Dark Matter (Phase II) - Paint Pots PPM... ...
GTGAGCGCACCGAGGTCTTCGGGGCCGACAGCCGGTTCGGCCGGTTCGGCCGGTTCGGCCGCCGCTGTCGCCGCCCGGGTGATGTTCTCGGCGATGGCCGGGTCGTCGAGCATGGACAGCGCGGCGCCGCGGTACGCGCACTGGGCGCGGCAGTCGGCGCAGGCGGCGAACGGCGGCACGGTGGCCGGCTCGGCCACCAGTGCCCCGGCGGCCCGCGGGCCGGCCCGCGGCGTCCCCACGAGGCTCACGTGCGCGGCCTCGGTGGACTCGTCGCTGTAGAGTAGCGCCTCCCTGGACCGCAGCTTGGCCGCGAACAGCCGTTGCGCTTCGTCGAGGCCCATGATCTCGCCGAGGTAGCGCCGGTCCTCCTCGTCGGTCAGCCGGTGCATGAGCTTGAGGTTGCTGCCCTTGACCGCCTCGGCCACCAGCTTGCCAGGGAACTGCCCGGCCAGGATCACGCCCTCGCCGTGCCTGCGGGACTCGGACAGCGCGGTCGCGAACGCCGCGGCCGCGCTCTCCCGCGCTTGCGCCTCGTCCGCGGCCGGACGCCCCTGGGCGCGGCCGAGCAGCCGGTCCGCCTCCTCGACGAGCGTGACGTGCGCGAGGTCGTGGGAAGAAGCTCCGCGCGCAAGGCGGGAGTGCTCGGTCACCGCGTTCAGCAGCAGCGCCATTAGCAGCGCTTGCTCGTCGCCGGCCCCCGCGCCGACCTGGCGCGGTCCAAGCCCGAGGATCACCGGGTGATCGAGCAGCCTTCCGATGCCGGCGGGCCGGTCGGTCAGGAAGGCGGATCCGCTCGTCCCGCGCAGGAGCTGCCGCGCGCGGCGCACCGCGCCGGCGGCTACCCCGGCCCCGGCGTCGCCGGCGGACCGCAGTTCCGCGGTCACCGCTTCCATCGCGGCAAGAAAGTCGACGACGGTCGGCCAATTTCCCGCCCGCGCCTTTGGGTCGCGCTCAGTGTTTCCCGCGCTCGCGCGCTCGGTGGCTAGGAAGCCGGACCGCAGGTAGGTGAGGTTGAGCGCGTCCAGGTAGACGGACGACAGCGGCCAGGGAAGCCCGAAGGCCGCGGTGAAGCACCCCAGCAGGTTGGTCACGTGTTCGCCGACGAGCATCCCCTCAGGCACCTCGAACGGGTTGAAGCGCAGCGGTGCGCCGCCCTCGTCGCCGGCGGTGACCAACTCGAGCGTCTCGAAGCCCGGCTCGGCGGCGAGCTCGCGGTAGGCGTCCGCGTCCGCGCTCGCCGGCGCGATGACGAGGAACGGTATCCCGTGGTCGGTCCACAGCTGGCGGAGGATCTCCACCGCCGTGGCCGTCTTGCCGCTGCCCGCGGAGCCGACGACGAGCGCGTGCCGGGCGAGCGAGCGCAGCGGCACCGAGATGTCCCTGCTGCTGCCCGGCGCCTTGCCGAGCCGGATGACCTGCCCGGTCAACTGGTACGCGGCGGCCTGACCGAACAGGCCGCGGCGCACGGGGAAGCCTGGCACGGTGCCGTCGACCGCGATCGGGAAGCGGAACGCGCAGCTCGCTTCCCGTGCGTCGGCGAGCACCGCGAGCATCGCGAGCTGCCAGTCGGGCGGGTCCTGGCGGCCCCAGATCTCCGGCCGGCCGGTGAGCATCCCGAGGTTGATGACGTTGAGGTTGTACTCGGCCAGCCGCCGCTCCGCGACGCTCGCCGGGCGCCGCACCTCGCGGGTGGCCGTGCGCTGGTCCCCCGTGCTTTGGAGTCCCGTGCTTTGGAGTCCCGTGCTTTGGAGTACTGCCTGCTGATCGCCGGTGCCGCCCGACCGCTCGGCCGGGGAGATGGCGTCGGCGATCGTCTCGACGATGCCCGTCGGCAGCTGCCGGGCGGCTGACACCTGAATCCGCAGCGCGAAGGCCTGCTGCGACAGCCGGCGGTAGTAGTCGTTGAAGGTCTTCTCCGCCTCGACCGCGAACGCGTCGGGCGCGAGCCGCGCCATGCCGTGGTAGGGGCCGCCGTCGTGCTCGCCTTCCTTCGCCAGCCGTCCGTAATAGGTGGCGAGGGTCGCCAGCGCCTGCGCGAACGGCGGCGGCACGGTCATCGGCATGACGGCGACCGACAGCACCACGGGCACCCGGCTCGCCGCGAGCGCGGAGTACACGGCGGACCAGTCGCTGTCCGCGAGGTTGAACGGCACGGCCGAGTAGTAGTAGCTGACGCCCGCGTCCGGCCGGGCCGGCGGCGAGATCAGCTCGTGCCGGGCGATGACCGCCGAGTCGACGGGCGCGCCGCCGAACGGGGTGAGCAGCCGCTTGACGGCCTCGGCGTCCTCGACGGTGCCGGCGGTGACGTGCCGGGGCACCGCGGCGCGCACCCGGGAGCGCAAGCTCTCCGCCCGCGCGGTCACCGCCTCGACGCCGCCGCCCCACACCCGGCCGAGCAGCGTGGCGGACAGCGGCGAACTCGCCGCCGGATCGGCGGCGATGCGCAGGTCAAGCGCTAGGCCGAGCGCGGGGTCGAGGAACTCGTTAAGGAACGCCTGCTGCTCGGCCTGCGCCTTCGCGAGCCGCTGCGACCTCGGCAGGTCACGGTACTCGCGGGCTTCAAGCAGGTCGATCGCGGCGTCAACCGAAACAGCGAAGTACGCGTTGGCGACCGGAGGCCGGTCGCCAACCACGTACAAGGACGGCGGGGGAGCGCTGATTGTGTGAAGCGTCCCCATGGCTCCGCAGGCTACTCCCAGGAGCCTCGACAATAAACCCCGGCCCCGGCCGCGAAAGACTGCTCACTGGTCGTGCCGGCGGGCCGACCTGGTCACCAGCAGGATGACCGCGACGATAACGAAGGCCCAGACGAGCGGCTGAATGAAGAAGAGGCTGGTGAACGCGTGCCAGGCGAAGTTGGCGCAGATGAAGACCAGCAGGAGCAGCAGCAGCGGCCGGGCGATGCCGCCGCCGCGCCTGCGCGGCCCGCGGTACCGCGCCGGGCCCTTACCGCCTGGTCCGGCCGGACCCGCCCCCGCGGGACCCGCTTCCGGCAGGTCGTCGAACAGCCCGGCCAGGTCGCCGCGGGTCTTCGCGGCCATCGTCCGGCCAACCCGGTCGTCGAACTCGCCCTGGTCAAGCCGGCCGTCGGCGTAGTGCTGCCCGAGCAGCTCGGCGACCTCGGTGCGCTCGGCGTCAGAAACGCGGATGTGCTGGTCGGAGTAGCGGATGCGCTTGGTCCACTGCTGGGTGGTTGATGGTGACATGTCGTACGTCTCCTATCGGATGCCGTCGAGCAGCGAGGCGGCGATGGACTGGTCCGTGCCCTCTTCTGGAATCAGCAGCAGGCAGGCCAGGTACGCCGGGATGCCGGCGCCGCCGAGGAAGGTGAACACCGCGAAGGCGACACGGACGATCGTCGTGTCGACCCCGAGGTAGTCCGCGATGCCGGCGCACACGCCGGCGAGCATGCGCCCCTGGTGGAGGCGTCGGAGCGGAGGCCGGCTAACCGGGCGGCTGTCCTGCGGCTGGTCGGTCGGCGCTTGTGGCTGGGTGGTGTCCCCGAAAGTGCTCATGCCCTAAGTCTTCTTCCGCGGCGCCCGCGGGGGTATCGGGAACACCCCTGGGGGAACCCTGACCCACGCCGCGTCTACCCCGACCTACCCTGACCGCCGCTCAGGGAAAGCCCCGATAGCCCTCACCGGGTTTTACGAGCGATGATGGTGGGATGCAGGACGCGACGCCCGGAAACGGGCAGTGGAACGGGCACTGGCACGGTCCGCCGCCCTGGGCCGGGCCGCCCGGGCCGCAGGACGACCTGCCCGGCTGGGCCGGCCGCCGCCGTCGGTGGCGGCACCGCGGCGACGGCCAGCCGCTGCGCAGGCAACCGGATGACCGGCTCGCCGGCGGCATCGCGGCCGGCATCGCGGTGTGGCGCGGCTTCAGCCCCACCACCGTGCGGATCGTGCTCGCCGTCGCGGCGCTGATCAGCCAGGGCTGGGCGGTGCCGTTCTACGTGCTGGGCTGGCTGCTGATCCCGGTCAAGGGAGAGCAGACCAGCATCGTGCACCGGGCGAAGCACGACGCGCGCGGCGTGGTGCTGGCGGTCGCGCTCGCGTCACTGCTCGCGGTGTTCCTCTTCCTCATCGGGACGTTCGACGAAGGCACGATCGAGGAGTACGGCTGGGCGCAGGTCTTCACGGTGGCCGGGCTGGTTTTGATCTGGCGCAATGCGCCGGATGACGAGCGGGCCGGGATGCGGCGCCTGGTGCAGCCGCTGGAGAACCTCGGCGGTAGCGCCGCTTCTAAGCGGGGCACCAGGCTGCGGATCGCCGCCGCGGTGGTGCTGTTCGCGATCGGGATCGGCGGGCTGCTGAGCCTGCACGGCGGCATTGCCCTGCTTAGGCCGCTCGGCGGCTTCCTGTTCGTGGTGGCCGCGTTCGTGCTGCTCTTCGGCCCGTGGTGGCTGCGGATCGGCCATGACCTCGTGCTCGAGCGATATGCGCGAGCGCGAGCCGAAGAGCGGGCCGACATCGCGGCGCACATGCACGACTCGGTGCTGCAGACCCTCGCGCTGATCCAGCGCCGCGCCGACGACCCGCAGGCGGTCGTGCAGCTCGCCCGGGCCCAGGAGCGCGACCTGCGCTCCTGGCTGTTCGAGGGGCGCGCGCCCGGAGAAGCGGACGCTTCGTTCGCGGAAGGCGTGCGCGAGATCCAGCGGGACGTCGAGGCGCGGCACGGCGTGCCCGTCGAGGTCGTGACGGTCGGCGACTGCCCGCTTGACGAGCACGTCGCCGCGCTGCTCGCGGCGGCGCGGGAGGCGACCGTGAACGGGGCCAAGTGGTCCGGGGCCTCGGTGATATCGGTGTTCGCCGAGGTGGAGGCCGATAAGGTCAATGTCGCCGTGCGGGACCGGGGTAAGGGCTTCGACCCCGACGCCGTCCCGGGCGATCGCAAGGGCGTCGCGGAGTCGATCCGCGGCAGAATGAGCCGGCATGGCGGCGAGGCGAGCATCCAGTCGGCGCCAGGGGAGGGGACGAAGGTGACACTGACGATGCCGCGGACGGCGCCGTCCGAGTCAGGGGGACGGGCTCAGAAGACGGCGGAAGGCAAGCGGCGATGAGCAGTCAGGCGCCGCGCGTGGTGCTGGTCGACGACCACGGCCTGTTCAGGTCCGGGGTGCGGGCCGAGCTCGGCCCCAGGGTCGAGGTGATCGGCGAGGCCGAGGACGTCGGCCCGGCCATCGAGCTGATCGAGAAGCTGCAACCGGACGTGGTGCTGCTGGACGTGCACCTGCCGGGCGGCGGCGGTCACGCCGTCATCAGCGAGGTCAAGAAGGAGCACCCGGACGTCAAGTTCCTCGCTCTTTCCGCCTCGGACGCGCCGGAGGACGTGATCGCGGTGATCCGCGCGGGCGCGCGCGGCTACGTCACCAAGACGATCTCCACCGACGACCTCGCGGACGCGATCAAGCGGGTCGCGGACGGCGACGCGGTGTTCTCGCACCGGCTCGCGGGTTTCGTGCTCGACGCGTTCGCCTCGGCGCCGTCGCCGGACGACGTCAAGCCCTCGTTCGACCCGGAGCTCGACCAGCTGACCACCCGGGAGCGCGAGGTGCTGCGGCTGATCGCGCAGGGCTACACCTACAAAGAAATCGCGCGCGAGCTGTTCATCTCGGGCAAGACCGTCGAGAGCCACGTCTCTTCCGTGCTGCGGAAGCTGCAGCTCTCCTCGCGGCACCAGCTCACTCGCTGGGCCACGGAGCGCCGCCTCACGTTACGAGCCCTGACCCGCTCTCCGCGCCCCAGAGGCGGTCGTGCTCAGGTAGGTCGGCGAGCCTGGCGGCGAACCGCCCGCGTTCCGCGTCGTCGCTCGCGCGAATCGCGTCGATCAGCGCCGCCGCCCGCGACCTGACGTCGGCGCGCCAGGCGCGGGTCACGGTCACCGACGCGGACACCGGCGGCGCCTCGACGTCGAGGATCTCCGTCACGTAGCGCTCGAGCAGCGTGCCGAGCGGGCCGCGGGAGCCGCGGACGTTCAGCGCGATGATCTTCTGCAGGTCGAACAGCCGCTCGGTCTCCGCCGACGCGACCACGCGGTCTGGCAGCTCCCAGGCCGAGCTGGTCAGCCAGCGCGGGTTGGCCGAGCCATCGGCGTTAAGCGCCGGCACGATGTAGGCGGCGCGCGCGCCCGGGGAGCGCCGCCACGCCCGCAGCTCGTCGCGGCGGAGCGAGGCGAACGCGCGGCTGTCCAGCTGCAGCTGGCGCCTGGCCCACAGGTACTCCTCGAGGAAACGCGCGTTCTGCGGCCAGCCGAGCTCGTCGAGCGCGGCGAGGACGACCTCCCTGATGGGCGGCCCGGGCGTGCTGGCCCGCAGGCCCGCGCTCGCGGTGCGGCGCAGCTGGTCGATCAGTTCCTGGCGCCGCTCGTCGAGGCGGCCGAGCATGGTGGCCTGGGCGACGAGCTCCGCGACCGGCACATCGGTGTCCCGCGCGTCCTCAGCGAGTCGGCGGGCAAGCTTCAGGGTTTCCTCAAGTGCGTCGGCAAGATCGTCTCTAACGGCAGCCAAGCTCACGTGAGGACTGTACCCGGCATCCATGGACGGTATCCATGGCCCCCATGCGATTGGCGCATGGATTTGGTGGGTATCGAATCACACGCGGGGGATTTGCAAACAGCACAGGGGGATCGCCTTTAGGAGGTGCCTGTCATGTCAGCGACACCCAGGTCAACGAACGTAAGGCCACTGCGCAAGGCGAGCTACCGTTGGCGATTCCCCGATCGCGCGCTGCACGTAGTCGACATTGAGAACCTGGCCGGCGCCGCCGTGCCCAGCCTGAGCCTGGTCAGCGCGATACAGGTCAGATACCTCGAGTGCCTTGGGTTCTGCTTCCGCGCGGACGACCAGGTAGTGCTCGCCGCCAGTCACCTCGCGCTGCTGAACGCGGGCCTCGGCTGGCCGCACGCCAGGTACCGGGTGCGTTCCGGCAAGGACGGTGCCGACCTTGAGCTCATCGACGTGCTCGAGCATGAGAACGTTGCCGCCCGGTTCAGCCGCGTGGTGATCGGTTCTGGCGACGGGATGTTCGGCGACGCGGCGGCGAGCCTCGCGGCCCGCGGCGTCTACGTCACCGTAGTGAGCCGCCGGGGGAGCCTGGCCAAGGGGCTGGCCAAGGTCGCGAGCGACGTCGTGTACCTGGACGGCCCGCTGACCGCGGCTGCCTAAAGGCCGTACTCGCGCACGAGAGCGCGGCCGATGACCATCTTCTGGATTTCCGCGGTGCCCTCGCCGATGAGCAGCATCGGCGCGTCGCGGTAGAGCCGCTCGATCTCGTGCTCGGTCGAGTAACCGTAGCCGCCGTGGATGCGCAGCGAGTCCTCGACGACCTCCTTGCAGTACTCGGCGGCCAGGTACTTGGCCATGCCCGCCTCCACGTCGGACTGCCCGCCCGCCGCCTTGCGGCGGGCGGCCATCACCATCATCTGGTGGGCAGCGGTCACCTTGGTGGCCATCTCGGCCAGCTTGAAGGTGATCGCCTGGTGCTCCCCGATGATTTTCCCGAACGACTTCCGCTGTCTCGCATAGGCAACCGCCAGCTCGAACGCGCGGTTGGCCACGCCGCAGCCGCGCGCCGCCACGTTCACCCGCCCCACCTCGATGCCGTCCATCATCTGGTAGAAGCCGCGGCCCGGGCGCTCGCCAAGCACCCTGGCGGCGGGCACGCGAACCCCGTCGAGCAGCAGCTCGGTCGTGTCCACGCCGCGGTAGCCGAGCTTGTGGATCTTGCCGGGCACGGTGAGGCCCGGCCGGACCTCACCGAAGCCCGGGTCCTTCTCGACCAGGAACGCGGTCAGGTTCTGGTGCGGCTTGCCGCTGCCCTCGTCGGTCCGCGCGAGCAGCGCGACGAGGCTGGACGTGGCGCCGTTGGTCACCCACATCTTCTGCCCGGTGATCACGTAGTCGTCGCCGTCGCGGACGGCGGCGGTCCTGATGGCCGCGACGTCCGAGCCGAGGTCGGGCTCTGACATGGACAGCGCGGAGCGGATCTCGCCGGTCGCCATCTTCGGCAGGAAGTAGCCCCGCTGCTCGGTGGTGCCGTGGGTCGCGATCAGGTAGGCGACGATGAAGTGCGTGTTCAGGATGCCGGACAGCGACATCCAGCCCCGGGCGAGCTCCTCGACCACGAGCGCGTAGGTCAGCAGGGACTCGCCGAGCCCGCCGTATTCCTCGTCGATCGTCAGTCCGAAGACGCCGAGCTCCTTCATCTGACCCACGAGCCCGTCCGGGTAGACGTCGGCGTGCTCGAGCTCGGAGGCGACGGGGATGACCTCCGCGTCGACGAAGTCTCTGACGGTGCGGAGGATGTCGCGCTGCTGGTCGGTGAGCCCGTCGGTGTCGGTGAGGCGTCGCATTCCCCTATTCTCCCCGCAGTACCGCCTCGGTGTCCGCGCCGAGCACCGGGGCGGGCGCCGGCGCCTGCGGCGAGCCCGGTTGCGCCAGCGGGCTGCCCGTGGCGAGTATCTCGCCGATGCCGGGCTGGTTGACGAGGCTCACCAGGGGGTTAGCGAGCGTCTGGGGGTCGGCGGCCAGCTCCGCGAACGTGCGGTAGCGCGACCACAGGACCGCGGTACCGGCGAGCGCCGCGGCGACCTCGTCGGTCGTGTGCCCGGCGAACCAGGGGGCGAGCAGCGCGGCGATCACCTCGCGCTGCGCGTAGCGGTCGCTGTCGTGCGTGAAGTCCGCGCCGAGCGCCCGCTCGACGGCGGAAAGGGCCTCGGTGCGCCCGGTGACGCGCGCGAGGTCGGCATAGTGCCGCGCCGTGAGGGTCACGACCAGGACGGAGTCGCCCGATTTCGTTCGGAAATCCCTCGCGAAACCGCCGTACAGGTGGTTGCCGATGCGCGGACGCCCGCCGCCGGTGAGCCTTGCTTCCGCGAGGAAGCCGAGGTGGCCGGTCACGGCGAGGGCGACGTCGGCGAGCGGCAGCGTGATCGCCCGGCCCGCGCCGGTGCGGCGCCGGTGCCGCTCCGCGGCGAGGATGCCGATGGCCGCGTACAGGCCGCAGGCCACGTCCCAGGCGGGCAGGACGTGGTTGACCGGGCCCGTCGTCGCCTCGTCGCCCGTCGTCAGCGGGAAGCCGATGCCGGCGTTGACGGTGTAGTCCACCGCGGCCGAGCCGTCGGGCGCGCCGGTGATGCGCAGGTGGATCAGGTCGGGGCGCGCGTTCTTGAGCGCGTCGTACGAGAGCCACGGGTAGCCGGCGTTGGTCAGCACGATCCCGCCGTCCGCGCCGGAGTTCGCGACCAGGTCCGCGACCGCGCGCTGGCCGTCGGGGGAGCGGAGGTCGAGGGTGACGGAGCGCTTGCCCTTGTTGAGGCCGGCCCAGTACAGGCTCCCGCCGTTGGGCGCGAGCGGCCACCGGGTCGTGTCCGGGGCGCCGCCCAGCGGGTCGATCCTGATGACCTCGGCGCCGAGCTGCGCCAGGGTCATACCGCCGAGCGGCGCCGCGACGAAGGAGGAGACCTCGATGATCCGCAGGCCGGCCAGGGGAGTGTCGTCGTCCACCATCCGACCACTATGCACGGCGGCCCCGGCAGGAAGCCTGCCGGGGCCGACGATGCTTTTGCGGCCGCTACGGGCGGACGGCTCCGTCTTCGCCGTTCAAGTACCAGGAGGTGTTCATGGGGATGCGCTCCACGTCGGAGCCGGTCTGCGGCGCGTCGATGATGTAGGCCGTGCCGCCGACGACGCCGACGTACATCGCCACGTGGCTCTCTCCGTTGTAGAGGATCAGGTCGCCGGGCTGGAGGTCGGACAGCGGGACGTGCGGCAGGGAGGCCCACTCCTCGTAAGTGTCCCGTGGCATGGAGACGCCCGCCGACCCCCACGCGGCGTACATGAGGCCGGAGCAGTCGTAAGCGCCCGGTCCGGTCGCGCCCCACTGATACGGCTTGCCGATCTGCGCGTACGCGAACGCGACGGCCTGGTCGGCCTGGCTGGACGTCGGCCCGGTGTAGTTGATCGGCGTCGACGTCACGGTACCCGAGGCGGTGCTGCCGCCGACCGTGTTCGCGGTCACCACGGCCTGCTGCTGCGCGGTGAGGCTGTCGAGCATGGCCTTCTGCTTGTCGAGCAGCTGGGTTATCGACGACTTCTGCGATGCGTACTGCGACGCGAGCTGCTGCACGCCCGACTCGGTGCGCTGCCGCTGGTCCTTGATCGAGTTGAGCTCGGTGGCGGAGGTGAGCAGCTGCTGCGCCTCCATGTTGTGCGTGCCCTCGATCTGCAGCACCAGCGAAGCCTGGTTGAGCACCGCGGTCGGGTTGCCCGAGGTGAGCAGGCCGAAGATCGACGTCTGCTGGGAGTTCTCGTACCCTTGCACGGCGACCGCCGCGAGCGTGGCGCTTGCCTTGTTGTACTGCGCCTGGGCCCGGTTGACCTGCGAGGTCACCTGGTTGAGGCGCGTCTTCGCCGCCGCGAGCTGCTGGCCCGCCGCGTCGTACTCCTCACCGATCTTGTCGACCTTGCCCTGCAGGCTGTTCACTTCGGCCTGCACCTGATTGATCGACGGCGCTGGCGCGGCACCCGCGCCTGAGGCCCCCGCGTAGACGGCGACACCGCCGGCGGTCGCGAGCACGGCCACGAGGACCGCGGCACGCCGCACGCGTTGTCGACTGCCATGCTGATTGGCCACGTCGCTGTCACACTCCGTTCCCTGTTCCCCAGAGCTCCCCCGGAGATCCTCAACACGGTAGTGAAGGTTACGGACGTGTCTCAACCGCTTCGCGGAAACCTCACGAAACTATTACGGATTAACAGTGGTCAATGCCTGCCTGTGTAGTCCCTTCGGATCACGTCCGAAGCCGTGCGGGTTCTCCGCTGAACTCACCCTTCGGAGCTATGCCGAGTCAGGAAGTCCAGCGTGCGCGCGTTGAACTCGGCGACGTTCTCGTAGATCGGCGCGTGCGCGCAGCCCTCGAAGATGACAAGCTCGGAGCCGTTGATCGCCTCGGTCAGCGGCCCGGCGAACCGGACGGACGTCACCGCGTCGAACTGGCCGAAGGTGATCTGGGTCGGCGCTTGCACGAGCCCGAGTGCGCTGGTCACGTCGTGCGCGATGACGGCGTCGGACTGCCGCAGGAAGGCGTCCACCGGCGGCATCGGCCTGCCGCGCACGAAGTCGGCGAGCGAGTCGATGTACTCCGGCTTCGCCGCGTAGAGCTCGGGGGTGAAGCACCAGGGGAAGATGCCCTGGATGACCATGTCGGTGGTGCTGCCGAGCGCCTTCGCCATGGTCTGCCAGCCCTGCACGACGACGCGAAGATACGGGTCGGTCGCGGTCCAGGCGCTGTGCAGCGACAGGGACTTCACGAGGTCTGGGTGCTTGGCCGCCAGCCACAGGCCCGTCGCGGCGCCGAGGGAGAGCCCGGAGACGTGCGCCCGCGTGAGGCCGACCGCGCGCATGAAGGCGGCGACGTCGTCGGCGAACAGCTCGGTGGTGTAGGTGCCTTCCGGCTTGCTGGTCAGTCCGGCGCCGCGCAGGTCCACCGTGTAGCAGGTAAAGCGTTTGGCGTAGTCGGCCACCTGAAACGCGTAACACGCCTGGTCGGCGGCCAGGTAAGGGATGAGGACAAGCGGCTCGCCCTCGCCCTGCACCTCGTAGTAGACCTCGATGTTGTTCGCCTGGACGTAAGGCACCGTTGCCTCCCCTGTCCGGCGGCTTCGCCGCCAACCGACTTTTGGGGACGATCTTCCTCCCGGCCGCCCCGGTGCGCCACACTTCGCGGACATGCGCGGCACTTCGCGGACATGCGCCGGCACTTCGCGGGAAAGGTCGCCGCGGACCGGCAGGCCCGCTGCTATCCGACTCGGCTGCCCGCGAGGGCGGCGAGGTGGTCATCGAGGACGGCGAGCGCCCACGCGACCGGGGTCTGCTTGGGAGTGGTGATGAGCTCGATGCGCAGCCCGTCGAGCAGGACCCGCAGGCGCGCCGCCTCGTGCTCGGCGTCGAGGTGGGCCGGCAGGTCACCCGCCCGCACCAGGTAGGCGATGCGGGCGGCGAGCGGTTCTCGCAGCCGCCGCGCGGCCCCCTCGGAAGCGTCGCCAAGCGAGGGCGTGACCGCGGCCTGGGCAAGAAAGGCGAGGTGCACCACCGCCTCCTCGCGCCTGGTGGCGTCCAGCGGCAGCAGCTCGGTAGCGGCGAGGCGCAGGTCGCGCATCGTCATCCCGCCGGCAGTACCGCGCCGTATCCGGTCGTCCACCCGTTCGCCCACCCGCCACAAAGCGGAGGCGACCAGCTCGTCCTTGGTCGGAAAGTAGTGCCGGATAGACCCGATGGACCATCCCGATTCCTCGGCGACATGGGCCAGGGTGGTCCCGCCGAGCCCGTTCCGCGCGATCACAGCGCAAACGGCATCGGCGAGCTCC